>Ga0308171_1004873_pt1 | contig 10628 bp, 7 predicted proteins | sample PhyGR1_FD_202135 | JGI IMG/M metagenome (GOLD analysis project Ga0308171, IMG submission 202135) | Phyllosphere microbial communities from UC Gill Tract Community Farm, Albany, California, United States - DLSLSG.R1 | ecosystem: Host-associated > Plants > Phyllosphere > Unclassified | place: USA... | reverse complement strand
ATTTATTGATGTAGCCTTGTCGCGTTGCACCGCTTCAAGGCGTTTTTTGTTTTATATTAAACTTGTACACAAAGAAATAAGGCTAAAAGTATCTAATAAAGATGTATAAATATACAACAAAAAACCCATAAACACAAGTGTTTGCAGCAGTTTTCAACCAAAATATCAACGCTAGTCAAAAACTTTTTAACTACACTGAGCGCACAAAAACGAAAACAGCTGTCAAAAAACAAAAATCTTTGAGAGGGGACGTTCCAAAAAAAAGTTCGATACCCCCCGCCAAAATTCTATCAGTCCCCTTTGTCCCGATGTCTATAAAAAAAATTGAAACTCGACATAGGGGATGTTTTTACAGCAAAATTTGGCGGGTGGTGTTATATAACTAAGACTATATAATGCATTTATTTATTCTTGTTATTTTTTTAAGATAATTTATTAGTTCTACTCCAAACTACTCAATAATGCTTGTCTGTCCTCATCCTTGACATCCAATAAATACCTATCTCTAAGGCTTCTGAATATTGAGGAAACTTTCGGAAATACTAATTTGGTTTCATTGAAAAGTGTATCAAAAAAAGTGGCTCTATGCCTCTCAATGCTTCCACCATCAAAAGCACCCCTTGTTGTCATTCCTAAACTATTTGAAATTTGTATTTCAAATGCTTGCCTTATTTTATCACTTGCAATATCCCCTTCTAATACTTCCAAACTGTTTATGATGAAAAGTTTACACGCATTCCGAGTGCTTACTCCGTGCTGTGATACGGAATAAGTAACCAGTTCCCGCTTCTCGGAAGGTGTTACAGCTTTTTTGCAATTACATCTTTCATCACCACATTTTCCAAGGTAAGTTCCGCTACAATTTTTTTGTATTGAGAAAGTTCCTTTTCAAGTTCTTTCATCTTCGAGAGTTGCTGAACATCCAAACCTCCATATTTGCTCTTCCATTTATAAAATGTGGGTTGGCTGATGCCGTGTTCCCGGCAAATCTCGTTCATTGTTTTCCCTTGATTTTGCTCAGATAAAATCTTATTGATCTGAACTTCTGAAAATTTACTGTTTTTCATTGTCTTCCAAATTTAAAAACTATATTTTTAAATGCTTCGGTTTTCAGGGAAGATTACAGCTACTGCCCTATCCAATAATTAATAAAGATTTGGTTGTTCATGATATAAGTTATTTAGAATTTTGTATTAAATGTAAATCAGATTTTAGTTAAAATACTGACCGCCCAAATTTGTGATCAAAAAAAATTACAGTATAAATATTCTAATCAGAATGGCAAAGCGCAACATCAGTCCACAGCTCAAAGATTTATACAATTAAGATTTCTGAAAACAGAAAAAGGAAGTTATTTTAAATCATTTGTTATTGATTTAACTACCTGAAAGTTAAAGAGTTTCAATCAAGCATATATCCGTAAAAACACCCGATTTATCAAGCAGGTATTTTTACGGATTATAATCTACACTTTTCAAAGAATCGCTTTTTTTAATACTGTAGGTTAAGTATCAATTTGATATCAAAAATAAGAAGATGCATATTTTGTAAGTACAATATTATATGTTAACTCTCTACAATTAACAAAAGAACTCGATCTCATTTTTTTTCATGAGTCCTAAACACTAATATATTTTTTGAATACTTCAATAAGATCTGCCTGCCGTATAGGTTTGGGAAGGAAGTCATTCATTCCGGATTCAAGGCATTTTTCTTTTTCACCCAGAACAGTTCCGGCTGTAACGCCTATGATGGGTATATTTTCATATCCTGGCAGCATTCTAATATTTCGTGTTGCCTCAATACCGCTCATTACCGGCATCTGTACATCCATCATGATAATGGAAAACTGTTTTTTTCTGCATTCTTCCAAAGCCTGCAATCCATTGACTGCTTCCGTCAAATGTATACTGGGAGCAAAAGACTTCATTATCCTGTTATTCAGGACCATATTCACTGGATTATCATCAACCAAAAGCACTTCTAATTCTGAGGAAAATAAATGCGAAGCTTTTTCAGACTGATTCTTACTAATCTCTACTGCATTACTTTGATCTACCCTTCTTAAGGTTTTATATAGATCATGTGATTTGATAGGCTTTAACAGTAAATGTGTATTTGCTATTTTCCTAACTGAAGTAAGCATATCCAGTTCTTCAGAAGAAGAAGAAAGTATTATAAATGGAGAAGTCTCTTTTCGCTGATTAAACAGCTCTTTTATTTTATCTATTGTTTCCAATCCGGACATAATAGGCATATGATAATCCATCAAAATCACATCGAAGCGATCACCTTTCAACAGGATCTCCAGAGCTTCCATTCCATTAGAAGCCAAGGTAGATTTGATATTTTTATAGGTAAGCATATGGTCAAGAATAATCCTGTTGGTTTCATTATCATCAACTACCAGAGCGGTTTTAACAGTTATTTCATCCTCTTCCAATTGAGAGATCTCATAAGGAATTTCAATATCAAAGAAAAATACAGAACCTTTTTCCTTTGCGCTATCCAGCGACAAATGGCTTCCCATATATCCCAGGATATTGTTTGAGATAGTAAGCCCCAGACCAGTGCCACCATATCGTTTACTTATGGAACTGTTTTCCTGAGTAAAGGCATCAAAAATGTATTTCTGTTTCTCAACAGGGATGCCGATCCCCGTATCTCTTACCGAGAAACGCAAAGAAATAGTAGTATCATTCATGTGCAATTTCTCTACTTTTAGTTCGATTTCTCCCTTTTCCGTGAATTTCACAGCATTCCCCAAAAGATTGATCAAGATCTGTTTTAACCTTGCTTCATCAATAAAAAGTATTTTTGGAAGACCCGGCTCAATATTGAGAAGAAGTTCAATATTTTTTTTCTGAGATTGATAAAGAATAACATTTATGACTTGGCTCAACATATCATAAACATCACTTTTTTCAATCACAAGCTCCATTTTTCCGGATTCTATTTTAGAAAAATCAAGTATATCATTGATGATACTAAGCAGATTTTCTCCTGACTCATTGATGTAATTCAAATATTGAATCTGTGTTTCATTCAGCGGTGTTCTGAGGAGAAGGTCTGAAAAACCAATAACCCCGTTTAGAGGAGTCCTGATCTCATGACTCATATTTGCCAGAAATTCGGATTTTGCTTTGTTGGCTATATCTGCAGTTTCCTTGGCATTTTTCAGTTCTTCATTTACCTTTACAGCATTTGTAATATTCTGTACGGAAATAATTACACCCCCTACTTCATCTTTTGTAAGATACCAAGGTCCGACTTTAAGGTCATAATGCTGAATTTCTTCTTTTCCTTCAACCTTTAGCTCAAAGTCACCGTTGATGTACTTTTTTCCCAACAGCGCATTCTTATAGATTTCTTTTCTTTCTTCGGGAATATCAGGTGATATCGTGAAAAGATTATTACCGATAAGATCTACATTATTCATACTAAATTCCTCTCTCCATCTGCTGCTTACAGCAACATAGTTAAGGTCCTTATCAAACATGGCCAAAGGAATAGGAACATCAGTGGCAAAGGACTGCATCATAGCCTCCTTCCGGGTAACCTCCAGAAGCATTTTTTTGAAGGCATCAATGTCCTGAATGATTCCGAAAACCCTGCTGCATATTTCACCTTCAAATTCAGGAATACCTTTTACTCTTACCCAGATCGTAACGCCGTCATTACGTAAAAGCTGAAGTTCTTCATCAAAAGCAATTCCCTGTTCTATCGCTCTTTTAAAAAGATATTTTATTCTCTCCTCGCTTTTTCCTTTGTAAAATCCAAGGGCATTTTCAAAAGTAGGCTGGATATTATTTTTAATTTTGTGAATCTCTCTTGTACTTTGAGACCAAAAGAGCTTTCCGGTCTTCATATTGGCTTCCCAACCTCCCACCTGGGCGACTGAGCTTGTTTCCTCAAGCATTTCCTTAGTGTAAAACAGATCTTTTTCTAACTTATCACGGCGGATGAGGTCTGATTTTAGTTGTATGTAAACAAAAATGGTTACAGCAATGGCTGCAGCGGCAGAAAATATGATAAATAAAACAGTCCATTGGGAAGACCTGTTCAGATCTTCATTTTTTATAGCAATTTGAACTTCCTCGTGTTTTACAAATTTCTGAACAAGCATGCGGCATTTGTCCATAGCCACCTTGTCTTGTAAAAGTTCTTCAGTACTCATTAATATTCCCTTTTTGCGATTCTCAATAAGCAGTACATATCCTTTCATCATCATTTCTGAAGTATGTACAAGTTCATTTAGGGTATTAATCTGACCTCTATCACTAAGATTAAGTCTATCTTTGTTAGAAACAAGCAGCGGATATTCATTCCTACCTTTATTGAAAGGTTCGAGAAAATTTTCCCGACCGGTAAGCTGATATCCACGATTGCCCGTTTCAGCATCTAACAGAGTATTTAAGATATCTTTTACTAGATTTATAGATTCCTTACTTTTTAACAAATTTTCTCTATTCTCCATCTGCTTATGTATACTTATATAAGATGCCATAGAACTAGCAATCAGAAGTATTAGAGAAAGTACTACACCTATCTGAAGATTTCTTATAATTTTTTTCGGCATTGAACAATATTTTTGTGGTAAGATACTAAAAGTAGGTTATTTTATAATAGCAACAAATTAATTTAGAAATTTGTGAGCAGATATTAGAAAATGAATGCAATTTAAGTCCTTAAAGATGGAGTTGCTGACTTTGTAAAAGTTTATTTTGTATGTTATCCTGATTGTTTTCCTTCATTGGTTCTTCATTTTTTTTAAACCAAATTTCGATGTAAGTCTGGATAAAATTCTTTCTACTTTGGCTATTCCTACTACAATTTCGTCTTCATCGTTGACCAGATTTTTAAAACTTTTAAGCAAACAAATTTGGTTCAAGTATAGCTACTTTCTTGTCTTTATTCATTTGAGCATTTACCTTCAGAGGTACTGATTCCATTCTGATTCAGCTTTTGCCATTATCTTATCTAAAACTATAGTGAAGCATTCTGTAAAATAAAAAAATTACTTGATAATAGACAATCTTTCATTAAAAATATAATATTGACAATTAATTAATAAATACAAATAAAAGGTTTTGGTAATGTCAGATAATGGTATTAAATTTGATTTTAATGATATTTATCAGTATAATTAATTTTGAATGACAGCATTTAATTACAGTTAATTTAAATTTATTCTATCATGAAAAACCAAATCATTATCGCTGCGTTGTCAATTGGAGCAATAGCTTTAGGAACCAGCAAGGTTCTGGCACAAAATTCTGGGCAGGTTAATACCTCTGTCAACATTATTTTAGCAGATATTATTTCAGTAGATGCAGGAACTGTTGCTTCACAAGGTGCTGTAGATTTTAATTATGTGAATACAACAGATTATAATTCTTCAAAAAATGTGACAGTGCCGAATAGTTTAGTCATCATTTCCTCCAAAAATTTCGATGTAAAAGTAAAATCTGAGGGCGCAAACTTTGTAAGTGGTGCAAACGTAATTCCAGTAGATATATTAAAGGTAAAGGCAATACCAGGCGGAAGTTTAATGGGAAGCTTGAATGAGGTTACCTTATCGACTGCTGATCAGGTGCTGGTAAGTAATGCAAGTTCAGGCGCCAAACAATCTTTAAATATCGCCTACTCTATTTCGGCTGAAAAAGCATCGAAGGTACTTCTGGGTAAACCAGCCGGAACTTACACGCAAACAGTAACGTATACCGCCACTGCTTTATAATAGGACGAGCAACAATTTATATTACAAGCCCGCAACATTTAGAAAGTGTTGAGGGCTTTTCTATTTAAACTAACCAATACATAAACCATGTAGTTATTTTACTACATGAACTTCCATTTTCCACTACAAAGAAACTTTTATCGCCGTTGTAGATTTGTAATGTCAAAAGAGGACAATTAAACAAGAATAACAATTAAAATAATATTATCATGACAAAACAAATTGCAATCGCAGCATTAACTTTCGGAGCTATTATCTTAGGAACTAACAATGTTCAAGCTCAAAACACTACTGCTACCACAACCGTAAATATTACTCTGAACGATGTAATCTCTATCGACGCAGGAAGTACTGCAATTGGTAATACAGTTGACTTCAACTATGCTACTGCAGCAGACTACAACTCAGATCAAACAATTACTAAAGCTAACTCTTTAAAAGTGACTTCAACGAAGAACTTTAATGTTAAAGTAAAAGCAGGTGGGGCTAATTTCATGAATGGAACCAACTTAATCCCTGTCAATGTTCTGACCATCAAAGCCGCTACAGCTGCCGGAACCATGGGTGGAACAAAAAATGCTGTCGTTTTATCTGCAACGGATCAAACCTTAGTATCAAACGCTCCGCTTGGAAGTGCATTAACACTGAATTTAGATTACACGATCCCTGCAGCGAAATCATCATCTTCTGATATTTTAGGTAAACCAGCAGGGACTTATACGCAAACAGTAACTTATACCGCGACTGCTTTATAAATAAAATTTTATCATATTAATATTTTGTGATTTGGTGTTTCGAAGGCTTCCTAAGGGAGGTCTTTGATTTTGTATATATTGATACCGATATAGGGAAAATTCAAAATCCGGGAATAAGTATCTATCAGCTGTAAGGTAGAATCTATCTTTTTGGACATTCAAATTAATTAGGGAACAATATACTTCGATTTACCAAATTATTTTATTGACCTAAGAAATGAATTTAAACTTTGGGAGTTTAGTTAAATGTTGTCATTTTTGATATCCTTCGGCGATGGTGCAATAAAGTATATAATTGTCATTTATTAATATATATTTTCAAAATCTGTTAGGCATGATACAACAAGATGCGCAAATCAATACTAATTATTAATTTCATTTTTATAAGAAAATAACATGCAGCAGGCAATGTCAGAGATTTTATTTCATTTCCAGGCAGATTTTCGCCATAAATTTTTATTTAATCTACAAAAAGTTAACGTATGGTATCGGGAAACTTATTGGTCAACAGATTAATCTTGGAAATGGTGGAAAGTGTTCCCGTGCACGAAGACATGAAAAAAAGAAAGATTATGACCTGTTTTATAGAGAAAATTATCAGCAGTCTATCCGAGATTTGGCACAGTGTGGTATCAACACGGTTTGTTATAATTTTATGCTGATTTTGGTTTGTACACACAATAATTTGGAATTTGACTTCCCGTTTACAGTGCTATCGGCAGAATTCGTGGTTTGGCAGTAGGAATCTGCAATAGTTTTTTTAATTAAATAAATCTTCGATATGAAATACTTTTCAATAAAACTCTCAATCTTACTTTTATTGATGGTAAGTTTATCTTCGCGGCTTTCAGCGCAGATAGAATGGGATCCAGAAATACAAAAATATAATTTCAACAGTCAGTGGTTGCTGAATGTAGGCGATGTGAATGATGGAAAAACAGTATTGTTCAAAGATCAAAATTGGAAAAAAGTAACCCTTCCGCACGCATTCAACGAAGATGAAGCTTTTAAAGTGGCGATCGACAGCCTTTCAGCGTCTATTGTATGGTATAGAAAACATTTTAAACTCCCAAAACAGGCAAAAGGGAGAAAGATCTTCTTAGAATTTGAAGGCATTCGCTTCGGAGGCGAATTTTACATCAACGGGCAAGCAGTGGGTATTCACGAAAATGGTGTTATGGCATTTGGTCTGGATATTTCGGAATTTGTAAAATTTGGAAATGAAGACAATATTTTTTCTGCCCGAATAGATAATTCCTGGAAATATAAAGAAAAGGCAACCGGACAAGGTTACCAATGGAATGATAAAAATTTCAACGCCAATTATGGTGGAATCCCAAAAAACGTCAATTTATACATCAAAGAAAAAGTGTATCAGACGCTTCCGCTTTATTCTAATCTCGGAACAACCGGAACCTATATCTATGCGAAAGATTTTGACATTAAAAATAAATCCGCAGTTATTCACGCAGAATCTGAAGTATTCAACGAGTTTTCAGAACCTAAGGATGTTAGATTTGAAACCGTTATCAAAGATCAAAAAGGTAAAATCATAAAGACAATAAAAGGCAGTGAAACCAAAATTTTACCCGGACAAAAGACGATTTTAAAAGCAGAAGCTCAGGTCAGTGATCTGGAATTCTGGAGTTGGGGTTATGGCTATCTATATACCGTTTACACAGATCTATATGTCAATAATAAACTGATTGACAGAGTACAGACCAAAACAGGATTTCGAAAAACAAAATTTGAAAAAGGAATGGTCTACCTCAATGACCGCGTGATCCAGTTGAAAGGTTATGCCCAGAGAACCAGCAATGAATGGCCTGCTGTTGGGATGTCTGTTCCTGCCTGGCTGAGTGATTTTTCTAATAAACTGATGGTGGAAAGTAATGCAAATCTCGTTCGCTGGATGCACGTGACACCCTGGAAACAGGATGTAGAGAGCTGCGACAGAGTTGGATTGATGCAGGCAATGCCAGCAGGTGATGCCGAAAAAGATGTCAATGACAGACGCTGGCAACAAAGAACTTTGCTGATGCGTGATGCAATCATCTACAACAGAAATAATCCGAGCATTGTTTTCTACGAATCCGGAAACGAATCAATTTCGGAAGAACATATGGCAGAGATGAAAGCAATCCGTAATCAATACGACCAATTTGGAGGAAGGGCTATTGGTTCGCGTGAAATGCTCGACAGTGAAATTGCTGAATATGGCGGCGAAATGCTTTACATCAACAAATCTTCCGATATTCCTCTGTGGGCGACGGAATATTGCAGAGATGAAGCGCTAAGAAAATATTGGGACGATTATTCTTATCCTTACCACAAAGATGGCGACGGAACTTCCTATTACAGGTCCACTGTAACCAATCTGGTAGAAAAAAGACAGGATGCACAAAACTATAACCGTAATCAGGATACTTTTACCAAAGAAACCGTAACCCGATGGTACGATTACTACAGGGTTCGTCCCGGAACCGGAAACAGAGTGAGTTCGGGTGGTGTCAACATTATTTTTTCTGATACCAATACCCATTACCGTGGCGTGGAAAATTACAGAAGAAGTGGTGAGGTAGATGCGATGCGAATTCCGAAAGATGTTTTTTTTGCCCATCAGGTTATGTGGGACGGCTGGGTAGATGTAGAAAATTACCACACGCATATCGTAGGACACTGGAATTATCCTGAGAATACCCAGAAAGATATTTTCGTGGTTTCAAGTGGCGAAAAAGTAGAGCTTTTCATTAATGGAAAATCGCAAGGTTTTGGCGAGAAATCAGATGGGTTTTGGTTCACTTTCAAGAATATTAAATTCCAACCCGGAAAGATTGAAGCTGTCAGCTATGACCATAAAAATAAAGAATTAAGTCGTGACAAAATCCAAACTGCAGGCAAGCCACATTCTATCAGATTAAAAAAATGGAATGCAGCAGATGGTTTCAAAGCGGATGCAGCTGATCTGGTTTTGGTAGAAGTGGAAGTTCTTGATGAGCAAGGTAATCGTTGTCCGCTCGCCAATAATTTAATTTCATTTGAATTGAATGGTCCTGCAGAATGGCGTGGCGGCATTGCACAGGGAAAAGGAAACTACATTCTTTCAAAAAATCTTCCTGTAGAAAGCGGAATCAATCGTATTTTAATTCGTTCAACGCTTGCTAAAGGGAAAATTTCTCTCAATGCAAAAGCAAAAGGATTGATCTCGGATGAAATTAAATTTAGTTCTATTCAAATCAATGAAAAAGATGGTTTGTCAACTTACAAAAGCGGCGATTTCCAGCCGGTCAATCTTTCGAGAGGAAAAACGCCTGCAACACCTTCCTATAAAATTTCAAGACAGTCAGTAGAAATCGAAAAAGTGGAAGCTGGCAGCAATAACGCGAAAGCAAAATTAAGTTTTGATGACAACGAATTAAGCGACTGGCAGAGCGAAGGCGATATTTCTAAATCTTATATAACTTATACTTTGAGGAAAGAAACCTTCATTAGTGAAGTTGAAATGAAACTGGTTTCCTGGCGAAACAAAAGTTATCCAATTAAAATTTCTGTAGGTGATAAAATCGTGTATCAAGGGATGACGCCAAAGACTTTGGGTTACTTTTCTATTCCGTTTTTAGTTCCTGCCAAAAGCAAAACCGTAAAAGTAGAATTAATGGGCGATGTGGCAGAGAAAGATGCGTTTGGCGGTGTTGTAGAGATTACCGGAAAAAAAGAATTGAAGGAAGATAAAAAAGTAAACCGTTCGCTTGGCATTGTAGAAATTGAGTTCTATGAAAAACCCTATTAGAACTAAAGATGAGTTGTAAGTTATTTCTAGTTTTTTTGAGCATGTAACTTTCTCAACTATATACTTAAATGCACAATCTCAAAAATACAAAATAGCAAAATATAAATATTAAATTTATATTTAATAGCTAAAGTCATACTTTAGAAAAAGATGTTGTTGGTACGTTTACGATATAATCGCCTAATCTGAATATATTAAAATCCGGAAGAGTTTAATTCTATCCGAATTCTAATAATTTTGTGTTATATATAGGAATTATTATCAAGTCAAATCATTTTTTTCTGCCTGGATTTTAAGATTCTTTAGCCAGATCTGCAACGAACTTTCCAAACCCTTTTGAAAT
>Ga0308171_1004871_pt1 | contig 10632 bp, 6 predicted proteins | sample PhyGR1_FD_202135 | JGI IMG/M metagenome (GOLD analysis project Ga0308171, IMG submission 202135) | Phyllosphere microbial communities from UC Gill Tract Community Farm, Albany, California, United States - DLSLSG.R1 | ecosystem: Host-associated > Plants > Phyllosphere > Unclassified | place: USA... | reverse complement strand
CGCACATGATGTGGGACAATTGATTGGGGTCTTCATGTGCGCTCCGTTGAGAACAAATTAGCCTACAGAGGCGAGAGACAAATATATTTCTGCCCCTCACCTTTAATGGGCCTCATACAATGGTGGACTGCAACCGAGCTCCCAAACTACGCCACCGATAATTGGGGTACATGTTCCAAACAATCCCTATGTCTCGCGTAACGGCAGCATTCAGATGATATGATCGAGCTCTATTTCCATCACTCCGAATAAGTAGCGCTTTCTCTATTGAGAGCATCCGGAAGCCCGTCCAGGTTGCTGTGGCATTTACATAAAAATTAGGAGCAGGCCTCCAATAACCGCCTCAAAGGCTCTTAAAGCGTGAGATTGATCCTTCCATAGTAGTACCCGCCGGTCATCGGCACTTGGGAGGAGAACGTATCATAAGGATTGCCACCCAGCTGATTGAGCTCCGCAGGCAGTTTTCTGGGACGAATATTAAAGATGTTATTTGCCCCGACCGCAATGTGCCAGCGTGGTGAAATCCGGTAACCAACTTCAAGGTCGGTGAGCCAGCGTGGCGTATTTTTGAATTGGGCGAAGCATGTGCTGGATTGCTGTAACTGCTTGCCGTCGATCGGACAGATCGCAGCGGTTGGGGTCCAGTCCTGATACGTCATCATACCGACAGTCTCACCGTACCGGGTCTGCCTCAAATTCACGTCCCAGTCCCCCAGGGTCCAATAGGCATTCAGGATGATCTTGCTGCGTGGAAAACCAGTCGTGAGATAGGCAATATTTTGAGCATTCAGGAGGGGTGAGCCGCTCGATGACATTCCGTTATGCGTGAGCCGTGTTCTGTTGAGGTCGAGCGCCATAGACAGTGTGACATTGCCGTATCGGTGCATGCGCAGCATGTAGTCTGCCTTGATATCCAACCCCTGTGTCCGGGTGCTGGCCCCGTTGGTAAAGTAGTAGGTCTGGACTGCATTTTCGGAAAGCTGGGTCAGGGCAGGCAATGAAACGCCAAGGCTGGACAAAGCCGCGATCGCCGTCGGTCCTGTCACATTCCCGCCCTGAACGACGCGATCACGGATATTGATCTGATACACGTCAGTTTCGATATGAAACCCGTCGATCGGCTCCAGTACAATGCCTCCACTCGCACTGGTCGAACGCTCTGGCTTCAGCGGCGACGCCCCTGTGGCTCGTGCAGCTTCCGAAGAGACAGGCAGCAAGCCAAGCACCGAGGTCGGACCGACATTGATCGCACTATAGTGCTGCTCCGCCATTGTGGGCGCCCGGAAGCCGTTGCTGATCGTCGCGCGTACTCCAATACGGCGCGTGAAATCATACCGTGTCGATACCTTGCCATTCTCGGTATTGCCGACATCGGTGTAATGCTCGAACCGGCCGGCGAAATCGAGATCCCAGTTCTTCAGAGGATGGAAATCCCCGTCCAGATAACCTGCCCATATGTCACGGTCCCATTTCCCGGCATCCTGTGGAGTCAAGCCAGCCAGCGCGGATGTGCCCCCGTATTCGTAGGAAGCCGGCTCTCCAGCGAGAATGGTATATTGCTCAAGACGATGCTCGCCACCGAAAGCCACAGTCACAGGCACGGCATTCGCGATACGGAAATTACGCCTGAAATCCAGGTTGTTCGTCCATTGCGCCATACGAAAATTCGAAGCCCGCACCGTCGTAGGCGTGTATCCTGTCGCCGCATACATATTGGGGTTGGTCGTGTTCTGTACCGTGATCTTGTCGAGATCCTCACCCCAGGTCGTGCTCAGATCCCAGTCAAACCCGAAGACATGGCCACCCTTCAGTCCCAGCGTAGCCGCGTAATCATTCTCATCAATGGTCTCAAGAGGGGAGTACCCGTAGGGGAACACGACCGGATTGCTCGCGCTGGTACCAGACGGCACGCGATAATTTTCATAGGCCTCGGCATGACGATGCGCGTAGGTAACCTGTCCGTAAAAAGACAGATCTTCGGTAATATCCTTGCCAAAATTGATCCCGAGATTTTCGCGTGTCTCCTCGGGTGTACTCATGATCTTGTTCGAATTTTTCGGCACTTTGACCGAGCCGGTATAGAGCTCATTTGCAGCGCCCGCCGGCACGTAGCCAGCAAGGCGGTTATCAACGGTATTCGTTACGAAATGATCGGTGTGGTAAATCTGCGCGCCGATATGCAGGAACCCATCCTTGCCCAGCTTCGTCCCGCCATCGGCATTCAGCTGATATTGCCAACCGTCACCATTATAGGCATTCGCACCCGTCTGTGCGCTCATGGAGGCGCCGTGGTCCTGCTTCTTGGTAATGATATTCACGACACCCGCAATGGCGTCCGACCCGTACATCGCCGCCGCGCCGTCCTCGAGAATCTCGATATGATCGATCATGTTCGAAGGAAGCATGTTCAGATCGACAGGCGTCGCACCGAAGTTCGGACCGGCATCGGCATTGATATTGGCGGTGGTGTGACGACGCTTGCCATCGACCAGCACCAGAACCTCGTTCGGGTTGAGACCACGCATACGGATAAATGATGTCAATGCCCCAGCATCATTGCCCATCGTGCTGATATTGATAGACGGATAGGTGCGCGTCAGTGCGTCAGCAAGATTGAGCATCCCCGAACGACGCAGCGTCGCCGAAGATAGAACGGTAATAGGGCTTGTGCTTTGTCGCGCCTTGCGATTTGTGGAATGCGTGCCGGTTACGATCAGCGCTTCCTCACCGCCACTGACTGGCTTGCGGATCTGAGCGGCTTTCCTTGCCTTTGCACCATGACCGTTCTTGCTCGTTGCATGAGACGGTTCCTTACGCACCTCCTTGCCGGATGCCTTCACCTCCGGGGAAGATTGTGCCTGAGCCAGATTGCCCCACAGGCCAACCGACAGGATCGTTGAGTATAGCGCAAGCTTTCTGATCTTCATGGTCGGCTCCATATCCCGCAGATGCGCGGCCTATTATCGGTTTCCAGGAATACGGGGGCTGTGCCCCAAATTGGCGCGCGCCCAGGGGCGCGTTTGAAAGCGAGGAAAAGTCTCACTGAAGGAGACGCGACAGCGCCAACGCGACGACCTCTGTGGCGCGGCGCAGGTCATCAAGAACCACGTGCTCATTGGCGCGGTGACCATTGGCATCACGCGGATCTCTCGGGCCAGCGCCATACAAGACAGTGGGAATGCCGGCTTTGGCGTAGAGGCGGGCATCCGTAAAAAGAGGCATGCCGGACGCCGGTATCAGTTCACCCAGAACACTCTGACCGGCGTCCTGAAGCGCCTCAACGAGAGAGGTCTGGCCAGCAGACGGCACGAGTGGATCTGCCAGAAGATGGCGCTCGATCTGGCAGGGGACTCCGCCTGCGGCGTCCAGGATCAGTGTCCTGAGATCGGCTTCAACGAGGGCGGGATCTTCATCCGGGAGGATACGTCGCTCAAGACGAAACTGCGCCATTTCAGGCACGATATTGGCTGCGACCCCGCCAGAGATGACGCCAATTACCAGAGTGGGCGTATCTATCTTTTCAATAGCGGAACGAATGTTGGAAAGTCCGTCTCGATATTGATAAAGGGCCTGCATGATCCGGGTGCATGCTTCGATCGCATCCTGACCGATTTCAGGCCAGGCCGAATGGGCTGCCACGCCAGCGAGCCTTACATCAAGCTGCAAGCTACCATTATGAGCAATCATCACGTCGTAGGTGAAGCCTGCGCTGATGACATAGTCGGGGCGGCTTATTCCCTGATCGAGCAGCCATCCTGGGCCAAGATGACCACCGGTCTCCTCGTCATAGGTAAGATGAACCTCGACCTGCCCGTTGAGGCTATTCCCGTGTTCAGCCAGGGCTCTCAATGCAAAGATGTAGGTGGAGAAATCGGATTTTGATACCGCAGCGCCCCGGCCGAAAAGGCGCCCTTCGATAATCGTGCCACCATAGGGATCACAGGTCCAGCCGCCACCCGGCGGCACGACATCGCCATGAGCATTCAAGGCTAAAACCGGACCTTTACCATCACCAAACATCCGGCGGATGACGAGGTTGGTCACGCTCAGCATCCCGTGCTGGCGCACAACTGCCTCAGGGACCGGATGACGCTCCACCTCGAAGCCCATGGTCTCAAGCAGGATAGCCGTATGGGCCGCATGCGGGGCGCAGTCGCCTGCCGGATTGTCGGAAGCAACACGAACCAGCTCCTGCAGGAACGGAACCTGCTCCTGCTCAAAATTCCGCTCGATGACACTGATCAGTTCAGCAGAAAAATCCTGCCTGTCATTTTGGGCCAGTTTGCGCACCGCAGCTCCCCTTGACCTCTTGTCCTCATTTGATATTCGATTTGTATACAATCAGAGTTCGATGAGGAAGCGAAATATTACGATTCCGTGTATTTTTCTGTGAAACGGGGTCCATCCAGCAATCGTGCAAGGGAATGGCGCGCCTCAGGTGAAATGCAGGCACAGGCACAGGCACAGGTTGCCGGGACAAAAGCTCATCTCAAAGACAAGCGCTGCTTACCGGAGCCGCTCGGAAGATGTATGCGTCAGGAACGACCGCGCCCTCTCGGAACAGCGACCCGCAAAAAAGGCCTCGGCGCTGCAATCATCGAGAATCTGACCGCGATCGACGAAGATAATCCGTGTCGCGACCTGTCGGGCAAAGCCCATTTCATGGGTGACACACATCATCGTCATGCCATCATTCGCGAGCTCCGTCATAACCTGCAACACCTCCTGGACCATCTCCGGATCAAGCGCAGATGTAGGTTCGTCGAAAAGCAGGATTTCAGGCTGCATGGCCAAAGCCCGCGCAATGGCGGCGCGCTGCTGCTGTCCGCCGGAGAGGGCGCTAGGGTATTTTTTTGCATGCTCGCCCATCCCCACGCGCTTTAGCAAAGACTGCGCGACCATCCTGTTGTCTTCACGCCCACGATTGAGAACCAGTTTAGGCGCCAGAAGGATATTGTCCTCGATTGTCAAATGCGAAAAAAGCTCAAAACTCTGGAACACCATTCCAACTTTGCGGCGCAATTCGGTTATAGGTCGTGTCCTGGGTGCGACGACGATACCTGCGGCGGTAATCTGACCGGCGTCGAAGTTTTCCATCGCATTGATGCATTTGATGAGTGTCGATTTACCCGAACCCGAGGGGCCACATACAACAACGACTTCGCCTCTGCCTATAATTGCCGAGCAAGATTGCAACACATGGAAATCGCCGTAGGATTTGGAAACATTGTCCAGCGTGATCATGAAATATTGCTCCCGAAACGATCAGGTGAAAACGTGGTGAGGTCGAGTCCTGTGTCTTTTCCCAGCACGAGATCGCATGCGGCTTGCCCCATGAGCGGCGCAAGGGTGACACCATTGGCCGTTACGGCCGAGCAGAATCCCGGCTTATCGCATTGCGCCCCAATAATAGGCGCGCCATCGATATCGATGTTCATCGCCCCCCAGCTTCTGACAATCCGGACGCTGGAAAGAGCTGGCAGCAGGCGAAGCGCCACCCAGAGATTTCCTTCGAGACTGGCGCGCGAGGGACGAGGATGACCATGTATCGGATCTATCCCGGCACTCCAGCCGCCTCCAATCAGCAAGGATCCGTTCTTCGCCTGTTTGAGTGTCAGGTGCCGACTGGCATGCGCGAGAAGTGAGGACACGACAGGCGCCACGGGCTCGGTGACGATCATCTGCAGGGGGGCGCCATAGACCGGAAGAGACTGACCAAGCATACCGGCGATATCACCGGCATAGGCTCCGGCAGCATTGATCACTGCCCCGACCGACCAGCCCTCGTTATCCGTATCGATTTCGAAACCGTTGGAAACCTGCTTCAGACCCCGGACACGCTGGCCCTCCTCAATCGTGACATCGCGCTCCCGGAGCAGCCGCGCCAGAGCCAGTGCGGCTGCCAGGGGATTGATCTTGCCTTCTTCGAGACAGTAGGCTCCGCCCTGAAAGCCCTCCCTGAGTTTTGGTTCGATGACACGCAATTGCTGGGCGTCCACCATGCTGCACGCAATACCCAGTTGCTGCTCTATCGCGACCTTCCGTCTTAAACGAGCCATATCAGCATCAGTCTCGGCAATCACCAGACCACCGCAGACACTCAATTCGATATCGCGATCAAATTCGGGCCTGAGGGCCTGCCACAGCGCAATTGAACGCCGTTGCAGATCCAGTGTTCTCGCCTGCAAGGAAACACCGCCCCCTTCCTCCGCAGGATCGAACGCCATGAGCTGGGCGTGAAGGCTGCCCGCATTTCCCCCAGATGCAAGCGCGCCCAATCGTGATTTTTCCAGCACAACCACTTTCTGCCCCGCCTGGGCCAAAGCACGAGCGGCGAACAAGCCAACGAGACCGCCCCCGATCACAGCCACATCGGCGACACGGTGGCGGGTCTTGTCGATCGGGCGCGGGGCTGGCCTCCCTAGCTGGGTCTCGACACGACGATGCCCCCGCCACTCGGGCTTCTGACGCGCCAACGCCCCTATCGGAACAGGTCGAAGCGGTATTTGTGGGGCGGTAAAAGCCTGCACGTCCTCCGGCTGGGGTAGGAATTGCATCAACGTGATCTGACAGAACCGCCCCTGACATCGGCCCATGCCAGCGCGCGTTGCCCGCTTTATCGCGGCAAGATCAGAAAGGTGATCGCGCTCGATTCGCTCGATGACCGTTTTGGCTGTCACACACTCGCAGCGACAAACGATCGTATCTCCGGTGGGCCGTGAGAGGACGATATCCGGCTCATAGAGCTTCCAGAGCGCGGATTGAAAGCGCGCAGCCACAGCATAACGAAGCCTCGCCAAGGAGCGACGTACAAGACGGGACGCAATGTCTCTTATCGAGCTTCCCTGATGCGGTGTCAGAAGGCGATCTGCGCAGAGCACCGCCTGAGCCTGGGCGAGAGCCGCTCCGCCGAAACTCCCTGCCTCGCCAATAATCGAGATATCTTCCTGTTCCGTCTGGCCATCATGACGGCGGCCGATCTCAGGATGCGTTCCGAAACGTGTGGAGATCCGCGTCCTGCAGCCCAGAAGTCGCGCCAGTTCACTGGCGGGAAGAAACCCGTCACCAAGTGCACAGAGACGCGCTTCCGCCCACTTTTCACTTCCGTCTTTCCCCCGTATGCAGACACGTTGCAAGGAGCCTTTACCTTCAAATGCCGAAGCAGCGCTCGCCCATAAGATCGTAACCCCCGCTCGCCGGAGGGCCAGAAGATGCCGTGCCCCCGTCAGGGCCAGACGTGGCGACCATATGAAGGCCAGAACCATCTGGCACAGTCGACGCCAGGGTGGCGGTGCAGCCTCCACCACGCTCATCTGTGTCTCCCCATGCGCCAGATATTCTGCCGCCAGTTGCAGATTGAGCGGACCATTACCCGCAATGACGAGCGGCCCCTTTGGCCTTACCTCATAGCCACGCCCGAATGTTTGCATGGCCCCGGTGGTCATCACACCAGGCAAGGTCCAGCCGGGGCGCGCTCTCGGCGCTTCCTGCGCGCCTGTCGCGATAACCAGATGGGAAGGCCGGATGTAAAAGGCCTGGCCTGCCTTTATTGCACCTAGCACCAGGCCATCTGTTTCACGTGCAGCGCTCCAGACCATGGTATCGCCCAGATAACGGGCGCCACTATGTACCATTTCCTCAATCAGCATACTTCCGCGCTTCGCTTGAGCGTCGCCCTGGGCAGCGGCAACAGCGTTTTGCTTGAAATACTGACCGCCCGGAAGATGCCGCTCATCAACAAGGAGAACGTCGCGTCCGCCTCTGGCGAGTTCACGCGCCACGACCAGTCCGGCTGGGCCGGCTCCAACGATCAGAATATCGCACCCTATCTCTTCAAGCGGCGCTTCATCTGACATCCCGTGATTGTCGGGACGCATTGCTTCGGATCGCCGGGGCTCCTGTGACGACACGCCAGGCGCATTCTCGTCAACGGGAAGGGCGAGCGCACGCCTGACATTCATGCCCGGCGCGACCTCGGTGAGACACCCACGCTGCGGCATACCGCCATTAATCGAAAGCAGGCATTCCTGGCAGGCGCCTATGCCGCAAAAGGCACCGCGCTTCGTGCCGTCGGACGCCGTACGATGGTCCAGCACACCCGCTGAAAGGAGGGCTGCACTCACTGTCTGACCGCGCTGTGCGGTAATCAGACGGCCCTCGAACGTGAAATCTAGCATCGCATGCCCCTATCGAGCATCTTGTGAGAGATCGATGGCAATGCCTTTCTGACCTACCGACACGCTCTTCTCCCGGCGGTACGGACGCTCAGCATAGATTTCCAGGCGCCTTTGAAGGGCGTCCCAGGCGGTTGTCATCGCCAGATAGTAGAGGGCTGCCACCGAGAAAAGCTCGAGCACCATGAACCGATCCTGCACAAGGATCTGTGCCCGCTGCATGAGTTCCTCCATGGAAATCACGGAAGTAACACTCGTCGTCTTGAGCAGGCTGTTCACAGAGTTGCCAAGTGGCGGGATGATCAGTCTGAATGCCTGCGGAAATGTCACCGTCCTGGCGATCTGCCTTTCGCTCAGGCCCAAGGCACGCGCTGCAGCAATTTGCCCCTTGGGGACTGCATTCAGTCCCGCCCGGATGATCTCGGCAAGATAGGCCCCCTCGTTGAGGGTCAACCCGATGATGGAGCAACTCAAGACGCTCAGGCGGATATCCAGCTTTGGCAGACCGGCATAAATAACCACCAGCTGTACAAGCAGCGGCGTCCCTCTGAAAAACCAGATATAAAGCCGCGCTGGTGCCGAGAGCCACAAAACGGGTGAGCGCTTCATCAGCGCCAGCACAAGACCAAGCACAAAGCCAAGGATGATCGCAATCAGCGTCATACCTATCGTGATCAGTGCGCCACGGAAAAGATAGCCGCTTTCGAGATAGGAGAAAAAACCTTGCCAATTCCAGACCTGCATGAGGGGTTCCTTACCGGCTTTTACTGGCGGACATATCGGGGCCGATCGCCATGATCACATGATTGAACGGCGCGACGCCGTAGGGCGCCATCAGACGAAGCAACTCACCATTCATGCGCATATGTTCGAGCACGGTTGCCGCGAGACGTGCCAGTCCGGGATCGCGAAAGGCTAGAGCGACAGGCGTCGGAAACAACCCGCGCAATACAGGCTTCACGCCGCCCTGATCTGCGTTGCGCTGCGCAACCGCGTCTATCGACAGGACGGCAGCAACCTGTCCGGCCCGTAGCGCAGCAAAAGCAATGCCAACGTTCTGGAACGTCTTGATATCGAGCCCTGCCCGCCCCGATTTCCGCAGAGATTCATCGGTGGCGCGGGCATGAGCTTCTTCCATGCCTCCCATCTCGACTCCCACGGAGCGCCCTGAGAGTGCCTCGATATCTCGTATCTTGCGCGTATCATCGACCTGCATCGACACACTGATCGCCTGTAGCTCGTAGGGCACCATCGTCATGAGCGTTGCGCGATACAGAGTGAAAAACATTCCGGTGTCGATGACATCCCAGCGCTTTTCGAGTAGCCCGAGCGTGAGCTGGGCGAAGGAGGCCCGGTAATAGACCGACCGCAAGCATAGCTGACGCGCTAAGACGTTCCCGAGCTCAACACGCAATCCGACGAGAGCCCCGGAGGGCGTCACATACTGGAGTGGCGGCAATGTGGGGTTTGTTGCTAGGGCCAACTCACCTGGCCTGACGAGGCCGTCAAGCATCGGGCAGGATCTCTCACCGCTCGGGTGATCAGCTTCAACCCGATAGTCCGGAGCGGTCGCGTGATCGGGCACGACTTCGCTACTCTTGGCCGAGCCCAGATCTCTCGCGACGCTATCTGACGAAAAACCGGGAGGCGCCCCGGCTGTGGCCGTCCAAAGAGTAAGGGCCGCGCAAGTCAGTCCCTTCCCTCGCATCTTAGATCGGGTCCTCAAACCTGAGATCGAGATCACGCACGATTTCGCCCGCCCTCAGACGCGCCGCCTCCGGCAGGGGCAGACGCGGCGCCCGGGGAAGACCAACTTCAAGACCCATCATTCCCAGAAGCGCCTTGCTGCCCGCAACATACCCCTGTCCGCCAACAAGCTGGATCAGGGGAAGGTAGCGATGATAGAGAGCTTTGGCCTGCGCGATGTCGCGATATCCGTCACAAAGGCGGAAGATCTCGCTCATGGCGTGCGGCGCGACGTTTGAGGCAACGGCCACCCAGCCCACTGCCCCTTCGAGGAAACTCTCATATCCCATAATCCCGCCGAAGACGGCCATGCCATCGCCGCACAGACGCTGGATGTCGCGTATACGCGTGACATCCATTGTCGATTCCTTGATCATGCGGCAATTCGCGAGGGTCGAAAGCCGCGCGACCAGTTCGGGACGCAGATCGACATTGGCTGTCGCCGGGTTGTTGTAGAGCATGATCGGCAAGCCGATAGCCTCGGAAACAAGGCGATAATGCGCGAAGATTTCGTCATCGGTCGGGGTGGAATAAAATGGCGGGATGATCATGACGCCATCTGCGCCCAGCGTTTCAGCCTCGCGGCTGTACCGGATGACATCATGCGTGTTTTCAGCACCCGTTCCGATCAGAACGGGCACGCGACCATCTGCCTGCTCGATAACGGTACGGGCAACGAGATGACGTTCCTCGTCGGTGAGGGACAGAAATT
>Ga0308171_1004865_pt1 | contig 10638 bp, 8 predicted proteins | sample PhyGR1_FD_202135 | JGI IMG/M metagenome (GOLD analysis project Ga0308171, IMG submission 202135) | Phyllosphere microbial communities from UC Gill Tract Community Farm, Albany, California, United States - DLSLSG.R1 | ecosystem: Host-associated > Plants > Phyllosphere > Unclassified | place: USA... | reverse complement strand
TGGTCGCCTGCCCCGGATAGAGCGCGACCAGCCGCTCGGCGGTGAACGCGCTGTCGCAGGCCATGCCGATCATGCTGACACCCAGACCGACATGCGCGACCACCATGCCCCAGATGGGCAAGGGCGTGCGCCGCCAGTTGCGCCGGGTAACCGGCAATACGCTGGCGACGATCAGCCCGACGCCGAACGACAGGCCCAGCAGCGACAACACACCCATGCCGCCGGTCAGGGTCAGCATCAACGCAAAGGTCCCCGCCGCCGCGACCATCGGCCACAACATGCGGATCAGCACCGCCTCCGCGTCATCGCTCCGCCAGCGCAAGGCAGGCCCGACCGCCATGACGGCGACCAGCGCCAGCGCGATCGGCCCGGCGGCGGCGTGAAAGAAGGGCGGCCCGACGGACAGGCGCACGCCGAACCCGGCGGCGACCAACGGGTAGAGCGTGCCGATCAGCACGATACCCAGGATGACCGAGAGCAGCAGATTGTTGACGACCAGCCCGCCCTCACGGCTGACAAAGGTGAAGCTTCGCCCCGCCCGCACCTGTCCGATCCGCGCCCCGAACAACGCCAGCGCGCCGCCGATATAGAGGCCCAGCAACGCCAGGATGAACGCCCCGCGCCGGGGATCGACGGCGAAGGCATGAACGCTGGTCAGGATGCCCGAGCGGACCAGGAACGTCCCGATCATCGACATGGAAAACGCCACGACCGCCAGCATCACCGTCCAGGCGCGAAGGCCATCGCGCGCGGCCAGCACATTGACCGAATGGAGGAGCGCAGTCGCCGCCAGCCATGGCATCAGAGAGGCATTCTCGACCGGGTCCCAGAACCACCAGCCGCCCCAGCCCAGCTCGTAATAGGCCCAGTAGGACCCCGCCGTGATGCCGATGGTCAGCAGCACCCAGGCACCCAGCACCCAGGGCCGCATCGCGCGGGCAAAGGCCGGGCCGACCTGCCCCGTCACCAGCGCGCCGACCGCGAAGGAAAAGGCGACCGACAGCCCGACATAGCCCGCGTAGAGCGTCGGCGGGTGGAAGGCGAGGCCGGGGTCCTGCAACAGCGGGTTCAGCCCCTGTCCCTCGATCGGTGCCGGGTTCAGCCGTGCGAACGGGTTGGAGGCGAACAGCAGGAAGGCATAGAAGCCCAGCGCGATCGCGCCCTGCGCCGCCAGCGTCGCGACATGGGTCGGCCGGTCGAGCGTCCGCTCCTTCCACGCGACCAGCGCCCCGCCCGCGCCCAGGATCGTCACCCAGAGCAGCATCGAGCCTTCATGATTGCCCCAGGCCCCGGCGAATTTGTAGATCCACGGCTTGGCCGAATGGCTGTTCTCGGCGACCAGCTTGACCGACAGATCGGTGTTCAGGAACACCGCGATCAGCGACCCCATCGCAATCGCGACCAGCGCGCCCTGCACGATCGCGACCGGGCCGATCGCCGCCATCGCCTGCTCACCCGCTACGTCCTTGCGACGGAGCGCCAGAACGCCGAGCAACAGTTGCAACCCCGCCAGCAGCGCGGCGAACCAGAGCGCGGCGAGGCCCGCTTCGGCGATCACGGCTCCAAACTCCGGCTCTCGTGCATGTTGCCCGCCATTTCGGGGGGCATGTATTTCTCGTCATGCTTGGCGAGCAGATTGGTCGCCACGAAACGGCCATCGGGCTGGAACTGCCCCTCCGCCACCACGCCCGATTTCTCGCGAAACAGGTCGGGCGTGATCCCGGCGAAGGTCACGGGCGTCGTCGCCTTGCCGTCGGTCACGACGAAGCGCACCGTCACGCCGTCGGGCGCGCGGTGGACCGACCCCGCCTCGACCATCCCGCCCAGCCGGACCGCACGGCCCAGCGGCAGGCCCTGCTTTTGCGCATCGGAAGGCGTGTAGAAGAACGCCGCCTGGTCCTTCATCGCCGACATGGCGAGCAGGACCGCCGCGACGATCGCGGCCAGCGCCAGCAGCACCAGCGTGAGACGTTGGGATTTGGGCGTCATTTCTCGGCGCGCTTCATCGCCAGATAGCTGATGAGGGTCAGCGCACCCGCGCCCCCCAGCATGACCGCATAGGCCGCCGCCACGAACGCCATCTGGTTCATGCGCGCGCCATCCGCCGCATCCGCGCCTCGGCCTTGGCCTGCGCCAGCAGCGTGCGCATCCGCATCAGCACGATGGCCGCGAACAGGAAGGTGAAACCCGCCAACGCGATCGGCAGCGGCCAGAGTAGCGACGTATCGATGCTGGAGCCGGTCAGCCCGATCGACTGCCCCTGATGGAGCGTGTTCCACCAGACGACCGAGTAACGGATGACGGGCAGCAGCGCGGTGCCCGCCAGTCCGTACAGCGCCGGAATCCGCCCGTCCCCGCCGCGATCCGCGTCGGCACGGGCGAGCGCGATATAACCCAGATAGACGAACAGGAGGAGCAGCATCGAGGTCAGCCGCCCGTCCCATTGCCACCATGTCCCCCAGGTCGGCCGTCCCCAGATCGACCCCGTCGCTAGGCACAACGCCGTGAACACCGCCCCCGGCCAGGCGATGGCGCGCCCCGCGATCTGCGCCAGCGGATGCCGCCAGACGATCAGCGACAGGCTGGCGATGGCGATACCGCTCCATCCGCCCATGCCCAGCCAGGCGGCGGGGACATGGATGTAGAGGATGCGCACCGTCTCGCCCTGAAGATAGTCGGGCGGCGTCTGGGTCAGCCCCGCCCAGACCGCGACCGCGATCAGCGCGATGCCGAGCCCGAGGAAAATCCCGGTCAGCGGACGAGCGATCTTCAGGAAACGCGCAGGGTTCGCAAGGGTATGAAGGGTGGCCACGATACGCGGACTGTAAGAGGGTTTTTCGGGCGCGTCATCCGCCTTCTCCCATCTTAAGCCCCTCCCGCAGGCGAGTTTCAGGTCGGTCATGCCCCCGGCATGACCTAAACGATGCGGGGCATCGTTTACCTGAAACTGGGTTTGGGGAGGGCACGATGTCTCACCGAGGCCATCGCTCGCGGCCTGCCCTCCCCCATCCCCTCCCGTTTACGGGAGGGGCGTGAGACTCATCGATGACGGACCTGTTAACGTGCTGATTCGTCTTCACTCCACGACATCCCCAACAGGGGAGCAAAGGGGACCATCACATCATCATGCCAGCCTTCCACCGCCTGCCCTTCCTCGCCCTAGCGCTCATCCCCACCACCCTCTCCGCCCAAACCAACGAACCCGAAACCATCATCGTCACCGGCCGGGGCCTGGACGACCAACCCGGCGACCGCGCGCTGGACGTGGTGACGATCGACCGCGACCGGATCACGCAGAATGCTTCGCAGCGGCTGGAGAATGTCCTGGCCGACGCCGCCGGGCTCCAGCAATTCCGCCGCTCGGACAGCCGCTCGGCGCATCCCACATCGCAGGGCATCACCTTGCGAGGGCTCGGCGGCAATGCGTCGAGCCGGGCGCTGCTGGTCCTCGACGGCGTGCCGCAGGCCGATCCGTTCGGCGGCTGGGTGGTCTTCCCCGCCTATGCGACCGGGCGGCTGGGCCGCATCCGGGTGACGCGCGGCGGCGGATCGGGCTTTTGGGGACCGGGCGCGCTGGCGGGCACGATCGAGATGGACAGTGCGACGCCCGACCAGCTCTCCCCGCTCGACCTCGCTTTGTCCTATGGCAGCCGCCATTCGGTCGATGCGCAAGGATCGGCCTCGCTGGTGCGGGACGGTGGTTTCCTGACGGTGTCAGGTGCCTATGCCCGCGGCGACGGCTTCACCCCCGTCGTCGAGGAGCAGCGCGGTCCGGCCGACCGGCCCGCCCCCTATGAGCAATATTCGGGCGCGGCGCGCGGCGTCGTCGCGATCGCGCTCGCCACCGAGTTGCAGATGACCCTCGCCGCCTTTCACGATGCGCGAGACCGGGGGACCGATTTCACCGACAATCGCTCGGACGGTGCGGATGCGAGCATCCGCCTGGTCGGGCGCGGGGCCTGGGGCTGGTCGGCGCTGGCCTATGTCCAGACGCGGCAATTCGCCTCGCGCTATGCCAGCGTGAATGCCGCGCGGACGGCGGCGACGCTGACGCTCGACCAGTATAACGTCCCCGCCACCGGACTGGGCGGCCGGGTCGAGGTGTCGCCACCGCTGGGCGATACGGTGACGCTGCGGCTGGGCGGCGATATTCGCGATACCAGCGGGCGGACGCAGGAACGCTACACCTATGTCGCAGGTGCCCCGACCCGGCGGCGCGAGGCGGGCGGCGCGACGCGGACCATGGGACTGTTCGCCGATGGCAGCGTCGAGGCAGGCGCGCTGACCGTCACCGCCGCCGCGCGAGTGGATGACTGGCGTATTCGGGGCGGACGGCTGGATGAAGGCGTGCTGGCGACCGGCGCGGTGCTGACCGATACCGATTTCCCGAACCGATCGGGGCAGGAATTTACCGGGCGGCTGGGGGCCGCCTTGCGGGTCGTCCAGCCGCTGGCCCTGCGGGCGGCGGCCTATCGCGGCTGGCGGTTGCCGACACTCAACGAACTCTACCGGCCGTTCCGCGCCGGGGCGGATGCTACCGCCGCCAATGCCGCGCTGAACCCCGAACGGGTCGAGGGCGTCGAGGGCGGGTTCGACCTGACCCCGGCGACGGGGGTTCGGCTGTCGGGCACCTATTTCTTCAACCGGCTCACCGATGCGATCGCCAATGTGACCCTGGGGCGCGGGCCGGGGACATTCCCCGGCGTCGGCTTCGTCGCCGCGAATGGCGTGTACCGGATGCGGCAAAATCTCGACGCGATCCGGTCACAGGGGTTCGAGCTGGAAGCCAATGCCGCCATTGGCCCGGTCAGCGCCCGCGCGTCCTGGTCGCATGTCGATGCACGGGTGGAGGCATCGGGCAACGCCGCGACGCTCGACGGCCTGCGCCCGGCGCAGACGCCGCGCGACCAGTTTTCGGGAACCCTGGCGGTCGAGCGGCGCGGGGCGGTGGTGAGCGGGACCCTGCGCCATGTCGGGCGGCAATATGAGGATGACCAGAATATCCGCTCGCTGGCACCTGCCACGACGCTGGATGCCTATGCGGCGGTGCCGGTCCTGCGCGGCTGGCTGATCGAGGCGCGGGCGGAGAACCTTGCCGATGCGCGAGTCGAGGCGGCGTATAGCGGTGCGGGGCTGATTGAGCGGGCGACGCCCAGGACCTTGTGGATCGGGGTTCGGACGCGGTTGTGATCCCTTGGCCTTCGACTTCGCTCAGGCCGAACGTAGTCGAAGGCCACGCCCCTACCCCCGCTTCTTCACCAGGGCCGTCCGCAGGCACCGGCACACCACCTCGTCCCGCTGGTTGAGCGCCTCGTGCCGGAACGTCACCAGCCCCGCCCCCGGCCGCGACTTGCTCTCGCGCAAGGCCGTCACCTCGCTCGTCGCCCGCAGCGTGTCGCCCAGGAACACCGGCGCGGGCATGACCAGTTCGTCATAGCCCAGATTGGCGACCAGCGTCCCCAGCGTCGTCTCCCCCACCGACAGGCCGACCATCAGCGAGAAGGTGAAGGTGCCGTTGACGAGGATCCGCCCGAACTCGCTGGCCTTGGCCGCCTCGGCATCGATGTGCAGCGGCTGCGGATTGTGGGTCATGGTCGAGAACAGGAGGTTGTCCGTCTCGGTCACGGTGCGGCGGATAGGGTGTTCGATCCGGTCGCCGATCGTCCAGTCGTCGAAGTGGCGCCCGCTCATGCCGCGTCCTCCGTAACGATGCGAACCAGCGCGACGCCCTCGGCCACCTGCCCGCCGGTCTCGGCCTTCAGGTCGGTGACGATGCCGTCGAAGGGTGCGGTCAGGACATGCTCCATCTTCATCGCCTCCAGCGTGACGAGCGGCTGGCCTGCGCTGACCGCCTGCCCTTCGGCCACCGCGACCGCGATGATCCGGCCGGGCATAGGCGACAGAATCGCACCGTCTCCCGCCCCGCCCGCCGCCAGCCCGTCGGCGCGCCAGCGGGTGAAGGACCAGCTTTGCCCGCCCTCGGAAATCAGTACCTCGTCAGTCGGGGCCGGGGGCACGTCGCCCGCCTCGCTGAAATCGACGGTGATGGCGCGCCCGTCGAGCAGGAAGCGCGCGCTCCGTCGGGGCACGGCGTTCAGGCGGAAGCCCGACAATTCGTCCTGACCGATCAGCGCGGCGGCGGCCTCGGCCAACGCCTCCTCGGACGGCTCGGTCGGCGGCATCAGCGACTCGCCCTCGCGCGCGATCAGGCCGGTATCGACCTGGCCGCTGGCGAAGTCGGGATGGTCGAGCGCCTGGACCAGAAAGCCCGCATTGGTGCGCACCGGCCAGATCACCGCCTCGTCCAGTGCATCCGCCAGCGCCTCACGCGCATCGTCGCGGGTATCGCCATGGGCGATGACCTTGGCGATCATCGGGTCGTACCAGGGGGTGATCTCCGCCCCCTCCTCGACTCCGGTGTCGATGCGGATCGCGGGATCGTCGCCGAGGTCGAACACCTCCAGCGTGCCGATGGCGGGCAGGAAGCCCTTGGCCGGATCCTCGGCATAGAGCCGTGCCTCGATGGCGTGGCCGTGGATGGCGAGTTGGTCTTGCGCCATCGGCAAAGGCTCGCCCGCCGCGACGCGTAGTTGCCACTCCACCAGATCGACGCCGGTGATCGCCTCGGTCACGGGATGCTCGACCTGGAGCCGGGTGTTCATCTCCATGAACCAGACGCGGTCGGCGCGCAGGCCTTCGGAGGCGTCGGCGATGAACTCGATCGTGCCCGCCCCCACATAGTCCACCGCTTGCGCGGCGCGGACGGCGGCACCGCACACGGCCTGCCGCGTCGCCTCGTCGATGCCCGGCGCGGGGGCTTCCTCGATCACCTTCTGGTGGCGGCGTTGCAGCGAGCAGTCGCGCTCGAACAGATGCACGACCTGACCGTGGCGGTCGCCGAAGACCTGCACCTCGATATGGCGGGGCGAGAGGATGTACTTCTCGATCAGCACCCGATCGTCGCCGAACGAGGATGCCGCCTCGCGACGGCAGGAGGCCAGCGCCTCGGCGAAGGCGGCGGGGTCGTCGACGCGGCGCATCCCCTTGCCGCCGCCGCCCGCGACCGCCTTGATGAGGACGGGGTAGCCGACTGCATCGGCCTCGGCAGCGAGGCGGTCGGGTGACTGGTCCTCGCCCAGATAGCCCGGCGTGACGGGCACGCCTGCCGCGATCATGCGCGCCTTGGCGGCGTCCTTCAGGCCCATGGCGCGGATGCTGTCGGGGTTGGGGCCGACCCAGACCAGCCCGGCGGCGATCACGCTTTCCGCGAACTCGGCATTTTCCGACAGGAAGCCATAGCCGGGATGGATCGCCTCCGCCCCGCTATCCCGCGCGGCAGAGAGGATGCGAGCGGCATCGAGATAGCTTTCGCGCGCCGGGGCCGGACCGATCAGGATCGCCTCGTCGGCCATACGGACATGCAGCGCCTGTGCATCGGCCTCGGAATAGACCGCGATGGTGCGCAGGCCCATCTCGCGCGCGGTGCGGATGATGCGGCAGGCGATCTCGCCGCGATTGGCGATGAGGAGGGATTGGAACATGCTTTAATCCTCATTCCTCCCCAAGCTATGCTTGGGGAGGGGGACCATCGCGCCAGCGATGGTGGAGGGGCGATGGGAATACCGACGAAGCCAGGCAGGACGGTTCAGAAAGCGCGTGCTCTCAGGCGTGATTTGACGCTGCCCGAGGTCGTGCTGTGGCGCGTCCTCCGCGAGCGGCCCGAAGGGTTGCGGTTTCGCAGGCAGCATCCGGCGGGGGCGTATGTGCTGGACTTCTACTGCCCGGCGGCGCGGTTGGCCGTCGAGGTCGATGGCGAGGTTCACGAATGCGGGGATCGACCCGAGCGGGATGCTCGGCGCGATGCGGTTCTGGCGGAGCATGGGGTCGCCGTCCTGCGCATCCCGGCCCGAGACGTACTTCGCAATCTGGATAGCGTCGTCCGTTACATCGTCGCGCAGGCTCGCGACCGCTTGCCCCTCCACCGTCCTGCGGACGGTCCCCCTCCCCAAGCGGAGCTTGGGGAGGAATAGGGCATCTTCATCAATCCTCCCCAAGCTGTGCTTGGGGAGGGGGACCGCCGCGAAGCGGGGGTGGAGGGGCATCCCCCCGCCCCTCACATCCGAAACACCCCGAAGCGGGGCGCCTCCGCGATTGGCGCGTTCAGACACGCATCCAGCGCCAGCCCGAGAACGTCGCGAGTCTGCGCCGGATCGACGATGCCGTCGTCCCACAACCGCGCGGTCGCGTACCACGGGTTCCCCTCGTCCTCGTAACGCTGGCGAATCGGAGCCTTGAACGCCTCCGCCTCCTCGGGCGTCCAGCTTTCCGCATCGCGGTGGACGGTCGCCAGCACGCTCGCCGCCTGTTCACCGCCCATCACGCTGATCCGCGCATTGGGCCAGGTGAACAGGAAGCGGGGCGAATAGGCGCGCCCGCACATGCCGTAATTGCCCGCGCCGAAGCTGCCGCCGATCAGCACGGTGATCTTGGGCACCTGCGCCGTCGCCACCGCCGTCACCAGCTTGGCGCCATGCTTGGCGATGCCCTCCGCCTCATAGCGGCCGCCGACCATGAAGCCGGAGATATTCTGAAGGAACAGCAGGGGGATGCGCCGCTGGCAGGCCAGCTCGATGAAATGCGCGCCCTTCTGCGCGCTTTCCGAGAACAGCACGCCGTTGTTCGCCAGGATCGCGACCGGCTTGCCATGGATATGCGCAAAGCCGCAGACCAGAGACGCGCCATACAGCGCCTTGAATTCGTGGAAGCGCGATCCGTCAACCAGTCGTGCGATCACTTCATGCACGTCGTACGGCGCGCGCACGTCCTGCGGGATCAGGCCGTAGAGGTCCTCCGCCGGATAGAGCGGTTCGTCCGCCTCGGCGAGATTCACATCGGGCATGACCTGCGGCGGCAGGGTCTCGACGATATCGCGGACGATCGACAGCGCATGATCGTCATTCTCGGCGACATGATCGACCACGCCCGACTTGCGGCCATGCGTGTCCGCGCCGCCCAGTTCCTCGGCCGAGATGACCTCGCCCGTCGCCGCCTTCACCAGCGGCGGCCCGGCGAGGAAGATCGTCCCCTGCCCGCGCACGATGACGGTTTCGTCGGACATGGCCGGGACATAGGCCCCGCCCGCGGTGCAGCTTCCCATGACGCAGGCGATCTGCGGAATACCCGCCGCCGACATCTGCGCCTGGTTGAAGAAGATGCGCCCGAAATGATCGCGGTCGGGAAAGACCTCCGCCTGGTGCGGCAGGTTCGCGCCGCCGCTATCGACCAGATAGATGCAAGGGAGCCGGTTCTCGAGCGCGATCTCCTGCGCGCGGAGATGCTTCTTGACGGTCAGCGGATAGTAGGTGCCTCCCTTCACCGTCGCGTCATTGGCGACGATCATCACCTGACGGCCATGGACCCGGCCAATGCCCGCGATCACGCCCGCGCCGGGGACGGCATCGTCGTACAGGCCGTTGGCAGCGAGCTGCCCGATTTCGAGGAAGGGTGAGCCCGGGTCCATGAGTTGCTCCACCCGGTCGCGGGGGAGCAGCTTGCCGCGCGACACATGCCGGTCGCGCGCCGCGTCGCTGCCACCCAGCCCGGCCTTGGCGACATCGGCGCGGAGGTGTTCGGCGAGCGCGCGGTTGTAGTCGGCGTTCGCTCGGAATGCCACATCGTCGCGCGGCACCCGGCTGGAAAGCACTGGCCCCATCAAATCCTCCCCATCTCTGATGGGGAGGGGGACCGCCGCGAAGCGGGGGTGGAGGGGCGAGGGGCGGGGGGGGCGCCCCCCCCCCGCCCGGGCGGGCCCCCCCCCCCCCCCCACGCGCGGGGGGGCGGGCCCCGGGGCTTGCCCCTCCACCACGCTCTGCGAGCGCGGTCCCCCTCCCCAAGCAAGCTTGGGGAGGAATGGGTTACGGCTCATTGCGCCACCTTTTCGAGCTTGCCGATCAGTTCACGGCCGATCAGCATCCGGCGAATTTCGTTGGTCCCCGCGCCGATGTCGAGCAGCTTTGCATCGCGCGCAAAGCGTTCGACCGGCCAGTCCTTGGTGTAACCCGCCCCACCCAACGCCTGGATGGCTTCGAGCGACACCCTCACCGCATTCTCGCTGGCCAGCAGGATCGCCCCCGCCGCATCGAACCGCGTCGTCCGGCCTGCGTCGCAGCTGCGCGCAACGGCATAGACATAGGCACGGGCCGAATTGAGCGCGACATACATGTCGGCGATCTTGGCCTGGATCAGCTGAAACTCGCCGATCGCCCGGCCGAACTGGCGACGTTCGCGAACATAGGGGACCACCACGTCGAGGCAGGCCTGCATGATGCCTAGTTGGATACCCGCCAGCACCGCACGCTCATAGTCCAGCCCGCTCATCAACACGCCGACGCCGCCGTTCACCGGCCCCATCACCTGCGCATAGCCGACGAAACAGTCGTTGAAGACCAGCTCGGCGGTCGGGCTGCCGCGCATCCCCATCTTGTCGATCTTCTGGCCGATCGCGAAGCCCGCCATGTCCTTCTCGATCAGGAAGGCGGTGATGCCCCGGCTCCCCTCACCTGTCTTGGCATAGACGACCAAGGTCTCGGCATAGGCCGCGTTGGTGATCCAGAACTTCGTGCCGTTCAGCACCCAGCC
>Ga0308171_1004862_pt1 | contig 10642 bp, 8 predicted proteins | sample PhyGR1_FD_202135 | JGI IMG/M metagenome (GOLD analysis project Ga0308171, IMG submission 202135) | Phyllosphere microbial communities from UC Gill Tract Community Farm, Albany, California, United States - DLSLSG.R1 | ecosystem: Host-associated > Plants > Phyllosphere > Unclassified | place: USA... | reverse complement strand
CAGAACCCCGACACCAACATGCTCGCCATCGTGATCGCGACGGTGTGGTGGACGGTCGGCTTCAACTTCCTGCTCTACCTCGCGGCTCTGCAGAACATCCCCGAGACGCAGTACGAGGCGGCATCCATCGACGGGGCGGGGGAGTGGCGCAAGCTGTTCTCGATCACCATCCCGCAACTCGGACAGATCACGGTGCTGATCGTCATCCTGCAGGTGCTCGCGTCGCTGAAGCTCTTCGACCAGGCGTACCAGATGCTCGGCGGCATCGCGAGCGAGACCACCCGCTCGATCGTGCAGTACATCTACGAGGCCGGGTTCGTCGGCTACCGCTTCGGCTACTCCGCCGCCATCTCGTACGTCTTCTTCGCCGTGATCGTCGTGATCGGCGTCGGCCAAGCCCTCGTCACCCGTCGCCGCAGGGAGCACTCATGAGCGCCACCGCCACCTCGACCGCCACGCGCGCGGTCGTCGCCCCCGGGGTCGCCCCCGACGTCCGCGGACGCGCGCCCGGCCAGCGCCGGTTCGGTCCGCTCAACATCGCCGCCTTCGCCCTGCTCGCCCTGCTCGCCGTGGGGTGGCTGCTCCCCTTCCTCTGGGCGCTCGCGACGGCGTTCAAGACCGAGACGGATGCCGCCTCCGGCGCCGGCGGCTGGGTCGGCGAGAGCGGACCGACCACCGAGGCCTTCACCTCGATCCTCTCGCAGGGAAACGTGTGGCTCTGGGCCGGCAACAGCCTGTGGACCTCGGCCGCGATCACCCTCATCACCCTCGCGATCTCCGCCGTGGCCGCCTACGCGTTCTCGCGGCTCGAGTTCCGTGGCAAGAACGTGCTGTACGGCGCCGTCATCGCGTCGATCGTCATCCCGCCGCAGGTGCTGATCATCCCGCTGTTCTACGAGATGCTCGCGTTCAACCTCGTCGACACCCCGTGGGGGCTGATCCTGCCGCAGGTGGTCGCCCCGGCGATGGTGTTCATCCTGAAGAAGTTCTTCGACCAGGTCCCGATCGAGCTCGAGGACGCCGCGCGCGTGGACGGCGCCGGACGGTTCCGGGTGTTCTGGTCGATCGTGCTGCCGCTGTCGCGCCCGATCCTCGGCGCCGTCGCGATCTTCGTCTTCATCACGGCGTGGAACAACTTCCTCTGGCCGTTCCTCATCATCAACGACACGACGCTGATGACCCTCCCCGTGGGCCTGCAGACCGTCATCAGCGCCTACGGCGTGCAGTACGCGCAGGTCATGGCCCAGGCCGTGCTCGCCTCGCTGCCGCTGATCATCGTGTTCCTGATCTTCCAGAAGCAGATCGTCCGCGGCGTCGCGACGACCGGCTTCGGCGGTCAGTGACACCTCCACCCCGAAAGAACAGGAGCATCATGCCCCGCGCCCGCATCGTCATCGATCGCGACTTCACCGTGGCCGACGTGCCGCGCCGTCTCTTCGGCTCGTTCGTCGAGCACATGGGCCGCTGCGTCTACACCGGCATCTACGAGCCCGGCCACCCGCAGGCCGACGATCGCGGCTTTCGCCGCGATGTGCTCTCGCTCGTGAAGGAGCTCGGCGCGACGGTCGTCCGCTATCCCGGCGGCAACTTCGTGTCGGGCTACAACTGGGAGGACGGCGTCGGACCGGTGGCCGACCGCCCGCATCGCCTGGACGGTGCCTGGCACACCGTCGAGACCAACGCCTTCGGGCTCCACGAGTTCGTCGACTGGGCCCGGGAGGCGGACGTCGAGGTCATGGAGGCGGTCAACCTCGGCACCCGTGGCGTCGACGAGGCCCGCGCCCTCGTGGAGTACGCCAACCACCCCGGCGGCACCGCCTGGTCCGACCTGCGACGCCGCAACGGCGCCGCCGACCCGTTCGACATCCGCCTGTGGTGCCTCGGCAACGAGCTCGACGGGCCCTGGCAGATCGGGCACAAGACCGCGCACGAGTACGGCCGGCTCGCCCAGGAGACGGCCAAGGCGATGCGCCTGGTCGATCCCGACATCGAGCTCGTCGCGGTGGGCTCCTCGAACCGGCAGATGCCGACCTTCGGGTCGTGGGAGCACACCGTCCTCACGCACGCCTACGACGAGGTCGACTACATCTCGATGCACGCCTACTACCAGGAGGACGAGGGAGACGCGGCATCCTTCCTGGCCGAGGCGGTCGACATGGACGCTTTCATCGACGGCGTCGTCTCGACGATCGATGCGGTCAAGGCTGCCGGCAAGCACCGGGGGCAGGTCGACATCTCGTTCGACGAGTGGAACGTCTGGTACCAGCGCGGACTCGACACCGAGGACCAGCCGCACATCGTCTCGGCCTCGAAGCAGTGGCGCGCCCACCCCCGCCTCATCGAGGACACCTACAACGTCACGGATGCCGTCGTCGTCGGCACCTTCCTCCACAGCCTGCTGCGCCACGGCGATCGGGTGCGCATCGCGAACCAGGCGCAGCTGGTCAACGTCATCGCCCCGATCCGCTCCGAGGAGGGCGGCCCCGCCTGGCGTCAGTCGATCTTCTGGCCGTTCGCGCGGATGTCGCAGCTGGCCCAGGGGCGGGTGCTGCGGCTCGCCGTCGAGGCCGACCAGACCCCGACGGCCAAGTTCGGCGACGTCGACGTCGTGGACGCCGCCGCGACGTGGGACGAGGCGACCGGCCGGGTGGCGCTGTTCGTGGCGAACCGCTCGCTGGAGTCCGAGACCGAGGTCTCGCTCGAGCTGCGGGGTCTCGGCGCGACGGGCCTCGTGTCGGCCGAGGTGCTCACGGTGCCCGAGGGAGGCGATCGGCGCGCGGCGAACACCGAGCACGATCAGGATGCCGTGGGCCTCGTGCCGCTGCGCGGCGTCGGGCTCGACGAGGGCGTGGTGCGCGCGACGCTGCCCGCCCTGTCGTGGGCGGTGGTCGTCCTCGAGGTCGCGCGCAGCTGAGCCGGCCGGCCCCACGGCCGCGAACCTCGGACGATCGCGCGGATCTCGGATCATTCCGCGCGAATCGTCCGAGGTTCGCGCAATCTTGCGACGATGCCGAGCCGCGGGGCGTCCGCGGGCCGCACGCTTTGTGCCATGTGCACAACGGATGCGGCCGGGAGCGCGGGCGGTCCGATAGCGTCGGCCCTCGTGAACGTGTGGTGGCGGACCCTGCTGACGATGTGGCGAGCCCGGGCGCAGCTGCGCCGACAGGGGCCGCGGCCCCCGATGACCGTCGGTCGCGTCCGGTTGCGCACGCTGCCGACCGACATCGACCTGCTCGGCCACATGAACAACGGCCGCTACGCGTCGCTGTTCGACCTCGGCCGCTTCGACCTGCTCGTGCGCACCGGCATCTGGGACGTCTTCCAGCAGCAGGGCTGGTACGGCGTCGTCGCCAGCAGCACGATCACCTTCCGCAAGTCGCTCGGGCTCTGGCAGCGCTTCACGATCGAGACCCGGCTGCACGGGCACGACGACAGGTCGGTGTACATGGTGCATCGGGCGGTCGTGGGCGGCGAGGTGTACGCCGAGATGCTCGTCCGCTCGCGGTTCCTGCGCCGCACCGGCGGCATCGTCCCGCTCGACGAGCTCTTCGCCGCGCTCGGGCGGCCCGACGACCTGCCCGAGCTCGAACCGTGGATGCGCGAGTGGGCTGCCGCGACGGCGCTGCCCTCCACGCGTGCCGCGGCCCCGAGCATCTGGGAGTGACCGCGGCGTGATCGGTGCGGCACGGGCCGCTATGGTGAACCCGTGATCGCCGTGGCCGACCGTGCCGTCCGGGTGTTCGCGGCGCACTGGCCCGCGTTGCTCGCCTGGTATCTCGCGGGTGCCCTCACCAACTACGTCGTCATCGAGCTCGCCGGTTTCGTGGGGGCGTACACCGCGATCGGCGGGCTGCTGATCATGCCGCTCGCGATCCTCGCGCCGCTGACGGCGTACGTGGCGATGTTCCTCGTGCTGCGCGACGCCATGCCGCAGCTCGAGAAGCTGGCACCGCGCGCGCCCGACCCCCGCGAGCGGCGGAGGCAGTTCGCCCGCGCCGTGCTCGGCGGCATCCTGCCCTTCTTCGCCTTCTACGCGGCCTGGGGGTTCCTCCGCGGCGACATGATCGACTACACCGAGCGCGCGCTCGAGGTGCGGCGCACGGCATCACAGGTGTCGGGTGTCGTCTTCGGGAGCGCCGGCACGGTCGACCGCCTCGAGTTCGACGTCGTGACCATCCCGATCATCATCCTCGCCTTCGCCGGCCGCTGGGCGTACAAGCGCTGGAACTCCCGGATGCCGCGCTGGGCCGCGCCCGCGGCGGTGTATCTGGAGGCGGTGTGGGTCTTCCTCACGGTCTACCTCATCTCGGACGGGCTCGGGCAGGTCTCCGCCTGGGTGCAGTCGCGCCAGGCGATGGTCTGGCTCGGCGACTTCCGCGCGGGGCTGACCGGCGTCTTCGCGCCCGTCGGGTTCGTCTGGGACGGCGTCGAGTGGCTCCTGGGCGAAGCCGGCGGCATCCTGTTGCTGCCCGTCGCCTGGCTCACCATCGCCGGGGTCATCTACGGGCAGGCCGTCGCCGCCGCCGCGCCGCGGCTCGCCGGCCGCATCCCCGAGCGGGTGCGCACGCGGTACGGCAGCATCCCGGCTCGGGCGCGCCGGCGGCTGACCGATGTGGGCGGCAGCCTCGTCGCCCGGTTCCGGCCGATCGGCGCGGCCCTGGTCTTGATGTGGCGGGCGGGGCCGGCGCTGATCGGCGGATACGTGCTGCTGTTCACCGCCGCGCTCGCGCTGCAGCCGCTCGTCGCCTGGGGCCTGACGCGGATCGTCGGCCCGCGTGACCTGGTGTCGGAGTGGATGGTGTTCGGCGAGCTGCTCGTGCTCGCCGTCGGGCTCATCGTCGAGCCGGTACGGGTGGCGCTGGTCGCCGCGGCCTACGACCGCACCCTGGCGCGGCTGACGGTCGCCTCAGTCCAGCTCGAAGCGCAGCAGCCGGCTCTCGGGGCCGACCAGCAGGTCGAGGGCGAACGGACCGGCTCCGGTGGGGACGACGAAGACGACCGACACCACGACATCGCTTCCGTCCGGCTCTGAGGGGCAGGTCGTCCAGCTGTCGCGCGGCGCCGACCAGCCCGTCACCGACGCTCCCGTGTTCCACCGTCGCCGTTCACCGTCGGTCTCGCGCAGAGCGCTGACCCCGCACGTGATGGGGCCGGATTCGAGCGCGACGGGGACGGTCGCGACGACCGCCCGGGCGCCCGGCGGCAGCTCGGCGCCCGGGGCGTCCGAGACGGCGACGGGGCCGAGCAGGGCGCCCTCGGTGCGGATGCTCTCGCCGGCCGGGATGGTGTCGGCGGGCACGACGGCCTCGGTGTTGTTCGTCCGCCACTCCTGAACGCCGATCACGCCGACGCTCGCCGGGAGCAGCAGCGCGAGGGCGAGGAGCGCGGCGCCGTTGCGTCGCCACCAGCGTCCTCGCCCCGACGCCGGCGCGGCGAGGACCTCACGGCTGCTCACGGCGCCTCCGCCCACTGCGCATCGACGAGCTCGCGCTCGGCCGCCACGGGAAGGGCGTCGAGGTCGATGCGGTACTCGATGACCGAGTCCGCCCGCGTGTCGGGGTTCAGGGCGAGCTGGAGCACGGCTGTGCCCGCGGCGTCGGCGGGCAGCTCGAATCCGAGCGAACCGCGCCGAGCGATGCCGATCGACAGGCGCTCGTCCAGCATCGTCTCGGCGCGCTCGGTCGCGCGGTAGGTCCGGCCGTCGACGATCAGCTGCGCGCTGGTGAGCGAGGCGCCCCGCTCGGACGAGACGGCCTCGGCGGCGACGTCGACGACCACCCAGGTGCCCTCGGCCCGCCATCCGCCCGAGAAGACGCTCGTGGCGCGCACGGCGTCGTGCACCGTGACCGTGAGGTTGCGCCCGGCGGCGGGCTCGCCGGTCCTCGCCTCGACGGGGAACGGCTCCCAGGCGACGGTGTCGGCGGGCGTGGCGAGGGCGACGAACCACGCCGCCACGACGCAGGCGAGGCCGAGCGCCCACGGCGCGATGCGACGCAGCAGCGGCGGGCGGCGCGCGGCGGTCATGATCCGTCTCCGCGGTCCTCGATCGGGACGGTGACCACGGCCGCCGGCCGGGGGTCGCTCCAGTAATCGCCGTCGACGACGAACGAGCCGGACCAGAGCGTCTGGTCCGACAGGACCACCTCGATCTCCTCGCCGTCGGTGAACAGGTCGCCCGGGACGATCCACGTCAACACGAGGGCGACGGGCACCAGCGGCTGCAGCCACGGGTCCCGGCTCGCGTCGTCGTAGCGCGCGACGCTCGTCGGCGGGGTCGACTTGAGCGCTTCGACGCCGATGGTCGAGGCGACGCCACCGCCGGCCTGCACCATCTCGGCACGGTCCCACCGGTTCTCGGCGTCGACCAGCAGGGCCAGCACCCGCTCGCCCTGCGCCGGGTCGGCGGTGGCGCCGGCCTCGGGGAAGGTGTCGAGCAGCACCGCGCGCTGCACCGTGAGGGCCACGCGATCGTTGACGTGCTGCTCGCCGGCCGCGAGGCGCGGCACCTCGGCCACGGCGACGGCCTCGAGCCCCCCGAAGGCGGCGGTCGCGGCGAGGAACACCGCGGTGCCGATCCCGGCGAACCACCGCGTGGGCACGCGATCGGTGGCCGCACGCAGTCGGGCGAAGCGCGTCGCGCGCGCCGGCGGCGCGGGAGGCGAGTCGAGGTCCGGCGCGGTCACGACCACAGCATAGGGGTGCCGCGGCGCCCCGACCCCGCGCCAGCTGTGCCGGGCCGCGGCCGCCGCGACGGGTCGCGCTGGCGCGCGGCGCGAACCGGAGCGGCGCGGCCGGCGCCGGCCGGGGGGCGACATAGGCTGACGGCATGTCCGACACCGCTGCGTCCGGCACCACCCCGCCGGGCTTTCCGACCGACGATCCCCTCGCCGAGACGGCCGTGGACCTCGCCCAGCGGTGGGTGCACACGTCGGCGGACTTCCCCGCGGACGCCGCTGCCCAGCGCCTGGCCGGAGTGCTGCGCGACCCGAACGGGCTGCCGTTCACGATCGGGTTCGTCGACGGCGTCATGCGCCCCGAGAGCGTCACCGCCGCAGCGAACCGGCTGCATCACGTCGCACCCCTCGTGCCGGAGTTCCTGCCCTGGTACCTGCGCGGCGCGGTGCGGATCGGCGGCGCCGTCGCGCCCGTGCTGCCGACGCCGGTCGTTCCGATCGCGCGCACGGCGCTGCGCGAGATGGTCGGGCACCTCGTCGTCGACGCCCGTCCGCACAAGCTCGGCCCGGCCATCGCGCGCATCCGCGAGTCGGGCGCGCGGTTGAACCTCAACCTGCTCGGCGAGGCCGTGCTGGGCGAGGCCGAGGCGCAGCGTCGCCTCGCGGGCATCCACGAGCTGATCCGGCGCGCCGATGTCGACTACGTCTCGGTGAAGGTCTCGGCCATCGTCAGCCGGATCTCGATGTGGGCCTTCGACGAGGTCGTCGCCGACGTCGTCGAGCGCCTGCTCCCGCTCTACCTCAGCGCCGCCGAGGACGGCACCTTCGTCAACCTCGACATGGAGGAGTACCGCGACCTCGACCTCACCATCGCCGTCTTCACACGCCTGCTCGAGGACGAGCGGTTGCGCGGGCTCGAGGCGGGCATCGTGCTCCAGGCCTACCTCCCCGATGCGGTGGACGCCCTCGATCAGCTCACCGCGTGGGCGCAGGCGCGCGTGGCCGCAGGCGGCAGTCGCATCAAGATCCGCCTGGTCAAGGGCGCCAACCTCGCGATGGAGCGGGTGGATGCCGCCATGCACGGCTGGGCGCTCGCCACCCACGCCAGCAAGCTCGACGCCGACGCGATGTATCTGCGGTGCCTCGACCGGGCGCTGCGGCCCGAGCGGACGGCGGCGGTGCGCCTGGGTGTCGCCGGGCACAACCTCTTCGACATCGCCTACGCGTGGCTGCTCGCGGGCGAACGCGGGGTGCGTCCCGACATCGAGATCGAGATGCTGCTCGGGATGGCCCCGGGGCAGGTGGCCGCCGTCACCCGCGAGGTCGGGCACGTGCTGCTGTACGTCCCGGTCGTCCGGCCCGACGAGTTCGACGTCGCGATCAGCTATCTCGTGCGACGGCTCGAGGAGAACGCCTCGAGCGAGAACTTCCTCTCGGCCGCGTTCGATCTCGCCACCGACCCGTCGCTGTTCGAGCGCGAGCGCGACCGCTTCCTCGCCTCCCTCGCCCGCGCCGCCGACCCGGCGCTGCCCAGCGCGCCCCGCCGCACCCAGGACCGCACGCTCGCCGTCCGGGCCGGCTCCACCCAGCGCATCACCCGCGATCCGGCGGAGTCGGACGACGGGCTGACGCAGGCGGTCCTCGGCATCGCCGACGCCGCCGACGCGTCATCGCACGACACCACCGCCGTCGGTGGCCACGACGACGTGCTCTTCGGCGGCGAGCGGTTCGTCGAGACGGCGGTCTACGCCCCCCGGGAGTCGCGTCGCGCGCGCGCCCTCGGAGCCCCCGGTTTCAGCAACACCCCCGACACCGACCCCGCTCTCGCGGTCAACCGCGCCTGGGCGCGCGGCATCCTCGCCCGGATCGACGGCAGCACCGCGGGCGATGCGACGCTCGCCGCCGCCCGTGTGGACGACGCCGAGGGGGTGGATGCCGCGGTCGCCCGGGTCGCGGCGTCGGCCGCCGACTGGGGGAGCCGTCCCGCCGCGGAGCGCAGTGCCGTCCTGCTCGCGGCATCGCGTGCCCTCGAGGCGCGGCGCGCCGAGCTGATCGAGGTCGCCGCATCCGAGACCGGCAAGGTCATCGCCGAGGCCGACGTCGAGGTGAGCGAGGCCGTCGACTTCGCGGCGTACTACGCCGCCACCGCGCGCGAGCTCGACCGCGTGAGCGGCGCCGTGTTCGAACCGGCCGCCGTCACCGTGGTCGCGCCCCCCTGGAACTTCCCGCTCGCCATCCCCGCCGGCGGCGTGCTCGCGGCGCTCGCGGCGGGATCGGGAGTCGTGTTCAAGCCCGCCCCGCAGGCACGGCGCTGCGCCGCCGTGGTCGCCGAGGCGCTGTGGGATGCCGGGGTGCCGCGGGATCTGCTCGCCCTCGTCGACATCGACGAAGGCGACCTGGGGCGCGAGCTCATCACCCATCCGCGCGTGGACCGGGTGATCCTCACCGGATCGTGGGAGACCGCCGCGCTCTTCCGCTCCTGGCGGCCCGAACTGCCGTTGCTGGCCGAGACGAGCGGCAAGAACGCGATCGTCGTCATGCCCTCGGCCGACCTCGACCTCGCGGCATCCGACCTGATCCGCAGTGCTTTCGGACACGCCGGGCAGAAGTGCTCGGCGGCCTCGCTCGCGATCCTCGTCGGCCCCGTCGGGCGCTCGAAGCGATTCGCCCGTCAGCTCGTCGATGCGACCCGGTCGCTGCGGGTCGGACCGCCCACCGACGCGCGCGCGGAGGTCGGGCCGATCATCGAGCCGGCGCAGGGCAAGCTCGCTTGGGCGCTGACGACCCTCGACGAGGGCGAGCGCTGGCTCGTCGAGCCGCGTCAGCTCGACATCGACCCCGACGGCGCCGGACGGTACTGGTCGCCGGGCGTGCGCGTGGGGGTCACGGCCGGGTCGCGGATGCATCTCGAGGAGTTCTTCGGGCCCGTGCTCGGCATCATGCATGCTCGGACGCTCGACGAGGCCATCGAGATGCAGAACGCCGTGGCGTACGGCCTCACCGCGGGGCTGCACACGCAGGATCCCGGCGACCTGGCGACCTGGCTCGATCGCGTGCAGGCCGGCAACCTCTACGTCAACCGCGGCATCACCGGCGCCGTCGTGCAGCGGCAGCCGTTCGGCGGCTGGAAGCGCTCCTCGGTCGGTGCGGGCACCAAGGCGGGCGGGCCCAACTACCTCGTCGGCCTGGGGTCGTGGCGGGCCTCGAACGGGGCGTCCTCGAGCACCCTGCATCTGCGCGGGCTCGATTCGCGCATCACGACGATCATCGAGTCGGCCCAGCCCATCCTCGACTACGAGGCGTTCGAGTGGCTCCGCCGCGGCGCGCTGTCGGATGCCGTGGTGTGGGACCGCGAATTCGGCCAGGTGCGCGACGTGTCGGGCCTCGGGGTCGAGCGCAACCTCTTCCGGTACCGTCCCGTCGACGTGACGGTGCGGGCCGCATCGGATGCCGCGTGGCAAGCGGTGCTGCGCGTCATCGTCGCCGGCGTCCGCGCGGGCTCGCAGGTGAACCTGAGCGCCCCTGTGGGGCTTCCGGCCGAGGTGCGCCGCGCGCTCGGCGAGGTCGGCATCGGTGTGTCGGTCGAGACCGACGGCGAGTGGCTGCAGCGCATCGCGGCGCCCGAGCGGCGCCCGAGCCGCATCCGCCTCGTCGGGTCGTCGGCCTCGGTCGGCGAGATCCGCACGACGGTCGCGGCGGCCACGGACGGCGACCCCGACGTGGCGGTGTACGCCGACGAGGTGACGACGGCGGGCCGCATCGAGCTGCTTCCCTTCGTGCACGAGCAGTCGATCTCGATCACCGCCCATCGCTTCGGCAACCCGGACGGCTGGTCCGAGCCGGTCATCTGACGCTGTCGCGACCGGTGCCCGCGGCACGCCCGCGCCGCTAGCGTGAGGGCATGACCGACGCCGATGCCGCCCGTTCGCTCATCCTGACCCGCCTCGCCATCGAACGCGAAGCCCTCG
>Ga0308171_1004858_pt1 | contig 10649 bp, 8 predicted proteins | sample PhyGR1_FD_202135 | JGI IMG/M metagenome (GOLD analysis project Ga0308171, IMG submission 202135) | Phyllosphere microbial communities from UC Gill Tract Community Farm, Albany, California, United States - DLSLSG.R1 | ecosystem: Host-associated > Plants > Phyllosphere > Unclassified | place: USA... | reverse complement strand
AACTGGTGCCGGATGGCGCGGGTGGCTGGCTGGAACGGCCGGCAACGCTCGCGCTTGAAGATCAATGAATGATTATGGGGATAGCACGATGACCTTTTCCAACGCCCTGCGGCTGCGTTCCGTCCGGCGCCAGAAGTTGTTCCACCTGTGCGCGCTGGGAGTCGCGCTCATGGTGGCCAACGGCACGCTGATGGCGGCCACGCCCAGCGGCGCCGTGCCCAAACCGGCGGCCACCACCGCGCCGGCGACCGCACCGGCATCGCTGTCGGTGTCCAAGATCGACTTCAAGCGCGGCGACGATGGCGCCGGCCGGCTCATCCTGCAGTTCGACGGCCAGGGCGCCAGCCCGGACCTGCGCAGCCAGGGCAACAGCGTCGTCATCGACGTGGGCAACGCGCGCCTGCCGGAAAGCCTGCAGAAGCCGATCAACGTGACCGACTTCGCCACGCCGGTGCAGCGCATCGATCCCAAGCCCTATGGCGGCGGCACCCAGCTGGTGCTCAACACCAATACCGCCTTCGAGTCGCTGGCGTATCAGAGCGGCAACGAATACGTGGTCGAGATCAGCCCGCGCCAGGCGGCCCCGGCCGCCGGTGCGATCACCGCGACCAGCGTGAGCCAGGCCGCGGCGGCACTCGGCCAGCGCGGCTACAGCGGCAAGCCGGTGACCTTCAACTTCCAGGATGTGCCGGTCCGTACCGTGCTGCAGCTGGTCGCCGAGGAGTCCAACCTCAACGTGGTCGCCTCCGACAGCGTGCAGGGGAACGTGACCCTGCGCCTGATCAACGTGCCGTGGGACCAGGCGCTGGACATCGTGCTGCGGGCCAAGGGCCTGGACAAGCGCCGCGATGGCGGCGTGATCTGGGTGGCGCCGCAGCCGGAGCTGGCCAAGTTCGAGCAGGACAAGGAAGACGCCCGCATCGCGATCGAGAACCGCGAGGATCTGGTCACCGATTACGTACAGATCAACTACCACAACGCCGCGGCGATCTTCAAAGCGCTGACCGAAGCCAAGGGCATCGGCGGCAGCAGCGGTGGCGGTGGCGGTGGCAGCTCGCAGGAAGACAGCGGGTTCCTGTCCTCGCGCGGCCGGATCGTGGCCGACGAGCGCACCAACACGCTGATGATCAGCGACATCCCGAAGAAGATCGCGCGGATGCGTGAGCTGATCAGCGTGATCGACCGTCCGGTCGACCAGGTGCTGATCGAAAGCCGGATCGTGATCGCCACCGATACGTTCGCGCGTGAGCTGGGGGCCAAGTTCGGCATCAGCGGCAGCCGCCAGGACGTGTTCTTCGGCGCCAACACCGATCAGAACCACGCCAACATCACCGATCGCGGCACCAAGGACCTCGAGTACCAGAAAGCGATCAACGAGTGGGTGGCCGGTGGCCGCACCGGTGCGATTCCGGTCCGCGGTGGGACCAAGTTCGCCGAGGGCCTGAACTGGAACCTGCCGGTGGCCGCGATCAACAACCCCGGTTCGCTGGCGCTGTCGATCCTCAATGCCGGTTACCTGCTGGACGTGGAACTGTCGGCCATGCAGGCCGAATCGCGCGGCGAAGTGATCTCCAACCCGCGCGTGGTGACCACCAACCAGCGCGAAGCAGTGATCAAGCAGGGTAAGGAAATCGGCTACGTCACCATCAGCGGTGGTGGCGCGGCCGGTGCCGCGGCCCAGCCCAACGTCCAGTTCAAGGAAGTGGTGCTGGAGCTGAAGGTCACCCCGACCATCACCAACGACAACCGTGTGTTCCTCAACATGGCGGTCAAGAAGGATGAAGTGGAGCAGTACATCCTGCTGGAAGGCTACGGCCAGGTCCCGACCATCAACCGCCGCGAAGTGAATACCGCGGTGCTGGTGGACGATGGCCAGACCGTGGTGATCGGTGGCGTGTACGAGTTCACCGACCGCACCAGCATCAACAAGGTGCCGTTCCTGGGCGACGTGCCGTTCCTGGGCAATCTGTTCAAGAAGCGCAGCCGCAACAAGGACAAGGCCGAACTGCTGGTGTTCGTGACGCCGAAGGTGCTGCGCGTGGCCAAGGCCAATCCGGCCGTCAACTGAGCCGCACCGCCGCTGCAATGAGGAAAGGGCCGCCCTGTGCGGCCCTTTCTGCGTTCAGCCAATCTTGATGTCGTAACCGCCACTGTCCTGCCATCATTGTGATGGAACCTCTGCCCACCGTGGAGGTCACATGGATGCCATGAATCTGCCGCCCCCCATGCCCGATACCCCGACGCCCGCTCCGGTGGAGCACGACCGCCTGCACGATGCCTTCCGCGCGCTGCGCGACGGCCTGTCATCCGAGATCGTCGGCCAGAGTGCGCTCGTCGAGCGCCTGCTGACCGCGCTGCTGGCCGATGGCCACCTGCTGGTCGAGGGCGCCCCCGGGCTGGCCAAGACCACCGCGATCCGCGCGCTGGCCGCCCGGCTGGATGCGGATTTCTCGCGCGTGCAGTTCACCCCGGACCTGCTGCCGGCCGACCTGACCGGCACCGAGATCTGGCGCCCGCAGGAAGGGCGGTTCGAATTCGTGCCGGGTCCGATCTTCCATCCGATCCTGCTCGCCGACGAAATCAATCGTGCGCCGGCCAAGGTGCAGTCGGCCCTGCTCGAAGCGATGGGCGAGCGCCAGGTGACGGTTGGCCGCCATACCTATCCGCTGCCCTCGCTGTTTCTGGTGATGGCCACGCAGAATCCGATCGAGCAGGAAGGCACTTTCCCGCTGCCGGAAGCGCAGCTGGACCGTTTCCTGATGCATGTGCGGATCGGCTACCCCGATTCGGAAGCCGAAACCGAAATCCTGCGGCTGGCCCGCGAGCGCGCCCGTGAAGCGCTGTCCACCCCGGCCGCCGCGCCGGCGCGCATGCCGCTGAGCGATGTGTTCGCCGCCCGCAAGGCGGTGCTGTCGCTGCATGTCGCGCCGGCGCTGGAACGCTACCTCATCGAAATCGTGCTGGCCTCGCGCGATGCCGCGCGCTACGACCCGGCGCTGGCGCGGCGCATTGCCTGGGGCGCCAGCCCGCGTGGCTCGATCGCGCTGGAGCGCTGTGCGCGGGCGCGCGCCTGGCTGGCCGGGCGCGACTTCGTCACCCCGGAGGATGTGCGCAACGTCGCGCCGGATGTGCTGCGCCATCGCGTGCTGCCCAGCTATGAAGCCACCGCCGAAGGCTGGGATGGCGAACGCCTGGTCGCCGAGCTGCTGGCCCGCGTGCCGGCGCCCTGAGCGCGATGGACACCCCCGCGCAGAGCGCCACGCCGCTGGAGGGCGATGGCCTGCGGCCGAGTCTGGCCGAGCTGGTGGCGTTGCGCCGCAGTGCGCACCGCGCGCCGCCGGCGCGGCGTGGCCGGCTGGGTCATGCCGGCAGTGCGCCGTCGCCGGCACGCGGACGCGGCATGGAGTACGCCGAGTCCCGCGATTACGTGCCCGGCGATGACGCGCGGCATATCGACTGGCGTGTGACGGCCCGCACCGGGCGCGCGCATACCAAGCTGTTCCAGGCCGAACGCGAGCGGCTGACGCTGCTGGTCGCCGATACCGACCCGGTGCTGTATTTCGGCACCCGGGTCCGTTTCAAATCCGTACAGGCCGCGCGCGTCGGTGCGGTCGCAGCGTGGCTGGCGCAGCGCCAGGGTGACCGCCTTGCGGCCGTGCGCGGCAGCACCCAGGAACCGCCGATCGCACCGGCCGGTGGCACCCGTGGCGTGTTGCGCGTGCTCGATGCGCTGACCCGCTGGTACGCCGAACCGCCCGCCGAGGATGCCGGGCTGGACCGCGCGCTGGAGCAGGCCGCACGGCTGCTGCGCCCCGGTGCGCGCGTAGTGGTGCTGGCCGACCCGGCGCGTGCCGCCACGATCGGTAGTGCGCGCTGGGCCGCGCTGGCCATGCATCACGAAGTGGTGGTGATGCTGCTGGTCGATCCCCTTGAACTGGCGCCCCCGGCCGACGCGCTGCCGTTTCTCTCGCAGGGCCGTCGCGTGCTGCTCGATCTGGGCAGCACTGCGGTGCGCGAGCATTGGCGCGAGCGGTTCGTGGCGCCGCTGGAGACGCTGCAGAACAGCCTGGCCGCGCGCCGCATCCAGGTGCATGTGGTGGCCACCGACGACGCCAGCGACAGCTGGTTGAGTCCGCTGCCAACCGCGGTGGTGGCATGAGCGCCGCCGCCTCGCTGCCGCTGCGCGATGTGCAGTTGCCGCCCTCGCCGCCGTGGTGGCCGCCGGCGCCCGGCTGGTGGCTGGTGTTTGCGGCCCTTGCGCTGGTGGTGGCCGTGATCTGGGCCTGGCAGTGGCGTCGGCGGCGTACGCGCCAGCGCTGGCTGGCGCTGTTCGATGCCCAGGTGGCCCAGGCCGGCTCGCCGGTCGCCGAGATCGCGGCGATCGCCGACCTGCTGCGCCGCGCGGCGCGCCAGCATCAGCCCGGCGCCGAACGGCTGCAGGGCAGTGAATGGCTGGCCTTCCTCGATGAGAAGAACAGCCGGGCTTTCTCCGACGGCGATGGCGCGCTGCTGCTCGACGGCAGCTACCGCCCACATGCCGATGCCGAAGCGGTGCAGCGTCTGCGCGTCCTTGCACGCCGCCGTTATCTGTCGCTGCTCACGGAGCGGCGCCGATGATCGCGATCACCCTGCCGACGTGGTTGAGCTGGCTCGACAGCCTCGCCTGGCCGTGGATGCTGCTGGCGCTGCCCTTGCCGATCCTGATGCGCTGGTGGCCGTCACGGCCCGGCGCGGGCGCCGCACTGCGCGTGCCCTACGCGGCCGATCAACTGCAGTCGCTGGGCGCTGCCGCGGGCGGTGCCGGCCCACGCCTGGGCCGCGCGCTGCTGTGGCTGGCGTGGGCCTGCCTGTGCGTGGCGGCCGCGCGACCGCAGCAACTCGGTGACGCGGTGACACCGCCGCAGCAGGGCCGCCAGATGATGCTCGCGGTGGACGTCTCCGGCAGCATGAGCGAGGCGGACATGATGCTCGGCAACCAGGTGGTCGAGCGGTTGACCGCGGCCAAGGCCGTGCTTGCCGACTTCCTGGATCGCCGCGTCGGTGATCGGGTCGGCCTGCTGATCTTCGGCGAGCGCGCCTACACGTTGACCCCGTTGACCGCCGACCTCACCAGCGTGCGCGATCAACTGCGCGACAGCGTGGTCGGCCTGGCCGGGCGCGAGACCGCGATCGGCGACGCGATCGCGCTGGCGGTCAAGCGCCTGCGCGAACAACCCGAAGGCCAGCGCGTGCTGATCCTGCTGACCGACGGCGTCAGCAACGCCGGCGTGCTCGAACCGCTGCGTGCGGCCGAACTGGCCCAGGCCGAAGGAGTCCGCGTCTACACCGTGGCCTTCGGCGGCGACGGCGGCATCAGCCTGTTCGGCGTGCAGATCGCGCCCGGCGAAGATCCGGTCGACGAAGCCACGTTGAACAGGATCGCCGAGCTCACCGGCGGCCGCTCCTTCCGGGCGCGCAATACCGATGAGCTGGCCGGCATCTACGCCGAGCTGGAACGTCTGGAGCCGGTAAAATCGGCCGGCCCGGCGGTGCGGCCGCGGATCGAGCGTTACGCCCTGCCGCTGGCGTTGGCACTGCTGCTGGCCGGCCTGGCGTGGCTGTTGCCGAGGCGCTGGACATGACCGCGAGCTGGAACGTCCTGCATTTCATCCGCCCCGATGCGTTGTGGGCGCTGCTCGTGCTGCCGCTGCTGGCGGCGATCTGGTGGTTGCGCCGGCGTCGCGCCAATGTCTGGCGACAGACGGTGGATGCGCATCTGCTGCGCCATCTGCTGGTGGGCCGCGACCGCCGCGCCTGGGGTGGGCTGCTCCTGCTGTTGCTGGGCACGGCCATCGCGATCGTGGCGCTGGCCGGTCCCTCATGGTGGCAGGTCGCACAGCCGTTGTGGCAGACGCCGTCGCCGCTGGTGGTCGCACTGGACCTGTCCTCGCGGGTGACCGCGACCGATCTGCCGCCGTCGCGCCTGCTGCAGGCACGCGCGAAGCTCGCCACGCTGCTGCGCGAACGCCAGGGCGGGGAAGTCGCCCTGCTGGTGTACGCCGACGATGCCTATACCGTGGCGCCGTTGACCGACGACATGGCCAATGTCGCGCTGTACCTGGATGCGCTGGCACCCGATGTGATGCCCCGCGATGGCCAGCGCGCCGACCGCGCGCTGGAAACAGCGGTCAAGTTGCTGCAGCAGTCCGGCGCACGCGGCGGCGACATCCTGCTGCTCACCGACCGCGCCGATGCCGATGCCGAACAGGCGGCAGCCGCGGCACGCGCGCAGGGCTTCGTGGTCTCCGTGCTCGGGCTGGGTACGCCGCAGGGCGCAGCCTATCGCAACGGCGAGGGTCAGATCGTGCCGGCGCGCCTGGAGGAGGGCTCGCTGCGCAGCGTCGCCAGCCGCGGTGGCGGTCGCTATGCGCGCGTGGCCAGCGATGACAAGGACCTGGCCGCGCTCGACGTGTTGACCCCGCGCGTCAGTGCCGATGACAGCCGTGAAGGGCAGGGCCGCACCTGGCGCGATGAAGGCTTCTGGCTGCTGCCGCCGCTGATGCTGTTGGCGCTGTTCGCGTTCCGCCGACGCGGCGCGCTGGCGGTGCTGGTGATGGTCGGGGCACTGCCGATGGCGATGCCGATGCCGGCGCACGCCGCCGAAGGCACGTGGTGGCAACGCGCCGACCAGCTCGACCAGCAACGCCTGTCCACCGGGGTGGATGCGTACCGCAAAGGCGATTTCAAGGCCGCGCAGCAGCAGTTCGAGGGCATCGATACCGATGCCGGGTGGTACAACCTCGGCAACGCGCTGGCGCGCCAGGGACAGTACGATGCCGCCATCGAGGCCTACGACCGCGCGCTGAAGAAGCATCCGGGCATGGCCGATGCGGTCGCCAATCGCGCGGCAGTCGACGCCGCCCGCAAGCGCAGGCCACCGCAGAACAACGACCAGAACAACGATCAGAAGGACGGAAAGAAGCCGCCCTCCGACAAGCCCGATCCCGGCAAGAACCCGGCGCAGGGCCAGAACGGTGACGCTGCGCCGCCGCAGGACAAGGGTGAACAGGGCCAGTCACCGCCGCCCACCTCCGGTGAGCCGAAGGACGGCCAATCCAAGAGCGGGACGTCGCCGCCGCAGGCCGCCGACAGCCAGGCGCAGGCCGAGGCCGACGCGGCCCAGCGCGAACGCATGCAGCAGGCGATGCAGCGCCAGGGGCAGGACGACGGCAACGACAAGGCGCAGGGCCAGGTCAGCGGCACGCCGCAGCAGCGCGAGCAGCAGCAGGCGGTCGAAGCCTGGATGCGCCGCGTGCCGGATGACCCGGGCAGTCTGCTGCGGGCCAAGTTCCAGCTGGAAAACGAACGCAGGAAACGGGAAGGGCGATGACACATTCCACGATACAGCGCTGGTTGCGCGCCGGGCTTGCCCTGCTGCTGTGCGCGAGCATGGCCGCGCACGCGCAGACCCGCGCCTGGCTCGACCGCGAGCAGATCACCGACGGCGACACGGTCACCCTCAACATCGAATCCGACGCCGGCGGCGGTGCACCGGACTACGCGCCGCTGCGGGCCGATTTCGACCTCAGCAGCCAGACCAGCAGCCGCCAGATGCAGTGGAGCAATGGCGCGACGACCTCGCGTGCGCTGTATGCCGTCGCACTCACCCCGAAGCGCGTCGGCACCCTGCAGATTCCCGCGCTGCAGGTCGGCAGCAGCCGTACCCAGCCGCTGGCCCTGCAGGTCGGCGCCAGCACCGCGTCCGCGCCGGCGGCGGCCACGGGCAATGCCGCCGTGTTCCTGGAAACCGAGGTCGACGATTCCTCACCGTATGTGCAGCAGAGCGTCGGCGTGGTGGTGCGCCTGTTCTACGCCGCACAGCTGCTCAGTGGTGAACTGGTGCTCGATACGCCTGCCGGTGCGTCGCTGCAGCGCGTCGGCGAAGACCGCACCGAGGTGCGCGAGGTCAACGGCCGCCGCTACAACGTGGTGGAGCGGCGCTTCCTGCTGATCCCCGAGCGCAGCGGTCCGCTGGCGCTGCCGGCGGCGCAGTTCAACGGGCGCAGCGCGGGCGGTTTCTTCAACGACATGTTCGGCGGCGATGGCCGCCTGCGCGCGGCCTCCGCCCCGCGCACCCTGCAGGTCCAGGCGCAACCGGCCTCGGCACCGCAACCGTGGCTGCCGCTGCATGGGCTGCGCCTGCGCTATACCGCTGCGCCCACCACCGGCCGGGCCGGCGAGGCCGCCACCGTCGTGGTGGAGGCCGTGGCCGAGGGCGCGACCAAGGCGCAGTTCCCGGAACTGCCGGTGCCCGACGTGGGCCCGGGCGCCCAGATCTTCGCCGAGCCGCCGCAGTTCGATGAAACCTTCAACGGCAGCGCGCCGCAGCTCACGCTGACCCGTCGCTTCGCGATCGTGCCGCGCCAGGCCGGGGCGCTGACCGTCCCGGGCCTGCGCATGGCGTGGTGGGACGTGGCGGCCGGCCAGGCGCGCACGGCCAGCCTGCCGGACCTGCAGCTGGCGATCACCGCCGGTGTGGCCGGCAGCGCCGCGCCGACCCTGCCGGTGGACACCACCTCGGCGCTGCCGGGCGAACCGGCGGCCGCCTCCCCGGACCTGCAGCTGGCACCTACACAGGCCGCAGCGCGCCCGTGGGGCTGGATCGCGCTGTCGGCCGGCCTGGCGGTGCTGTGGCTGCTGACCCTCGTCTGGGGCTGGCGCCGACGCGCTCGTCCGCGGGTCGCGCGGGGCGGCGAGGGCACGGCGTCCTTCGCTCCATCAGCGGGCACGTACACCCGTGCCGACCTGCGCCGGGCCATGGAAGCCGGTGGGTTCGACGAGATCATCGTCGTGTTGGCCGGGATGGGCGGCGTGCAGACCCTGGAGCAGGTGCTGGAGCGCCTCGACGACGCTCAGCAGCGCGACACGCTGATCCGCATGCAGCAGGTCCGCTGGGGCGGGCAGGGCGGCGATGTCGGCGAGGCACGGCAGTCGCTGCGGCGGGCCTTCCATGACGGACCGCACTGGCGGGTGTCTGCGGCCGCAACGGACAATGGTCTCGCGCCGTTGTACCCGTCTGCGCATTCATAAAAAGGCGTGTCGGTCAGGGCGGCGGGCTTTGCTAAGCTGATTTCATTTTTTCGAGGAACGCCGCTCCATGACTGAGGCCGCAACGACCCGGCAGAAACTGCCTTTGCACTGGAAAATGGGCATCGGCTTCATCATCGGCCTGGTCCTCGGGCTGACCGTCCATGCCCTCGGTGGCAGCGTCGACGGCCTGCATACCGGTGCCAAGTGGGTGATGGATTACATCACCACCCCGGCCTCGGGCCTGTTCCTCAATCTGATCTTCATGCTGATCGTGCCGCTGATCTTCTCGGCGCTGATCATGGGCGTGTCGGAGATGGGCGACATCCGCGCCCTCGGCCGCATCGGCTGGAAGACGCTGGCGTACACGATCCTGCTCTCCGGCATCGCCGTGGGCATCGGCCTGGTGCTGGTCAACGTGCTCAAGCCGGGCGCGGGCGTGGACCCGGTCGTGGCCGCGCAGATGCTCACCGAGAATGCCGAGCGCAGCAAGGAAATCGTCGCCGGCATCCATGGCGTGCCAAAGGGCATGGACATGCTGCTGTCGATCGTGCCGAGCAACGTGGTCGAGGCGGCCTCCAGCAACGGCGCGATCCTCTCGCTGATGTTCTTCGCGTTGATGTTCGGCATCGGGATGGTGCTGACCGATGAGGCGAAGGTCGCCCCGCTGCGTCGCGCCATCGAAGGCATCTTCGAAATCTCGATGACCCTGATCAACCTGGTCATCCGGCTGGCCCCGTACGCGGTGGCCTGCTTCATGTTCAACCTGGCGGCCCTGTTCGGCTTCGAGCTGATCATCCGCCTGGGCGCCTACGTGGGCGTGGTGGTGCTGGCGCTCGGGCTGCACATGGTGGTGACCTACGGCGTCGCCGTGTGGCTGTCCGGCCGTTCGCCGCTGGCGTTCTTCCGCGATACCCAGGAAGCCACCGTGATGGCCTTCTCGACCGCCTCCAGCAACGCCACCCTGCCGACCGCGCTGCGCGTGGCCGACCAGATGGGCCTGCCGCAGAAGGTCTCGCGCTTCGTGCTGACCGTGGGCGCCACCGCCAACCAGAACGGCACGGCGCTGTTCGAGGGCGTGACGGTAATCTTCCTGGCGCAGTTCTTCGGGGTGGACCTGAGCATCGGCCAGCAGATCATGGTGATGGCGGTCTGCATCCTGGGCGGCATCGGCACCGCCGGCGTGCCCTCCGGCTCGCTGCCGGTGGTGGCGATGATCTGCGCCATGGTCGGCGTGAACCCGCTGGGCATCGGCCTGATCCTGGGCGTCAACCACTTCCTGGACATGTGCCGCACCGCGCTGAACGTGACCGGCGATCTGGCCCTGACCACCCTGGTGGCCAAGGGCGAGGTGGACGAGGGCCCGGTCGTGGCCGCAGTGGCCCCGGCCCCGGCACCCGCTCCGGCCCCGCGCGACTGAGCCTGCGCAGGCCTGCGGGTTCCCGACGCCCCGCCTCGTGCGGGGCGTTGTCGTTAAGGGCCTGGCCTGTCTCCGGCCTGACCCCGCCGATCACCTGTGGGACAATGGGCTGCCCGCAGCTCCGCGGGAGCCTCCCGACTCCGACAGAACCATGACGCAGCCT
>Ga0308171_1004857_pt1 | contig 10650 bp, 8 predicted proteins | sample PhyGR1_FD_202135 | JGI IMG/M metagenome (GOLD analysis project Ga0308171, IMG submission 202135) | Phyllosphere microbial communities from UC Gill Tract Community Farm, Albany, California, United States - DLSLSG.R1 | ecosystem: Host-associated > Plants > Phyllosphere > Unclassified | place: USA... | reverse complement strand
GCTCGACCAGATGACGGCGTACCAGCGCGCCGGCCGGACGATCGCGACGACCTCCTTGGTGGAGGCGTCGTCCTCGGTGACGCGGCGGCGGAACGTGCGTGTCGGCTGGGTGCGCGCGGGTTGCGGCATCGAGGCCGGCTGCGGCATCGGAGTGTCTTCGGACATCTGTCGTCACCTGCCTTTCATGCCTTGGCGCGACGGGCGCGCGGATCGATGAGGGGATAGAGCAGATCGACGATGAAGTTCGCCGTCAGCACGATGACGATCGTGGCGAGCAGGATCGCCTGCATGAGCGGGAAGTCGCGGTTCGAGGTGGCCTCGCCCATGAGTCGTCCCATGCCCGGGTAGTCGAAGACCGTCTCGATGAGGATCGAGCCGCCCATGAGCACGCCCAGCGACAGGGCGAACCCGGTGACCACCGGGAGCAGCGCGTTGCGTGCCGCGTAGCCGAGGGCGAGCGTGCGCTGACGCAGGCCCGCCGCCGCCCCGAGGCGGATGTAGTCCTCGCCGAGCACCTGCACCATGGTGTTGCGCATCGACAGGATGAATCCGATGGGGGCCGTGACCATGAGCGTCAGCGCCGGGAGGAACCCGTGCGAGATGACGTCGGCGATGTGCAGCGGCGTCAGTCCCGGCGTCGTGTAGCCGTAGCCGCCGGATGCCGGGAACCACCCGAGCGTGTAGGCGAAGACGAACAGGATGATGAGGCCGATCCACACCGACTGCAGGTTGCCGACGAACGTGGATCCCACCGAGATCGTCGCGTCGAACCGGCTGTTGCGCCGCCATGCCGCGAGCGCGCCGAGCAGCGTGCCGAGCACGAACGACAGCAGCTGCGTGAGGCCGACGAGCACGAGCGTCCACGGCAGCGCCTGGCCGATGACCTCCGCCACGGGGTAGGGGAAGTACGTGAACGACGTGCCGAGGTCGCCCGACGCGAGCTGCTTGAGGTAGTCGATGTAGGCGACGAACACGTTGTCGGTGGAGTACCCGAGCATCGTCTTGACCGCCGCGACCTGGGCGGGGTCGATCTCGCCCTGCCCGTTGAGCTGTCGCACCATGATCTCGGCGGGGTCGCCGGGCTGCAGCCGGGGGATGATGAAGTTCAGGGTGACGGCCGCCCACAGGGTGAGCAGGAAGTAGCCGGTCTTGCGGACGTAGTACGTCATGGCTCAGTCCTCCTCGTCGGCATCCGCGTCGCCCGGCGGGCGCAGCTCGTGCGAGAGCCGGATCAGCTGGTCGACCGGGTAGGGGTTGTCGTCGCTCGGCCAGCCGACCGCGTTGTTGGTGCGGTAGATCAGCCGGCTCGGGGCGTACTGGAGCGCGATGTAGGGGAACTCGGTCATGAAGACGTCCATGATCCGTCCCTCGATCTCGGCCGTGCGGCTCTCGTCGGTGGTGTTGGTCCACTCGTCGATCAGCGCGTCGATCTCGGGGTTCACGTAGCGTGCGCGGTTGAGCAGCAGCTCCTGCTCGCTGGAGATCTGCGAGCTCTGCAGCTTGGCGCCGAGGTCGCGCGCCCGCTGGCATCCGCCGCTGACGAAGTCGACGGTCATGTCGAAGTCGCCGGCCTTCTGCATGCCCTCGATGGCGTTCGGATCGGTCGTGACCATGCGCACCTGCACGCCCACGTCGGCGGCGTTGCGCGAGATGACGTCGGCCATCGCGATGACGTCCATCCAGCCGGCCTGCACGCTGAAGACGAAGGAGAGCGGCTGACCGTCGGCGTCGACGCGTTGCCCGTCCGCGTTGCGGGCGTAGCCGGCGGCGTCGAGCATCTCGTTCGCACGGTCGGGGTCGTAGGGGATGAACTCCTTGCCGCGCCACTGCTCGGGCACCGCCTGCTCCTGGAACGGCAGCAGCAGCATCGTCTGGCTCGCGGGCTCCATGATGCCGAAGCTCGCCCGCTGGCTCAGGGCGTCGCGGTCGAGCGCGTAGGCGAAGGCCTCGCGGAACCTCGGGTCGTCGAGGACGGGGCGCTCGGTGTTCAGCGCGAGCACGGTGGTGGCGTCCGGGGGGTAGAAGAAGTGCGCGTTCTCGGGGTCGGGCGCCACGACCGATCGGTTGGGGTTCGGGATGTCGCCGCGGTACAGGTCCAGCGCACCGCTTCGGAGCTTGAGCGCTCCGGAGTTGGCGTCGAACTGCCCCTCGAGCGACAGGCGCTGAACGCGAACCTCGTCGGCGTTCCAGTAGTTCTCGTTGCGCTCGAGCACCAGCCGCCGGCCGTTGTAGGACTCCGGCGTGAAGGGGCCGGTGCCGACCCCGATCTCGTCGACGAAGAGCGTCGGATCGCCCTGATCGGCGTAGATGTGCTCGGGAAGGATCTTCGTCGTCTGCAGGATGGCGTCGGTCTTGGGGATCGCCGCGCCGGCGAACTCGAACACGACGGTGTGCTCGTCCCGTGCGGTGACGCTCTCGGCGGGCGCGCCGAAGAAGTCGCCCCAGAGGCCGGCCTTGTCGGCGGCCGGGTACTCCTTGCCGGCCAGGAAGGTATAGACGACGTCGTCGGCCGTGAACGGCTCGCCGTCGCTCCACTCGACACCCTCGCGCAGGGTCAGCACGAAGCGGTCCGGACCCTCCCAGGCATAGTCGGTGGCCAGCCACGGCACCGCCTCGCAGGTGAAACGATCGCGGATCATGAGCGGCTCGAACAGCCAGGTCTGCACCGTGGCATTGGGCGACAGCCAGTTGTAGTTGAGCAGTCCCTGCACCGATCCGCCCGCCTCGGACGGCATCCGGATCTCGTCGATGAATCCCTCGGGAGCCGCGGGCGCGGGCTCGAGGCCGACGTTCGCGCAAGCGGACGTGGTGAGCAGCGCCGTCAGGGCGAGGGCTCCCACCGCCAGTCGTCTGCGTCTTCTCATCGGAACCTCCTTGTTCCTGGAGCGACCGGTCGGCCATCGACCGGTCGGGTCTGTCAGTGCGTCGTGGCCTCCTCGGCGCAGCCGCACGATTCGCGCACGACCAGCCGGGTCGGCAGGACCGTGTGCGGTTCGATCGCGTCGCCCAGGGCTCCCGCAGCGGCACGGGCTCCCAGCTCGACGATCGGCTGATGCACGGTGGTCAGGCGCGGCGAGGCGATCTCGGCGAGGGCCTGGTCGTCGAAGCCGGTGACGGCGACGTCGGCCGGGATCCGGTGCCCGAGGCCCGGGAGGGTCGCGAGCATGCCGATCGCCAACTCGTCGTTCGCGCAGACGAGGGCTTCGGGAAGATCGTGGGCGTCGTGCAGCTCGCGGGCGGCGACGGCGCCGCTGCGCACATCGAGTCCGAGGCGCATCGGCTCGCCGGCCTCGATGAGGCCGCGTTCGGCGAGGGCGCTGCGGAATCCGTCGTACCGCCAGGCGGTGTCGGGTGATCCCGACGGCTCACCGACGAAGCGCATCCGCCGGTAGCCGTGGACATCGGCCAGATGCCCGGTGAGCTCGGCGGCCGCGCGGCGTCCGTCGGTGACGACCGTCGCGGTGTCATCGGCTTCGCCGGCCACGACGATCACCCGTCCGGTGCGGGCGAGGGCGGCGACCTCGTCGGCCGGGAGGGTGCCTCCGGCGACGATCAGGCCGTCGGTGCGCTCGGCGAGCTGACGTACCGCGTCGACGGCATCCGGGCGCAGATGCGTGCCGACGACGTTGATGACGACCCCGCGTTGCACGGCGACCGACTCGGCACCCTCGATGAGCTGCGCGAAGTAGGGGCCGCCGAGCCCGGGAAGGACGATGCCGAGCGTGTTGGTGCGCTGGTACGACAGGGCGCGGCCGAGAGCGGAGGGCCGGTAGCCCAGGCGGTCGATCGCGCTCTGCACGCGGCGCTTGGTGTCGGCCACGACACGGGGATCGTCGTGGGTCACCCGCGAGACCGTCGCCACCGAGACCCCGGCCTCGCGAGCGATGTCGCGGATGGTCGGGCGCGCGGCGGGGGAGTCGGCAGCCACCGTCGTCACCTCACTCCCTCGTGTCGGTCCTCGTCGTTCTCGGTTCCGGTTCGTGCGGTCGGGCCCGCCGTACGGTGATGTAACCGGATACATCGGGTACTGTAACCCCTTGTAACCGGTTACATCAACCCCTCACGCCGACGACGTCGCGAAGGAGACCCCATGACCGTCGCTGCCCTGGCTGATCGGCTCGACCGCATCGTGCTGTACCAGGCCTATCCGCAGAGCTTCGCCGACGCCGACGGCGACGGCATCGGCGACCTCGACGGGGTCGTCGCGCGGCTGGACTACCTCGCCTGGCTCGGCGTCGACGCGGTCTGGCTCACCCCCGTGTTCGTCTCGCCGTTCCGCGACGCCGGCTACGACGTCGCCGACTTCGACCGGGTCGCCGCGCGCTACGGCGGCGACCCGGCGATGGACCGGCTGATCGCGGAGGCCGATCGACGCGGCATCGGCATCGTGCTCGATCTCGTCGCCGGCCACACGTCCGACGAGCACGAGTGGTTCGTCGACGCGCTCGCGCTCGGTCCGCACGGCGACCCCGACGGGGACCGCTACGTCTTCAGCCCCACCGGCGCCGACGGCTTCGCGCCGGTGCCGCGCGGGGATCGCGGGTTCTACAAGCCGAACTTCTTCGAGTTCCAGCCCGCGCTGAACTTCGGCTACGCCCGGCCGCACCCCGACGAGCCGTGGCGGCAGGGAGTCGACGCGATGGGCCCGCGCCGCAACCGTGACGCGCTGGTGGACATCATGCGCCGGTGGTACGACCGCGGCATCGCCGGCTTCCGCGTCGACATGGCCGCATCGCTCGTCAAGGACGACCCCGGGCATCGCGAGACGGCGAAGCTGTGGCACGAGGTGCATCGTCGCCTCGACCGCACCCACCCCGGCCGCATCCTCATCTCCGAGTGGGGAGACCCCGCTCGAGCGGTACCGGCGGGCTTCGACGTCGACTTCTTCCTCCAGTTCGGCGGTGAGAGCGACGGCCTGCCGCTGAAGTCGCTGTTCGAGAACGGCTCGGGCACCGTGCACGAGGCCTGGCCGCGCCGAGACGCCTGGGCGGATGCGGCGGGGAACGGGGATGCCGCGGACTTCGTCGCCGCCTGGACCGAGGCGCGGGACGCGATCGCGGCCGCGGGAAGCCGGGGCGTGGTGGGACTCCCGACGGCCAACCACGACTTCACCCGGCTGGTCAGCGGCACCCGGGATGCCCAGCAGGCACGCGCCGCGCTGCTGCTCGTGCTCACCTGGGCCGCGATGCCGTCGCTGTACTACGGCGACGAGATCGGGATGCGCTACCTGCCGGGCGTGGGACCGCTCGAGGGGTCGGCGCTGGGCCCGACGTACGAGCGCGCCGGTTCGCGCACGCCCCTGGCCTGGGGCACGCGCGAGGTATTCGGGCAGCGAGCGCACGACGCGCGGTATCTGCCCGCGGACGATGCCCCCGACGCGCCGACGGTGGCCGACCAGCTCGCGGATCCGGCATCCCTTCTCCGGTTCGTCCGCGACGCCGTCGCGCTGCGCCGGAGCGACCCGCGGCTCGGAGCGCGCGCGAGCGTCGAGGTGGAGTCGACGGGCTATCCGTTCGTGTACCGCCGCGGCGGAACCCTGCTGGTGGCGCTGAACCCCGCCGGGCGTTCGTGCGAGGTCGATCTCGGCAGCGGCGGCATCCCCGTCGTCGCCACGGGTGCGCGCGTGGTGGGCGAGCGCCTCCTGCTCGACGCCTTCGGTGCCGCTGTCGTCGATCTCGCGCCGCGCGCCGCGACGGCATCCGTCGCCGGCTGATCGCGGCGCGAAGCTCGCAGGATCGCGCCGATCTCGCACGATTCCGCCAGAATCATCCGAGTTTCGCGCGATGTTCCGAAGCGGGACCAGGGCCAGGCCCCATGCCCGAGCGCCGGCGGCTCAGGACGACACGGATGCCACGAGGTGGCGCGCCCGCCGGGCGAGCAGCCGGCGCAGATAGGGCACGAGCACGAGGCGCTCCGCCAGGCGCCCGAGCACCGGCGAGGCCAGGGTCACCCGGTCGGTCATCACCGCGTGTGCGCCCTCGGTGCGGAACGTGTGCTCGTGTCGGAAGAGGCGGAAGGGCCCCGAGACCTGCTCGTCGACGAAGCGCTGCGGCCGGTCGAGCGCCGTGACCCTCGAGGTCAGCGTGAACCGTACCCCGAGGTGCCACGCGCGCCACGTCACCGACTCGCCCAGCCCGATACGCCCGCTCGTCACGCCGGCGATCGCACGCTCGCCCGTCCCGCGCATCGAGGCGACGTGGGCGCCGATGTCGAGGGCGGCGTCGAAGAGCGCCTCCGCGGGCACCGGCGCGTGCGTCTCGATCTCGAACGAACTCGTCACCCGCCGATCCTCCCACCCGCACCGCACCCGACGGCGCTCCCGCGATCACGGGGCGCCTGCCCCTCGGGTCAGTCGTCGGTCTCGGTCCGCAGCACGGAACCGTCGACGTCGAGGGTCACCTCGACGATGCCGCGGTCGGCCGTGAGCACCGAGACGTCGAAGGGCGACCGGGCGTCGTCGTCGGCGTCGATGTCGACGATCCGGCCGTCGGCCTCGGCGAGAGCCGCCTCGACCATCGACCGCAGCGTCGCGGCGTCCAGCACGTTCCCGGCGGCGCCGTCGCCCGGCTCCGCCGCCTCGGTCTCGCGGACGGTCGCCGAGCCGTCGGCCGCCACCTGCACCTCCGACTCCGCGCCGTCTGCGGCGACCAGCTGCACGTCCCAGGTGCCGTCGCGGTCGGCGTCGATCGAGACGACCGATCCGTCGGCGACGCCCCGGGCCGCGTCCGCGACGCGCTCCAGCTCGTCGACGGATGCCGCACCGTAGGGCTGCGTCGAGGCGCCGCCGGCGTCCGTGCGCTCGCCCGCCGCGTCGCCGCGGTCGTCGCCGGAGACCAGGCTCGCCTCGCGGTCGTCATCGTCGTCGTCATCCGCGACGGCCGCTCCGATCGCCGCGCCCCCGCCGACGAGCAGGGCCGCCGCGACGACGGCGCCGCCCGCGACCAGGGCCCTGCGCCGGCCGCGGCGCGGCGCTGCGGCCGGCGCAGCCGGGGCGCTCGTCGTCGTCGGGTTGCTCGTCGCCGGCGCGGCGTCGTCGCGCGGTGCGGGGGTCTCCGCCGAGGTCGCGGGAACCGGGGCGCCGGGGGTGGGCTGGTGGTCGGGGTTGCGGTCGTTGTCGCTCATGCCTCGATGGTGCCGACCGGTCGCTGAAGCAGCGCTGAAGCCTCCTGAAGCCGTCTTCAGCCGACGCCGCGGCGCGCTGAGACCCCCGTGCGCCCCGTGCGCCCCGTGCGCCCCGTGCGCACCGCACTGATCGCACGGCGCGGGCGACGCGCGTCAGGACTCGGCGGGAAGGGTCACGGTGAAGCGCGCGCCCCCGAGCGGCGAGGCCGTGACGGCGACGGATCCCCCGGTCGCCTCGGCGATGCCCCGCACGATCGCCAGGCCGAGCCCGCTGCCGCCGGCATCCCGTGCTCGCGCCTCGTCGAGCCGCACGAACCGCTCGAACACCCGATCGCGCTCCTCGGCCGGGATGCCCGCTCCGTCGTCGTCGACCTCGAGCACGGCGTGGCGGCCGTCGGGCGCGAGTGCGGTGCTGATCCGCACGCGCGATCTCGCGTGGCGTGCCGCGTTGTCGGCGAGGTTGCGCACGAGTCGTGCGAGCATGCGCGGGTCGCCGGCCACCCGCGCCGCGGCGATGCCGGAGGCATCCACCTCGACGCCTCCCGCGCCCGCGCCTCCCGCGCCCGTGACGCCGGCGTCCGGCTCGCGACCGGCGCGCCGTCCCCGCAGGCGAGACGCCTCCGCCAGCGCGAGGTCGTCCAGATCGACGCTCTGCCGTCGCTGCGGTGCGCGCTCGTCGAGGCGCGCGAGCAGGAGCAGCCCGTCGACGAGGTCCTGCATGCGCACCCCCTCGTCGACGACCACCTCGGCGAGGTCGCCGAGCGAGGTCGCCCCGGGATGGGCGCGCGCGAGCTCCGCGTGCTGCCGGATCGTCGCCAGCGGCGACCGCAGCTCGTGCGAGGCGTCCGAGACGAAGCGTCGCTGCGCCGCCGCGGCGTCGTCGAGGCGACCGAGCATGCCGTTCATCGTCGCCGCGAGCTCGGCGATCTCGTCCCCCGACCGCGGTTCGACGATGCGGCGATCGAGGCGGTCTGCGGTGATGGCCTCGACCTCCGCGCGGATCTGCGACACCGGCCGGAGCGCGCGACCCACGACCCACCACGTCACCGCGGCGACGAGGGCGACCACCAGCACCGTCGAGACGGCGAGCAGCCCCGCGACCGTGCCGAGCGTCTCGTCGTCGTCGTCCAGCGGCACCGCGAGCACCAGCTGCCGGTCGTCGCCGATCTCTTCGCGCAGCAGGAGCACCCGGTCGCCGTCGAGGTCGATCGCGTCGCCCGATCCGGTGCGGGGGAGCGGCCCGTCGTCGGCGTCGTCCGAGCCCGCGACCACCGCGCCCGCAGCATCCTGCACCTGCGCGATCTCGTCGTCGAGGGCGGTGACCGCCGTGAGGCCCTGTGCCTCGACCCGCGCCGCGATCTCTTCGATGCGCGTCTCGGCGGCGCGCTCGGTCGCGGCCTGGATGCTGGCGCTCAGCACCGCGGCGAAGGCGACCGAGCCCAGCAGCATGACGAGTGCGACCGTGGCGGTGGCGACCACCGTGATCCGCGCGCGCAGCGACAGCGACCGGATGCCGCGCCGCCGCGCCATTCTCTCGCTGCCGGTCCCGCCGCTGCCGGTCCCGCCGGCCACCGGTCGGTCAGCCACCGTGAGCCGCCAAGCGATAGCCGGCCCCGCGGACCGTCTCGATCGCCTCGCGGGCGAAGGGGCGGTCGAGCTTGCGCCGCAGGTGTCCGACGTACACCTCGACGATGTTGGGATCGCCCTCGAAGTCGTCGTTCCAGACGCCGTCGATCAGCTCGCGCTTGGAGATCACCTGACCGCGGTGGCGCATGAGGTGCTGCAGCACGGCGAACTCGCGCGCGGTCAGCTCGATCTCGACGGCGCCGCGCCACACGCGCCGCGCCCCCGTGTCGAGCCGCAGGTCGCCCGCCTCGAGCACGACGGGCCGCTCGACGCCGCCGCGGCGGATGAGGGCGCGCAGCCGCGCGACGAGCACGGGGTACGAGAAGGGCTTCGTGACGTAGTCGTCGGCGCCCGTCTCGAGAGCCTCCACCTGGTCCCACTCGCCGTCCTTGGCCGTCAGCATCAGCACCGGCGTCCAGTTCTCCTCGGCCCGCAGGGCCTCGCAGACCTTCCACCCGCTCATGCCGGGCATCATGAGGTCGAGCACGATCGCGTCATAGCGGGTCTCGCGGGCGCGCCACAGTCCGTCGACGCCGTTGTGCGCGACATCGACGGCGAAGCCCTCCGCCTCGAGACCGCGCCGCACGCCGTCGGCCAGGCGCACCTCGTCATCGACCACCAGTACTCGCATCGCTCCCAGTGTGGCCCGTCGATGCTGAAGCAGGCCTGAAGCGGCCCGGAACCCCGCACAACCGCTCGGGAGCGGACCAGACGCCGCTCGGTCGCGGGCACGGGGTGCACGCCGCGGACCGATCGTTGTGTCGCCTGCACGGCGAATGGCGGCATCCGTTGTCGACCGCATGCAGAACAGGCCATACCGAGGGCATTAGCGTGGGAGGGTGACCGACGACGCAGAACACGACCCCGCTCTCGTCCGCGTCCTCGCGGCCGACGGATCGCTCGACCCGTCGCCCGAAGCCGAACGCTACCTGCCGGTGATCGAGGCGCTCCCCGACGCCGAGCTCGAGACGTTCTACCGCGACATGGTCACGGTGCGGGCCTTCGACCGGCAGGCCACCAACCTGCAGCGGCAGGGCCAGCTGGCGCTGTGGCCGCCATCGTTCGGGCAGGAGGCGGCGCAGGTCGGCTCCGCGCGCGCCGCGCGCCCGCAGGACCACCTCTTCCCGTCGTACCGGGAGCACGTCGTCTGCACGATCCGCGGCGTCGACCCGCTCGACATCATCCGGTTGATGCGCGGACTCACGCACGGCGGGTGGGACCCGACCGACCCGAAGAACGGCAACGCCCACATCTACACGCTCGTCCTCGGGTCGCAGACCCTGCACGCGACGGGCTACGGGATGGGCATGGTCTTCGACGGCCGCACCGGCACCGGCGACCCCGAGCGCGACGCCGCGGTGATGGTGTACTACGGCGACGGCGCCTCCAGCCAGGGCGACGTGCACGAGGCCATGGTCTTCGCCAACAGCTACAACACCCCGCAGGTGTTCTTCCTGCAGAACAACCACTGGGCGATCTCGGTGCCCGTCTCGACGCAGTCCCGCGTGCCGCTCGTGCGCCGTGCGGCCGGTTACGGCATGCCTTCGATCCGCGTCGACGGCAACGACGTGCTCGCCAGCTACGCCGTGACCAAGCTCGCTCTCGACGAGGCGCGCTCCGGCGAGGGCCCGCGCGCGATCGAGGCGCTGACCTACCGCATGGGCGCCCACACCACCAGCGACGACCCGACCAAGTACCGCACGAGCGACGAGGAGGCCTTCTGGGCGCAGCGCGATCCGATCGCGCGCATGCGCCGCTACCTCGAGGGTCGCGGTGCCGCGGGGGCGTTCTTCGACGACGTGGATGCCGCAGCGGCGGCCTACGCCGACGACGTGCGGGTGCGCACCAACGAGCTCGGCGGGCTCGTGCCCGACAGCATGTTCGCGCACGTCTACAGCGATC
>Ga0308171_1004854_pt1 | contig 10655 bp, 7 predicted proteins | sample PhyGR1_FD_202135 | JGI IMG/M metagenome (GOLD analysis project Ga0308171, IMG submission 202135) | Phyllosphere microbial communities from UC Gill Tract Community Farm, Albany, California, United States - DLSLSG.R1 | ecosystem: Host-associated > Plants > Phyllosphere > Unclassified | place: USA... | reverse complement strand
ATTTATCATACAATTGTACGATTATATCTTGCTTCCCTTTTAAATTATCTATTCCTTGAGCACGAATTCGAACACTTTCATAGAATGGTTCTAAAGTTTTTTGCTCTTTTTCTAATTGATTTTCATCTAGAATCTTTAATACCGCCTCCATAGAGCGGGACACAGGATTATCATTAACAAAACTATAAGAATCAAATAAGGCTTCAAAGACTGGTTTTGTTATTAAATGTTGAGATAACATTTGGATAGCTTGTTCTTCTGATATTGAGTCGTTTATATTATGTCGTAAACTCGTTACAAACCGCTTAAATTCTTTGTAATAAATACTTTGATGATCTTCTAAAAGAACACTAATACGCATAACATGTTTTCTTGCTATTTCTGAGACGTCTTTTGACCAATCTTCCCAATAGCGCACATTTCCAACTTTACGAACAATTTTACCGTAGATTGCTTTTTCAAGATCTGAAAGTTCTTCAGCATCAAATTCTATAGCTAATTGTTGAGACTCTTTAAGAGGTTTTAGCTCTCCATCTTCAGGCGCTTCACCTACGCCGATAATTTGAACATGTTTTGATCGACTTTTGTTTAAATCAAGTTTATTAATAGTAGCATCGAATCGTTCATCAAGAGAACGAAGTGCATTTAATACTTCCCATACGACTTTATATTTTTCGTTGTTGTCTAGTACATTATTTTCGTTCGTACCGGCAGGTACACCAATTGGTAAAATCACATAACCATAATCTTTTCCAGGTGATTTCCGCATTACGCGTCCAACGGCCTGTGCAATATCTATCTTTGATTTTCGTGGTTTTAAGAACATGATTGCATCTAGGTCAGGAACGTCTACTCCTTCTGTAAGGAAACGAGCATTTGATAAAATACGACAAGTCTGATTAGGGACTTCGCCTTTTAACCAAGAGATTTTTTTATTTTTTTCTAAAGCGTTCATTGAACCATCGGCATGTTCAATCTCCACTTTGTATTGCAAATTGGCTTCATCATTGTTTTGATATAGGTACTGATCGACTACATTGCTAAACATATCTGTAATAAGTTTAGATTCTTTTATTGTCCCTGCGAAAGCAATGGCGCGTTTCATGGGAGGACCGAGAACCTCATCTGAATGGCTACGACGTCGTACTAGACCATTCCAACATCCGATAATTTTTGTAACGTCATCGAAGTTTAATTCGGAGTCTGTCGCCAACATTTGTTGAAAATTCCGAGCGACCATTTCCTCATCAACTGCTAGGACCATTACTTTATAATCAGTTAAAATACCTTTCCGAACAGCCTCACCGAAACCAATACGATAAAGCTCCTCACCATAAATGGTTTCGTCCGACATGTCTGCAAGAAGAGCTGATACGTCGTTCGCTTTCTCTTTTGCTGATTCTCCATATATACGAGGAGTTGCTGTTTGATATAGCCGCTTGTCTGCTCGCACATTATCATTACTATGTACTTTTTTAAAACTACTATCTTCCTCCCCATTTTCAGTTACTCCAGTAGTTCGATGAGCTTCATCGCATACAATCAGGTCGAAGTCATAGAAGCCCTGTTTCTGCGCTTCAACAATTACATTAATGGATTGATAAGTCGAAAATACAGTTAAAAAATCACCTTTAAGTTTGTCTGATTCAATCAACTCTTTGTATGCTAGCAGTTTAGTATAGTCAGTTGTAGCGGGATATCCAATATCAGATGCGGCGATATCATCAATTTCATTCCCTACAGTTTTTTTAGTCACTTTCCTATCAGAACATACAGCGATCGCATCCATATTAAAGTTTGTATCAGCGGTCCATCCTCGTAATGTTTGAGATAACAATTGTATGCTTGGTACTAAGTAAAGTACTTTAAATACGCCATTTTTCTCTTTTGCCATTTCTTCTGCTATTGCCATTGATGTATATGTTTTACCTGTTCCCGGAGCCATAATTAGTTTGCCACGATCTGCAGATTTGAAGCCATTTACAACCGATGTGATAGCTGGTATCTGATGGTTACGAGGCGTTTTTTTAGGTTGTGTTGCTGTTGTTTCAGGACTCGTATAGCTAAACGATGACCAATCAATTTGACTATCTTGTAACTGAGATAGTGAAATGCGTGTGATTTTTTTGTCTCGACCCTCGAGTGCATCATTTGCATTTTTGCTCCATTTATCTGTAGAAGCGACTATAATACCCCAAGAATAATAGGTTTTCCCAACCTCATTTAAGAAAGAATCAATATTGCTTTTTTGAATGGTATTCTTTACTGCATGGTATTTACACTGAATTGCAACAAGAGCACCTGTTTCACGCTCTTTTGCTACCAGATCAACTCCTGTGTCATTTTTAGGTATTCCATATTCTTCTGGTACTTCGTTTAAAGTCCAGACTGCTTCAAATAAACGCTCGTATAAAGGTTCGTTTTGAAAGTATGTACGAGAGAGTAGTTCGAACATCGTTCCTCGGTCACGTTGTTGACGATCCGGTGCGTCCATTTCGTTGATTAACTCAACGAAACTTTTTGAACTATTCGCTTCAATATTCAATGCTATCATCCTGTCTGATTAGAAATTTAATTATCATGTTAATACTACTCCTCTTTATTTACTTACTGCAACAGAGTATGACGGTTACTAACAAAAATAATGTTGAAGAAAATACTGTTAATATTACGTGTAAATAGTAATGGAAATCATCTTATATTTTATTAAATAATCAAATTCATAAAAGTAGTAATGTAACGAAGTTATATTGATTATTATTAAAGGATTATTGATAATTTATAAAAGTAAAATATGTAATATAATGTAAAAGTGGGTATTCAGAATGTTAAATGCCCACTACGTCAATCGATAAGTATGGAGGGATTTTTTTATGGCGAGATGTACAGCCCCGGTAAGAGGACATCACTCAGCAGAAGCCCGAGCAAATTGTCCTGCGTGTGGAGGAGGGAACTATAGAAGTAATCATGGAAGCAATTATGGTATGTATTCGCCTCCTGCCTATAATCCGTCTTCCAGCAAATCTGGAAGTGGAAGTAGAAGTAGCTCTACTAATGCAGCAAAACCGCGCTGGTCAAGCGCAAATTCATCTGTAATTTATACAACGCAAGAAGTTCGAGCACTCACTCCGATTCGCAATAGTGTCGAAGAATTAGCAGCGAAACCTGAACTGGATCTTAGAGATGTTTTTTTATGTCATGCTTGGGATGATCGACAAGAAGCTGCGAAAGAGCTACATGATTTGCTTGAATCACAAGGTGTGTCAGTCTGGTTCAGTGAAAAGGACGTTCTTCTAGGTGTACCATTACTTCGTGCTATAGATAAAGGTTTGGCGAATTCACGAATTGGTCTCGTTTTAGTGACACCTGCACTTTTAAAGCGTCTTAGAACAGAAGGTATTGCCGATAAGGAGCTTTCAGTTCTTCTTGCAGGTGAGCGTCTTATTCCAGTTGTACACAACACAACATACGAAAAACTGCGAGAAGTCAGCCCACTACTTGCATCTAGAAGCGGATTAAGTACCGAAGAGAATGAGAATTCAATAAAAGTTGTTGCAATTAAACTTGCGGAACTTGTGAAAATTTACAGCTAATCAATTTTTCTTTCGACGATCAGTGAGTCGGCATTAAGGACGTTCATTTCAAGTCGTATAACAAAAGGCTGGGAGCTTTTCGGTCCCTTGTCCGTGCATTCGAAACAGACTTAAAAAAAGAAGAAGAGAACATCCCTCGCTATTCCGAGCTCGAAGTGGTAGCTATCAAAGAGCAGGTACGAGAAGAGATATGGTTTGAATGATGAATAAGTTCATCTTCGAAGATTACTTTGTGTTGAAAAAATCAGACATAAAGGCTGCGATAGAACATCGATGACATTCGAAGGAGTTTGGAGATTTTGTATGAGAGCGATGTCTTCAACATAAGAGGAGATATGCAACGCCACATGTCCCTTATCTTTGAGTACTTCAAGTTCGAGGGCAAACGTATTCTGTTTGATCGAACTTGAAGTGGTCGAGACGACCAGGTCATCTATGTATTGATTGAGAAAATCCGTCTTAATCGAGTGAGCGGAAAATAGAAGTCATAATCGAACAGTGTGATTCATCTAGATGGGACCTCTTTTTATGCAATGATGATTGCATCAAAGGCGGTCTCCTTTTTTTCGGACTTTCTGGGATTTCAACTGGAGTAAGAGCGCGAGAGGAAGGTTCTTTTTTCTGGTCTTCTTATCAAAAGTGTAGTCCACGCGCTCATTCATTGTATTTGCTCGGGAACCGCATGTCACATCCAAAAGCATGGAACAGAGCGGTACCGCTCTGTTTGATGGAAAGAGATCGCAAGCCGTCCTGTTTCCGTACTCTAGCTCGCTCCTCGTCGGCGCAAGGGCCATCAAAAAAAGCCGCTACCGTTCCTCGTCTTCCTCCGCGTTTTGGCTCAAAGCAAGCTTTTCGCTCGCGGGCTCCGGAAGCCTTCGTCCCGGTGCGCTGTCCGCTTTTTTTGATCTTTCCCTACGGTCACCCTTGCCCCGTCTCGCGACGCTCGCTGCGTTCCCGTCAACAGGACGGCACCGTGTCGGACTGCATCCCACTTGCGAAAGGAGCTTTTCCATGAAACTGACCAAACTCGTTGAAATCACGCGTATCCGCCAAGAGGTTCGGGAGCCGGACGTCGCTCTTGAGACGACGCATATCACGTCACCCGAGGATGCTTTCCTTGTCGCCAGACGCTTCATCCAGGACGATGACCGTGAGGTATTCCTTGTCATCCTACTGAACACAAAGAACCGGGTCATCGCGGTCCACCGGGCGCATATCGGGAGCATCAATTCGAGCATCATCCATCCCCGTGAAATCTTCAAGTCCGCTATCCTCAATAATGCAACGTCGCTCATCGTCAGCCATCAACATCCGAGCGGGGACCCGAAACCGTCCCTCGAGGACATTGAGGTGACAGAACGATTGATTGAGGTCGGACGTATCGTCGGTATTCCATTACTTGACCATATCGTCGTCGGGGCAGGAGACGATTACGTCAGCTTAAAAGCCCAAGGATTGCTTTAAATGTATCATTCAGCGTAGACAGGCGGGACACTCCCGTCCTGTCCGCGCGTAAAGCATGGACGAAAAACGGATCCGTTTTTCTTTGAAGGATGTACAAGCAGATACGAAATGGATTTGTACCAAATCCAAGTGAGGAAAGAAGCCCACAGTGGACGAATCCACTGCGGGCCAGAGAGGCTTCGTATCGTTTTGTGTCGATTCGTGAGAGGTGCTGGTTGTGGAGGAAGTGGTCATAGAAGAAGTAGTAGAGTTGTTGTCAGTGTACGTATGTCCATCTTTTATCTTTGAGTGGATCATCCTCTTTACGATTCGACTTAGTTTGTATGTGTTGGTAGAGACAAGAGAAGAGCTTTCGGGCTCATGCGTGAGGCTGTAAGCTGCGTAGCAGCAACATCCTCATCGCACCGCTGCCTTCCTGCCGGATCGATAACGAGAGCTGCCACTCACTAGCGTGAGGCATCTCTACGTTCCTGATCCTTGCGACGAAAGGCACGGAGCGTGAAAAGACCAGAAAAATAAGTTTAGGAGTCTCAAACTGATTTAATCTGCAAGTACCAGTTATGATGGGATTCCTATTCTAAATGATTCGTTGTGTTCTAAAGAATGAAGTGGAAATAGTCCTAGATTCGTCCTTAACTCCTCCGTTAATTCGGCTATTATCGTGCTTATCTTGATTAAACGGATTCGTACGATGTCCTTCACGACTGTATGCTGTGTTCAAGCAAACCAAAGAGGAGTGACGAAAATGAATACAACTTTGGAAAACGAAGAGTCTAGAAAATGGATGGACATGGTGGAGCACTCGCAAAAAGTGACTATCATTGATGCACAAGTTCGATTGGTACGAGAAGTAGATGGTTCGATCGAGCATGTGACTTGGTTCGTTGATGTCGATATACTGCTCGCTTTTATTCAGCAACACTATTTGGAACAGGCCCGTTAAAGGTCTGTTTTTTTATATGTTTCTCGTTAAAAGATGCGACCTATCAAGAAAAAATGATGGGTGGGAAATATACCCATTATTCTCCTGGTATTCACGGTATACTGAAGATAACTTACAAATCAGAAATGGAGCGATGCAAGATGAAGAGAAAATGGATGGGCGCCAGCTTAGTACTCGCAAGTGTGGGCTTATTGGTAGGACCGTTACAGAGTGCGGAGGCCGCGACTCCGAAAATTAAAGTCCATTACATCGATGTTGGACAAGGTGATGCGATCTACATCAAGATGCCGAGTGGTGAGGATATCGTCATGGATGGTGGTAACAAAGGGAAAGGCGATGCACTCGTCGCCTATCTGAAGAAGCAGAAGGTTGGTGACATCGAGATGCTGATCTCGACGCATCCGGATGCCGACCATATTGGTGGACTCGATGAGGTACTTGACTCATTCAAGGTCAAGAGTGTCTATGCCCCGAAGGTCAAACACACGACGCAAGCCTATAAGGATTTCCTGCTGGCCGTCAAACGCGAGAAGCTGACGATCAAGACAGCGAAAGCAGGAGTCTCGCTTCCTGTGAAGGGAGTGAAGGCGCAGTTCGTCGGACCGGTGAAGGATTATGCGAACAGTGATTTGAACAATTGGAGCGCCGTGTTGCACGTTGCGTATAAGAAGAATACGTTCCTGTTCACAGGCGACGCGGAACTGAAATCGGAGCAAGACATGATCGCGAAGAAGAAGACGCTCCGCGCTGACGTCCTTAAGGTCGGGCATCATGGGGCGAAGACCTCGACGAGCGCGACGTTCCTTAAGTATGTTAAACCGAAGTATGCCGTTATTAGTGTCGGCAAGAATGCTTACGGACATCCAACGAACGAAGTCGTGACAAACCTGAAGCGTGCGAAGGCGACGATGCTACGGACGGATAAGAGTGGCACAATCGTCTTTGAAGGGAACGGATCGTCCTACACGATAAAGAAGTCAAAATGAGTAAGCGTAAAGGGATCATCGACCGCATTGAAGGAAAGTGGGTCGTCGTCGAGTTCGAAGATGGAATGCGGGACATCCTGATTTCCCGCTTTCCAATGACGGTTGAATCCGGTGATGTCATCTGGATCGATGAGTACGGTCATATCGAAAAGGATGAACAGGAACGGCAACGACTCTCAAAAGAAATCGAGGAATTAATGGATGAATTATGGGAGGATTAAGCATGGAAACTCAAAGTCGAAAGCGATTTGAAGATATAAAAGCAGAAGTGAGAGCAATTTTTTCTTCTGAAAAATACAAAGAAGTTACCCGATTAACAAATTATAAATTAAGCGGTGTATACATAATCTATATAGATTGTGATAACGATAATTTAGTTCTGCCAATTTATATTGGACAATCTAGAAACATACAAAAAAGATACAAAGATCATTTGACTCAATTATTATCGCTCAATCGATTATCTTATGAAGCTTACAAAGAATACTTTTTTTCTAAAAAACACTCTTATTATGATGGTTTTTTTAAAACATGCAAAATTTTTAAGTATATGATCGAAAATAATTGTGATTTGACGCAACTTCGTATGAAAATCCTTACAGAATGTGAGGTAGAAGAGCTTGATTATTATGAAGCATTTTATATGGAGGAATTTTTATCTTCATTTTTAGGATTTAACCAATTTGAATCTCTTTTACAGTCCAATAAACTAAAGTGGAGTACAAATAACAAAAAAGAAAACAAAGAAATTGAGATATCTAGATTTTTACAAGCTATTGAGAGCGATATTGAAAGGGTTCAAAAGTATTATGATTACGGATTTACTAAGTTCAATTTTGAGCATTCGATGCCTCGTGATATTTCTTATGTTTCTGGTGAACTGAATGATAGTAAGAGTATAGAAAAAGTTGAGCGCTTACAAAAAAAAATCATTAACTTACACGAAAATAAGATGCCTGAATATTTTAAAATGATGAAATCAATAGACCGGTCAAATTCTTTTTTTAAAACTAAGAAAGAAGCCTCTAAAGAAGAGGAGGATTTTACTATACTGCTTATTTCAAAAATTAAAGATCTTTTAAATGCGAGTCTGTTAGAAAAATCCGATTCGCTACCTTTAGGTAGATTTTTCATCAAATATGAAGAAGGAAAAATCAGTACTATGAATTTTTTCAAACATTCATTTACAAGAGGACTACTTAAAGAACATTATAATGAAGATGTAAATAAGTTGATCCAAGTAAGAGCTAATTCTAAAAAAGCAGATGAAGAATACTTTTCAGAATATGAAAAAAGAATGGAGCATTTAGAAGAACTTAGAAAAAAGAGATACGAATTAATTTTTCCGGCCAAAGATTATGAAATGTTTCCGCTAAAGTCATTAACTGTTGATCATTCTCCAAATATTCTTCGCAGAACGCAGGTTCACGTCCATTTTGATTTAACGAACAACGGAGTGATGAGATCTGTAATTCCTAAATACACAGATTTAATTCGTATTGTGATTTCAAATATTCAAGATAAAAAACAATCAATATACTACATTAATAATGAAACCATGAATAAAATTGCAGCTGGTATTTCTTATATTGAGAGAGACTTTGACAATATGATGGTGTTCAAAAAAAATCCCTTTTCATTATCTTCCAGGACTAACGATCAGATTGGTCCTACTCTACATATCGAAAATTATGACAACTCATTTATCTCAGTTTCTTCTGAATATAAACATGGGATAAATGATTATGTAATCAAAGATAAAGATTTAGTAGGGATTTTTGATGTTTTTGATAATATTTATAGCTCTCTTACTGACAAAACAATCATTAATTTTAGTTGCTCAGAATCGAAGAATTGCTTGAAAAAAGCATTGATCGGTTGTGGAATAAAAGAGCATCCGCTTTTGGATAGATTAAAAATAACAGTATAAATTTGAGAGATTGATTTTATTATAAATAATAGATTAGATAGGGATTTTAGTTTGAAACATGACAGTGGTATCGCTTTAAAATTAACGGATTTTTATACGATGTATCAATAACTAGAGTCGATTAGTTTAATTGGCTATTCTATAAATAACCCTAAGGATCTGACAAAACATTTATTTAAAGGAGGAGCGGAGCTTTATGTAAAGCACCACTCCTCCTTATTTTATCCATTTAAAATATCATTTGCTTTCTTTTCTGCTGTTTTTTCGTCTGTCCAATCCATCTCAGATAGCATACTGGCGTGAACTTTTTCGATCTGCTCGATTGTATAGCCGAGTTGCTCCATGGCAATGACGGCGTAAGCGATTGCTTGGTTGTTGTTCATAATTATTCCCCATTCGTTGGTATGTTGTGATGTTTTTATTATATCGCATTGTCTTGCGTCTCTTATTAGTGATAGCTTAGTTCTTCCTAAGAAATATCTCGCCTAAGTATAGTAGCGAGCTGAAAACGTAAAGCTCTACTCATTTTTCACAAAATAACCTAGCACAAAAAGTACGGTGAATATTGAAATGAGGGTTAGGGTGACTGCGATTATTTTATTCTTGATTTCTAAATGCTTTTGAATCCTTTTAGGAAGAAGCGAATTTATTATCAAAAGTGGAACAAATACAAAAAAAACAATGTCTACGTTCCGAGAAGTAAAAATATCAAATATAAGTAGCAGAAGGATTGCTAAAGGGAAAAGTGGAAATATAAGCATCTGAAGCCTCCTTTCAATATATTAGAGGATATTTGAACTTAAAGTTTGAAATATTTCTCAGAAAAATTGTTATTAGTCTAGAAACTGCTAGAAAAATATTTAATCATACAGGTTATACCTGCTGTGATAAAAAAGAAAAAATTTTCGAGAAGATGCTAATTATCTCATTTTATAATAAGTCTTAAAAGATTTTAATAAATCTAAAAAATACATTGAAATTAATTCATTAAAAAATTATCGGATACGGAAGTCTTTTTCCGTTACATTGAGATTTCGACCAACAATTTGCTTTACCTTCTCTAAATCTCGATCTTCTGTCGATATTACTTCTTTATACCACGCTTTCTCAAGTACTTGCTCTGTCTCTTTGCTGACGACCTCCGTTTTCAGGATATGATGTAACGGGCTACTGGCTTCCTCAAGACTCCGGAAATGTTGACTGATCGGTTCTTCACCAGGAATGACCAACGTATAAGCAGTCGTCTCATGTTCGTCGAAGTCGCGGTCGTTGGCTTTTGCAAACGGTTCGAAGAAGTCTGTCGCGCCATGGACGAGCATCATTGGCTCCTTGAATGCTGAAAGATCTTGCTGCGTGTCCTGCTTGGCGATGCTCGTCAAGTAAGCTCCGACATCCTCCGGTGTTTGCTGCATGATCCGCTCGAGTCGTTCGGCTACTGGCATCCTTTGATCTGTAATTTGTGCCACATTCTCGATATGTTCGATCATCTTGAGAGGCGATGCTTCCCGTTCAAGTACTTGTTCGTGCTCGAGCGCAGTATGGATTTCGCGGATGAAGTGACCAGATGTCTGATGGACTTCGTACAACAAGTCTTCTTTATCGCGTAAGTCTTTCCCTTGTGTCCAACTGGCGAGGTACGATAACGAAAACTCATCTGTCGGAAAATCAAAATGAGCTGCAACCGTGTAGGCGACCATCTCCGCTTGGAATTCCTTCTCGTGCGGATTCAACTCGATTCC
>Ga0308171_1004853_pt1 | contig 10655 bp, 9 predicted proteins | sample PhyGR1_FD_202135 | JGI IMG/M metagenome (GOLD analysis project Ga0308171, IMG submission 202135) | Phyllosphere microbial communities from UC Gill Tract Community Farm, Albany, California, United States - DLSLSG.R1 | ecosystem: Host-associated > Plants > Phyllosphere > Unclassified | place: USA... | reverse complement strand
CCACCCGCGCGGTGCTGGCCGCAAGGTTGCAGTCGCTGTGCCACGGCGTTTCCGGTGTGCGCGTGGAGTTGCTGGAGCGCCTGCATGCGTTCCTCGAACACGACGTGCTGCCGTTGATCCCGGAAGAAGGCTCGGTGGGCGCGAGCGGTGATCTGACGCCACTGTCCTACGTGGCGGCGACCCTGTCCGGCGAACGCGAAGTGATGTTCCGTGGCGAACGCCGCCAAGCGATCGACGTGCACCGTGAGTTGGGTTGGGAACCGCTGGTCCTGCGTCCCAAGGAAGCCCTGGCGCTGATGAACGGCACCGCGGTGATGACCGGCCTGGCCTGCCTGGCCTTCGCCCGCGCCGACTACCTGCTGCAACTGGCCACGCGCATCACCGCGCTGAACGTGGTGGCGTTGCAAGGCAACCCGGAACACTTCGACGAGCGCCTGTTCGCCGCGAAGCCGCACCCGGGGCAGATGCAAGTCGCCGCGTGGTTGCGCAAGGACCTGGCGATCGATGCGCCAACCGCGCCGCTGCACCGTCTGCAGGATCGCTATTCGTTGCGCTGTGCGCCCCACGTCCTCGGCGTACTGGCCGACAGCCTTAACTGGCTGCGCTCGTTCATCGAGATCGAGCTCAATAGCGCCAACGACAACCCGATCATCGACGCCGAAGAAGAACGCGTGCTGCACGGTGGGCACTTCTACGGCGGGCATATCGCTTTCGCCATGGACAGCCTCAAGACACTGGTGGCCAACGTCGCCGACCTGCTCGACCGTCAGCTCGCGTTGCTGGTGGACGTGCGCTACAACCACGGCCTGCCGAGCAACCTCTCCGGCGCGCCGGCCGACCGCGCGATGATCAATCACGGCTTCAAGGCCGTACAGATCGGTACCAGCGCCTGGACCGCCGAGGCATTGAAAAACACCATGCCGGCCAGCGTGTTCTCGCGCTCTACCGAGTGCCACAACCAGGACAAGGTAAGCATGGGCACCATCGCCGCCCGCGATGCGATCCGCGTGCTGGAACTGACCGAACAGGTCGCCGCCGCCACGCTGCTCGCCGCCAACCAGGGCGTGTGGCTGCGGGCCCAGGCAGAGGATGCACGGCCGTTACCGCCAGCACTGGCGGCGATGCACGAAGCACTGGCCAAGGACTTCCCGCCGGTCATCGAAGACCGTGCGCTGGAAGGCGAATTGCGCCTGTGCCTGCAACGTATCGCCGAGCAACACTGGAGGCTGCATGCGTAGCCAAGGCGTGCTGCATTGCGACACTGAAATCCTCGTGCCGTTTTTTGACGTCGACACCATGAACGTCGTCTGGCACGGGCATTACGTGAAGTACCTGGAAGTCGCGCGCTGCGCGTTGCTGGACAAGATCGGCCACAACTACACGGCGATGCTCGAGTCGGGCTACGCCTGGCCGGTCATCGACATGCAACTGCGCTACGTGCGCGGCGCCGTGTTCGGCCAGACGATCAACGTGCGCGCCAACCTGGTGGAGTGGGAGAACCGCTTGAAGGTCAATTACCTGATCACCGACCTGGCCAGCGGCGAGCGCTTGACCCGCGCCAGCACCGTGCAAGTCGCCGTAGAAATCGCCAGCCGCGAGATGCAGCTCGCCTCCCCCAAAGTCTTCACCGACACCGTAGAAAGGGCTTTGAAATGAGGTCACATGTGGGAGGGGGCCTGCCCCCGATGGACGTCAACGATAACGCGATCCGCCTGACACTACGCGGCGCCCTCAGGCTCTTCGCGAGCAAGCCCGCTCCCACCTTGATCGCGTTAATCCTGCTATTGGGCATTCCAAGTCTGGCCCATGCCTTCGACTTGCAGCAGCTGAGCGACCAACTTGCAAAACCCTCAGTGATCCACGGCAGCTTCACCCAGGAAAAACACCTGCGCGCCCTGCCCCAACCCTTGGTCAGCAAAGGCACCTTCGTCCTTGCCAAGGACCACGGCCTGCTGTGGCTGCTGAAAACCCCGCTGCAACAGGACTACCGCATCAGCCCCCAGGGCATTGCCCGCCGCGACGCCAATGGCTGGCAACTGCTGCCGAACAAGAGCGCCGGCGCCGAGCAGAACCGCCTGTTCCTCGCCGTGCTCCAGGGCGACAGCAGCGGCTTGCAGCGTGACTTCGAATTGCAGCTGCAAGGCGAGGCCAAACAGTGGAAGCTCACGTTGATCCCGCGCTCACTGTTACTCAAGCAAGTCTTCACCCAGATCAACATCGACGGTGGTGACTTGGTGCAAACCATCGAACTGCTGGAAACCCAAGGCGACAGCACCGTGCTGCGTATGCAGGACAGTACCGCCAGCCAGCCATTGAGCGACGCGGAGCAACACGACTTTGCCCAGTGAACGCCTGCTGCCGCGCCTGTTCCTGATCCTGCTGGTCGCGGTGCTGGCCCTGGCCGGCTGGCAGTGGCGCCATGGCGCGCCGTTGTCCGCCAACCTGATGGAGCTGGTACCGGGCAACACGCCGGACGCCCTGGAGCAGCAAGCGGAACAGCGTATGCAGGAGCCGCTGAACCGCGAGCTGCTGGTATTGGTAGGCCATGCCGACCGCCAGCAAGCCGTGGCCGTCGCGCAGCAATTGGGCGAACACTGGCAGGCCAGCGGGTTGTTTGAAAAAGTGCAGTGGAACCTGCAAGCCGATTTGCCGGCACTGCGCGAGCAATTGCTGCGCGGTCGCCTGGCGATGCTCTCGGCCAAGGACCGCGAGCAACTGATCGAGCACCCCGACGCGTTTATCCAGGAGCGCGTGCAAGCCCTCTTCGACCCCTTTACCGGCTTCAGTTTGGTGCCAAGCCAGGATGACTGGCTGGGCCTCACCGGGCGTATCCAGAACAGCCAGCCGCAACAGGGTTCGGTGCAGTTGGATATCGGCAGCGGCGCACTGATCGCCGATGCCGACGGCAAGAGCTGGGTGCTGCTGCGTGCGCGCACCACCGGCAATGCCTTCGACATGAAATTGCCGCTGCAGGTGGCGGATCTGCTTCAGGCCAGTCGCACCCAAGCCAGCGCACACGGTGCGCAACTACTGGCAGCCAGCGGCTTGCTGTACGCCGCCAATGGTCAGCAGCAAGCCACGCGGGAAATCACCTGGGTCGGCGGCGGCGCTACCGTTGGCATCCTGTTGTTACTGTTGCTCGCATTCCGCCGCTGGCGCGTGTTGCTGGCCTTTGTGCCGGTGCTGGTGGGCATGCTGTTTGGCGCGGTGGCCTGTGTGGCGCTGTTCGGGCATATGCATGTGATGACCTTGGTGCTCGGCTCCAGCCTAATCGGCGTAGCGGTGGATTACCCGCTGCACTACCTGTCGAAAAGCTGGAGCATGCGCCCATGGCGCAGCTGGCCGGCGTTGCGCCTGACCTTGCCCGGCCTGAGCCTGAGCCTGGCGACCAGTTGCATCGGTTACCTGGCGCTGGCCTGGACGCCATTCCCGGCGTTGACGCAAATCGCGGTGTTCTCCGCTGCCGGCCTGGTCGGCGCCTACCTGTCCGCCGTGTGCCTGTTGCCGGCGCTGCTCAAAGGCGTCGAGTTGCGCCCGGCTCAGTGGCCGCTGCGCATCGCTGAATGCCTGTGGCGGGTGCGCGAATCGCTGCTCAAGCGCGTACCGAGCCCCGTACTGCTGGCGCTGGTGCTGCTGTTTTGCGCCGGTGGGCTGTGGCACCTCAACAGCAAAAACGATATCCGCCAATGGATCGGCGCGCCGCCGCAATTGCTGGAAGAAGCACAGGCCGTCGCGCGGATTACCGGGTTCCAGCCCACCAGCCAGTTTTTCCTGGTGCGGGCGCAGGATGAGCGGCAGTTGCTGGAGCGCCAAAGCGCACTGGCGCAGCGCCTGGATCAATTGGTGAACATGGATAAGCTCAAGGGCTATCTGGCGCTCAATCAACTGGTCAGCCTGCCCGCCGAGCAGCAACAACTGCGTGATGCCTTGAACACACTGGCGCAACACTGGCAGCCATTGCTGGCCCTTGGCGTACCGGCCAGCGCTCTGCAAGCCGAGGTGACGCAACTGCAAGCGTTGCCTACGCAAACTATCGAGGCCGCACTGGTAGGCCCATTGGCCGAGCCTTGGCGCACCTTGTGGCTGGGCCCGGTGGACGGCGGCGTGGCGGCGATGGTCAGCCTGCAAGGCCTGAACAACCCGGCGCTGCTGCGGGTGCAAGCGGTGGATTTACCCGGCGTGCAACTGGTGGACCGCCTGGGTGACTTGAACCGGGTGTTCGCCGACACACAGATCAGCGCGGCAGAACTGAAGTTGATGTCCTGCGTGTTGATTGTACTGTTGCTGATCCTGCCGTTCGGCTTCGGCGGTGCCTTGCGCATCGTCGCGCTGCCGCTGCTTGCTGCGCTGTGCAGCCTGGCCAGCCTCGGTTGGCTGGGTCAGCCGCTGACGCTGTTCAGCCTGTTTGGCCTGCTGTTGGTCACGGCGATCAGCGTCGACTACGCGATCCTGATGCGCGAGCAGATTGGCGGCCCTGCGGTCAGTCTATTGGGAACATTGCTGGCGGCGCTGACAACCTGGCTGTCGTTTGGTCTGCTGGCCGTATCCAGTACACCGGCAGTGAGTAATTTCGGCTTATCGGTCAGCCTGGGACTGGCATTCAGCTTTATGCTGGCACCCTGGGCCGGGCAACAGAAACACGCCTTATGAATGTGATTATCGCCAATGTGGCAAGGAGCCCTCGTGCCCATAGTTGAAATGCCGGTCCGTCCGGGGCCATCGCCGCCGCGCTGTTAAAGCGCAAAGGGCATGATGTATTGATCATCGAGCGCCAGCATTTCCCGCGGTTCTCGATCGGCGAAAGCCTGCTGTCCCACTGCATCGACTTCATCGAAGAAGCGGGCATGCTCGAAGCGGTACAGGCCGCAGGGTTTCAGGTGAAAACGGGTGCAGCGTTCGCCTGGGGCGAGCGCTACAGCGCCTTTGATTTCAGTGACACCTTCAGCAACGGCAAGCCCACCACCTTCCAGGTGCAGCGCGGCGAGTTCGACAAGCTGCTGGCCGATCAAGCCGCGCTGCAAGGCGTGGAGATTCGCTACGGCGAGACCCTCGTCGGCGTGGACTTCAAGGGCGAATCCCGTTACCTGCATGTACGCCGTGAGAACGGTAGCGAGTACCACCTCAAGGCCAAGTTCGTGCTCGATGCCAGCGGCTATGGCCGCGTGCTGCCGCGTCTGCTGGACCTGGATCTGCCGTCCGACTTTCCTGTGCGCCAGGCCGTGTTCACCCACGTCGAAGACCGCATCGAACATTCTGGCTTCGACCGTAACAAGATTCTGGTGACCACACATCCGACCCAGCGTGACATCTGGTTCTGGACCATCCCGTTCAGCAACGGCCGCTGCTCGGTGGGCGTGGTCGCGGCCAAGGAACATTTCGACGGCCGCGATGGTGACCTCGATGCCTGCCTGCGCGGCTTTATCGAAGAAACCCCAAGCCTGTCCGGCGTGCTGCAAAACGCCGTGTGGGATACGCCCGCGCGCACCATCGGCGGCTACGCGGCCAACGTCAAAACCCTGCACGGGCCGGGCTTTGCATTGCTGGGCAATGCGGCGGAATTCCTCGACCCGGTGTTTTCCTCCGGGGTGACCATCGCCATGCGCTCGGCGAGCATGGCCGCTGGCGTGCTGCATCGTCAGCTCAAAGGCGAAACCGTGGACTGGGAGAGCGAATTTGCAGCGCCGTTGAAACGTGGCGTGGACACCTTCCGCTGCTACGTCGAGGGTTGGTACGCCGGGACCTTCCAGGATGTGATCTTCCATCCGGACAGTTCGCCGGAGATTCGCCGGATGATCTGTTCGATCCTCGCCGGTTACGCGTGGGATGAGCGCAACCCATTTGTGAGCGAGCCCAAGCGCCGGTTGCGGATGTTATCGGAGATTTGTGCGAGTGAGCCGGTATGAGCAGTCAGTACCTGAGTAAAAACTACGTCGAAGAGACCAAGTTCGGCTTTTGGTTCCTGCGCAGCCACACCTGGCAGCACCATGTGCTGCGCGTGGCGATCAACGACCTGCGTAGCCTGTTTACCGACTCCTTGCCAGAAGCGCCGGTACTGCTGGACGCCGGTTGTGGCCAGGGCAAATCGTTCCAGTACTTGCAGCAGGTGTTCGCCCCCGCGCGCCTGATCGGCCTGGATGCCGACCCGCACAGCCTGGAACTGAGCCGTGAAGAAGCCAAGCGCCAAGGCTTGGCCATCGAGCTGATCGGCAGCGACTGCGCCACCTTGCAAGTGCCGGACGAAAGCGTCGATATCCTGTTCTGCCACCAGACCTTCCACCACCTGGTGGAACAGCACCGCGCACTCAAGGAGTTCTACCGCGTGCTCAAGCCGGGTGGCTATCTGCTGTTTGCCGAATCCACCGAAGCCTATATCGACACCTGGGTGATCCGCTGGCTGTTCCGCCACCCGATGCATGTGCAGAAAAGCGCCGAAGAGTACCTGGAGATGATCCGCGAGCAGGGTTTTGAGTTCGGCCCGCAACACGTCTCGTATCCATACCTGTGGTGGAGCCGTTCCCGCGATTTCGGCCTGCTGGAACGCTGGGGCCTGCGCAAGGCGCCACCGGTAGGCCAGCGTGAGGAAACGTTGGTCAACTGTGTGGCACGCAAACCTCTGGCGAGCGCTGCCCCATGATGCGCACGTTGTTGATCGCCTGCCTGTTGCTGCTGAGCGCCTGCGCCAGCCAACCGCCGCTGCCCGAGAAAACCCCAACCCTGGCCTTGCCGGTGCAGCTGCATGTGCAGCGTCTGGCCGATGGCCAGAGCCAGGACTGGCTACTGGTGATCCAGCGCGAAGGCGGCGGCATTCGGTGGTCGATGATGGACCCGCTGGGCATCCCCCAGGCCCGCCAAAAACTGATCGATGGCAAATGGCAGGCCGATGGCTTGCTGCCGCCCAACCCCCAGGCGCGTGAGCTGTTTGCCGCGTTGCTGTTTGCCTTGACCTCGGCGGATGACGTGCGCGCGCTCTACCCCAGCGCCCAGGCCATGGACCTGACGCGCACCCTGCCGGGGCATTGGCAGATTGTGTATCAATCGTCCGAGGTCTTCAGCGTGAACATCACCGGCCAGCCCTTGAGCTACCGCATCACGCCGCTCGGAGCCGCCCGATGAGCGCCTACCTCAACGCGCTGGGCGTGATCTGCGCCCTTGGCCGTGGCCAGGATGAAGTCAGCCGTAACCTGTTTGCCGGTGACTGCAGCGGGATGCGCGCCGAAAGCGGCTGGGTGCCGGAGCGCGTATTACCGGTGGCCGGTGTACACGGCGAGCTGGCGACCATCCCCGCCGAGATGGGCCAGCAAAGCAGCCGCAATAACCAGTTGTTACTGGAAGCCGCGTTGCAGATCGAGGGCGCGATCCGCCAGGCGATCCACACCTACGGCGCTTCGCGGGTCGGCATTGTGCTCGGCACCAGCACCTCGGGCATCGACGAGGCCAGTCGTGGCATCGCCCACTTCCTGCGGGAACAGCAATTCCCCGGCGACTACGACTACCAGCAACAGGAACTCAGCGCGCCGGCGAATTTCCTCGCCGACTGGCTGCAACTGAGCGGCCCGGCTTATGTGATTTCCACCGCCTGCACCTCCAGCGCCCGCGCCCTGATGAGTGCACAGCGCTTGCTGGACCTGGGCGTGTGCGATGCGGTGATCTGCGGCGGCGTCGACAGCCTGTGCAAGCTGACTCTCAATGGCTTCAGCTCATTGGACGCGGTGTCGAACGAACGCTGCAATCCGTTTTCGGTGAACCGCAACGGCATCAACATCGGCGAAGCGGCCGTGCTGTTTCTGATGAGCAAGGAGCGCGCGCCCATCGCCCTGCTGGGCAGCGGCGCCAGTTGCGATGCACACCATATCTCGGCGCCCGAGCCCACCGGCAAAGGCGCATTGCAGTCGATGCGCAAAGCCTTGGCCAGCGCCCAGTTGCAGCCCGAGCAGATTGGTTACCTGAACCTTCACGGCACGGCGACCCAACATAACGACGCCATGGAAAGCCTGGCCGTCGCCAGCCTGTTCCCGGACGGCGTGGCCTGCTCGTCGACCAAACCCATGAGCGGCCACACCCTGGGCGCAGCCGGGGCGCTGGAAGCTGCGTTTTGCTGGTTGAGCCTGGCTCACAACCGCGTCCCTCCCCATGTGTGGGACGGCCAGGCCGACCCGGCACTCCCCGCTTTACAATGGGCGCAAGCTGCAGAACCCCTGGGAAAGCGCTGCCTGATGAGCAATTCGTTTGCCTTCGGCGGTAACAATGTCAGCCTGATAATCGGAGAGGCCCCATGATCGATTGGCCACTCGCCGAACTGCTGCCCCACGCGGGCGACATGATCCTGATCGACCAGGTGCTGTCGTTCGATGAAGAGCAGATCCACACCCGCATGACCGTCAAACCCGGCGGCCTGTTCAACCGCCCGGACGGCAGCCTGCCGGCCTGGGTCGGCATCGAGTTGATGGCGCAAAGCGTCGCCGCCTACGCCGGTTGCCGCGCGCGTCAGAAAGGCGAAGCCGTGGAGCTGGGCTTCCTGCTCGGCACACGTAAATTCGAGTGCAACGTGGATTGCTTCCCGACAGGCGCTGAGCTGGCGATCCACGGCCTGCGCTCCCTGGAAGACGACAACGGCATGGGTGTGTTCGAATGCCACCTGACCGGTGATGGAATCCAGGCCAGCGCCCGCTTGAATGTATTTCGACCGCCCCAGGCGGCTAACTATTTAGATGAATCGAAGGACGTAACGCCATGACTGAATCCGTACTGGTCACCGGCTCCAGCCGTGGCATCGGCCGCGCTATCGCCCTGCGCCTGGCCCAGGCCGGGCATGACATCGTGCTGCATTGCCGCAGCGGTCGTGCGGAAGCCGATGCAGTGCTGGCCGAGGTTGAAGCCCTGGGCCGCAAGGCGCGGGTGCTGCAGTTCGATGTGGCGGACCGTGCTGTGTGCAAAGCCATCCTGGAAGCCGATGTCGAGCAACATGGCGCCTATTACGGCGTGGTGCTCAACGCCGGACTGACCCGTGACGGCGCCTTCCCGGCCTTGTCGGAAGACGACTGGGACGTGGTGATGCGCACCAACCTCGACGGTTTCTACAACGTGCTGCACCCGGTGATGATGCCGATGATTCGTCGTCGCGCGGCCGGGCGTATCGTCTGCATCACCTCGGTTTCCGGTCTGATCGGCAACCGCGGCCAGGTCAATTACAGCGCCTCCAAAGCCGGCTTGATCGGTGCGGCCAAGGCCCTGGCCATCGAGCTGGGCAAACGCAAGATCACCGTCAACTGCGTCGCCCCCGGCTTGATCGACACCGCCATGCTGGATGAGAACGTGCCGGTGGAAGAACTGATGAAGATGATCCCGGCGCAGCGCATGGGTACGCCGGAAGAAGTGGCCGGCGCGGTGAATTTCCTGATGTCGGCCGAGGCAGGCTACATCACGCGCCAGGTCCTGGCCGTGAATGGAGGCCTGTGCTGATGAAGCGCGTTGTCGTCACCGGCATGGCCGGCATGACCTCCCTGGGCAGCGATTGGGACACCATCGCCGCCAACTTCCGCGCCAACCGCAGCGGCATTCGGCGCATGGACGAGTGGGACCGCTTTACCGAATTGAACACGCGCCTGGCCGGGCCGATCGACGATTTTGTCGTGCCCGCTTACTGGACACGCAAGCAACTGCGCAGCATGGGCCGGGTGTCACGCCTGGCGGTGTGGGCGGCGGAACAGGCGTTGCAGGACGCCGGCTTGCTCGGCGACGAGTCGATCAAGGACGGGCGCATGGGTGTGGCCTGCGGCTCGTCCACCGGCAGCACCGACGAGATCAAGGCGTTCGGCAACATGCTGCTGAACTCGGTGGCCGAGGGGCTGAATGCCAATTCTTATGTACGCATGATGCCGCACACCACGGCGGCGAATATCAGCATCTTTTTTGGCCTGACCGGGCGGCTGATCCCCACCTCCAGCGCCTGCACCAGCGGCAGCCAGGGCATCGGCTATGCCTATGAAGCGATCAAGTTCGGCCGCTTGCCATTGATGCTCGCCGGCGGCGCCGAAGAGCTGTGCCCCACCGAAGCCATGGTGTTCGACGCGCTCTACGCCACCAGCCTGAAAAACGATGCGCCGCAGACCAGCCCGCGCCCCTACGACAGCGGCCGCGACGGGCTGGTGATCGGCGAAGGCGGCGGCATGCTGGTGCTCGAAGAACTGGAACATGCGTTGGCCCGTGGTGCGCATATCCACGCCGAACTGGTGGGCTTCGGCAGCAACGCCGATGGCCAGCACACTACCCGCCCGGAACAGAAAACCATGCGTCGTGCGATGGAACTGGCCCTGGAAGATGCCGGGCTTGAACCTTCCGCGATCGGCTACGTAAACGGTCACGGCACAGCGACCGACCAGGGCGATATCGCCGAGACGTTGGCCACCAGCAGTCTGTTCGGCAGTCGCATGCCCATCAGCTCGCAGAAGAGTTTCCTCGGCCACACCTTGGGTGCATGCGGCGCGCTGGAGTCATGGTTCAGCATCGAGATGATGAACCGCGACCAATACGTGCACACCTTCAACCTGGAGTCGGTAGACCCGCAATGCGGAGAGCTGGATTACCTGCAAGGTGAGTTCCGCGAGATGCACCACGACTACGTGATGAACAACAACTTCGCCTTTGGCGGCGTCAAC
>Ga0308171_1004851_pt1 | contig 10656 bp, 10 predicted proteins | sample PhyGR1_FD_202135 | JGI IMG/M metagenome (GOLD analysis project Ga0308171, IMG submission 202135) | Phyllosphere microbial communities from UC Gill Tract Community Farm, Albany, California, United States - DLSLSG.R1 | ecosystem: Host-associated > Plants > Phyllosphere > Unclassified | place: USA... | reverse complement strand
ACAGGATCATTTCATCGCGTCGCATTTCTTCATCATGTTGGACTTTTTCATCGAGTCCTTTTCCATGCCGGCCTTGTGCATACAGTCGGTCTTGTTGCCGGCCATCTTCATGCTATCGGTCTTCATGATGTCCTTCTTCATCGTATCCATCTTCATGGTATCGGTCTTTTTCATTGCGTCGGAGGACTGAGCCTCGGCGGTGCCTGCCGCAAATGAAAGACCAAGAATGATGGCGCCGACGGCGACAGTGAAGGAACGAATAGTCATGATGCGTCTCCCGTTTGATGTGCTCGCCGCGTGTTTGCGCCGAAGGTTCACATCAGGCTCATTCGCGAAAGGCCGGAATTGGTAACAGTCATCACGCGGTTGTGATCGCAAACTCGGTCGGCTTAACTTTTCTCGATTTTACCACCAATGCTGTGTAACCGTTTCGCCATAGGGCCGTATGAAGCTGTAAGACATGATGGCGATGAGCGAACTTGAGCTGAAGGCGTTGATGCTTCTGTCCCTTGACGGGGACGAGAATGCCTATCGCTGTCTGCTCGGTATTTTGCGGCACCTGCTGGAGAGCTATTTTAAGCGACGGCTGGCGTCGAGCGCGCAGGATACGGACGATCTGATCCAGGATACGCTTCTGGCGCTGCATCAGCGCCGGATCACCTACGATCGCGAGCGACCGTTCACGGCCTGGTTCTTTACCATCGCACGCCACAAGCTGGTCGATCACCACCGGCGACGAGGCGGGCGATCGGTTGTCAGCCTGGAACTGGTCGAGGGCGTCGCGGACGGCTATTCCGAAGACACGATCCTCGCGAGCATGGATGTGGAGCGATTGCTCTCTGGCATTCCGGCGTGGCAAAGCGAATTGATCCGGCGCGTCAGGTTAGAAGGTCGTTCGGTCGCCGAGGCGGCAGCTGCCAGTGGCAAGACGGAAGCAATGGTCAAGGTCAGCGTTCATCGCGGCATCAAGGCGCTGGCTGCGAGATTGAGAGGCGAACGTGGCGAAAACGGATGATCTGATCGACAGCCTGGCGAGAGGACTGCAGCCTATACGGCCGCATGCTCTTCTCCGCTTACTCACCAAGGCGCTGCTGCCTGGCGTCTTGCTGTCTGGTGCATTTATCCTGCTCCTGCATGGTTTGCGTCCAGACATAGCCTCGGCAATGTCTCTTCCCGCCTTCTGGGTGAAATCATTCTATCCGCTGGCGCTGGCGATCAATGGTATCTGCGCCGTGTTGATTGTCGCGCGCCCCGGTGGACTGCCGAAATCGGCAGGCCTGACCTCGATCGGCATCTATATGCTACTGGCAATGCTGGGGCTCTGGCAGTTGCATGCATCGCCAGCTATGGACTATCCGAAGTTGATTTTCGGCGTCTCCTACTGGTTCTGCCCACTGATCACTGTCGCGTCCGCCGCTCCCGTCTTCGCTGCCAACATCTGGTTTCTGCGGCGTTGCGCACCGACGCGGTATCGGCTCGCCGGATTTACGGCTGGCATGATGGCAGGGGCCATAGGCGCATGGACCTATTCCTGGGCATGTATCGAAAACGGGCTCCCCTTCGTGGCGCTCTGGTACTCCCTCGGTATTGTTCTATGCGGCCTGATCGGCATGGCACTCGGTCCGCGTCTCTTGCGCTGGTAGCGCGATCGTTGAGGCGGCTGAGTTGGCTTCCGCCAACCTCGGTCGTCCAGCGCGTTCCGTAAAACTCTTGAGCGGCAGAGCGCAATCGCTTACCTCGCTGATGACGTTGGCGGGCTCTGTTAGACGAGCAGCAACTTATGCGTGCAATGACAGCCAGTACAGGCTATGCCGACGTTTGCCCGTACGCGTCATTGCACCGATTTCCACGAACTGCTGAAGCGAGCGCGCGGCCAATTCGGCCGTTGCCATCCTCAAATGGATATATGCTTTCAAACTAAAGCTGACCGACGCGGCGTGTGTCTAAGCTCGAAGCGGCGTTTGGCCATAGGGGCCGGATTGGTTGAACCTTGTGATGAAGCGCTCCATCTCAACGGCAACCCGGCAAGAAGAGGGAGCTCCAAGTGGATGTTAGGCCTGGAAAATCGGCCTGACGCGATCTGCATGGCGTCTTCGTGCGTGCGGTAAGTGACCACCGTCTCAATATATCGGTTTCCCGCCATCAACATCGAATGCCAGTGGGACAGGCCCTCATGATCCAGCACTCTAAGCTTCGGCCCGGCCTCCCCTTGTAATCCGGTATTCCAGCACGACTTAAGATAGCAGTGACGGCTCGTCTTCAGGGCGCTGTCATCAAGGGTGCAAAACCTTGCCCCAACAAAGGAGGACGGAATGTCTTCCAATCCAGCAGCCTCGTCTACCCACCTCGCCGGCTCTAAGGTGGTGAGGATAGTTTTAAAGTCCGCCAGCCATCGGGAATCTCAGTCGAACGCGAGTTCCGACATGAAGCGTGACGCCTCGTCCCTCCTCTCAGCCTTGTCAGGCAGGGGTGTGAGAACCAAATCGGCTCTCCTGAGTTCTCTCGCCAACCGGAAACAGTCGTCGATACGAGCAAGTCCCGATCCCCAGCCAAAGAGTAGCACTGGTGATCGTTGGCAAGATGACGGTGGACGCTGATGGGCATCTCCTTTCCAAACAAAGCTCGCAGTTTTGACGACAGAAAGCGCTGTGTCCGTTTCACCGGATACGACGGTATGTTCGAGATCAAATTCTATCTGGCGACCGAAGTCTTGGCCCACGGGAAATCGTCCCGAAATGTCACCGAGGCAGATTATTTGATGGCGTTCGATGCCTTGCGCCCAAGAATTCTGCAAGCGGCGACCTCCGCTTACTCCAAAGTTCGATCCAGCGTGATTACGCTGGATCTCGCACATTTTCGTTGAGCATATCGTGGTCCTGAAAGGATACGATCGTTCATCATCCAACCAAGCCAGCGCCACCGCTGCAAACGATGGCAGCGAAAACTATGCGTATGAGCGAGTTCGCGAAAGAGTTTCGTCTGGGTCAAGCGGAGAAGAACCGACCTGCCTCTGAGAATGTCCGCCAGAACTGATGAGGGTCCGGCCAGTTGAGGATAGACGAATGGTCTTTGGGTCGGTCTTACCCGCAGAGCCATTGCGGAATGGGCAACGATTACAACAATTACCCGCCGCACTCGTCGCTTGGATACTAGACGCTGGCGAGCTATGCCGGAATGATCGCCATCTCGCGTGTCAAAAACCGCTGCGGCTCCCAACGCGACAGGGTGAGACTTCATGGCAGGTCAATCGGCGTGAATGCGACTGATATCGGCCGCATATGAGAACTCACCACAACAAATACATGAGTTAACTTATCATGCTTTATCTGGACGGGAACGTCCGTTTTTTTATAGCCATTAGGCAACTGCATCTCCCTGCGGGTCCCCAAGGGTTCCTCGATCAGATGAACGCCTGACCCAGGGCAGGATTGGTTGGAACGCTGAGACAACCCGAACTCATCTATATGGGCTTAGGAAAGGCTATCATGCTAGGAAAAGATGTATATTCCCTCGACGCAAAACTGACGGACCAGTTGACCCCTCGATCGGCTCAGGAACTGGACGTCGTGGAGTAGGCTTTGGTCCGAAGAATTTCGCCTTAGCCTCTGAATCACAGTCAAATCTCGCAAGAGTTCTAGCTCTTAAAGCTGTTTCAAACCATTCATCAGCCACGTCCACGTCTTATCGAAATGCGCGTCAACAGCAGCTGGGGAACCAAACTCGTTACTTCCCATCATCGCCGCGCCCGTCGGCATCGCGACCATACAGTGGATGAGATGTCCGGCAATTTCGGAAGCATTTCCAGGACAGAGCGCGCCGTCTTCCTGAGCACTTTCCACGGCTTCGACCAACTTTGCCATGATCGGATCAGGCTGAGGCGGTATCGGACCACCCCTTTCAAAAACGACGGCCTCACTGAACGCGATGCGCTTCAAAGCAATCATGTCAGGCTCCATGTTAACTCGTAAAAGTTGACGAACAAGGCATTTGAGCCGCGTCAGAGGATCGCCGGTCACAGTCGGCATGAGTTCCAGCCTTGCGACTGCGTTTTTGTGAGCATGCTCGACAACAGACTCGAACAGCGCCACCTTTGATGGGAAACGTCGGTAAACCGTATCTTTCCCCGCTCCGCACTTGGACGCCACCTGCTCCATCGAAGTTCCGGCAAAGCCTCTTCCTGAAAAAAGCTCAGTCGCGGCGGCAATTATCCTCTCCCTGGCCATATCCCGCGCCGCTTTGGGCGGGCGACCAACTCTGGCAACCTCGCTAGTGCCTACAGAAACCATCGTCGCCTTCTCCGTCATTTTGCATCTGGTTTTCTCTCTCTGACGCTTGCGCGCCAATTAACACAAAACATGACCGTCGTCGTCATATTAACTGGACAGGACGGTTCCGTTTGATTATTGAAATCCCCATTGTCCGCCGGCTTCTTTCAGGGGATTGTTCGTGAAGCACAGGAACTCCTTAACGCATATTTTTTTGCTGTCCTCTTTCGTTTCCGTCGGTTCTGCATCCGCACAGGAAACGGCAACACAACTTAAGCCGATCATAATCCATGGCACGGATACCGATGGCAGTTCCAACACTATCAATGTGAAGACCGCACGTTCTGCCACCAAAACGTCCACACCGATTATCGAAACGCCACAGTCAATTTCAACGATTACGCGCAAGCAGCTAGATGATCAAAGTCCACAGACGGTCAGCGAAGCACTTCGCTACACAGCCGGCGTTCTGGCCGACCGGGATTCGAACTCCCGCTACGACTCGGTTTTTCTACGTGGCTTCGGCGCGTTTGGGACGGCAACCAACTATGTGAATTATCTTGACGGGCTCAAGCTTCAGCGAGGCCAAGCTTTCGCTACACCTTCAATCGATCCCTTCTTCCTTGATCGTGTGGATGTCTTGAAAGGACCGTCAGCGCTCTTGTACGGTCAGGTAAGCCCTGGTGGACTTGTCAATCAGGTCAGCCGCCAGCCTTCGGACATACCATCCCATGAAGTCAGGCTGGAAGTGGGTACGGATGGAAGAGTTCAAAGTGGGCTCTACTCCACCGGTCCGGTAACCTCTGACGGAAACGTCCAGTATGGAATTGGCATCATCGGGAGGTCTTCTGGAACGCGCTATGACGACGTTGACGAAAAACGTCTTGGCGTTGCACCCTCAATCAAGTGGCAGCCGGACGCGGACACCACGCTGACAATCTCCGGCTATTATCAGCGAGACCCTGAAGGTGGATACTTCAATTCAATTTATCCCAAGTTCCTCGGCCCGTCAGCCTATTCCGGCTTCTTGGGTCGTGATCTGAATATCGGTGATCCGAACTATGACAGCTTCGCGCGAACACAATATGGTCTTGGCTATCAGTTCGAACACACCTTCGATGAAGGCATCACATACCGGTCCAATTTCCGGTATTCCGGTATCGATACGGACATGCGCTCGCTTCAGATGAATGGCAAACTAGACGGATCGGGCGAGATACCTCGATGGGCGGTACATTCCATCGAGGATGCAAGGGGGTTCTCATATGACAACCAGATGGAATTTCAGACCCGTACCGGCGCACTTCAACATACATTTCTTACCGGCATAGACATTCAGCGTTCAGACAGTAGCTGGGAGTACTTGCTCGGGCGCGCTGACTCTCTCGATGTGACAAATCCACAATACGGCCAACCGGTCGGCCCTCTTGGACCCGTCATCAACAATAACCAGACGCTTCGCCAGACGGGAATTTATTTGCAAGACCAAATCGAAGCCGGCGGCTTGCGAGGGGTTTTCGGTGTGCGGCATGACTGGGCCACTCAGGACACCGACAATCTCTTGGCGGGATCATCGGCCGAAAGATCTGATAGTGCTACGACCTATCGCGCAGGTTTGCTCTACATGTTTGATAATGGCGTTGCACCTTACGCCAGTTACTCAACATCTTTTGAACCATCAACCCTCACCAACAGAAGCGGGATCCCGTTCAAACCAACAGAGGCCGAACAATATGAAGTTGGGGTAAAGTATCAGCCCGCTGGTATGGACGCTTTGTTCACGCTCTCCGCCTTCGATATTCGCCAGCAGAATGTCGCTTACTTCAACGCGCAATCCGGCTTCAATGAACAGCAAGGTGAGATCCATTCACGTGGGCTCGAGTTCGAGGCGAGAGGAAACGTCACGAACAATCTTGAACTGATCGCCGCGCTTTCCTTGCTCGATACGGAAGTCTCGGAATCCAGCATGTCCTCCGTAATCGGTAAGCGGCCCCAAGCCGTACCGCGGTATTATGGTTCCTTGTGGGCAAATTACACCATCGATTCCGGCGCGCTCGAGGGTTTGAGCGTTGGAAGCGGTATACGGTTTGTCGGATCGAGCTACAGCAATGACAATAATACTGTCAAAGCCAGCGGCTACACCCTACTTGACGCAGCTCTTCGCTACGATCTCGGCGTAAAGAACCCGAGCCTTAAAGGGTTGCAGGCGACACTCAATGTTACCAATCTACTGGACACGGAATACTACTCTTCCTGCAGTTCGGAATACTACTGCCAGTATGGCAATGGCCGGACTGTGCTGGCCGGACTGAGATATAAGTGGTGATCTCGTGACTTTGACACGTAGAAGCTTTTGCACGTCCACCTTGGCTGCCGGGTTCGTCTCTTTTACGGGACCGACCCAGGCACAATCGTTGATAACAGTTACGGATATGGCAGGGCGCCAGGTCAGCCTCCCTGGCGCTCCGAAGAGGATCATCTTGCTTGAAGCGCATGATCTTCTCACGATGTCGCTGCTTCATCCAGATCCGGCTTCGATCGTTGCGGGCTGGGCGGCCATCGATCGTGTAGACAGTCCTGCTCTTATAAAGTCATTATCTAATGCTCACCAGATAACCGTTGTCGGCAAACAGACGCCGGACAGCGTTTCGCTTGAGCAATTGATAAGTTTGGCGCCGGATCTTGTGGTCACAACCGCCTTCATGAGCCCGCAGGGTGGGGCGGATCCGATTGTAAGTCGATTGAACGATCTGAAGATACCGGTCGTGTACAGTGATATTTCAAGCAACGCGTTGACCGACAGTCAAAACACCGATCCAGTAACATTGGTGAAGGCCTACATGCGCATGTGGGGTAAGATACTAGGCGTGCCGCAAAAAGCTGAGGCCTTTTTGTCAGTTGTCGAAGATGGTTTGGCGTCGGTTACCACACGAGTATCAAAGGCTCCACGGGTAACGACATATCTGGAAGTTCAGTCTACACCAGATGATTGTTGTTGGGCGGCAGGCCGAAAGGTCTGGGGTGAACTGCTAGCCTTGGCGGGAGGCCAACCTCTACCCGGAGTGAAAGCACCCTATTTTGAGAAGCTATCGCTGGAATATGTCCTGACCACCCCACATGACGTGTACATCGCCTCGGGCGGCGGCTGGGCCGCCGGCAATCGGCCTGCGATTGGGCCAGGTTTGGACCGGGAGGCGGCTAGGGAAAGTTTGGAGAAACTGGTCGAAAGCAGATCAGGTTTTGCTCAATTGCCGAGCGCGGTCAACAAGCGTGTTTACGGGATTTGGACGGGGCTGATCTCCAACCTGCCACTCAACGTGCTTTTCGTCATGCTCACGGCAAAATGGCTCCATCCACAGCTTTGCTCCGACCTCGAGCCGGAAGCAATCCTGACGAAGATTAACACGGAATTTGCAGCATTCCCGATCGAGGATCCTCTCTGGGTGTCGCTTTAAAGTTTGCCCGGGATAAGTGGAAACCGGTTATCCCGAAAAGACAAACGACACCGAAACAATCGAAAGTCTGACTGGTTCAGAATGAACCTGAGACGGACTGTAGCAGCGCATAGGTCTCGCCATGTCCTCCACCACCACCAAGCGCCTCTTTCAAGCGCATGCCACTGTGAAGCTTGCCTCTATCGACACTTATGTCGAGCCCTTTATAGAGGCTTTGGCAAGTCACGACATAATAGTGAGCAAGCGTGGAACGCTGCAGGATTTAGAATCGCCCTTTGGTAAAGCCACATTTGAGCCTGTCGAAGATGGATTCAAACTCACTGCCGAAGCTGATGATCCGAGCAGTTTGAACCGCCTGAAACATGCGCTCGTCGGTCCGATATGCTTCATTGCCTCCCGCGAAAAATTGGACATCGATTGGGTGGGAGATTATGCCGAACCGGCTCTTCCCGATGATCTTCGCTTTTTGCATGTGGTGTCTATCAACGATATTTCACCCACCTTCCGCAGAATCGTTTTCCATGGCGAAAACCTTGAGCGCTACGACCGTGACGACCAGCTTCACTGTCGATTGATCTTCCAACCGCGAGGCATCGGCAACCCTATCTGGCCGAGCCTGGATCACCGCGGCCACGTCGTATGGCCCCCGGAAGGGGCAGTACCCACGCGTGTTTACACGATAAGGGGCATCGACGTTTCGAAAGGCCAGATTATCATAGACTTCGCATTGCACGAAAACCCCGGGCCGGCAACGCGCTGGGCGTTGGCGGCGCAGATTGGCGATCTGGTCGGAATTCTTGGTCCTGCCGCTAACGGACCCAAACCGGCAAAGTTCTACGTCCTCGCCGGTGATGAAACAGCCCTGCCAGGTATAGCAAGGATTTTGGAAACGTTGGATGATGACGCGACGGGCATAGCGTTCATTGAAATTGCGACTGCGGAGGATGAACTGCCGCTTCAAAAGCCCAAGGGCATGACGATGAGATGGCTCCACCGGCAAGATGCGGCACCCGCAACTACCACTTTGTTGCCTGACGCTGTCAGATCAGTTGCGTGGCCCGAGAATCGAGATGAAGCGTTCTTTTGGGGAGGATGTGAACATAAAACGTTCGCCAAGATTCATCGTCATCTACGACGCGAAGTCAGTTTGCCCAAGGAAAGGATGATATTTTATTCTCACTGGAATAAGTCTCTGAGTGAAGAGGAAATAATTGCGCGAGGGTCGAGCGAATATTTGCCTGAGTGAAGCCCCGGACCACAAAGGATAGAACGCGTGTCTGGTGGAGAAGCTATGTTGCTTCTCAATCTGCCGAAGAGTTTTGACGGCGCGCGCTGCCTCGTTCCTTGCTTCCAATGTCGAGAATTCAACCGGTCAGTTTACAGAAGGGCTTTTCGCCCGTGTCGGCTGACCGGACCTAGGAAGACGCGCTCGTTCTGCTCCGCGACAATCTTGGCCTGCTGCGGACCGCGAGGCGAAAAGTATCTGACGCCTCTCTATTCGTGAGCTTGATATACCGCGCGCAGCGGCACCGCATGGAGCGCTATTGCGCCTCTTTCATTGGATTCTCCATTTACCTCGTGCGCTGCTAATGTTGTTGAAAAGACAACTATCCGCAAAGTAGCGCATCCATTGCCACGGCCCGAACTCCGGCGGTGGCGTTCGGCGCATGCAGCAACTTACCCCATCCGCTCCGACGCATAGGAACCCGGGCTTGGCGGGAAGACCACGGTGCGGTTGCCGTTGATGAAGGTGCGGTGGTGGATATGCGCATGGATAGCACGCGCCAGAACCTGGCTTTCCACATCGCGGCCAAGCGAGACGTAATCGTCTGCCGACTGGGCGTGGGTGATGCGTACCGTGTCCTGCTCGATGATCGGACCTTCGTCGAGATCGGCTGTGACGTAGTGGGCGGTGGCGCCAATCAGCTTCACGCCACGCTCATAGGCCTGCTTGTAGGGGTTGGCGCCCTTGAAGCTTGGCAGGAAGGAGTGGTGGATGTTGATGATCTTGCCGGACATCTTGCGGCACATGTCGTCTGACAGAACCTGCATGTAGCGCGCCAGAACCACGAGTTCGGTGCCGGTGCTTTCGATCAGGTCGTTCAGCTGCGCTTCGGCCTTCGGCTTGTTTTCCTTCGTCACCTTGATGTGGTGGAAGGGAATGTCGTGGTTGACGACAACCTTCTGGTAATCGAAGTGGTTGGAAACGACGCCGACGATATCGATCGGCAGCGCGCCGATCTTCCAGCGATAGAGCAGATCGTTGAGACAATGACCGAAACGCGAGACCATCAGCAGCGTCTTGGTGCGTTCGCCATCGCTGAAGATCTCGGCTTCCATCTTGAAGCGCTCGGCAACCGGCTTGAAGCCTCCCTTGATGTCTGAAAGCGACACGCCTTCTTCCGAAATGAAGGACACGCGCATTAAGAACTTGCCGGTTTCGAGGTCGTCGAATTGCGAGCTATCGACGATGTTGCAACCCTTGTCCGCGAGATAACCCGAGATGGCGGCGACGATGCCGCGTGTGGATTTGCAAGCTACGGTCAATACATAGGTCGTCATCCGGGGCTCTCTCTGTCATCGATGGAAAAAACCCGCGCTATGCAAGAAGCGCGGGAAAAACCGCAAGGCGGCGGGGAAACGCTTTCAAACGTCGAGCGTGGTCTGGTGCTCCCAGGCGGTGAACTGCGAGCAGTAGCTGTTCCACTCACCATGCTTGAGCTTCAAATAGGCCTTGGAGAACTCGACGCCGAGCGCCTGCTGCAACGCCTCATCCTTCTCATATTCGCGCAACGCATCGAGAAGATTGAGCGGCAGTTTCGGCGCATTGGTGACCGTATGGCCTTCGCGATACATGTCGATATCGTGATGTGGACCTGGATCGGCCTGAGCGCGAACGCCGGAAAGGCCGGCTGCGATTATGATGGCCTGGAGCA
>Ga0308171_1004847_pt1 | contig 10668 bp, 12 predicted proteins | sample PhyGR1_FD_202135 | JGI IMG/M metagenome (GOLD analysis project Ga0308171, IMG submission 202135) | Phyllosphere microbial communities from UC Gill Tract Community Farm, Albany, California, United States - DLSLSG.R1 | ecosystem: Host-associated > Plants > Phyllosphere > Unclassified | place: USA... | reverse complement strand
TACCCGTCATTTCCGGGCTTTACATTGAATTTAAAAAGATCTCGGGATATCTCAGTCGCAAAGCCCTGAACATTAAAAAAATACAGCTGCAATTAATGATCAAGTAGATTCCTCGAAATTAAAATATAATGGACACGAAGAAATCACTAGCCGGATCCTTACCAGATAAATTGATAAAACTCGATGTATCCCAGGTAACTCAGGGTAAGAAAAACGGTATCAATCAATCCGTGGACAATGATATTAATCCAGATGTTTTTAAATTTAATATATAAAGATCCAAAAACGATCCCAAATATAAATGTCATGATCAATCCTGCTGTTCCTTGATACAAATGAGGCAAACAGAACATCAATGCAGAAAGAATGACTATAAGTATTTTCTTGTCACCAACAATATTTTTCAGTTGAGCGAAAGCAAATCCCCTGAACAGCAATTCCTCTCCTATAGCGGCACTTATCCACATTCTGTACATCCATTTGAAATATTGTGCCGTATCACCCTTGATGTGCTCAAAGGCAGAATAATCAGCCGGTTCGTCACAAATCCAATTGACTAGCGGTTGGATAAGAAAATCAACGCTCAATTCTAAGATCAAATAACAAACTATAATATTCCCTAGGTCAACTGATCTGGGATTTTTAAAATTAAGTGATTTCAGATTTCCATTTTGCAAAAAAGTACTGATCAAGATAAAAATGATGATAACACAAAATGTATAGGGAAATTTTGTCAGTGGATTGTAGATTAACAAAAAAGAGATGATGAGTAACGTTAGCGAGATCCATTTAGTTTGCAGCAGCACTTTCATTGTCATAATTCTAACAGTATAGTTTACAAAACTTAAGATGTCGGCAGGATATTTTCAAAGAACTTCGCGATATTCTTTTTCAATTTTTTAAAAATGTCTGATTCCCCAAATTCTTTGTTGTCATACCCTATTGGAAATCCTTTCTCGACATATTGATTATTTATCTCAGAGGTAAGATTTTGAAAGTTCTCGTTCACAAGTCCAGTCTCATCGGTATGAATATCCAAGTATTTAATAGTAGCATTTTTGGAAAAATCCAACTTTGTGATATCTATGGTCTTCACCTCTTTCTTAAGATCAGATCTGAAATACAGATTCATTTTCCTGGTATCAATCACCGTCTGCCATTCACCTGGATGGATTGAATTTAAAATATTCCACGCATAGTCCACAGGCTTTTGATCATATCTATAGTTTGTCAGCATATAGTACGCCCGGTTGTAGCGGTCTTCCCAATTCTTATTCTCGTTAAAATCAAATTTTTCATTTCCGCCCAGAAAATCAAATTTTTTGGCAACTGTCAGATCCTTATGGTACTGATTATTGCATAGCAAAGGCATTGGCATTTCTTTATTTGTAAGGACTTTATACTGACCATTCAATAGAGCAATGGTCGCAGAATTTCCTTTTGCATCGGTCAGGAAAAAATGACTTCCGGCCGCATTGGGCCACCAGTTGATGTTTGGGCCATCATTCAAATGATCCACCACTTCTTTTACCGTTTTGTAATTATCCAACTGATACTGGATCCATTGTGCCCAGAACATATCAGCCTGTTTTGGATTATATACTTTACTGGTTTCTTCCAGATATAGTTCAACCAAGAAAAGACCTTTTTCATTGACTCCATAGCAGGGAAAATCATATCCCAAAAGATTGAACGTAACAGAACCGAACTTTGACATCCATCTTTTCTGAGCCTGTAGCTGATCGGTGGTTAAGTTCTGCCAGCTAATGTTTCTTTTAAGAACATCTCGCTTGTTGACCACAATCATTCCCGGCATGGTTTTCCAGTTTTCATTGAAGCCAATAACGTTATAATTTTTACCTGTCAGCAAAAATGCCGAGCAAGCTTTACTCTGGACTGAGTAGATGAGAACGCCTATCAAGATAGAGCGAAGAACGAAAATTTTCATAAATAACAATATTATATAGTCTACCAAGAATAGATTGATTCGCAGACCCCGATCTTTTTGAAGAAACCTGTGTTCTGTAATTTGAATAAATACATCTAAACAAATTTATAATGATTCCCAGATAAAGTCAATGGTTATTTGTAACCAAAATATAATCAGATCTAGAGAACAGCTAAGTTTGTGAAAACCTTTGTGTCGAATCATTTAAAAAGGTTTTTTGTTGACGAAAATTTCACTATCGATGAGTATTGCAAATGTAATGATATCAGTACTTCTCATAAAAAATATTATTCAAATTCAGTGATCAGCAACTCCAAATCTAAGTCGAATTTATATTAGATTTGCAATTAAGAGTAATTTTTTCTGATTCAGTTTAGGACAATCTTTATTAATTTTAACCTATGAGAATTGTAAAGTTTCACCAAACTCAAAAGTTCCTGTTGTTTTGTTTCTATTTTTCTTTCTTAAATGCAAATGGACAAAAAACAATAGATTCTACTAAAATGATCTATTACGATGAACAGTTCATGCTAAGGCTTAACCTTAATACTAACCTTGAAGATTTCGTTGCAGAAAATCGGGCTGGGCAGAAGAAAATTTTCACAAGGTTAACGATCAACAACAGGGTTAGGTCATCTCTCTCTGTAGACTACAAACTTATCAGTGCTTCGCTTTCCTTTGCACCTGATTTCCTGCCAGGCAATAATGATGAACGTTTGAAAGGTAAAAGCTCCTACAGCGAATTAAAATTCAGATTTTTTCCTGAGCATTTTATCCAGACCCTCTATTATCGGAATGTCAAAGGTTTTTATGTTGATAATATGGAGGACTTTCTTCCGGAATGGCAGCGAGGGGTGGACCCCTTTCTTCAGTTTCCCGATCTGAGAATCAGAACTTACGGCGGGAGTACATCCTATGTTTTTAATCAGGATTTTTCCCTTAAAAGTATTTATTTGACAAATGGAACAAAATCCAATAAAGAAACAGACCGTTATCTTACCGCAAAATTAGGCTCAGGAATTCACCTTGGATACAATTCTTCAAAATTTATATTTGGCGGAAAGCTCGATTATATCACCGAGTATTACAGGCAGCATTCGACTTCAGATGTCTTTAACAACAATTTTTACAGACTGCTGTATTTCGGCTACCGATTTCCACCTCCTAAAACCGTGAAAGATAATTATGATAAGATGAAAAATAAAATTCCTGTTTTATAAAAACTGGAACCTGCAAACTGTAGTATTGCTTATTTACTATTTTTTTGTTAAGATCAATCAAATATTGTTAATAAATTAATAATAATAAAAATGATTTTTTATAAATTAGCTCATCACAGAAATTATTCAAAGTATGATGATAATTACGGACAGTATTTAAATAATAAAATTATTTTATTCTGCTTGATTCTACGCTGCTAACCAAATATTAAAAATATAATTATGAAAACTATTACAACATTTTTAACGATTCTACTCTTTTCCATTTCAAATCTAAACGCTCAGAAGATCACCGACGGATCAACAGTGGACCTGAATGGTCTCGCTGTCACCTTCAATATCAACAACAAGGAATCGGTTACTGTTGGTGGAAAAAATTTTGACCGCTACAAAGTCTCTGCTACATTGGTCAATAATTCCGGGAAAAGCTACAACATCCGTCTGAACAGTGCTCCACAGGTCGTATCCAATATTGAACTGGTGGAAGTGAACTGTATTAACGCCACCGGCGCCAAACTGACTGCAAAGAAATTAAAACTCAACCTCAAACCACAGAATGTCAACGTTACTTACTGGGCATATACCAAAGACGGGAAATATCAGAGCTTTGTTGTTCCGGTAGTTACAGGATACTATCTAGATTCCGGTGAGAGTACAACAGATGAAGCTATCTTTATCGTTCCACAAGGCGAAACCCCGGATGTTTCAGTAAGAAAAGCAATGTAAACCATACCAATTATGAAAAAATCAATAGCAACGCTTACATTGATGCTGGTCTGCTCAGGTGCTTTATGCCATGCTCAGACTAAGGGAAATGACTGCATCATGGCTGTAACCTACTCGGAAATGGCCTATAAAGATTTTAAAAATGCTTTTAAGGCTGACAGTTCAGAAGATGTTCAAAATAAGACAGCCAAGGCAGTAAAGAGCGCTACGGAAGCAGCCGCGTTTTCCAATATCTGCAATTGCTCGCTGGCAAAAAATTACGCTTTGAATGCCGTGACGTTTGGCAACAAAGCATTAAAAGAGGCCGACCCCGCCAAACAGAAGAAACTGGTCAAACAAGCGATGGATATGTCTCTTGATGTCATGACCGCAACACCTAACTGCAAATAACATGAGATCAGCACTTATAGTTTTGATGATATTTTCATCGTTTTTCCTCAGCAAAGCACAGACTTCGCAGCAACTTTTTGGAAAATGGCAACTGGTAAAATGGGTCAAGAACGGGAAGGAAAAGGATATCAATTCCTATTTTAAGACGGATCAGGTCTACCAAGTTTTCAAAGATGACCGTACCTACGAAAGCATCAATGGCAGAGACATTCATACAGGAAAGTGGCATTTTTCAAACGACAATACTGAACTTACGCTGACAACATCACTTATCCCGATCCAAGTTCAGGATTGACTTTTTTGACAAAGATAAAAGGATCATGACCTATAAGGATCTCGGAACATTCACTTATTTAAAAGTTAAAGAACCGGAGAAAATAGAATGACAGTATGTAAAAATTGCGGACACCAGTTTGAAGGAAAATACTGCAGTCACTGCGGTCAGTCGGCCAAGACTCACAGGATCGACGGAAAATTCCTTTGGGACATGGTTTACTTCATTACGACAAAGGAATTCTTTACACACTAAAACAGCTGTATCTTAAACCAGGCTATGTAATCTCTGATTACATAGCCGGCAAAAGGCTACATCATTTCAGACCTATATCGCTGTGTATCGTGCTGGCTACGATCTATGCACTTATCTATCATCTCCTAAACATTAGTCTGATTGATCAATCTGATACAGATGCATCTGATCTTTTTGAATATGTTATCGAGCATTACTACTGGTTTGTCTTCGGAACAATACCATTCTTTGCACTGAGTACAAAGATCAGTTTTCGTGATGATAATTATAATTTTTGGGAATATTTTATTCTTGAATCTTTTAAGACTGCACAAAGACTTTTCGTACACATCCTTTTTTTGCCGATCATTTATTTCTTCAATGACCTTCATATAGCTAGAAATATACTTTATGTTTTGATGTTCGTGGACGTATTTCTTATCATTTGGACCAATCACTAATTTTTTGATCAATTGAGAATACAAGCAATTATTGGACGTTCGTTACTGAGTTATTTGATTTATACTGTTCTAACATCAATATTATTGGCTCTATTGATAATTATCGATTAAAAAATATTTCCTCCGGCTGGAAAGTCCATTATTTTTTGACTTCTAAAAAATTAAAAGTAGAATTAATTTAAGACTGTTTGTTTACATTATATGCAGTCTTCCAAAACTGAGTATTGTAAACGTGAAGCTATTACAACTTGCCTCATACACTTTTTTTATTGCCAGAGTTATATTTCCGGTGACGCTGCTACATAACATACAAAGGTTCCCTGTATTTCATTTGACCACCGAAATATTTCCTAAAAAACACCAACAGCATTCAGCGATGATAATATAGATCTGTAACAATTCCCTTCATTAGCTCACAAGATTTAATCTCATATGTACTGCTCAGAGTACGGCGGAGACTTGTTCTTTTCCATACTTACATTAGAAATCTATCGATTGCAGCTTAGACCTTTTCCATTCTTTTCTTCATCATTGCCCTAAAAGACCAGGTCAGCCAAATATGCTGTGTCGAGCTTTGAAATATCTTTATCATAGAATAGGATAAAAGATTACGAAATCGTAATAACTGACTATCCAAAATTACAGGATGAAGCTGACAGGATTGAGCTAAAGAGTATTATCATACTTTATTAAAAATGCACGCAAACAAAAGCTGGTTCCCAACGGCATTTAACTGGATTTCGTATCTTAGCTACATCAGATGTTTTTGTATTACCCATAATGGCTTTGTAAATAGCATCTCTCAATAAAACTTCGGAAAAAGAAATGGAAAACTTCATCAAATTTATCAGACAAACGATCAGCATTGATGAAAGTGAATTAAATATCGTTCTTTCGAGATGCAGAAAAAAGTCAGTTTCGAAAGGAACACTCGTCCTTAAAAAAGGACAGATCGCGGGTCAGTATTTTTTTATTGTCTCAGGCGGTTTACGATTTTTTTATGAGGGGTTAACCAGCGAAAATACAACCTGGGTCGTATTTAAAAATGAATTTTTTACAGAAATTTCAAGCCTCAATCCGCAGAAACCAACCCGGTTTAATATTATCGCAGTAGAAGATACAGACCTGATCATAATTGATAAGAAGGACATGGATTTCCTGTACGGTCATCTGCCTGTATGGCATGAGTTCGGCAGGAAAATATGGGAAGAAACAACTGTACGAATGATTGATCAAATATTAAATTTTCAGACACTTACTGCTGAGGAAAGATATCTGGAATTTATGAATACACCTGAAATTCTGCAAAAAATTCCCGTTAAGCAATTGGCAAGCGTACTGGGAATCACTCCAAATGCTTTGAGCAGAATAAGAAAAAATGTCCGATAGCGCATTTACTACCAGATGGTAGTTTTGTCTGCGGAAAGACCATATATCTTTGTGTCAATAAATAAAATTGGCATGAACGAAAATTCAAATAGTACAGCAGAAAAGTATTCAGACAATGAATTGATCAAGAATTTTCCAGGATTCGAAAACAAATATACTACAGTGAATGGTGTCAAGCTTCACTATGTAGAAGGCGGTCAGGGAAAACCATTGGTCTGCCTTCCAGGATGGCCACAGACCTGGTATTCATTTCAATCAGTTGCAATGGAGCTCGCTAAAAAACACCACGTTATTATTGTTGATTTGAGAGGCATGGGAACGTCGGAAAAACCTGAATCAGGTTATGATAAAAAGACTATGGCAACTGACATTCAGCAGTTAATGATTTACTTAGGTTTTGATAAAGTAAGTTTAATGGGACACGATATCGGTGGAATGGTCGCCATGAGCTTTGCATTTAATTTCCCTGAATCAACCGAAAAATTAATTGTTCTAGACGGCTCACATCCAAGCGAAGGATTGTATCAGATGCCATTGATACCTTCGCCCGGAACTTTCAATGAAAAAATGGATGGTCAAATGCCTTATGCCTGGTGGATGGGATTTAATCAGGTCAAAAATTTGCCCGAGCAATTGTTGGAAGGCAGATTTCATTTGCTGCAGGAGTGGCTTTTTAATTACGTGATGATCGACGAAAGTAAAATGACAGAACTTGAAAGAGCAGTTTATGCATCAGCTTATAATGACAAAGACAGCATCAGAGCATCCAACGCATGGTATCAGACGTTTCATCAGGACATTGAAGATTCCAAACATTACCAACAATTGACGATGCCGCTTTTAGGAATTGGAAGCTACATAAGTTACAATTATATGAGTTACGGATTACCTTTTGTTGCCACTGACCTTGAGGTTGTAGGTATTATGGACAGCGGACATTATTTATTTGAAGAAAAACCACAGCAAGTGCTTGATATCGTACTACCCTTTTTAGCATCGTAAAAAAAATAAAGATTTATGAAGAAAACAATTTTAGTTGCAGGTGCAACAGGCAATTTAGGAACGAGAATTTGCAGAGAGTTAATTCAACGAGGTGCTTTTGTCAAAGCAATTGTTAGAGATTCAACCGACTTAGACAAAATTGAGATTCTTGAAAAAACAGGCGTTGAAGTCAGGGTAATTGATTTGAATGATATTGATGCGATATCAGCTGAATGTAAAAATGTTAACTGCGTAGTTTCTGCACTTGCAGGATTAGGAGATGTCATTATTGATCTGCAAAAAAAGATTTTAGACGGGGCCATAAAAGCAGGTGTCCCAAGATTTATTCCTTCCGATTTCTGTACTGATTATAATGATTTGAAGGAAGGCCGAAACAGAAATTTCGATCTACGAAGAACTTTTAAAAAGTATATCGACCAATCGCCTATCAAGGTATCATCTATTTTCAACGGTTGTTTTGCAGATATTTTGAAGTACAACACGCCGATTCTTAATTTGAAGGAAAAAAGCATCGGATATTGGGGAGACAAAGCAGATTGGAAATTGGATTTCACAACAATGGATAATACAGCAGCCTTCACTGCTGAAGTTGCTTTGGATGACACTACACCCAGAAATATGCAGATTGCAAGTTTTCAGATCAGTCCGAATATGATTTACGATAATGTGAAAGACATAACCGGACAAGCATTCAGATTACACCAGATCGGAACATTAGAAAATTTCGCCCAATATATTAAAAAACAAAGAGAAGATGATCCTACAGGGGAAAATGAATTGTATGCAAAATTCCAGCAGGGGCAATATATGTACTCAATGTTCACAACACAGCACAATAATCTGGCAAATGATCGTTATGAAAATATTGTATGGACTAATGGTATGCAATATTTAAAAACATTTTTACAATAGGAAATTCTGTTTATTGTAGAGAACCTTCTACATTAATCAGCGAGGCTTAGGTATAGAAGAGAAACTGCATTATACAGACACATTGCACAAATCAAACCAACATCAACTCACCAAATTATAAAATAGGCCCTGACATAAGCAAGGGTTTATTTTATTTTAATAATTAGCGGGTTAGAATATCTTCTCATTATAAACATCTCAATCTATTCTGGTCGGAAATTCATTGATAGGTAACCTGACTTTCGCCATGGAGGCCAGATTAGCTCAAAGTGGTAAAGGACAATAGGTAGAAGCAATTAGAATAATGACTCGCGGTGGAGGTAGCAATATTACTGCGAAAACACTTATCGAAGCCGTTTTACAGGATTATGCCCAAAATATAGATCTATTGGCACTTTATAAGAGTTTATAAAATTATTTACCATCTTTTTAACAAAAACGCTCTTAAACATGATAACCAGATTATTAGTTATTCAAAAAATTGATGAAACAGCAATATTGACGTTTTCCAGATTCAATCAGAAAATTTCCAATGGACATTTGAAAATCGTAGGACCAAAATCAATACCGATAGCAAAACTGGTAAGTGACAGCGAGTTTCCGAGATATGAGAATGTTTTAGAGGATGATCTATTCGATACTACTCTAAGTAGGGAGTTTTTGGATACACCAGCAATTACGACCGACGATTTAAAAATTATCAACCAAACATTTAATCAGATCGATATCGTTAGTTTACAGGAAACTTTAAATGAGCTTTTAAATGCTGTTAAGACTGGAGAAGCCTCAAATAAAAATACATTGTTAGATAAATTAGAAGCCCTCCTAATAAATACTACTGGTACCACAAGTAACTCAATAACAATTGCTAATAGTTATAAATCAGGAGCCTCTCTACATTAATTTATTGGGAGAGTACTCGAATTTATTTCACTTTAAGCTATAATAAAAAGAAAAACATAAAATGGACATATCTTTAGCTATATATGCCATTTATGTTTTATTTAATTGTATTTGAATATATTTTTAATATGTTTTCTTTTTAATGTCAATTCAAATCTAACCTGCTATATAAAATAGGTAACTACATTTTTTAATATACCAGATAAATTTTATTTGTTTGTAATTATACACGACAATTGAAGTAAACTAAAGCCTAAATATGTCAACTTCAATTATTTCAAATGTTTAAAATTATATTGCAAAAAACTTTATAACTACAAATTAATAATAATAATAATAATAATAATAATAATAATAATAATAATAATAATAATAATAATCAATCTTGTTTAATTTGGCTTAACCGAATCAAATCATCGATAAAAGTGTTTGAAGATACGCTCGTCTTGGTCACAAATTAAATAAAAAGAGAATTTGTAAATTATTAAAAATAAGATAAGTACATTTTCTCTTTTTTATTTTTGTGCCCAGAATTGTGCCCAAATTTTCAGAAATATACTTTTTTTAATCTGCCTGAATTCCGTTAAATCTATCTGAATACTAAAAACAGATAAATTATATCTGTGATAACAAATACTGATTAATTGTTAAGATCGAAAATAATGCCCTGAACTCTCAAAATAATCAAACATTATACTCCGTGCAGTTGCACTCCAATCAATGACAACCCAATTAGGAATATTAAATCTATCATCTTCATAAAGCCATTGTACAAAATCTTCATCACTTTCGTACTCACCGTAATAAAAATTGTTTACATATTCATACAGGCTTTGAAAATCCATTCTACCCAGACAATCAATACGGAACCTCGAAAACTTCTAAATCATATCCTGACTTATCTATTTGCTGTGCTATTTCGTAAATTTCAGGCGATAAATGACACTCACTAATTAATCCTAGTTTTTCAAAGAGTTCGCAGTTTTCGTAATCCTGTAGCATGAGCTCTGGGTCTGATTCGTCTTTGTGTAGTTCTCGCATTGCTTTTAAAAGATCTTCATAATTCGAGTAATCCGAAAGTTTTAACCATTTGCCGTAAAGACTTGAATTGTTGTACTTCGCATACGTTCATACATAGATACCAGCAGTATCAAGACAATTTCGTAAATTTGTCATGTCGCTAATTTTAGTTACGTTAAAATTTATTGA
>Ga0308171_1004845_pt1 | contig 10670 bp, 9 predicted proteins | sample PhyGR1_FD_202135 | JGI IMG/M metagenome (GOLD analysis project Ga0308171, IMG submission 202135) | Phyllosphere microbial communities from UC Gill Tract Community Farm, Albany, California, United States - DLSLSG.R1 | ecosystem: Host-associated > Plants > Phyllosphere > Unclassified | place: USA... | reverse complement strand
TCGAAGGCTACGTGGCCGCTCGCGATGTTGCGAACGAGCGCGTCGACGACGCGACCCAGTTCCTGAAGGTCGGCGACAAGGTGGAAGCCAAGTTCGTGGGCATGGATCGCAAGGGTCGTACCCTGCAGCTGTCGATCAAGGCCAAGGACGACGCGGAAATGCGCGAAGTGCTGGAGGAATACCAGTCCTCTTCGGCTTCCAGCGGCACCACCCAGCTCGGCGCGCTGCTGCGTGCACAGCTGAACGGCAACAAGTCCGAGTAATCGGTCTTCCGTTGCAGTAGTTTCCTGGGCGGCCCGGACATCAGTCCGGGCCGTTTCAGGGTCTGAGTACCTCCCCAAGAGCCCGTAATGACCAAATCCGAGCTGATCGAAATCCTGGCGCGCCGGCAGGCGCATTTGAAATCGGACGATGTCGATCTGGCGGTGAAGTCGTTGCTGGAAATGATGGGTGGGGCGCTGGCCGGCGGGGATCGCATCGAGATCCGCGGGTTCGGCAGTTTTTCGTTGCACTACCGGCCCGCGCGGCTGGGGCGCAATCCCAAGACCGGGGAATCGGTCGCGTTGCCGGGCAAGCATGTCCCGCATTTCAAACCGGGCAAGGAACTGCGTGAGCGCGTCAGCGCCGTGGTCCCGCTGGAAAGCGATCCTGCCTGAGGTGTCGTCCGCGTCACGCGGATGCATGCATTTAAACCGGGTTGGCTGGTAGAGCGGCGTGTTAGTCCGCTACTCTTGGGGCCTCCCGGAACTGGAGCTGCTGCATGAAGGTCCTACGTCTGCTGATCCTGCTCGCGGTTCTGGTGATCGGGTTGATCATCGGGGCGCTCAATTCGCAGCCGATCGTCATCAGCCTGGGTGTCACCCAGATCAATTCCACCACCGGCCTGGCGATCATCGTCGCGCTGTTGTCCGGTGCGCTCATCGGCGGTGGCCTCGTGCTGGCCAGCATGGTGGTGCCCCTGTATGCAAAGCTGCGCCGCGCGCAGAAGGCCGCGCCGGGCGTGGTCGCAACCCCCCCTTCTTCTCCTTTCGACGGACGCTGAGCGCCGATGGAATTTGTCTCCGAGTGGTTCTGGTTCTTCCTCTTCCTGCCCCTGGCGGCGCTGTCGGGCTGGGTGATCGGCCGCCGTGGCGGCCAGCGGCACGGTGACAACCAGGTCAGCCATCTGTCCAGCACCTACTTCCGTGGCCTGAACTACCTGCTCAACGAGCAGCCGGACAAGGCGATCGAACTGTTCCTGCACATCGCCGAGCTGGACAAGGAAACCTTCGAGACCCAGGTCGCGCTGGGCCACCTGTTCCGCCGCCGCGGTGAAGTGGACCGTGCGATCCGCCTGCACCAGGGCCTAGTCAACCGCAGCGACCTGAGCGATCAGCAGCGCGTGCAGGCCCTGCTGGCGCTGGGCGAGGATTACATGAAGTCCGGCCTGCTTGATCGCGCCGAGGCGGTGTTCACCGAACTGGCGCAGATCGACCAGCGCGCCCCGCAGGCGCTCAAGCACCTGATCGGGATCTACCAGGCCGAACGCGACTGGGAGAAGGCGATCGACAACGCCAGCCGCTTCGAGGACGTCACCGGCGAGCCGATGGGCAAGCTGATCGGGCAGTTCGAGTGCGAGCTGGCCGAGCGCTACCGCGGCGCCGGCAAGATCGAAGAGGCCCGTGCGGCGATCGCACGCGCCTACCAGGCCGATGCGATGTCGGTACGCGCGGGCATCATCGAAGGTCGTCTGGAGACCGATGCCGGCAACGCCGAAGCCGCCGTGCGTGCGTTCGAGCGGGCGGCGCGCAACGATCCGGAATACCTGCCCGAAGTGCTGCAGGCGCTGATGCAGAACTACCGCAAGGTCGGCGATCTGGGCGGCGCGCGTGCGTTCCTGTCGGAGATGACCGAGCACTATCGCGGCATCGCGCCGGTGCTGGCGCTGACCCAGCTGATGGAAGAGCAGGAGGGCGTCGCCCCGGCCCGTGCTTACCTCGGCCGCCAGCTCAAGGACCGCCCGTCGGTCCGTGGCGAGTCGGCGCTGATCGACCTGACCCTGGCCGAGGGCGCGGATTCCACCGCGACCCTGCATGACCTCAAGCACATCACCGACCAGCTGCTGGTCCGCAACCCGGCGTATCGCTGCACCCGGTGCGGGTTCGGCGCACGCACCCATCACTGGCAGTGCCCGAGCTGCAAGGAATGGGGCACGGTCAAGCCGCTGCTGAACTACGCGGTCCTGTAAGCGATGACCGCGGTCTGGATGATCGGCCTGCTCGGCGTGCTGGCCGTGTCGGCGGCGCTTACCTGGGGGGCGCGCCAGTACGCGGTGCGGCGCAACCTGATGGATCAGCCCGGTGAGCGCCGCAGCCATGGCGTGGCCACGCCCCGCGGCGGCGGCATCGCGATCATCCTGACCCTGCTGCTGGCTGCGCTGGCCGCCGCGTTCGTCTGGCCGGGCGCGCGGCTCGAACTGGGCGTGGTCTCGCTGGGCCTGTTGCTGGTCGCGGGCATCGGCTGGTGGGACGACCACCGGCCCCTGCCGGCGATCCACCGCCTGCTGGTGCATGTCCTGGCGGCTTCGCTGCTGGCGGGCCTGGTCTGGCATGCCACCGGGAACGTGCTGCAGGCGGTGCTGGCCCTGCTGTTTACGACATCGCTGGTCAACATCTGGAACTTCATGGATGGGATCAACGGTATCGCCACCACCCAGGCCATTCTGGCCGGTGTGGCGTTCGCGCTGGTGCTGCCGCCGCCCTACGGGTTGGCCGGCGTGGTGCTGGGACTGGCCTGCCTGGGCTTCCTGCCATTCAACTTCCCTTCGGCGCGCATCTTCATGGGCGATGTCGGCAGCGGCGCGCTGGGGTACGCGGTGGCGGCCCTGGTCTGCCTGGTCAGCGTGCGCACCGATATCCACTGGCTCGCGTTGCTGATACCGTTGAGTGCGTTCCTCGTGGACGCGGGCTTCACATTGCTTTCGCGCATGCTGTCGGGGCAGCGATGGATGGAGCCCCACACCCAGCATCTCTACCAGCGTGCCGTGAAGGGTGGTGCCAGTCACAGTCATGTAACCAACCTGTACTTTGTTTTTGGTTTGTTCAGTGCGGCAGTGTTTAATGCCTGCACTTACATGCAGCCGAGGTGGGAGGCTGCCGTTGCCGTTGCTTGGCTGATCCTGGCGACTGGTCTCTGGCTGCTCCTGCGCAAGGGAATGCGCGATTAGAAGGACTACGTTTTTTATGACGCCTTGGCAGGACCGCATCACTGGCTCGTTGCCGCGAGCCGCAATTGTCATCCATGACCTTTTCATGGTCTGGGCATGCTGGCAGCTGCTGCACGCCGGCCGTTATTCCATGCTGGTGGACGCGCCCGCGCTGCCGCTGTGGAACATCGATACCTCGCTGGTCCTGGCCATCCAGGCCGTGGTCTTCTGGCGCGTCGGCCTGTATCGCGGGCTGTGGCGTTTCGCCAGCGTTGCCGACCTGCTGAACATCTTCAAGGCCAGCTTCATCGGCCTGCTGGCGATCGTGGTCACGCTGGCCTACAAGCGCTTCGATGGCGTGCCGATGTCGGTGCTGGTCATCTATCCGTTCGCGCTCTCGGCGCTGCTCGGTGCGCCGCGCCTGCTGTACCGCGCATGGAAGGACTACCAATCGCTGCAGTCCGATGCCAGCGCGCGGCGGGTGCTGATCCTGGGCGCCGGCCAAGCGGCCGAAGCCCTGGTACGCGATCTGCGCCGCTCCGGCGATTTCCATCCGGTGGGCTTGCTCGATGATGCCCCGCACCTGCAGGGCGCCAAGCTGCAGGGCCTGCCGATCCTGGGCGGTCTGGACGATGCGGCGGCCGTGGTCCGTGAAACCGCCGCCAAGCTGCTGGTGATCGCGATCCCCTCGCTGGATGCCGCCGGCATGCAGCGGGTCGTGGCGATCTGCGAAAGCACGGGCGTGCCGTTCCGGATGGTGCCCAAACTCAATGATGTGCTGCTCGGCCGCTCGCTGCCGGGCGAGCTCAAGGAAGTGGCGATCGAGGATCTGCTCGGTCGCAAGCCGATCCTGCCGGACTGGGCCCTGATCCGTGGCTGGCTGGGCGGGCGTACCGTGCTGGTCACCGGTGCCGGTGGTTCCATCGGTTCGGAACTGTGCCGCCAGTGCGCGCGGCATGGTGCCCGCCGCATCGTGCTGCTGGAGATGAGCGAGCTGCTGCTGCTCACCATCGAAGCCGAGCTCAACCGCAGCTTCCCGGATCTGGAGGTCGAGGCCGTGCTGGGCGACTGTGGCGACCCGGCCGTGATCCGGCATGCGCTGTCGCTGTCGCGGGTGGACGCGGTCTTCCATGCCGCCGCCTACAAGCAGGTGCCGGTGCTGGAGCGCCAGCTGCGCGAAGCGGTGCGCAACAACATTCTGTCCACCGAGACGGTGGCACGCGCCTGTGTCGAGGCGCGGATCGAGCATTTCGTGTTCATCTCCACGGACAAGGCGGTCGACCCGGTCAACGCGCTGGGTGCCAGCAAGCGCTACGCGGAAATGATCTGCCAGAGCCTGGACCAGAAGACGAGCAGCACCCGGTTCGTGACGGTGCGCTTCGGCAATGTGCTGGCCTCGGCCGGCAGCGTGGTGCCGGTGTTCCGCGAGCAGATCCTCAAGGGCGGCCCGGTCACCGTGACCGATCCGGAAGTGACCCGTTACTTCATGACCATTCCCGAAGCCTGCCAGTTGATCCTGCAGGCGGCCGCCTCGGCGTCGCACGGGGCGATCTATACGTTGGACATGGGTGAACCGGTGCCGATCCGGGTGCTGGCCGAGCAGATGATCCGCCTGGCCGGCAAGCAGCCGTACAAGGACATCGCGATCATCTATACCGGCCTGCGACCGGGCGAGAAACTGCACGAAACCCTGTTCTACTCGGACGAGGATTACCGTCCGACCTCACATCCCAAGATTCTCGAGGCTGGCGTGCGGACGTTTGCACGCGAGCAGGTGCTGGGTAATGTGCCCAAGTTGCGGGAAGCGATCGCAACATACGACACGGATGCCATCAACGCGATTCTGTTTGAAACCATGCCGGAATTCTCTCCGCTTGAACAAGACGAATACGTCAGCTCTGCTAAGGTCCTTCCATTTCCCGCACGCGAGGCCAATAGGTTCTGATGAGCAAGCGCATTCGAAAGGCAGTATTCCCCGTCGCCGGATTGGGGACGCGTTTTCTCCCCGCCACCAAGACTGTGCCGAAGGAAATGCTGCCGATCATTGATCGGCCGTTGATCCAGTACGCCGTCGATGAAGCGATCGAGGCAGGGTGTGACACCCTCATCTTCATTACCAACCGCTACAAGCATGCGGTGGCCGATTATTTCGACAAGGCGTATGAGCTGGAGCAGAAGCTCGAGCGCGCCGGCAAGATGGAGCAGCTGGAGCTGGTCCGTCACGTGCTGCCCAATGGCGTGCGCGCGATCTTCGTGACCCAGGCCGAAGCGCTGGGCCTGGGCCATGCCGTGCTGTGTGCCAAGGCCATCGTCGGCGACGAGCCGTTCGCGGTCCTGCTGCCGGACGATCTGATCTGGAACCGTGGCAACGGCGCGCTCAAGCAGATGGCCGATGCCAACGAGGCCAGCGGCGCCAGCATCATCGCCGTGGAAGACGTTCCGCACGACAAGACCGGCAGCTACGGCATCGTGGCCACCGATACGTTCGACGGCCGCCAGGGCAAGATCAGCGGCATCGTCGAAAAGCCCAAGCCGGAAGACGCTCCGAGCGATCTGGCCGTGGTCGGCCGCTATGTGCTCAGCCCGAAGATCTTCGAGCTGCTTGAAGCGACCGGTACCGGTGCGGGCGGCGAGATCCAGCTGACCGATGCCATCGCCGAGCTGCTCAAGAGCGAGCGCGTCGATGCCTTCCGCTTTGAAGGCACCCGTTTCGACTGCGGTACCCATCTGGGCCTGGTCGAGGCCACCATCCGTTTCGCGCTCGACAACGAGAAGCTGGCGGTGCCGGCACGCGAAATGCTGCGCAAGGCGCTCGACGAGACCGTCTGACCCTGCGTTCTGCGTTCTGCGCTCCCGGTCGCCGGGAGCGCCATTGCCGCCATCGCCTCCGGCCATGGCGGATAATGCCCCCATGAGCACGATCACCGAACTGACCCCCGCCCAGGCCCGCGAACGCGCGGCCCACGGTGCGCTGCTGGTCGACGTGCGGGCAGCGCACGAATGGGCCACCGGCATGGCCGAAGGCGCGCGCGGCATCGAGCGCGCCACCCTGGAGGCGGCACCGGCGCAGCATCTGCCCCGGCGCGATGGCGAGGTGGTGCTGATCTGCCAGAGCGGCACACGTTCCATGGCGGCGGCGCTGCACCTGCAGCACCTCGGGTATTCGCGCCTGGCGTCCGTACAGGGCGGCACCGCGGCGTGGCGCGCGCAGGGCCTGCCGTTGGTGCAGCCGCTGCAGAGCGCCGCCGAGCGCGAGTTCAATGACCGGTATTCTCGCCACCTGCTGTTGCCGCAGGTCGGCATGCAAGGACAGCGCACGCTGCAGCGGTCCCGCGTGCTGCTGCTCGGCGCGGGCGGGCTGGGAGCGCCGGCCGCGTTCTACCTGGCCGCGGCCGGGGTAGGGCAGCTGCGGATCGTCGATGACGATGTGGTGGAGCGCAGCAACCTGCAGCGGCAGATCGTGCACACCGATGCGAGCGTCGGCGAGCCCAAGGTGGCCTCGGCCAAGGCGCGGCTGCTGGCGCTCAATCCGGGCATCGCCGTGGAAGCGGTGCAGCTGCGCGCGAGCGTGGACACCATCGACGGGCTGCTTGCCGATGTCGATGTGGTGCTCGATGGCTCGGATAATTTTCCGCTGCGCTACCTGCTCAACGATGCCTGCATCGCGCATCGCAAGCCGCTGGTGTACGGCGCGGTGGAGCGCTTCACCGGCCAGGTCAGCGTGTTCGATGCCGGTCGCCAGCGCGGCCACGCGCCGTGCTATCGGTGCCTGTTCCCGGAACCGCCGCCGCCCGAATTCGCCCCGAACTGTGCCGAGGCCGGCGTGCTGGGCGTGCTGCCCGGCATGGTCGGGATGCTGCAGGCCACCGAGGTGCTCAAGCTGCTGCTGGGCATCGGCGAGCCGCTCATCGGGCGGCTGCTGAGCTTCGATGCGCTGGGCATGCGCTTCCGCGAGACCCGTTTGCGGCCGGATCCGGCGTGCCCGGTGTGCGCGCCCGGGGTGGCCTTTCCCGGCTATATCGATTACGCCGCGTTCTGCAGTGGCTGATTGAAAAGGCGCCTCAGCGAGGCAGGACGTGGCTCTACCTGCGTTTGATTCGGGACGATGGTGCGCCGTAGATCGCCATCGTTCTGAATTCAGCACGATAATACGCAACGTGGATGCTATTGCCGCCTGACCGTTTGCCCTATCGTTCACCCATCTATGGAGTACGGGGAACAACCGCATGGCGGTCGAAGCAGGTGCCAGTGAGCTGGTGAAGGTCGTCGCGCTGTTGGGCGCGGCAGTGGTGATGGTGCCGCTGTTCCGACGGCTGGGGCTGGGCTCGGTGCTGGGCTACTTCGCCGCGGGCCTGGCGATCGGTCCGTTCGGCTTCGGCTGGTTCTCCGATCCGCAGGCGATCCTGCATACCGCCGAGCTGGGCGTGGTGATGTTCCTGTTCGTGATCGGGCTGGAAATGCGGCCCTCGCATCTGTGGAGCCTGCGCAACGAGATCTTCGGCCTGGGCACGCTGCAGATCGTCGTCTGCGGTGCGGTGCTGACCGGGGTCTGCATGCTGCTCGGCTTCCCCCTGCCGGTGGCCTTCATCGGCGCGGCCGGATTCGTGCTGACCTCCACCGCCGTGGTCATGCAGCTGCTGGCCGAGCGCGGTGACATCGCGCTGCCCTCGGGCCAGAAGATCGTGTCGATCCTGCTGTTCGAAGATCTGCTGATCGTGCCGCTCCTGGCCGTGGTCGCCTTCATGGCGCCGGTGCAGGCCGCGGCCGGGGAGGGGTCGCGCTGGGTCACGGTCGGCATCGCCGCGGGGGCGATCGTCGGCCTTGTGCTGGTCGGCCGGTTCCTGCTCAACCCGTTGTTCCGCATCCTGGCCGCGGCCAAGGCACGCGAGGTGATGACCGCCGCGGCTCTGCTGGTGGTGCTCGGTGCGGCGCTGCTGATGCAGCTGGGCGGCCTTTCGATGGCGATGGGCGCGTTCGTGGCCGGCGTGCTGCTCAGCGAATCCACCTTCCGGCACCAGATCGAAGCGGACATCGAGCCGTTCCGCGGCATCCTGCTCGGCCTGTTTTTCCTCAGCGTCGGCATGGCGCTGGACCTGACCGTGGTGGCCAACAACTGGCCGCTGATCGTCTCCGGCGTGTTCGCCCTGATGGCCGCCAAGGCGGTCTGCATCTACGCGGTCGCGCGCATCCTGGGCAGCGACCATCGGCAGGCGCTGGACCGCGGCGTGGTGATGGCGCAGGGCGGCGAATTCGCGTTCGTGTTGTTCTCCGCGGCGGCCGCTGCTGGCGTGATCAGCGTGGAGGTCAATGCAAACCTGACCGCGATCGTGGTGCTCTCGATGGCGCTGACGCCGCTGTTCGTGCTGCTGCACGACAAGCTGATGCCCGATCGCGAGGTCTCGCTGGAAGGCGTGGAAGAGGCCGACGGCCTGTCCGGCAGCGTGCTGCTGATCGGCTTCGGCCGCTTCGGCCAGGTGGCCAGCCAGTCGCTGCTGGCGCGCGACGTGGATGTCACCATCATCGACAACGACGTGGACATGATCCACAACGCCGAGCGTTTCGGCTTCAAGATCTACTACGGCGATGGCACCCGGCTGGACGTGCTGCATGCCTCCGGCGCCGCCTCGGCGCGGGCGATCGCGGTGTGCGTCAACAATGCCGAGGAGGCCGATCGCATTGTGGAACTGGTCACCCATCAGTTCCCCCAGGCCAAGCTGCTGGTGCGCTCGTTCGACCGCGAGCATTCGCTGCGGCTGATCCATGCCGGGGTGGATTATCAGATCCGCGAGACCTTCGAATCGGCGCTGCAGTTCGGCCAGGCCGCGTTGATGGAACTGGGCGCGGACCCGGATGACGTGCGCGAGATCGCCGAGCAGATCCGTGAGCGCGATGCCGAGCGTTTCGAGCTGGAAATGGCCGGTGGCAGCCTGCGCGCCGGCGCGCACATGGTGTTCGGCAGCGCGTTGCCGGGCGTGCCCACGCCCACGCCGTTCACCGCGCCCAAGCGCAAGGCGCGCACGCTCAATGCGGACCAGGTGCCCGAAGAAGAATGATGCGCCGGTGGGCGGCGCGGGCCGAATCAGGGACAATGGACGACCGTCGCCCCCACGCCTGCCGCCCTCGATGAGCTCACCGACTTCCGACACCGCCTCTTCCGCCCGCATCCTCGACGGCCGCCGCATCGCCGAAGACCTGCTGGACAGCCTCAAGGTCCGGGTCGATGCCCGCCTGGCGGCGGGTGGCAGCCGCCCGGGCCTGGCCGTGGTGCTGGTCGGCGGCGACCCGGCCTCGACCGTGTACGTGCGCAACAAGCGCCGCGCGGCTGAAAAGGTGGGTATCGAAGCCTTCGACTACGACCTGCCGGCCGGTACCACCGAGGCCGAGCTGCTGGCCCTGATCGACCAGCTCAACGCCGATCCGAAGATCCACGGCATCCTGGTCCAGCTGCCGCTGCCGGGCATCCCGGATGCCAATCGCCTGATCCACCGGATCGATCCGCGCAAGGACGTGGACGGCTTCCACCCGGAAAACGTCGGCCATCTGGCCCTGCGTGAATTCGGCCTGCGCCCGTGCACGCCGCGCGGCATCGTGACCCTGCTGGGCCACACCGACCAGCCGGTCCGTGGCCGCAACGCCACCATCGTCGGCGTCAGCAACCACGTCGGCCGCCCGATGGGGCTGGAGCTGCTGATCGCCGGCTGCACCGTCACCAGCTGCCACAAGTTCACCCCCAAGGACGTGCTGGAGCAGTCGGTGCGCAACGCCGACATCCTGGTGGTCGCGGTGGGCCGTCCGGGCATCGTCCCGGGCGAATGGGTCAAGCCGGGCGCCGTGGTGATCGATGTGGGCATCAACCGGCTGGATGACGGCCGCCTGGTTGGCGATGTCGGCTTCGAGGCCGCGGCCCAGCGCGCCAGCTGGATCACCCCGGTCCCGGGCGGGGTAGGGCCGATGACCGTGGCGACCCTGATGCAGAACACGATCGAGGCGGCAGAAGCCTTCTGACCCGGGAGCGGGGTGACGACCAACGGTCGTCACCTACCGGCACCACCGTCCTGAACCGGCGTTTGCCCGCGCGACACAGCGTCGCATCCGCCCCCTGCCCACGGGCGTGAAATCAGGGTAAAATGTCGCGCTTCCCCACATCTCGGGTATGCCGATGCTGCGCATCCAGGCTGAAGCTCTCACCTACGACGACGTCTCCCTCGTCCCCGCTCATTCCATCATCCTGCCCAAGGATGCTTCCGATCCTCTCGGCTGCCATGGATACCGTCACCGAAGCCCGCCTGGCCATCGCCATGGCCCAGCTCGGCGGCATGGGCATCATCCACAAGAATCTGAGCGTCGAGCAGCAGGCTGCCGAAGTCGCCAAGGTCAAGAAGTTCGAGGCCGGCGTCATCCGCGACCCGATCACCGTCGGCCCGGAAACCACCATCCGCGACGTGCTGGCCCTGACCCAGGCGCGCAACATCTCCGGCGTGCCGGT
>Ga0308171_1004844_pt1 | contig 10671 bp, 9 predicted proteins | sample PhyGR1_FD_202135 | JGI IMG/M metagenome (GOLD analysis project Ga0308171, IMG submission 202135) | Phyllosphere microbial communities from UC Gill Tract Community Farm, Albany, California, United States - DLSLSG.R1 | ecosystem: Host-associated > Plants > Phyllosphere > Unclassified | place: USA... | reverse complement strand
GTCCGGGCAGAGCGCGACCGCGACCCTGGAACACTGGTGTGCCGAACACGGCCTGGCCGAGCAGGCACGGGTGCGCGCGGTACGCGTACGCGGTCAGGACAAGCCGGCGCCGACCGACGTGCTGCAGGCGCTGGGCGTAAATCCAGGCACCGACCTGCGCTATCGCCGCGTGCAGCTGGTGTGCGGCAGCCGCGTGCTGTCCGAGGCCGACAACTGGTATCTGGCGGAGCATCTCAGCCCGACCATGAACCGGGTGCTGGACAGCACCGACGAACCCTTCGGTCGCGTGGTCGGCCCGCTCGGTTTCCAGCGCCAGACCCTGGCTGACCAGACTTTCTGGCCGCCACGCGGCGAAGGCGACCACGGCGTGATCCTGGAAGTGCGCGCCCTGCTGCGCGACCGCCAGCAGCAGCCTTTCAGCTACGTCATCGAGTCTTACCTGCACCAGGCGCTTCCGTAACGCGCCGTGGCGCCGGGCATCCGCCGGCTACGGGCCCGTGATGGCGTTGGCTGCAGGATCCACCGAGAACACGAAGCGCCCACCACGCTGGTCCCTGCCCCATGTCATCGGCGCCGTGGTCAGACTGTAGACCGGGGCCGCCTTGTCCATGCCGATCGCCTCGGACCAGGCACTGAAATCCTCATCGGTACGGCTGCGGATCTCACCGACACACAGGCTGTAGCCACAGGCGAAAGACACCAGCGTGCCGTCCTGGCGCATGAGCCGGCTTGCGGCCGTTCTGTACAGGCGGGTCAGGTCCTGCACTTCAGGGTGGCCCACCGCATCCCGCTCGAACTGGTTGATCGCCTGCGCGAAGGCGTTGTCCGAGCCAAGGATCACGTCGCTCTTTTCCGCCGACAGTGCTCCTTCAGTCAACAGCATGCGCTCACCCTCGAGGAAGTGCCCCTCCGATTGCGCGAGCCCAGGGACAGCCGTCGTGGCACTCGATGCCGTTGCCGTGCGCGATGGCCCAGCATGCTCCGCCGCCTGCGCGTCAGACTGCGCAGGCGCCGCATTGGTCACCTCCGCGGCATCATCCACCTTGGCCGCCTGCTTGCCACTGCAACCCGCAATGGCCACCACTGCAATCAGACCCCACACCCTGACATCCATGCGCATCGTCCTCCATGTATCGCCACAGCATGCCACGCGCGCAGCGGCTACACGGGTGCGCTGCACAAAGAAAAGCCCGGCAATGCCGGGCCTTTCGTTCGCCTGCTCGATCAGCGGAACCGGTAGTCCAGCTGCACCCAGTACTGGCGGCCATACGGGTCGTAGTTGCCGACTGGATAGAACGGCCAACCGCCACCGTTCCTGTCCGCCGGCGGGCGGCTGTCGCGCAGGTTGTTGACGATCACGCCCACCGACAGGTTTTCGCCGAACTGGCGGAACACGCTGGCGTTGTAGGTCATGTACGGTGCGATGCGGCCACTGCCATCGGTCTTCGGCAGCGAGCCGAAACGGTTGCCATACAGCGTCGTAGTCCAGTCGCCCTGGTTCCAGGTGACGCTGCCATTGGCCTTGCTGCGCCACTGGTAGTCATCCAGCGAATTGCGGACGTCGCGCACTTCGTCATCGGCAAACTGCTTGTACTCGTGCTCCAGCACCAGGGTGTAGGCCAGGCGTGTGGTGAAGCGGCCATAGCGGCCCGCATCGAAGCGCCAGTTGCCCTTCAGGTCGATGCCGCGCACCGATTCCGATGCCGCATTGATCGGGTTGATCAGCACGCGGGTTACCTGGTCCGGCTGCACGGTGGCAGTGGAGGGGTTGCGGATCACCCGCGACAGCGCGTCCTGGCACAGCGACGAGCCGATGTCGCGCGCTTCGCCACCGAGAGTACGGCCCAGCCGGCAATCGGCCTCATCACGCAGGATGCGACTGGTATCGAGGCTGGTCACTTCGTTGTCGATGCGGATGTCGTAGTAGTCCGCGCTGAAATCCAGCCCAGCCAGCGGCGACCAGACCACGCCGAAGCCATACGACTTCGCAGACTCCGGCTGCAGCTGTGCGTTGGCACGGTTGCTGTAGTCGATCGACAGGCCGTTGTAGTCGCAATTGTCGTACGACTGGCCCGCCGTGCGGCAGCGCCAGTAGTCGGTCATGCCCGGGTTGTAGCCACGGGTCTCGGTGGCGAACACGTAATTCATGTCCGGCGCACGGAAGCTGGTCGCCGCCGTGCCACGGATCAGCAGGCTCTCGATCGGACGGAATTCGACACCGAAGCTCCAGGTCGCCTTGCCGATATGCTCCCCGCCGGCGCGGTACTGGTCGTAGCGCCCTGCCAGGGTGGTGGTCAGTGACTGCAGCAACGGCAGCTGCAGTTCAACACCGGCCGCATAGCGGTCACGTTCGCCACCGGCACCGATGCCGGAGCTGGTGTTCCAGAGTTCGCCGGTACCCAGGCGCGGGTCCGGGCGGTTGCGGTAGCCCTGGCTGCCCGCTTCGACCACCGCGGCCAATGCGGCATCGCCGCCGGGCAACGCGAACAGGCGGCCGTTGACCGTCGCGCTGAAGGTCTGCAGCCACGCGGCATTGCGGCTTTCCTGGTAGTCGGACAGGCGGCCGTACTCATCGGGCGTCAACGGCTGGAACAGGCGCGCAGGGTCTGGTGCATAGACCTCCACGCCGTTGCGCACGCCCAGCTGCGGGCCCAGCAGGTACTCGTTGATGCCGGCCAGCAGCACCGGGCGGCGCGTGCGGTTCTCGTAGCGCGAGCGGCTGTAGACGGCCTCGTAGTCCCAGCCGCTGTCGCTGATCTGGCCACGCGCACCGACGTTGAACGACCACGAGTTTTCCAGGAAGCGGTTGGCATTGCGCGGCAGGCCGCCGATTTCCTCCGGCGCGAAGCGGCGGTACCAGCTCTCCAGGTTGCCCGTGTTCTGGTTGTAGAAGTAGTTGCGTGACGAGGTCCAGGTGGGCGCGCGGGTATTGTTGGTGATCCGTGCGCTGCCCAGCGCGACATCCGCAAACAGGTCGGTGGTCTCGTTGATGTGGAAGGTCAGCAGGCCGTAACCATTGAGGTTGCGCTTCTCGGTCTGCACGGTCCAGTAGCTGGCAGCGGCTTCGTTGCTGCCGCAGTACCAGCCCTGGCGCGGGTTGTTGGCGCGCAGCACGCTGCCACCGTAGAGGGCCGAAGCCGCATCGCAGCCGACAGCGCCCGGATCGATGTTGCGACCGGTGGCTGCATTGCGACGATAGGCGACGGCCGTCGGCTGCGGGGCCTTGCCAGTGGGGTCATCGTCCAGCGAATCCATGAAATCACGCTGGCGTGCGTGGATCGCCTTGCGCACATCCAGTTCGAAGCCGAACAGGCCTTCCCAGCGTTCGCCCGAACTGCCGCCCACCACCTGCACGCGCTGGTTGTCACCACCGCCCTGCTGGGTGCCGCCGGCACGCACGTTGACGTCCACGCCGTCGAAGCGGTCCTTGAGGATGATGTTGACCACACCGGCGATGGCATCGGAGCCATACACCGCAGATGCCCCTGCGGCCAGCACCTCGATGCGCTCGATCAGCGCACTGGGGATGTTGGCCAGGTTGACCACGTTCACCGAGCCTTCGTAGGCCAGCGGATAGTCGGCCTGGCGGCGGCCGTTGACCAGCACCAGCGTGCGGTTCGGGCCCAGGCCACGCAGGTTGATGGTGTTCGCCGCCGGTGTGAAGGTATTGCCGAAGTCCTCGCCCTGCACGTTGCCGGTGTTCTCGGTGAGCGCGCTCAGCGCATCGAACGCATTGCGGTAGCCCTGCGCATCGATCTGCTCGCGGCTGATCACCGTGACCGGCGACGGCCCCTCGACGCTGGCACGCGGGATGCGCGAGCCGGTGACCTTCACTTCCTGCAATGAGGTGGGTGCGCTTTCCTGCGCGATGGCGGGCAACGAGGCCAGCATCAGGGACGACAAGGCAAGCACCAGCGGACGCGGGCGCAGCGCCAGGGAAGAGGCGGACATGGGCTTCCTGGGGGAGTTGGGCGGGTGGTCCGGGACGCTGGCGACGGTGCGCGCATAACGATCCCGTAACGAAAGTGTCCTGAACGGATGGTTGCAACGGAAATGACCAGGCTTGATGGCGTTATGCCTGAACCGAATCAGACCGCAGTCAGCGCCCGCAGCGCATTTGCAACTTCTTTCATTGTTCCCCCTCGCTGGCCTGCGGCATCGTCCTACCCCATGAACCGGCACTTCCCTACTTCCCTGCCACCGCTGCGACCGGTGCTGCGCCGCCACCTCCTGTTGCTCCAGCACGGGCCTGTGGTGCTGCGCCCGCTGCAGCGCTCAGACCTTCCCGCCTGGCGTCACCACTATCGACAGGTCGAACGCAGCGGCAGCCCGCCTGACCATTTCGATGCCGAAGCCCATTTCCTCTGCGGTGTGCAGCGTTCGCAGCTGCAACACGACAACGATCGTCTGCTGCTGGGTAGCTTCGACGCAGCGGGTGAGCTGCTGGACCAGCTGAACCTGCGCCTGCATTGCGCGCATGCACGCAGCGTTGAACTGCATTGGCTGCATGGCGCAGGCTGTCCCCAGCGGCGGCAGCTGCACGCTTCGTTGCAGGCGCTGTGCACGTTCCTGTTCGAACAGGTGGGGATCCGTCGCCTGTTCGTGCTGCTGCCGCCCGATGCAGGCAGCGCGCTGGTCGCTACCCTGCAGGCGATCGGTTTCGAGCGCGAAGGCCTGCTGCGCGATCACCATCTGGATGTCGAGGGCTGGCAGGATCGCCAGCTCTATGCGCTGACAGGCCCTGCCTGGCTGCAACGGCAGTCAGCAGAGAACTAACGCACCCGCTCCAGCGAAGCATCCGCGCCGGTCAACACGCTGCAGGCATGGTCCTGCAGCTCCTCGGCGCTGGCATCGTTGTCGCTGCCGGGATCCAGCTGCGTGGCCAGCAGGATGAAACCCGGCGCGCCATGCATGTCTTCGTGCCCCGCCACCAACAGGCTCCATTGGCCCACCCTGTCCACACCGCTCAAGCCATAGGCCAGCAGGTTGAGGGGATTGGCGGTCAACGCCTCGCCCGGCAGCAACCGCGCCTGGTATTGATGGCCGCGCAGCCGTACCGGCAGCGGTGCCCACTGCGTACCGAGGGCCGCGCGATTGTCTTCCAGCGCCCGCAGCACGTCGGCGCGCAGGCAGTCGACGTGAATGTGCAGCTGGTGCTGCGAACGTCCATGCGGCGAGTTCAATGCCAGGCTGGCGACACTGCGCGGCAGCCGCTGGCCAAGTGCCTGCTCGGTGCGAGTACGGGCCTGCCAGGCGGCGGCAAAGTAATTGGGTGCCCCGCGCCGGTACAACGCGGGACTCTCGATGCCACTGACCTTGTCCAGTGGCATCAGCAGGAACTGATAGCGGCCGTGCGCGTCCTTGACCAGCACATCGCGGTGATCAACGGCCGCGCGCACCCGCAGGCAATCGCCGCGTGGCGACTGTGCGCCCTGGCAATCACGTTCGATCAGGCGCCACAGCGCATCCGAATGGGCCGGCGGCGGCGCGGGGGGCACGCTGGCACAACCGGCCAGCAACAGCAGGGGCAGCAACAGAAATCGCACGGCAACAACTCGCAGGATCAGGCGCGCAGGCAGCGCCGCGCGTCATTCTAGCCAGTGGGATGTGGCAATCAGTAGGTGCCGAACGGCACTTCAACCACGACCGGGGCGCCGGCAGGCAGCACCTGCAGGGTGTACCGGTCCAGTGCGCCGTCATCATCGGCCAGCGGCTGGCGGTGGAACTGCAGGCGATAATGGCCCTCGCCCACGCGCACTTCGGTGCCATCGGCAGCCAGCGCGGCAGCGTCGGGCAGCAGCAGCCCGCCCAGGTCGCTGTAGGCACCGGCAACATCGGCGAAACCATAATCGGCCAGTTCATCCACCCGCTGCATCGCATAGACATGCGGCAGATACGGGCGCGCCGGGCTGCGGCCGTTGCTCAGATCGGTCACCCCGGCCTGCGGCAGGTGGTACTGCTCGCGCAGCGCGGCAACGCCCAGCGACTCGCTGGCCACCTGCAGGCAGCACACCGTGCGCTTGCCTTCACGGTCGAGGATCGCGAAGCGATCACCACGGGTTGCGGCCTGCGGCAGCATCGCGAACGCCAGGTTGCGCTGCGCCGGCTGGTAACCGGCTTCGGTCTGCAGGTTGCGCCAGCCACCAAATACCGGCGCTTCGGCCGTCGGCGCTGGGATCGGTTCGGCAGCCAGGGCTGCCACTGCCACGCAGAGCAACGACAGCACTGCCATCGCCTTTACTGCGTTCTGCCTGCCACGGAAACTGCCTGACCTCATACCGGACCCAACACCTGCACCGGAGTGGCCCGGCCTGCCCGCCGGCACGTTGCCGGCAACGCCGGCCACTATGCAGTGCGGCGGCCGCGCGGGCAATGACCCGAACGCTGCCGGGTTTCGCGCGGTCAGTGCTATCGTGCCGCCAATCCCCTGCGCAGGAGCGCCCGCATGACCATCCGCCTGACTCTGTTGCTGCCCGCCTCGGCCTTGCTGCTGTCGGCCTGTGTCAGCACTCCCGGCCCGGAGGTCAAGGGCAGTGGCCGCTGCGATGCCAGCCAGCTGGGCTGGGCCATCGGCCAGCCGGCCAACGAGCCGAACATCCGCCGCCTGTCCAGCGAAAGCGGCGCCGGCATGGTCAACCCCATCGGCCCGGCCACCATCACCACCAAGGACATCCGCCAGGACCGCCTGCGCGTGTTCGTTGACAAGGACAACATCATCACCGCCACCCGCTGCGAGTAAGCGCGCCACGGCCGTCGCGCAGGGCCGGGCGCATGCCCGGTCCATGGCTCAGGGCTCGGTGTAGGCCGAGCACTCCGGCAGCGGCTGGTCCGGCTCATACGCCCCTGACGTGAAGCGGAAGGTGCGCGTGTAGCTGCATTGCGCATCCTGTTCGGTGCGCAGGTCCTTCTTCGTCAACCGCCCTTTGGCCAGCGAGTCCCGCTGCGGTGATACCCCGGCCGGATAGTTGGTGGCCCCGGTCTGGTAGCGCAGTACGGGCATGTCCTGCGCTTCGGTCGCCAGCGCAAGTTCCGCATCGAAGCTGTACTCGTCATGGCAGGCGCCGGCGCGCTGATCAAAATCGCGCTCGCTGAAACAGGCGCGGATCATCTTGTTGGCCGACCACGCAACGGACAGCACGTCGGCGTCCACCTGGATGCCATCGTCGAGATGACGGATGCGCGCCAGGTGCAGGGTCGATGCGCTGGCACCGCCGCCGGAGTACATCGTACGGGCCTCCACCAGACCGCCGACGAGCACGTTCTGCAATGCGGCCTGTTGTGGATCGGCCAGGGCCTGGCCTGCCCCGGCGCCGGGAGCAAGGCGCACGATGAAGGGCCAGACCCGCAGGTCGCCATCGTCAACCACGTCGATGGGCACGTAGCGCATCTGCGGCTCGCCTTCCGCATCCGCGCGCTCGGCAACTTCCAGTGAGGCCGGCTGGTCTTCGCCCGCTGAAGGCAGCGCCTGCACGCACCACTGACCATCAGCAGTGCAGTAGCGCTCCGGGCCGTCCGGTCCCTGCCCGCCCTGCAGCAGCAGGGTCTCCAGCCGGTTGCCTGCCGCGTCCCGTTGAACGGGCGCAACGTCCGCCGCTGCTGGCAGCGACGATGCCAGCAGCAGTACAGACAGCACCGCATAAGCAATGCGCGTGGAAACCATGATCATCCTGTGCGCACCGGCACGTCCTTGCGAGAGGCCGATGGTAGCGCAGGCGCCACGTCGCGGCTCAATGCCCGTCGCAGTCGCAGCTGCCCCAGCCCCTCGCCTTCGACGTCTGGCCGATGCCGGGGTTGAAGGTATTGCTCGGGTCCAGCGTGCGGTAGAAGCCGGCCAGCGCCGGCTTGGCCGGATACAGGTGGCCGACGTTGTGCTCGGCCGGGTATTCCGCGCCGCGCTGGTCCAGCAACGCCCACATCGCATGCTCGATGGCCATCGGATCTTCACCCTTGCGCGCGATGTAGTCCTGGTGGAACACATGGCACAGGAAATGGCCGTAGTACAGCTTGTGCAGCAGGCGCCCATCGATATCGGCCGGCAGCTGCTCGAACCAGTCGGCGTCATCGCGGCGCAATGCGATGTCCAGCGCGACGATGTCCTGCACCTGCCTGCGGTGCACTTCGCGGTAGCGCACGGCGGCACCGGCGACGGCAAAACGATGCAGGAAGGCCTTGCGTCCTTCGTCCGCCGTGCAATGGAAGTAGCCGCCTTCGTGGTCGTTGAAGAAGCCGCGCAGCCAGGCCTCGGTGGCAGCCGCATCCTGTGCGGAAACCTTCAGCAGCAGATGATGCTCGTAGCGCTGGCGGAACTCGCCCATGCGCTTGGGCAGGTGCGAGGGCAGCAGGCCGGTCAGCGCCTGCATCACGCGGTCGGTGACACCGCGCAGGCCCAGCCGTTCGAACCAGCCATCAACCCGGCTCTTCAGTGCGAATGCGGCCGGAACGCGCGCGGTACCGAGCTTGTCGATCAGCAGGAAACTGTCCTTGCCGTAGCGCTCGCCGATGTCATAGGCATCCCGGTGGATGTATTCGCCGGCGATGGGCAGGCGCTCGAAGCCGGTCAGCAGCTGGCGGCGGATCGCGGTCAGGCTGTCGGTGCGGTTGCTGCCGATATAGAAGACCTCCGCGGCCTCCTTCTCGAAGGTATCCAGGCGCACGGCGAACACCGCCAGCTTGCCGGCAGATCCGGCCGCCTCGAAATGGCGGCTGGGGTCGGCGTTGAAGCGTGCCGGGGTATCGGCATCGACCTTGCGCACCTCCTCGGCGTAACGCGGATCGGAGGCGGCACGGCCATCACCGTCGCTGACATCGGCAGCACTGTAGTCACCGTCCTGCAAACGTTGCAGGATCTGCTCGGGCGTATCGCCCAGCGCGATGCCCAGATGGTTGACCAGTTGCAGTTCACCCCGCGCGTCGACCTGCGCATACAGCGCCAGTTCGGTATAGGCCGGGCCACGGCGCACCAGCGCGCCACCGGAGTTGTTGCAGATGCCGCCCAGCACCGAGGCGCCGATGCACGACGAGCCGATCACCGAGTGCGGCTCGCGGCCCAGCGGCGCCAGTGTCTGTTCCAGCCGGTCCAGCGTCGCGCCGGGCAGGCACAGCACCTGGCGGCCTTCGTTCAACAGCTGGATGCCGGTCAGGCGCAGGGTGCTGACCAGCACGATCGGCCGGCCGTAGTCATCGCCGTCCGGGGTCGAGCCACCGGTCAGGCCGGTATTGGCCGCCTGCAGGATGATGGCTGCCCCGCCCTGCACCGCCGCCTGCAACACACGCCACAGTTGCAGCAGCGTGCCCGGGCGCACCACCGCCAGTACCGGGCCGTCACCGAAGCGATAGCCGCGACGGAAGCGACGGGTGGCCCTGTCGCCGGTCAGCACGTGGCGGTCCCCCACCGCGGCACGCAACTGTTCCAGCACCATGTTGCGATCACTCATGGCAGGCGCACCAGCGAATCGCGGCCGATGTCGGCGATGCGGTGCGCGCCGGTCAGGGTCATCGCCACGCGCATTTCCTTGGCGATCAGGTCCAACAGGTTGGCCACGCCGGCCTCACCCTGCGCGGCCAGAGCGTAGACGAACGCGCGGCCCAGCAGCACGGTGTCGGCACCCAGCGCCAGCATGCGCACCACATCCAGGCCGGTGCGGATGCCCGAATCGGCGAGGATCTTCAGATCACCCTGCACGGCGTCGGCGATGGCCGGCAACGCGCGTGCGGTGGACAGCACGCCATCGAGCTGGCGGCCGCCATGGTTGGAAACCACGATGCCATCGGCGCCGAACGCGACCGCATCACGCGCATCGTCCGGGTCGAGGATGCCCTTGATCACCATCGGGCCTTTCCAGAACTCGCGGATCCACTCCAGGTCCTTCCACGAAATGGACGGATCGAAGTTGCTGCCCAGCCAGCCGATGTAGTCCTCCAGGCCCGTGGGGTTGCCCCGGTAGGTGGAGATGTTGCCGAGGTCATGCGGGCGTCCGCGCAGGCCCACGTCCCACGCCCAGCGCGGATGGGTGATGGCCTGGCCGATGCGGCGCATTGCAGCGTTCGGACCACTCATGCCCGAGTGTGCGTCGCGATAGCGCGCGCCCGGCACCGGCATGTCGACAGTGAATACCAGGGTGGTTACACCGGCGGCCTGCGCGCGCTCCAGCGCATTGCGCATGAAACCGCGATCGCGCAGCACGTACAGCTGGAACCACATCGGGCGCTGGATCGCCGGCGCGACTTCTTCGATCGGGCACACCGACACCGTGGACAGCGTGAACGGAATGCTGCGGCTGTCTGCTGCGCGCGCGGCCTGCACTTCGCCGCGACGGGCATACATGCCGGTCAGGCCGACCGGTGCCAGTGCCACCGGCATCGCCAGCTTCTCGCCGAACAGCTCGGTTTCCAGGCTCAGGTCGGACATGTTGCGCAGGACGCGCTGGCGCAGCGCGATGTCGGACAGATCGGATACGTTGCGTTTCAGCGTGTGCTCGGCATACGCGCCACCATCGATGTAGTGGAACAGGAACGGCGGCAACCGACGTTCGGCTGCGGCACGGTAATCGGTGGAGGCGGAAATGATCATGGAGTCAACCGTGTGGGGAAGGTAGACGCGAGGCCCGCGCACGCCGCGCTTCGTTGTCATCGAGGGTGCGCAGCGTGGTGTGCACGAACTCGAGGTGGGCA
>Ga0308171_1004843_pt1 | contig 10673 bp, 11 predicted proteins | sample PhyGR1_FD_202135 | JGI IMG/M metagenome (GOLD analysis project Ga0308171, IMG submission 202135) | Phyllosphere microbial communities from UC Gill Tract Community Farm, Albany, California, United States - DLSLSG.R1 | ecosystem: Host-associated > Plants > Phyllosphere > Unclassified | place: USA... | reverse complement strand
TGACAAACAAACCGTAAAAGCAGATAACCAAGGGAACTGGACCTATCGCTTTGAAAATTTGCCTAAGTATGATGAAAAAGGTCAAGCATACACGTACACGATCCAAGAAGAAAAAGTGCCAGGTTACACTATTAAAGTCAACGGCTATGACCTGGTCAACACCTATCACAATACCGAAACAACGGTAGTATCGGGAACGAAGACGTGGAATGACTATGGCAACAAGTTCAATACCCGCCCTGAAAGCATCACTGTCGAATTAATGCAAAACGGTAAAGAAATCGACAAGCAAACCGTAAAAGCAGATAAAGAAGGCAACTGGACCTATCGTTTTGAAGATCTGCCAAAATATGATGAGAAAGGTCAAGCGTACACCTATAGCATTCAAGAAGTGGCTGTCAAAGGATACAGGTCAGAAGTCCATGATTATGATTTGATCAATACTTATGTCGAACCAAAAACGCCGAGAACGCCTAAGACACCGAATGATCCTAGCGGTCCCAAAGTACCAACACCTTCTGACAAGTCTGATAAACCGATAAAAATAGCCGGAAACGCCGAGCAAAAGCTGGATGACAAAAAGAACCAGACAGAGTCATCACAGACAGATAATGAAAAACGATTGCCAAAGACAAATGAGGAATCCTCTTATGAACTAAGTGTTCTTGGAAGTATTTTACTCACCATGATCGCCTTCCTATTCTATAAACAGAAACATATTTAACCAAACAAATCTTTGTACTGCTCCTTCGCTAGAAGTCAGTACAAAGATTTTTTCTTAAAAAAGTATAGGACTTATTTAAGACTTGCGACAAAACTTTGGCTGAAAACCGGTGTAAATGGTAAACTAAAATGAAGGGGGGATCCTATGGTTTGGCTATTGCTACTACTGCTAATTTTTATTTTTTTGGTGTACTATGTATATCGCACGTCTGTGATGAAAAAGGGCGTACGCTATTTTGTTTCGGCAATTATTATGCGTAACAATGAATGGTATGAAAAAGAAGGCAGAAAGAAACTGGGGATTCCATACAAAGAGCGGATCGCGAAAAGCAGTTCGGCTTTTTGGTCACAAGGTTCGGAATGTACGGTAACGACCACCGATGATCTGATCCTGAGAGCAGAAGTCTTTGATCAGTGTGCTAAAACGTGGGTGATCTGCTTGCATGGGTATCGCAGTGATGGGCAAGCAGACTGTCAAGATGCGGCCGAGAAATTCTGGGCTGCGGGTTACAATGTTTTAGTTCCTGATTTGCGTGGACATGGCCGTAGTGAAGGCAAAGAGATCGGCTTAGGGTGGCTAGATCGGATGGATCTGCTTTTGTGGATCGATAAGATTTTGGAAAAAGACCCACAAACCCAAATCTTCCTCTATGGTTTAGGGATGGGAGCGGCGACTTTGCTGCTGGCCAGTGGAGAAGTCATGCCGGTGCAAGTTGCGGGTTTGATCTCAGACAGCAGTTATACGTCCGTTTATAGTGCCATTCGGGCAAGTCTACCACAATTTTCTCGGTTACCCGTCAAGCGCTTTTTGCGATTAGCCAATCGTTACAGTAAACACTTAGTCGGCTACCCCTTCCTACAAATCTCAGTGACCCGACAAGTCGGCAGCAACCATTTACCTGTGCTGTTTTTACAAGGAGAAAAGGATACGTTTCTTTCTGAAAAAGAAATCAATACTTTAATGGAAGCAACGGCTGGTCCGAAACAAAAAGTCCTTTTTCCCAATATGGGACATTTACAGGCAGTTAAAGATGCCCCAGAATATTGGCCAACCGTTTTGCAATTTATTGAGAATATCAAACAAAAAACAGACATTGTCTGATAGAAAGGGCGAAAACAATGGAAATAAAAGAAGAAAACAAGCGTTTTGCTTTATATGATGGAGAAACAGAAATTGGTGAGATTACATGGCAAGAAACACCAGATGATGTACTTGAAGTTGATCACACCTTCGTCAACCCTGATTATCGTGGACAGCAATTGGCGCAAAAATTGCTCAAAGCAGTTGTTGAAAAAGCACGACGGGAAGAGAAAAAAATTATGCCTGTCTGCTCCTTTGCGGTCAAAGAGTTCAAAGAAAAACCAGAATATGATGACGTACTCGTTCGCTGATTTGAACGAAAGCGATCTATGAGAAAAAGGCTGTCAGAAAGGACAGTCTTTTTTTTAAACCGTCACGCAACGAGCAATGACAAAAAGGGAGTAGTAATTTCTAGCGGAAAATGCTAAAATAGAAAGGACGACTTTAGCAAGCAAGGAGGAGCTAACGTGTATAATATCTTATTAACTGCTGTAATTGTTATTTCGATTTTAATGGTCATTACGATCATGATGCAGCCTAGCAAGCAAAATAGTGCAGCTAGTGCCTTTACTGGCGGTGCGGATCAATTGTTTGGTAAGCAAAAAGCCCGTGGATTTGAAGCAGTGATGCAGCGCTCAACGGCCATTTTAGGGTTTGTTTGGATGGTCTTGCTCTTTATTTTGGCTTTTCTTTCATCAAACTAATCATTTTGCTAGTGAACCTCTCGTAAAGAGAGGTTTTTTTCTTTTTAAGGGGAAGATTTTGATCGCATTTGTCGAAGTATTCTTCTTAACTATGGTAGAATTGGACGTGAGGTGAAAGGAAACATGAAAACATTTAATCAACCAAAACCGGTTTTTGCTGAACACGGCAAGCGAGCAGTCATTTTGTTCCATGCCTATTCAGGTAGTCCTAACGATGTGCGTATGCTTTGTCGTTCGTTAGAACAAAAAGACTACACGGTTTATACTCCGATGTTTACTGGACATGGTACGCCCAATCCAGATGATATCTTAAATCAAGGGATGGCTGTTTGGCAGCAGGATGCTGCAGATGCAGTTACTTATGTAAGAGAAAAAGGCTATGAAGAAGTTGCCGTTCTTGGACTTTCGATGGGCGGGATTTTAGCGATGGATCGTTTGACACAAGATCCAACATTGATGGGGGGCGGACTGTTTTGTTCGCCATTATTTGAAACCAAGAATGAAGTGCCAGTCAATTTTGAAAAGTATGCTGAAATGGTCATACCCTATGCTGATTTAGACGAGGCGACCCAAAAAGAAATATTGGCAGAAGTCCCTCGTAAGGTCAGAGAGCAACTGCAAGGGATCGAAACAGTCGGACAAACCACAGCTGGGCATTTAGGGAAAATCGAGCGCCCAGTCTTTCTAGCACAAGCAGGAAAGGATCAAATGATCGATCCACAGACGGTTTTCAAAACAGCAGGGGCACTGTCCCATGTTCCCTATACGCTTCAATGGTATCCCGAAAGCGGTCATGTGGTGACCGTTGGACCAGAACGGAAAAAATTAGAGCAGGATGTGTTTGCTTTCTTAGAAACACTTGCTTGGAAAGAGTGAGTTATGACAGAAACGATTAAAACAAAAATCATTCAGTTTCTCGAAGAAAGCCGCAAAAAAAGTTTTTCAATGGAAGAAATTGCTGAGGGTCTAGGACTTCAAAAAAGTACAGACTTTAAGAATCTTGTTCAGACAGTAGCGGCGATGGAACGAGAAGGCAGCGTGATTTTTAACAAAAAAGGCAAAGTGAAATTACCCATGAAACGAGTGTTTGTGGAAGGAACCTTCCGTGCCAACGAGCGGGGCTTCGGCTTTGTCACGTTGGATGAAGAAGAAGACGATATTTATATCCCTAAAGAAGCAACAGGCTATGCCATGGACGGCGATACCGTTGCTGTGGACATCGTGCACGTTGCGGATCCTTTCTCAGATCGTGGTGCAGAGGGGAAAGTCGTTGAGATCAAACAACGGGCCATCAGTCAGTTGGTCGGCGAGTTTACATTATTTGATGAAAAAGAGATCGAAGAGTCGGATCTATATGGCGTTGTTCAGCCTAAAGATAAAAAACTAAGTGAATTAAAGGTGTTTATTGGTGCTCAAGGGATTCGACCTGTAGATGGGAGCATTGTGATCGTTGAAATCAGCCATTACCCAGAAAAAGGTTATTCGAAAAGCTTAGAGGGGTTGATCACGAAAGTTGTAGGACATAAAAACGATCCTGGAATGGATATATTATCGATCGTCGTGGCGAACGGGATTCCAACAAAATTCGAGGAAGAAACCTTAGCAGCGGCAGATGCAGTACCAGATACGATCGATCCTGCCGACTTTCCGGAACGGCGGGATTTACGAGATCAACAGATTGTAACAATCGATGGAGCGGATGCCAAAGATTTGGATGATGCGGTGACCGTAAAAGCATTGCCTGACGGTAGCTTCTATTTGGGCGTGCATATCGCCGATGTTTCTTATTATGTGACCGAAAACAGCGCATTGGATAAAGAAGCGTTTGATCGGGGAACGAGTGTCTATCTTACGGATCGTGTGATTCCGATGATCCCACAGCGTTTATCAAACGGGATCTGTTCGTTGAATCCGAATGTCCCAAGGTTGACTATGAGCTGTGAAATGTGGATCAACCAAGAGGGGATCGTCACAGATTACAATATTTTCCAAAGTATTATTCAAACAAGTGCCCGTATGACGTATCAAGCAGTCAATCAAATCATTGAAGACAATGATCCAGAAACCACCAAAGAATATGCGGAATTAGTACCGATGTTCCATGATATGGCCGCCTTGCATCACGTGTTAGAAGCGATGCGCATCAAACGTGGGGCAGTTTCTTTTGAAGACCGAGAAGCAAAAGTCTTGGTCGATGGAGAAGGACACCCGCAAGAAATCGTTCTACGAGCACGGGGCGTCGGCGAACGATTGATCGAATCATTCATGTTGGCAGCCAATGAAACCGTGGCGCGTCATTTCAATCAGAAGCATTTACCATTTATTTACCGGATCCATGAGGAACCAAAAGAAGAGAAAATGCGCCGCTTCTTTGATTTTGCATCTGCTTTAGGGATCGTAGTCAAGCAGACCAATGGCTCGATCTCACCAAAACAATTGCAAAAAGTGGTTGAAGATGTCGCAGATAAGCCAGAGGCAATGGTTGTCAATACGATGCTACTAAGAAGTATGCAACAAGCGAAGTATTCTGAAGAAAACGTCGGTCACTATGGTTTGGCAGCGGAAGATTATACCCACTTCACGTCACCGATCCGTCGTTATCCCGACTTGATCGTGCATCGTTTGATTCGATCTTACAGTGAAGATGTCTCAGAAGCCAACCAAAACAAATGGGCGGAAATCTTGCCGGACATCGCGCTGCACAGCTCCCAAATGGAACGACGAGCAGTCGATGCAGAAAGAGAAGTCGATGCGCTTAAAAAAGCTGAGTATATGGCCGATAAAGTAGGAGAAGAGTTTGACGGTATCATCAGTTCCGTCGTTAAGTTTGGCTTGTTTATTGAACTGCCTAACACGATTGAAGGGTTGATCCATATCAATAATCTGAAGCAAGATTACTTCCATTATTTGGAAAACCATCTGGCACTTGTGGGTGAACGGACAGGCCTGACCTTTAAAATTGGTCAGAAAGTTCGCATCAAAGTCGTAAAGGCTGATCCAGAAACAAGAGAGATCGATTTCGAACTGGTAGCAGCAGAAGAAGTTGAAAAACTGCAAGCACCAAAAGCCAACAAACGTAACAACAATCAAAAAAATGAAGCTAGCCGCCGTGGAAAAAAACAACGAAACCCTGAGAAAAACCAAGGGAAACGCTTTGAGCAATCAGGCAAAGGCAAGCCGAAAAAAGCTGGCAAAGTGAAAAAGAAAAAACCTTTTTACAAAGGAATCAAGAAAAAATAATTGGAGGGATGGCCCGTGCCTAAAGGAGAAGGGAAATTAATCGCCCAAAACAAAAAGGCCCGCCATGATTACACGATCCTCGATACGATCGAAGCGGGGATCGTCTTACAGGGAACAGAGATCAAAGCGATCCGTAACAGCCGGATCAATTTGAAAGACGGCTTTGTACGCATTCGTAACGGTGAGGCATTCTTAGTCAATGTGCATATCAGTCCTTACGAGCAAGGAAACATTTTTAATCACGATCCATTGCGGACGAGAAAACTGTTGCTACACAAAAAGCAGATCGCTCGTCTAATTGGCGAAACAAAAAATACCGGTATGACGATTGTGCCATTAAAGGTGTATATCAAGGATGGTTATGCCAAAGTTTTGATTGGTTTAGCGAAAGGAAAACGCGAATATGACAAGCGGGAATCCTTGAAACGCAAAGATCAAGAAAGACAAATTGACCGAGTTCTTAGAAATTTCTAATTTTCTAAGAACTTCTTTTAGAATCCGATAGAGGTTATTGCTTTGAAAATCACGCTAAATTTGGTAGCATTTAAGGGAAAGCTGTTGATATAACAGGCTTTTTCTTCCACATAGCGACACGAGGATTTTTCAATTAATTTAGGATTTTTGGCATTGTGAGTTTTTTGTCTAATTTTCTTGAAAATGCTTTGAAATTTTCCATTCGTGGTGGTATGATACCGATTGTTATGAGAGGAAACGCATTGTAACACCAGATTTTTTTCTGGAGATGACAGGAAAAGAGGTGAGAAAGATTGGAAGATAAATCGCTTATGTTTCATATCGGTCCTATATGGTTTGATGGAACTGTAGCTATGATGACAATCATTTCTTGTATTATTGTTTTTTTGGTGGTCTTTATTTGTACACGTAACCTGCAAATGAAACCGAAAGGGAAGCAGAACTTCATTGAATGGGTCATTGACTTTGTTCGTGGCATCGTGGCGGACAATCTACCAGGATCTCAAGTGAACAACTTTCATTTGCTCGGTGTAACAATGTTTCTTTTTGTGTTTGTGGCAAATGAGATCGGCTTAGTCACAAAAATCGTGACGACAGATGACATTACCTTATGGAAAAGTCCGACAGCAGACCCGTTTGTTACATTGACACTTGCACTTATGGTTATTTCCTTGACACATTTCTTTGGGATCAAGTCGTTGGGCTTCAAAAATTACTTGATCAATTCGTATCTGAAACCGGTGGGCTTTTTATTGCCGCTAAAAATCATCGAAGAATTTACGAATGTCATCACGTTAGGCTTGCGTTTATATGGAAATATATTCGCTGGTGAAGTGTTATTAGGATTGATTGCCAACATGTTTATTAGTCTTGGTTGGTGGTCATTGCCGATCGTGATGCCGCTAGAAATGATCTGGATTGGCTTCTCGCTCTTTATTGGAGCGATCCAAGCTTATGTATTTGTTACATTGACCATGGTATTTATGAGCCACAAAATCGTGGCAGAACATTAATCGAATCGACATACAATTAGGAGGAAAAAAGAATGAACTTTATTGGAGCAGGATTAGCAATTATCGGAGCAGCAATTGGTGCAGGGTATGGTAACGGACAAGTAATCGCAAAAACGATCGAATCAATGGCACGCCAACCTGAAATGTCAGGTCAACTACGTTCAACAATGTTTATCGGGGTAGCGTTAGTCGAAGCTGTACCGATTCTAGGGGTAGTTATCGCGCTGTTATTAGTCTTCCGATAAGACGAGCACGAAAAGGCAGAAACGAACAATTGCACTCGTTTTTGCTTTTTTCTAATGAAACAATGACTTTCAGAAAGGAAGAATCGTTATGCTAAATCAGTTGGTTATAGCGGAAGTTCAAAATCCAATGCTTGGCAATATTATCGTTGTCAGCGGGTCAATTCTTCTTTTGCTATTCTTATTGAAACATTTTGCATGGGATGCCATCAGCAGCATGATGCAAAAACGGGAAGATAAAATCGCCAATGATTTGGATTCAGCGGAACAATCACGCTTGAATGCAGCAAAATTAGAAAAAGAACGCCAAGAAAAATTGGCACGTTCTCATTCTGAAGCTGCGGAGATCATCAAGAGCGCCAAAGATAGCGGGGAATTGAGTCGGCAAAATATTTTGAGCGAGACCAAAGAAGAAGTGGCTCGTTTGAAAGAAAAAGCAAACTCAGATATCACCCTTGAAAAAGAAACTGCGTTAAAAGAAGTGAAAGATGATGTTGCAGAACTTTCGCTTCAAATCGCAGAAAAAATCTTAGGCCGCGAATTGACTCCCGAAAATCATGAATCCCTAATCAATCAATATATCGAAGGATTGGGTTCAGTTAATGAAACTCGATAAATTCACAGTGGGAAAACGTTATGGAAAAGCGTTGTTCGAATTGGCGATGGAAGAACAGCGCTTGACAGAAGTTTACCAAGAATTATTGACCTTGCGTCAGATTTATCAGGAAATTCCAACATTCGGCCAAATCGTGACCGATAACCGTTTGGATCTTCATGAGAAAAGACAATTAGTCGATCAATTGCTGAAGGGCTTTGAAGGTTTAGTCAGAAATTTCTTGGAGATCGTTTACGAATATGATCGCATGGATGATTTATTGCTGATCATTGATGAATACGAACGTCGTTACGATGAATATCAAGGTCTTGTTCTCGGAACGATCACAACGGCTGTTGCTTTGTCAGCAGAACAAAAAAGCAAAATCGAAAAGCAAATCGCCGATAAGCTTGGGTACAAGCAGGCACAATTGAAAGAAACGATCGATCCAACGATTTTAGGCGGTGTCATCGTTGAAGCAAATCATCAAGTGATCGACGGTAGTATTAAGAGCCAACTGGATTATCTGCGACAAAAAATCGGCAGATAAACAAGAGATAAGAGGTGAATCGGATGGCCATCAAAGCAGAAGAAATTAGTGCCTTGATCAAAGAGCAAATTAAAAATTATCAGAACGAACTTTCTGTAGAAGAAATCGGTACTGTCACATATGTTGGGGACGGGATCGCCCGCGCCCACGGTTTAGAAAATGCCATGAGTGGAGAACTGCTTGAGTTTTCAAACGGTTCTTATGGGATGGCACAAAACTTAGAGTCAAACGATGTCGGAATCATCATCCTAGGTGATTTTGAAACCATTCGTGAAGGGGACAAAGTAAAACGAACTGGTAAAATCATGGAAGTTCCTGTCGGCGATGCATTAATTGGCCGGGTAGTAAATCCATTAGGGCAACCAATCGATGGTTTAGGTCCGATCGAAACAGATAAATCACGCCCAGTCGAAGCAGCTGCACCAGGTGTTATGCAACGGAAATCCGTTTCGGAACCAATGCAAACAGGGTTGAAAGCTATTGATGCTTTAGTACCAATCGGTCGTGGCCAACGGGAATTAGTCATCGGTGACCGGAAAACCGGAAAAACAACGATCGCTATTGATGCGATCATCAACCAAAAAGGGCAAGACATGATCTGTATTTATGTCGCAATTGGCCAAAAAGATTCAACTGTTCGTGCACAAGTGGAAACATTGCGTCGTTACGGTGCGCTTGATTACACGATCGTGGTCTCAGCAGGTGCTTCACAACCAGCACCACTGCTTTATATCGCACCTTATGCGGGGGCTGCGATGGGGGAAGAATTCATGTATAACGGCAAACATGTTTTGATCGTCTTTGATGACTTATCAAAACAAGCGGTCGCTTATCGTGAACTTTCTCTACTTCTACGTCGTCCGCCAGGTCGTGAAGCATACCCAGGGGATGTCTTCTACTTGCATTCTCGTTTATTGGAACGTGCAGCGAAATTAAGTGATGAACTAGGTGGTGGATCGATGACGGCATTGCCGTTTGTTGAAACACAAGCAGGGGATATTTCAGCCTATATCCCAACCAACGTGATTTCTATCACAGATGGACAAATTTTCTTAGAAAACGACCTTTTCTATTCTGGTGTTCGTCCTGCCGTAGCGGCTGGATTATCCGTTTCACGGGTTGGGGGGTCTGCGCAGATCAAAGCAATGAAAAAAGTTGCCGGTACCTTGCGTTTGGACTTGGCTAGCTATCGCGAACTAGAGGCCTTTACGCAGTTTGGGTCTGATCTAGATGCTGCAACACAAGCCAAATTAAACCGCGGTCGTCGAACCGTTGAAATCTTGAAGCAAAAACTGCATGAACCACTGGCAGTAGAAAAACAAGTCGTGATTCTTTATGCCTTGACGCATGGATTCATTGATAGTGTACCAGTCAATAAACTATTGGACTTTGAAGCAGAATTATTTGAATATATCGAAGCAAATGCAGCGACGATTTTTGAAACCATTCGGACAACGAAAGACTTGCCAGAAGAAAGCTTGTTAGATGACACCATTAAAGCATTCAAAGATATTTTCATGGCATCCAACGGTTCTCGGGTGACACCCCAAGATAAAATATCGACAATGCAAAACGCATAAAAAGAGGTGAGAGAAAATGGCTGCTTCATTAAATGAAATCAAGCAACGAATTGCCTCAACAAAAAAAACCAGCCAAATCACAAAGGCCATGCAAATGGTTTCAGCTGCAAAATTAACAAAATCTGAAGCTCATTCGAAACAGTTTCAAGTGTATGCCAACAAAGTACGTGAAATCGTTACGCATTTAACTGCGCAGCAGCTTTCCGATCTTGCAGGTTCTGGTCCAAAAGATGGTGTGAACTATAACAGTATGTTGGTTAGTCGTCCGGTCAAACGCACAGGCTACATCGTCATCACTTCTGATGGCGGTCTAGTGGGCGGCTACAATAGTTCCATCTTGAAGCAAATGATGACCATGCTGGATGAAGACCATGCAAAAGAAGAAGAGTATGTCATGATTGCCATTGGTGCAACTGGCGCTGACTTTTTCAAAGCACGGGGCATCAATTTGGCGTACGAGCTAAGAAACCT
>Ga0308171_1004842_pt1 | contig 10673 bp, 4 predicted proteins | sample PhyGR1_FD_202135 | JGI IMG/M metagenome (GOLD analysis project Ga0308171, IMG submission 202135) | Phyllosphere microbial communities from UC Gill Tract Community Farm, Albany, California, United States - DLSLSG.R1 | ecosystem: Host-associated > Plants > Phyllosphere > Unclassified | place: USA... | reverse complement strand
ACAAAGTCAGCCAGGCCTTTACCGTGTTCCTGCCTGTACGTTCTGTTGGCGTCATGGGCGATGGCCGCAAGTATGACTGGGTCGTTTCACTGCGCGCGGTAGAAACCATCGACTTCATGACTGCCCACTGGGCGCACCTGCCGTACGACTTCCTGGGCCGCGTGTCCAACCGCATCATCAACGAAGTTAACGGTATTTCCCGGGTAGTTTATGATATTTCGGGCAAGCCACCGGCGACGATTGAGTGGGAGTAGGGTTTTTTATTAACATTTTGATTTTCAAAGATAAAATATGATTCTAGGCTGATGCGATCTGTATTGTTAATGGTCTTTCGCATGGCTAGAAAAGGCTAAGTCATAAGTTCTATCTCGGTACCATGCTTGGTGGAGCGTTCTAGGCATGGTATCGGAGCCAGCTAAGCTCCAGGCAGGAGGTTGTGCTGGGGTTAGTAGCCGACTACTGCCTTTGGTAGCTGGCAGCTAACGGCCAATTCCTGCCATTAGTGAAGGGCCGCTCACCATCCAAACCTGCCGGTCGCATACAGCGGGTGCTTTTAGGGGAATGGCCCCTGTATTGACTACTTCAATTCAGCCATCTGCAGTGATGGCCATACGATTTCACGGTAGGGACATCATGCGGATCGAGCGCGTTGAGATTCAAAATTTCAGACTGCTTCAGAACGTCAGTCTTGGCCTAGAAGACGGCACAACACTGATCGTCGGGCGCAACAATTGCGGCAAAACCTCCATAGCTGAGGTGTTCCGCCGGCTCCTTTCAGACCGGACTCCCTCTTTCAGGCTTGAGGATTTCTCCCTAGGGAGTCACGAAGAGTTTTGGACGGCATTCAATGCGTTTCACGGCGGAATAGCTCTCTCCGACGTTGCTGCCATGCTTCCCGTTGTCAGGGTCACATTGGACATCTCCTATGACGTGGATGCCCCAGACCTGGGGCAGCTCAGCGAATGCATAGTAGACCTAGATCCAGATTGCTCTTGCGCGCGCATCGTTCTGACGTATGGACCGCGGGCGACAGCCCTTGAGTCGCTTTTCGCAGAAACGAATGCCCCCGACACTGTTCAGGAGGATCAACGTCCTAGCTTCTTCAGCCTGATAAAGAAGCGTTTGGTACGGGCCTACGAGCCACGTTTGGAAGCTGTTGACCCCAATGATCCTACGAACCGCAAGGACCTCGACCTAAAATCACTCGCCACGTTGATCCGCGGCGGATTCATCAATGCGCAACGGGGTCTGGATGACGATACACACCGAGAGCGCGATGTCCTTGGGAAGGTGGTGGAGGTGCTGTTCCAATCGGCATTGACTGACCCCGCAGATCCCGAGAAACGAACTACGGCGGAGCAGCTCCATGAAGCGGTGGAGAAAATTCAAAAGGAGCTGCATGACGGTTTCAACGCCGGACTGACTTCGCTTCTCCCTACGTTCGAGCTTTTCGGCTACCCAGGGCTAGAAGACCCCGGCCTCACCACTGTGACGACCTTCGATGTCGAGCGCCTGCTTAAAGACCACACGCAGGTCAGATACAGGGGGGGAAACGGCCTGACACTCCCGGAAAGCTACAACGGACTCGGTGTCCGTAACCTGGTGTACATCCTTCTGCAATTACTGAAATTCTTCAGAGAGTTCCAAGCTACGCCGGCAGCCGCAAGCGTACACCTCATCTTCATTGAAGAGCCTGAAGCCCATTTGCATCCGCAAATGCAGGAGGTCTTCATCCGACAATTGCACATGATCAAGGGTGCATTCGAGCAGCAGCTGAATGGCAGCCGTCCGTGGCCAGTGCAGTTTGTAATTTCCACCCACTCTCCACACATGGCCAACGAAGCGCGCTTCGAAACTATGCGTTACTTTCTCTCTGTGAGCGGTGAAAACGGGATCCGGCAGTCCAAGATCAAAGACCTGAGGCAGGGCATGGGCCAGGCTCCTGCACCGGACAGAGATTTTCTCTATCAGTACCTGACGCTCACTCGATGCGACCTGTTCTTTGCAGATAAAGCCATCTTGATCGAGGGGACTTCAGAGCGATTGCTGCTACCAACCATGATCGCCAAAACTGACGCGGCTGCGGTGGGTGAACCTCAGTTGGCTAGTCAGTACTTGACGGTTATGGAGGTTGGCGGCGCGTATGCACACCGGTTTCATGATCTACTCACCTTCTTGGAACTGCGCACGCTGATCGTTACCGACATCGACTCAGTCAAACCGAATGCAGAAAGAAAGCGGAAAGCTTGTCTCGTTTCAGAGGGTGTGTTTACGAGCAATGCGTGCCTCAAAGACTGGTTTGGGGCCGAAGTCACTCCTGCCCAACTGCTGGCGAAAACGCCAGCAGAGAAGACCATAGGGTTGAGGCGCATCGCTTACCAAATTCCGGAGGGTAACGAACCCGGACCTTCAGGCAGAAGCTTTGAGGACGCGTTCATCCTGGCGAACCGTAATCGATTTCAGCTGGGGCAGGGCGATGTCGCATCCCTAGCTTACGAGTATGCGGCGGACCAGAAAAAATCAGCTTTTGCGTTGAAATACGCGATCGATGATACGAACTGGAACGTGCCTAGATACATTGCTGAAGGATTGCGTTGGCTAGCAGTTGGGGCGCCGGTCGCTGATGCCCAAATGGCTGCTCGGGCCATGGCCGCAGTTGTAGAGGTTGTTGGTGAGGCAGCGACTGCTGAAGGAGAGCAAGGCGATGCCTGACAATCACGAAAGTCCCGCGGACAGAGCAGGGCAAGAAGCACTTGAACGCATGTTCGCTTGTTTGGATGAAGGTCTAAGCTTTCGCCTGGAAGCAGGTGCTGGGGCTGGTAAGACCTATTCGCTGGAGAAGGCGCTCAGTCGATTGATTGAACACCGAGGTCCTGCGTTGATCCGGGAGCGTCAGCAAATCGCGTGTATCACTTACACCAATGTGGCGAAAGACGAGATCATCTCTCGCTTCCAAGCGCATTCTGCAATCCGAGCCGAGACCATCCATGGCTTTTGCTGGTCGTTGCTCAGAGATTTTCAAACATCACTGAGAGGATTTCTTGGCGCTGAAGCTTTTTGGCGAGAGCGTTTTGAGCCGGTGGGTGGCGTAGGTAACAGGCGCATCCATTACGAAATGGGTATTCCACGCGTATCGGAGGACGAGGTCTCGATTCGTCACGAAGATGTCCTGACATTGATGGTTCAGGCGCTTACGTCTCCGAAGTTCAGGGCCGTATTGACTTCCCGATACCCGATCCTGTTTGTCGACGAATATCAGGACACGGATGAACATTTTGTCGGTGCACTGAAGTCGTGGTTTCTAGATCGCGGTGAGGGACCAATGATTGGCCTGTTTGGTGACCATTGGCAAAAAATCTACAACGAGGGCTGCGGCCTAGTCGTGCATGACGCCCTTCAGCCGATCGAAAAAAATGCGAATTTCCGTTCAGCATCGCGGATTGTCGATGTGCTGAATGAGATGCGGCCAGGCCTGCACCAGGAAGTGAGCGATCCTGACTTGATCGGTGAAGCCCGAGTATTCCACACGAACCTCTGGCCTGGAGAGCGACGGACAGGAAGCGGGGGAGGACACTGGACTGGCGACACCAGTCCTGAGGCTGCTAGTGCCTACTTCGAATACTTGAAAGCTCAGCTCAGCGTGGAAGGATGGGATTTCTCTCCGAAAACGACCAAAATTCTCATCCTGAATCACAAAGGTATTGCTCGTGAGCAGGGGTATTCCTCGATCCGTGAAATTTATGGGCAGTACAATGACCCGTGGCTGAAGAAGGAAGATCCTCACATCAAGTATTTGGCAGATCAGCTTGAGCCAGCGTGTGTCGCATACCAACAGCGCCGATACGGTGCGATGTTCGGGCACCTGGCAAGCGATCGGCCAACGATTCGAAGGCACAGCGATAAAGTCGCTTGGGCTGAGGCAATGGATGCAATCCTCGAACTGAGATTGACCGGTACTATCGGCGAGGTGATTGACTACATCATAGCCGTGCCGCAGATGCAGCTCCCCAATGCTGTGCTACGGAATGAGCAAGGGTTACAGGCCGCCGGTGTTGAACCAGGTGAGGACGAGCCACGCAGGATTACCCAGCTTCGAAAGCTCAGGGCAGTATCTTACACAGAGCTGATCGCGCTAGACCAATTCATTGATGGGCATACGCCGTTTGCCACAAAACACGGGGTCAAGGGAGCCGAATTCGAAAACGTGATCGTTGTGTTGGGGCGCGGCTGGAACCAATATAATTTCGCTGAAATGCTCGAGTGGTTTCAGCCTGGGCCACCGGTGAACAGGCGTGAAAAGTTCGAAAGCAATCGTAATCTCTTCTACGTTGCGTGCTCTCGACCCAAGGTCCGTTTGGCTCTGCTTTTTACTCAACTGCTGAGCCAGGCAGCGCTTGATCAGATCACCGCGTGGTTCGGCGCTGAGCATGTATTCGAGTTGCCTGCTAACCTTGGTTGAGAATTCTCGTGCAGCGCTCAAGGTGTAGGTTAGTCGGCGCATGTCACATCCGACTAGCTGACTAGGCAGGTGGATAAACCGCGATGGTTGCTAAACGCCTCAGGACTAACACTGAATCGCCTCTGATCTCCTAGACATTTTCCAAGCGGGGCAGGTTCTCAAAGTTGGTTTTGATCCTCTATGGTATTTCTCATGGTTTTAAAGTTTTTCGTGCCTTGTCGACTTCGGATTTACTGGTCTATGCGGGGTTATTGATAATAGAGTGGGAGTGAAGTTGTATATAGTTCATTGATTTATTTGTAATAATTCCCAACCAATAACTATCTATCACTATCATCAACAGTCTTTTTCATGGCATGCGAAAGGCATGCCATGAAAGAATTGCAGATATCATTACTAGCTAAATGATGCTGGCATGATATCGGATAAGCGTAGCAGCCACTCATGATAAGGCATAAGGATTTTAGTATTCGTGGCATCAAAATCGCAATCCATCTCGCGGATCATGTTGGAATGTCCTTAATCACATCACCTTGCGTCCCATCGTCGCTTCAGAGAAACCAGCCTATCGTCGCTATTTAGTGCGCTGCTTGCCTCTCCAATTTGTTTCAATATCTCTTCTGTCCCATATGGCCATGCCAGCGCGTTGACTGGTAGAACGGCATGAAGTAAAGCCAGCGCCTGTTCCGGGTAGCGGTTTAATATGTCGCCTCCTGATCGACGAAGTTCTGGCAGCATCAAATGGTCACGCTCAATTCTACCCAAGAACGGCAAAACCAATGCAGCTATAGTAGGAAATTCATCGCCACTAGAGAAAGCCAATTCGCAAAGGCGAGCCGACGTGTTGGGTGTTCTGGCTGAAAGTTGGCGCGGCCAAATCTGCAGCAGTTCAGGAAGCTGTCCTTTCCATCGTTCGTTTGAGTTTTCGTTTATCTCGTCAGACCATCGTTGAGCCTGCCATAGTATTCGGGATCGAAACTCGTCATCGACTGTCAAAAGTAAGCTGCGCATCTCTTCATTGGAGATACAACGCTCGCCGGTGATGTCGTCAACAGTTCCCCACCCGGCAAGGATCATACCTGCGATGATTTCACCATTCGAGCGTCGCGATGGGAGAGGGTTAACGGCGAACTGCAGCATGTGATTTTTCAACCGCATATAGAGCTCTCGATTTGGAGTTCTCGCCCCCCAAAGAAAGCCCGACCATGCTGCGTCGCGGTCCTCCTTGTCATTATCCTGAAGCACAGGTAATAAGTAATGCTCTGTCCATTTTGGATCGACAGCGAAAAACCAATTGAGATTGTGAAAAAAAATCACAATTGCATGTCTGCGCAAGTCGTTTGGAAGCGACAACAGTTCTTCAGCCTGAACACGCCATTCGGAAGGAATGCCTTGGTTTCGATTGAGATTATTACTACGGGGATCATTAAATAGCGCCTGCGCGATCTTACCAGTGGGTGAATTAATCGCTTCCATCGTCCAGTCTGGTTCCTTAGAACCCCGAATAATACCCGAACGTCCTTCATTAGGCGATTCACGGAGGACGCCAAGCAGCTTCCTCATAATACGGTCAAAAATAGGAGAGAAGTCGTTGCTTAGCTTTGCACTGGCATCTTTTAGCCAATCGGTCGCGGGGCGGAGAATCATTTCAAGCTGCGCGTTTGGATAACGAGCTAGTCGTTCGGCAATCAACCAGGCTAATCTTGCCTTGTCATTCTTCCGTCCCTCTGAAGTAAGGAAACTTTGCCAGGCCCACTCTGGAAAATCCCCTCGTTTGGCAGCATGGCTCAACGCAGCAAAAGCGCGCACAGGTCGTTGAGCCGCGAGGCCGGAAAAAGGATCGTTCTCGACGAGGAAATCGTCTGATCGACCACTCCGTTCCTTCGCTCGCAACAGTATTAGTGAAAGTGGGGTATCTGCTAGTGCCTCATGACTGGTGTCAGTCCTTACCCATCCAGACCGACCTTCCAACGATTCAGCGGCTCTCCGACCATTGTCCTTTTTCCAGTCGGGCACAGCAACATGGAGCAGCTTGGCTTGTTTACGTGTGCAGGCTGAAAGCTTGCATTCTGAGTTTTGAAGCCACTGAATGCGATCCAGAATCAACCAGGCTCGTCTGCTATCGAAAGCTGCAATCTTCTCTCGCTGCCATCGCTTTGGTCCTATCAACAGCTTTTGTTCAATTAACTTGCGCGATGCTCCACCGAGTTTCTTCCATCGCTCTGCGATGACCAGTAAAAGGTCTCGTTGATGATAACTATCCCAGAAGGCGGTATCGCTTAAAGACGATATGAATTGTCCAAATTCACTATCTGAAACAATGCTTTTTTTTCCTGACGCCCATATTCGTAGCCGAGCAAAAATAGTGTCATCTTCCGTAGACCATGATAAAAATTCGCGTTTAGCGGCTGATTTATTAGTTTTAACTAGTTGTGTAAATAGCTCGGAAAATTGGATAATTAAAGCTGAAAGTCCATGCGTTCGATGAAAGTTGTCGGTATCTTCAATATCATCCTTAATTAATGGACTTATACATCCAAGGCCATATCCACCAACTTCTTGTTCAAGTGTAAGAGCCAGTTCGAGATTCTGTCGTAGGACTCTAACAATTGCTGAACACCATTCATCAGGGACAGTAATTTTTTCGTGCGTTTCAGGATATTTCACGTCCACCCACAGCAAGTGTTCTTCATCTTCCTGAACGGTCCCTGCTTCGTGCGGCTTCGGTGTATTCCTAGAAGAAGGTCTTGCAGAAAAGTGAGGCCGGAGCACCTCTCCAAACCGCCTAACTATAGCGCGACTCCATCCCTCAACCTTAATGACATCTTGCAGGGTATACCACTCTTTATAAAAGTCTTCGACATGGCTCCAGGTTTCAAAAAGCAGACGCCAAGAGTTGCGAATGTTCTGACGTATTGGGTGATTGCTTCGCTCTAGCTCCCAAGAGATGAGCTGTTGAATGTTCTGATTAAGTGACGACTGATGGGATGCCCACCATACAGCGGCAGGCTGGTCGCAAACTTTTGCGAGCCATACGCCCAACTTATCTATGCGCGGAACAATACGCGGGAAGTGATTAGCCCAATGTCCGCGAAACGCAGTAAGATTTTCATCGCGGATCGCTGCTTTATCAAGATGATTAAGTTCGAAGGCATCCCACGCATTGGATGGTGTTTCTCGCTTGGCATAATTATCTTCAGGATCTGGTTTAGTCGGCAGGGGATCTGAATCAAGGCCATAAAGATCGAATGGATCAACATAGGGTTCTATGTTACTGAGAGAGATTGAATTACTCGGCCTTGCGAATCGTCTGTATTTATCGAACACACAAAGCCATTCAGCAGGGGGAACAACCTCCCCCTCGCAGAACCTCTTTACGCCTTCGTAGGTCGAAATAACATGTGCCACCTGACCGCGTTCATGAGGTTGAAGTGCTGTCGGTCCTTTTTTTGATGCGTCAATAACCTTTGTGAACCAAGCGTCAGGATTTCGGGCTCGCTCAGCCCAAGCGTCAAGAGATTTCCATAATGCAGCATGTGCATCTTCCGGACTATATGGGATGGCTTCAACACCTTTATGCCGCCATCGTGCAACGGCATCATCATGGTCGCCACCTTGAAAAGCATAAGCGTTTTCGCGGTTACCAGAGGTTTTAAGCAAAGCTTCAAGAAGGTATTGAACTGGCGGATCGTCGGCCGTATACCCCACAAATACAACAATATATTTTCCAAGTATTTCACGAATGAAGGTTGTTGCCCATCCGTCCGATAGATATGCACGACCAAATTCTGAACTTGAGAGAACAAAGCCATCATTCTCAGCAGCTGTATAAGTCGACGTTGAGCGGCCATGGAGATAAACTATTCCGTTGATCTCATTTGGAAGTGAGGGGTTTGGTAACCTCGGTGGTTGCCATATGCGAAGATTGCGCCCGCAATCATTAAACAATCTGTCGAAGTTCGTCGTGACTAATTGAACAGTGCCTTCTGGCGTAGTCGCTAAGTCTAGCAAAATCCTGTGTGCGGTCAGATCGCAATCCGCAGGTGGTTTTAATGCAGATGCAACCGCCTCCTCAATATCGCGTGAGGCAAAGTCTCTTTCTAAAAGCCCGAAAACACGGTCAGCAGATATGACGCCGGGAATGCCAACACGCTGGTCAATCTCTCTAGCTTCATGGATTAGTCTATAGGCAGGACTATTTTGGTCGACACCAAGCCTGGCAACTACTTGACTTGCTAAGCCAAAGAAATCAGGTAATTGTGCACGCGCTCGGGATACGCCCGCCCCGCAAAAGAAAATTACTCGACCCTGATCTCTGGCAAGAAGAAGATCATCAGGGATTGATGGGCCGTCGGCTAAAAATCGCAAATCCATTCCTCCGCACTGTACATTTATGTTTAGGCTACCAAAACATGCCTCTTAGTGGTTGAAGTTTTGATTAGCTACTTTATTGTCTAGATTCACTAATACCCGTGTGTATGTTGTGCATCGGACCCAACCTGAGCAACTTAATCTAAAAATAACTTAAACTGTAATCTAATTCATACCAATTGCAGCATGGTATTTTGTATGGCATTACATAATAATTTTATTTTAATTTATTGATTTTAATTAATTATTTTTAATTGTTAACAATGGAGTGGGAATGATTTAGCTTCCATTTACTGAGGACACAATCAAAAAAGCCCGCTGCGTTGCGGGCTTTTTATTTCGTCAGTGATTTAAAAGTAAACTGACGCATTAATACCAGCTAAGGCACTGATACGGTCGACATCATACCGGATTAAAACAATAACCCGTTTGAGCTATATGCTGCACAAATGCTTGTCACACGTCAGTTACATGATGCCAGCAACAGATTTTGCCAATTGTGCTTCTAATACAGGCTTAGCTTCTTCAAATTTCAGGTTTACTTTGTTTGCATTTGATACCACACGCGTCTGGTATTTCATGCGATTGCCTTGTTCGCTGCTGGTCTGGAGTTTGATTCCGGATGTACCCTGGCGTAATGCTGAAATATTGTCAGTAGTTACTGCTGATTTATTACGCTCGGAAATTTGTAAATCAGTCACCATGGTAAAGTTTACATCTTCCACCAGTGCGTCGGCAGCTAATCCGGCCAGGCCTGCGGCCAGACCTATGCCAAGTACTGCACCACCCGAGTTGCCATTGTAAGCCGAGATACCGGCACCTAAAGCTGCGCCTGTTGCTGCGCCTTCATAGCCACTTGTCAGAAATCCCTGAGACTGACGCAAATCCATTTTCTCTGCTTTTAAAATGTTTGCCTGAATCCAGTAGTATGCGCTGTCTGGGCTGGAAGTAATGCTGTAGCCCTTGGCACGCAGATCTTGTGATAAAAGCGTCTGCAAGTCGCTCAAATCCTTGTCTGATGTGTTCCGGACTTGTATCCAGACGGTTTTTTCACTGGCGGGCTCCAACCACACGGTCTGGCTCATTTGTGTTTTTACTTCAAGATTACGTTTTTTGATTGCGGTGCTCATCGCACCACATCCCGTAAGCATCAGACACGAAGCGGCAACAGCGGCGACCAGAAGAGAGCGGTTTTTCATTTGAGTTCCTTGTTAAACGAAAAAATGAGGAAGAAATCCCCCGAAGTTTTTAGCCAAAACGTACCCCCGCAAAGATGATCCTCTCTGTCAGAAATACGTGCGAGTTATCGGCAGGGGGCAAAAAATAATTAATTTTTATTTATAAATAGATTTAGCTAATCAAGGCGTTATCGGTTTATTAGAAGCAACGATGTTTACTTTCGATTAGCGAGGGTAGTAAGGGAAATGTTATGTGCAGAATAAGGTGACGATTACAAACAGGCTGGATGAAAGAAGAAGGACTTTCAGATTGAGCATATTCATTAAAATGCAGGTGCCTGCTTACCGCAGCCATAAAAACCAGTCAGCAAAAGTGACTGGTTTTATGACTACGCCAGGGTTCTGGCGGAGATAAGTCTTCACGGATCAAGACGCGTTTTTTTACTTAAGGTGTTCCTTCAATTCCGCTGACGCCTGGCCAATCGCCGTGCGTACCGTCGGCTCTTTACTCAAGGCATTCAGCAAACCAAAGTCGTGAATCATGCCGTTATAGCGGGTCACCGTCACCGGTACACCGGCGGCATCCAGCTTACGTCCAAAGGCTTCACCTTCATCGCGCAGCACGTCGAGTTCGGCAGTCTGAATCAGCGTTGGCGGTAAACCGG
>Ga0308171_1004839_pt1 | contig 10675 bp, 9 predicted proteins | sample PhyGR1_FD_202135 | JGI IMG/M metagenome (GOLD analysis project Ga0308171, IMG submission 202135) | Phyllosphere microbial communities from UC Gill Tract Community Farm, Albany, California, United States - DLSLSG.R1 | ecosystem: Host-associated > Plants > Phyllosphere > Unclassified | place: USA... | reverse complement strand
TTCATAATATGGTAACCAACCGGCAGCGCTACCGCGAAAAAGTCTCCCAGATGATTAGCTGGGGGCACTGGTTTGCTCTGTTTAACATCTTATTCGCGCTGATTTTAGGCAGTCGCTACCTGTTGGTTGCCGACTGGCCTTCTTCGCTGGCGGGGCGTATCTACGCCTATACCAGTTGGGTTGGCCACTTCAGTTTTGTCGTTTTTGCTGCCTATCTGCTGATTATCTTCCCGCTGACCTTTGTGGTGATGTCGCAACGGCTGATGCGGGTGTTATCCGCCGTTATTGCGACCTCCGGGCTGACGCTGGTGATGGTTGACAGTGCGGTGTTCAGCCGCTTCCACCTGCACCTTAACCCGGTGGTGTGGGAGCTGGTGATTAACCCCGATCAGAGCGAGATGGCGCGCGACTGGCAGCTGATGTTTATCAGCGTACCGCTGATTTTTCTGGTCGAAATGCTGTTTGCGACCTGGAGCTGGCAGAAGCTGCGCAGCCTGAATCGCCGCTCGTTTGGTAAGCCTGTTGCCGCCCTGTTTATCAGTGCCTTCTTTGCCAGCCACCTGATGTATATCTGGGCTGATGCCAACTTCTATCGCCCGATTACCATGCAGCGCGCCAATCTGCCGCTTTCCTATCCGATGACTGCCCGCCGCTTCCTTGAGCGTCACGGTCTGCTGGATGCGCAGGAGTATCAGCGTCGGCTGATTCAGCAGGGCGACCCGGAAGCGGTGGCCGTAGAGTATCCACTGAGCGACATTACTTTCCGCGATACCGGTACCCGCAATAACCTGCTGGTACTGACAGTCGATGGTCTGAACAACGCGACGCTCGCCAAAGCGCTGCCGGAACTGAATCAGTTCGCCAGCGAGAATGTGCGTTTTACCCAGCACTACAGCGCGGGGGATACGCCAGAGAAAGGGTTGTTTGGCCTGTTCTATGGTATCTCCTCCAGCTACATGAACGGTATTCTTGCCTCCCGAACGCCGTCAGCCCTGCTGGGCGCACTGAGCACTCAGGGGTATCAGTTTGGCCTGTTCTCCTCTGAAGGCTTTAATCCGCCGCTGTACCGCCAGGCGCTGCTGACCGACTATTCACTGCCGCCGACAACCAGCCAGCCCAACGCCAGCACCGTGGCGCAATGGCAGAACTGGCTGGAGAAACAGAAGGGTTCACAGGCTCCGTGGTTCTCCTGGATTGCCCTGAACGGTCCTGATGTTACCGGCGACAATGCTAAAGCGCGTCAGCGCAGTTATCTGCGCCAGGCGCCAGGCGTTGATGAGCAGATTCATGCCGTGCTCAACAGCCTGCAGGCTCGTGATTTACTGAAGAATACCGTGGTAGTTATTACCGCGCAGCGTGGACTGGCACTGGATGGCGATCCTGACAGCGCCGGAAACCGCCAGACATTGCAGGTACCCTTAGTGATTCACTGGCCTGATACCCCGGCACAGACCGTTGATCGCCTTTCTGATCATCAGGATGTGATGGCAACGCTGATGCAGCGCCTGCTGCATGTGCGCACCAATCCGGTGAACTACTCGCAGGGTGAAGATCTGTTTGCTGCGCGTCGTCGCCATGACTGGGTCGCCAGCAGCGAAGATAACAAACTGGTGATTACCACACCGCAGGTGACGCTGGTGCTCAACAACAACGGCAGCTATCGCGCCTATGATGCGCAGGGCAACGCGCTGAAAGATCACAAGCCCGAACTGGCACTGCTGTTGCAGGTATTAACGGAGGAGAAGCGATTCATCGCTAACTGATTAATTATCAGGCAAATAGTCGGCAGGTATCTTGCATTAATGAAGATAACCAGTAGACTAATCCTCCAGTGTTCGGCACGTAGCGCAGCCTGGTAGCGCACGGTCATGGGGTGTCCGGGGTCGGAGGTTCAAATCCTCTCGTGCCGACCAAATTCCCTGAAAAGCAGCCTGAATGGCTGCTTTTTTCGTTTCTGTCATCAAATCTTAACTTTCCTCGCACCTCCCGCAATCCGATCTATACTTGAAAATGTGTGGGTAACAAGAGGAGAGTTTATGACAGTTATTGAAAAAGACGATCCAACCGAAGCACCCGAGTCCGGCGATAAGCAACCTTCCCCGCCAGACCAGAAGTAACCCACGGGGCCGCGTCTGACGCGGCCTTTCTATGTCAGCTTACCCCCTCCGTTTAACATTCAGATTAGTCCTGCGCGCCCATTAACATTTCTTTTACAATCAGCAGGTTAACCCTTGCATCATAATCTGATCTGCCTCACAAAACTGGCTACCGGCTGCGCTTATTCATCAAACTGAAACAAAAATGTCACAGAAAATGCCTACCCTGAAATCCCCACAAATTGACGGATAATTTTTATGGCGATCAAAGCGAAAAGCCTGAAAGATGCGGAAGCGTTACTGCATTCAGGCATTAGCAAAGTGGAACTGGCGTATGACATTGGCAGCGACGACTTCTTTCGTCTGGCAAGCCACTGGTGCGACCGGGGTGCACGCATCAGCAGGGGTCACCACCATTTCGTTGTTTCTCTAAAGAGTTTTGCCATTCCTCCCAACGACTGATTCCGGCGGGCTGCTTGCCCTGATCCATTGCGCCTGATTTAATGCCTTTTTGGCTTAAATGGTTTCGCATGCGCTATCCCGACCTGCCGCTGCCGCCTCTCACAGGCGGCTTTATCCTTTCCGCTCACCTTAACCGCAGCGATCCTTTACTCGCGGTGAGTCACTTTGATCCGCAAAATTACCATGATGCGCTGGCTGTCGAATGGGGTATTCCATTACCCGCCCGACTGCAGCAGGCTGTCAGTAAACGACGCGCTGAATATCTCGCCAGCCGTTTGCTGGTCCGGTCAGTAATGGCAGAGCTGGGGATTGCTGATTTCACACTGACCAACGCGCCCGATCGTTCCCCCTGCTGGCCCGCTGGTATTCAGGCGTCACTGTCACACAGTGCAGGCATTGTCGTGGTGGCGGCAACCCGGCAGCCCTGCGCTGTCGGCGTCGATGTCGAGCGGTTCATGTCGGAGACGACGGCACAGGAAACGGCTGAGCTGTTGATGAATGAGCAGGAACAGCAGTTGTTGCGGACGCTGCCCGTTTCCTTCCATGAAGCCGCTACCCTGCTCTTCTCCCTTAAAGAGAGCCTTTTCAAAGCGCTGTGGCCACAGCTGCATCAACCGATGGACTTCCTGGATGCAGCACTGGTGTCGGTAGATTTCGTGCAGCAGTGCGCGACACTGCGACTGACTCAGGAGTTCGGTGGGCGTTTTACGCCGGGAACGTTACTGAAGGGGAAGTTTATGTGGCGGGATAATCAGGTGATTACGCAGATCACCCATCGGCTTTAAAAAGCGGCTAAACAGGACGCCAGTCTGTTTTTTCTGGGTCTGACACTGCGTGGTGATTAGCGACCACCACTAAAACAGAATTCACAATAAGCAGAGGCACAACAGGGTCGATGCGTTCTGCCAGCGACAGGCATATTTCACCGCCAAAAAACAGTAACACGCGATAATGGCTCGATTTATCCTGTTTTGTGAGCCAGACATGCGTGGGTATTGCGACACTTCATGTATAAGAAATATTTCCCTGGAACACGATTCGCATGAAAAATTCTCTGTTCAGATTGTCCCCGGCATTTTTACTCTTTTTGCTTGCCTCATCAGCCACTGCGCAAAATATCTCCCCTGAAATTACGACGCACTCTGGCAAAGTCAAAGGCGCAGAGCATCAAAATACGCTGTCCTGGATCGGTATTCCTTATGCAAAAGCACCGGTCGGAGAACTGCGCTGGAAAAAACCGATTTCCCCTGACGCATGGCAAACTGTTTTCGATGCGACCCGGCCCGCCACAAACTGTATCCAGGTTTCTCCGGACGGAGCCAAAGGTCAAGAGGATTGCCTGAATCTCAATATCTATCGCCCGACAGAGAGCAGCAAACCGCTTCCGGTGCTGGTTTATATTCATGGTGGCAATAATCAGCTGGGCAGTTCCACTGAGTTCGCGCCGGCGTTTATCGCTGAAAAATACAATGCCGTGATTGTCACCGTAAACTACCGTCTTGGCGCACTCGGCTTTAATCCATTGAAAGCCCTGAACGATGGCAACCCACTGGATGATTCCGGGAATTACAGCTTACTCGACATCAAACAATCGCTGGCGTGGATCAAAGACAATATTCCGGCTTTTGGTGGTGACAGCAATAATATTACCGTTTCCGGATTTTCAGCGGGTGGCAGAGACGTGATGGCGATGCTTATATCGCCCTATTTTAAAAACACTTTCAACAAAGCCATTGTTTTCAGTGGTGGCATGACCACCTCTGACAAACATGAAGCGGAAAGCATTTTCGCACAAAGACTGGCACCTCTGGTCGTCAAACAGGGGATTAAACCGGATGCCGACGCGGCGAAAACCTGGCTCCTGTCAGGCTCACCAGAGGTACGTCATTTTCTTTATCAGCTACCGGCAGCAGATCTGGCCATGCTTTTTGGCGATGCGGGGATTCGCATGAATCAATTTCCGCATCTCTACCGCGATGGTGTGGTGATCCCGAAGGATGGCTTTGAGACCAAAAACTATAATGCCGTCCCTGCCATCATGGCCACAGGACAACAGGAGTTTTCTTTCTTCGCCCGTAACGACCCTATGTTTGCAACACAAGTAAAAGAAGGTGCGCTTGTAAACAACACCCCGTTGCTGAATAAATACACCTTTGCGAATCATTATGGCGGACTGCTATACAGCCTGTTTAATGTTAATCAGTCTGCTGAGGTGATGTATAAAAATTATCACGCGCCGCTGTATGGCATGGAGTTCCGATATGGCACGGATGCGTTTGTCACGGGTGATAAATTATCCGCCATCGGTTCTTTTCACGGCGTATTTATGCCTTTCTGGGATAAAAATAAGTATGCTGAATTTACACAGGATGCGCTGAAGCTAAAAGGCTCTCAGGCATTAGGTGAATCTTTTAATTCCTACATTAAAAACTTCCTGGCAACAGGGTCACCAAACGATCAGACCCTTCCGGAATGGAAGAAATGGACGCCGGACAATGCCGCGGCGGGGCAATCACTGCTGGTGATGGATGCTAACAAGCAGAAAGCCATTATCTACATGAGCAATAAGACTTATAGCTATAAAGATATTCTCACCCGTATTGAGCAGGACAACGCCCTGTCAGCTGCAGACAAAAAGAGTGTTATCAAAGACGTACTGAACAATCGCTGGTTCAGCGCACCGCTTGATCAACATTTCGCCCGCTAATCCGCGGCCTCCTGCGTTGGCAGGAGGCCAATTTTCACTCATCGACCGCACTGTAGATGACCTGCCATCCATGACTGTTATGCGTGATGTACTGCGTATGCAGCACGGCAGCTTGCAGCTGACGCTTAGACACGGTGCTCAGCGACCTGCACGGAACTTAACACGGTAGCTGCTGCGTTTTGCCATCTGCCGTCAAAGCCCGGTCTCCGTGCGTTTAACTGAGTCGAGCGTGGCGAGGTCGCGTTCATTACCGGTCAGCTCCGTTAACTGGCCTTCACGCATCTCCAGCAGCCGATCGGCATGGATGAAGTAGTGATCGTCATGGCTGATAGCAAATACCGTTTTACCCGCCTGCTGTAACCATGGCAGCAGCTCACGATAGAAGATACGCCGGAAATGCGGGTCCTGATCCGCCGCCCACTCATCCAGTAGCAACACATCGCGCTCTTCTGCCACTGCCAGCAGCAGCGCCAGTCGCTTACTCTGTCCTTTAGAGAGCCGCAGATTCAGCACTTTATTGCCTTCAATCTTCAGCTTATCCTGCATCTTCAGTCTTTCCAGCCACTGCTGCACCAGCGCCGGATTGGCCGCAATCCCTTCCCGCCCGATTAACCGGTCAAACAGATGCAGGTCGGTAAAGACCGCCGAGAACTGGCTGCGCCAGACATCAAGCGCGTCAGCCGTTATCGGCTTGCCATCCAACAGCAGCGTGCCGGACTGAGGCTGATAAAGCCCGGTCAGCAGCATCGCCAGCGTCGATTTCCCGCTGCCGTTGCCGCCAATCAGAAACACCAGTTCGCCCCGGCGCAGCGTCAGGTTAATCGGGCCGACCTGAAAGCCGTTGTCACCATAGTGAAAAGAGACGTCGCGCAACTCCAGGGTTTGCCAGTCTGACGACACCGATGGCGTGTGGAACCCTGCCTGATAAGGCGCAAGATCAAAGGCATTGAGCTTACGGAAGGCGACCTGGGCGCTGAGCAACGTGGGTAATGCGCCCACCGCAGAGAGCAGAGGCGTACGTAAGAACAGCAGCGTCAGAGAGAAGGTCGCGGCGACAGCGGTATTGGCCCAGCCCAGGCTGTTAGCCATAAAAAAGACCATGCCGATAGCGCCCAGGGTCATGATATTTGACCAGTTGACCGCACTCAGATGATAAGTATCGGCACGCACAATATGGTGACGCCAGGCACGGGCATCTTCCTGATAAACCGTGTCGTAAACCTGCTGCGCGCGCGAGCGGTTAAGCTGCAGCTCTTTGCGTCCTTCAATCACCGTCTGGTAATCGCGATAGAGGTTATCTTCGATTTCACGCAGCTTTGCCATGTGCTGATAAACCCGCGAGACCAGCATCCAGCCGCCCACCAGCGTGACACCCAGCCAGACACTGGTCACCAGCAGCATTTTTGGCGACAGCCAGGCAAGATAGATGGCTGAGCCGATTGTAATGATAACGCCCTGAAACAGCTCCGGCAGGCGCACAAAGGCCAGCGTAATCGCCCGCACGTCGCTGGTCAGTCCCGCCAGCAGTTGCGCACTGCCAAGCTGCTCGATGCGTTCGACCCGGCTATCGAGGATACGCTTGATAAATTCGCCGCGCAGTCGCCAGACAAATTGATGGCCAAGCATCGTCAGCGCCAGCTGAGAGGCCAGTGTCACGGCCATCAACACCACCAGCTGCAACAGGAACTGCGGCAGGACCGCAAAAGAGGTGTTGATGGCGACAATCATTTCGCGGTTGATAAAGGCGATCATGCCAATACCCAGCACGGCACTTAACAACGTCAGCGCAATCACCCCGATAAAAGGCCAGCGGAACTGGCGAAAAACAACGCTTAACAACGTCATGCAGGCATCCATCAGCTAAAAAACAGCCTGCAGTGTAATGGGATGCCAAATGATAGCAATAGTTATTCTCACCTCGCCTTTGCTGGCGTGGTGAGTTAAAAGGCGCGACGAAATGTCAGGTTATAACGCCAGGCACCGGCCAGCGGATGAATGCCTGGCTTAAGCGGCAGGATGCCATGGTAACGCAGGCGCGACGGCCCGCCCCATACCACAATATCGCCATGTTCCAGCAGCACACGCTGGGTGCTGTCGCCACGTTCGAAGCCGCCAAACTGAAACACCGCCGGTAAACCCAGCGACACCGAAACGATAGGCTGGTGCAGATCTTTCTCATCTTTATCCTGATGCAGCGTCAGCTTTGCGCCCGGCTCATAGCGATTAAGCAGGCAGGCATCCGGATTAAAGCCAGGAAATCCCGCCTCCGCTGCGGCCTGCTGTGCCAGAGTCCGAAACAGCGGCGGCATTGGCGGCCATTTGCGGCCATTGAGGTTGTCCTGCTGCTGATAATTGTAGCCGCGTGAATCCACTGACCAGCCAAAATCGCCGCAGTTGGTCATCGCCACCGACATGCGATGGCCGCCGGGCGTAATGCGATGGGCAAACGGGTTCTGATCGGCAATCGCCAGTATCTGCTGATACAGCATCTCTGCATCCTCACGTGCGCGACGCCGCAGGATCACGGCACCTTCAGCCAGCGGCTCCTGCCAGGGCTGCTCTTCACTAAAAAGATCTAACATCAGGGTTCTCCGGATTCAGTGGGGATCAGGAAAGCAGCAAACTGCGGCGACATCCAGCTGACAAATTTATCGCCTTGCCTGCTGATCAGATAGACCGCCAGATGCTGTTGTGTCGCCAGCGCTTTGGCTTTCTCAGTGCCGAGGACCATCAGTCCGGTATCCCAGCCATCGGCTTCCAGCGCCGTGGTGGCGATCACCGTAGCGGAAACCAGTTTATGTTCAATGGGCCGCCCGGTAACGGGATCGATCACATGGGAAATGCGTTTGCCGTCCAGTTCATAATAGTTGCGATAGCTGCCGGAGGTACTGATACCGTGTCCCTGCAGACTGACGCGAGCCTGAACCGCATTTTCGCGATCGGTGGGTTTCTGGATCGCCACCCGCCATGGCTGCTGCTGCGCATTAAGACCACGGCTCAGCACGGCGCCCCCCACCGACACCAGATAGTTGTTGATGCCGAGCTGCTCCATCAGTCGTGCCAGATGATCGGTGGCGAAGCCCTCACCCACCGTCGAGAGGTCGACATAGAGGTCCGGCAGATCTTTCTGCAACCACTCTCCGTCTGCGCCCTGCAACACCCGCAAATGCTGCAACCCGGTCTGCGCACGGGCGGCAGCAATCTGTGTCGCATCCGGCGTGTGGACCGGCTGTTTCGTCGGGCCAAAGCCCCATAAATTGACCAGTGGCCCGACGGTGATATCCATCGCCCCGCCGGTTTTACGGCCAATCCGCAGTGAGGTCGTGACAATATCCGCCATGTTTTCACTCACCGGCTGCGGTGACAGGTCACGGCTTTGGTTGAAGCGCGATAACACGGAGTCTGGCTTCCAGGTTGAAAGCTCAGCATCATCCGCGTCCAGCAGCTGCTGAATCCGCTGCTGCAGCATCGGTTTGCGCTCCTTTTCCACCCCCGCCAGGCTGACCCGCCAGACGGTGCCCATGGTTTTTCCTTCCAGCACCATCGGGGTTGTCGGGGCAGATTCATTACAGCCCGCCACCACCAGAATTAAAACAGACATAAAGAGCAGATTAATCTTATAACGCATCATTCCTCGCTTGTAACACTTTATTAATAGCCACTACGAAGCATAAAATCCCAGTAAATTAACTTAAATAAAGTTGAATATTTTAGTGAACCAGGAGAGCATTCATCGGTCATCTATCCTGATTCCGCCTCTGATGAGGCGATTAACATTAATGAAAGTAAGGAGCTACAGATGATTTATATGATTCTCGCCGTTGCCCTGGGCCTGTTTGTTTACGGCAGCTATAAAGTTGTCGAACAGCGCCGTCATCGTCACATGACCCCTTCACGGCCGCGCCAGTAACAGGCTTAGCTGCACCGGTTTGGGGCAACTTGTCCCTGACGCGCGCGGCAAGTGTATCAAAACGGCCGTATTGTCTGTGGCTGTGAGAGCGGTAAAGCTGGCATGAATTCTGCACTGTTGAAACAGTGTTTATCTCTGAGAGGTGCAGAATGAAAAATTCGCAGAAGTGGCAGTCAGCATGGCATCACTGGCTGAGCTTTTCAGCCTTCACTCTGGCAGGCGTGGCGTTTGAAGGGGCACGATTCGGCAGTGTCATGTCGTCAGTGACAACGGCACCGGAAGCAACGAAGTGGCCAAAGGCTGAAGTGCTAAGCCCGGAAAATAACGCAGGAGCGCAGCCGTAACTGCGCTCCCTGATAACTCAGAACTGGTAAACCAGACCGACACCCACCACGTCGTCGGTATTGATACCGGCTGCGTCGGTGAAGGCGTTGTCGTCCAGCAGGTTGATCTGGTAATCAACATAGGTGGACATGTTTTTGTTGAAGTAATACGTCGCGCCTACATCGATATATTTTTTCAGATTCTGTTTACCCCAGTTCTGAATATCGGTGCCGCGTGAGGTGACGTACGCCAGGGATGGACGCAGGCCAAAGTCGAACTGATACTGCGCAACCAGTTCCCAATTGTCCGCTTTATCCGCATAGCCATAAGCTGAAGAGGTATTGCTGCTATCACCGAAGCGGGTCGCATTGAACGAACGTGAGTACATCGCTGCCAGATAGACATTGTTCGCGTCATATTTCAGACCGCCCGTATACACTTCCGCTTTATCACCACGTCCAAGGATACCTGATGTTGCGCTGTTCTGGTCGTTGGTACGGTCAGACTGGAAGGTTGCCGCACCAATGCCGAAACCTGAACCCAGATCATACGTGGTGCTCAGACCCCAGCCGTCGCCGTTCTGGCCCAGTACGTCGCGGCCATTAGATGATTCGCTGCTGTTGCCATTCTTGCCCTGATACTGGACGGCAAAGTTCCAGCCATCCACCAGGCCGAAGAAGTTATTGTTACGGTAGGTTGCCATGCCGTTACCGCGCTGATACATGAAGTTATCCGCGCCATAGGTATCGCCGCCGAACTCCGGCAGGACGTCGGTCCATGCGCCAATATCGTAGGCGACGCCGTAGTTACGACCGTAGTCGAACGATCCCGCATCACCAAATTTCACACCGGCAAAGCCGACACGCGTAAAGCTGTCAGCCGTCCCCTGAGCTTCAGAGTTGTTCAGTGCGGCCTGGTATTCCCACTGGCCATAACCGGTCAGCTGATTGCTGATTTCAGTTTCACCTTTGAAGCCGAAGCGAACATATGACTGGTCGCCGTCAGAATTGCTGTTGTCAGAGAAGTAGTGCAGACCGTCAACTTTACCGAAGAGATCTAATTTGTTGCCGTCTTTGTTATAGATTTCAGCTGCGTTTGCTGATCCTGCTGCAACCAGCAACGCAGGGATCATCAGGGAGAGAACGCGACGTTTCATTTTATTACCCTCTGTTATGT
>Ga0308171_1004835_pt1 | contig 10686 bp, 9 predicted proteins | sample PhyGR1_FD_202135 | JGI IMG/M metagenome (GOLD analysis project Ga0308171, IMG submission 202135) | Phyllosphere microbial communities from UC Gill Tract Community Farm, Albany, California, United States - DLSLSG.R1 | ecosystem: Host-associated > Plants > Phyllosphere > Unclassified | place: USA... | reverse complement strand
GATGGGAAGGGGGGGGTTTTTGGCTGGCGGAATCTGAATAAATCACCTATCCACATGAAATTTAACATAAATATCCAATATGAAAATAATTTGTATACCTAAGCGTATACCAATTGCTTTTGTTAAAGGGTTTTTCATGTTGGCGAGGGCGATGGTTTTGCATCTATAGTCAGATACGCTTTTAGACCTGAAGAGCGTTTTACGCCACGAGGATCGGAAAAGAATGGAACACGGAGCTTTGGGGTGTCGTTCACTTTAATTGTCCAGACAGACCCCCCAATGAAATTGAACTCAATGGTTTTGTGATTGACAGACAGCGCCTCGAAAGAACCTGACGAATACTCATTGCCAACCTGCAAACTTTCAACAATCCCCTGACTCAGGCTGATGAGAGTAACAGTAAGAAACTCCTCAAAGATCACATCATCCGTTGTAAAAAGAATATACCTGTCATTGTCGACTTTAACTGAGGCTTCGAGTACCTGTCCTTTTATAGTGATACTCGTTGGTATGTTATCGATCACTACTTCAGAAACGGCCTGCTGAAAATCAGTCGCTTTGCTTTTCTCAACAAGCGTTACCGAGAGAGTTTGTTCCATGACTATCCCCAAAAACGTCCCATTTCAAAGGCGGCAAGTGCACCACCAACAAATCCACCAATCAAAACACAAACGGGTGCTCCGGGGCCGCATACCAAACCTGCTAAAGCACCTCCCGCTGCACTACCCGCTATGCCTGCACCGTTAATCGCTATTTGTTTACCGGTTTCAGCAACTTTGTTTTCAGCGGTATAAATTTCATATACAGAGATGGCTAAAGAGAGGACGATAAGCCCTTTTCCTGCTCGTGAGAGCTGCAACATCTTCAGGTTAACGCTGGGATTAGATTTACCCGCAGATTCCACAATGCTGGCATACACCTGATTTTTTTGCACTTCAGAAAGGCTGGCAAAGTTTGTTTTAGGCCCAAAAAGTGAGGTCGCTTTCTTTGCGACTAACTCATTAAGCGTCTTACCCGATGACTTCATTCTTTCCGCCATTGCACGCCCAAGTGGCGTACTGCGAGTCCTGATCATTTCCATGATGAGATTTCGCGTTTCCTGAGCCTCTTTCGCAGCCTGTTCCCATGTTAGCAATCCAGCATTAACTCGGGAGCGTAAATCGTCAGCCATCTCTTTGATACGCATCGAATACTCAAGGCGCAAGCGGGGATCTATGGATAGTCGAGCAGCAGCAGCAGCAACATCCCCCTGCAAAGCATTAATCGCTGCGTCAAACTGTTCACGATTTTTAGTGTCCAGCGCATTCAAAAAAGAGGTATCCATTTATTGCTCCTTTTTTAGGCATTCAAACTTTATCAAAACAGTTGCCCGGCCAGAAAGCGATATCCTACAAAAAAAGATTTTATAAATAATCCTTCACACTGTTCACCTTTTAGTTTTGTGTTTTTATATCATGAGGTTAGATGGTGATTAATGGGTGAAGGGTGACGTATATCCTTCACCACGGGTGAACGATGGACATAATAAAACCGGCTTTCGCCGGTTCAGGCTGTCATGCTGGATTCGAATCGTCGCACTTAAGCAGTAAGTCGGCGCTGCTTTCGTCCGTCAGATCCAAGCTGATCTGCATCCCGAACTTTAATCGACGCATCAGATGATAGCTCTTATCATCCGCACAGCAAAATGCGAGCACGTCGTAAAGTCTTGGGGTTGGTTTCAGTCCGCTATGAGCGAAAAGTGGACCTCCAGTTGCAGCTTAATCAGGCGGATAATTACCCGCAGCACGTTTCATTGCGGCTAATGTGGCTTTCACATCCCTTTATCCCGCTATCAATAACTGTCGGTCCTGAATCTCACTACGCTACGCTCAACACAAAAAAAGGATCTGTTCTTTCACGTGACGCTGACAGCACTACACTAAACTTGGCAGCAGTTTCTGGAACAATAAAATTTCATTACCAAATATGAGGTGCTTAAGCATTGCGTTAATCTTGATGCTGAGAGTTCTGACCATAGGTAGGGTGCTGGTTTTAGCGGATCGGGCGTGATTTTTTCACTAAAATTTCTACGGCACTATGACCAATTTTATGTTGGTTGGTTAGATCTTGGTAAGCTTCTATTAAAACCTATCTTGATGTTACTAAACTATACTATAAAATGTAAAAAAGTTAATTCCATCATAGGATGTGAAAGCAAATGGCAAAGCAGATTATTCAGGGGACAACTGAAATCAACAGTTTGGGTATCAAGAATCATTTTGATTCAGTTGAACCTGTACAGGCGATATTGGAACTCGTATGGAACGGGTTTGATGCTGGCGCTAAGAATATTAACATAAACATAGTTTATGACCATTTTGATACAGTAAAAACCCTGACCATTCTTGATGATGGTGATGGAATAAACTTTACTGATTTAGGCAGCAACTTTAATCGATTTAACGATTCATTGAAAAAAACAAGTATTGATCAACACGGTTCTAAAGGCCGAGGGCGTTTATCATTTCACAGACTTTGTCATCAGGCTATCTGGTATACTAAATATTTAGGTAGAAATGCTTATATCAAAATTAATGATGAGGATATTAAGGATTATGAAGCTCAAATTGATATCGACGCTGATGAGCAAAATGGTTTATTGAATGCTTTGGATAAAGGGACGTGTGTCGAATTAACATTGTTACATTCAAGCCTTCCAGATAGAAGCGAACTAATTTCTATTTTGTCCAATGAATTCTGTTGTAAATTGGCATTGGATGATGAAAGTAAGATTATTGTAAATGGTGCTGAAATTGACATCCCAGAACACGAAATCAAAGAGGCTTTATTCGACATTGAAAATAATAACTTCATGGTTAAAGGAATTCGTTGGGATAAGAAGCCAGCAACTGAAAAGTCATTTATTTACTTGACTGATAGTTCAGGAAAGATTGTTCACAAAGAATCTACAACATTCAATAAAAAAAGAGATTTTTATCTGAGTGTGTTTGTTTCATCTATCTGGGCTGATACTTTTTGCGCAAGTGGCGATGACATTTTCTCAACAGCTAAAAGTAATCCTGATTCAAAAGCATGGCGGCAGTTAGTTAAAAAGGTCTTAAGTTTCTCCAGAGCTATGTATGATGATTTTCTGCGAGTGCAGGTTGAGAAGGCCATACAAAAGCTTGAGGAGGATGGTGCATTTCCTACATACAATGAATATGACATAAGTTATGCCAACTGGAAAAGAAATAATATTAAGCAGGTTGTAAGAAGTATTTATATTGCCGATCCTCAGTTTTTGGTATCGCTGACTACAAAGCAGAAAAAGATTATCATCAGACTTCTTGATAAGATGCTTGTGTCAAATCAAAATGAAGATTTATTTCATATTCTTGAAAGTGTTTTAGATTTAAGTGATAGTGATCTTTCTAGGTTTGCATCACAATTAAAAAAAACAAAATTAGAAAATATTATAAGTTCAATTGAGGAGTTGCAGAGAAGGCGTTTTGCAGTTGAGAAGTTAAAACTAATAATGAACGAGCATTATAAAGAAGTTCTGGAAACGCCTGACTTACAAAAAATCATTGAAAATAACACATGGTTGTTTGGTGAAAGATACGAAACTATAGGCGCTGAAGAAGATACTTTTACTAAGATTGCAAAATCATTGAGGGATAGTGTTTGCTCCATTAATAACATAGATGCACAAGACCTGGAAGATGGAGAAGATATTATAGGCGCTAAGAGACAAACGGATTTATTCTTAGCCAGAAGGATACCTACTTATGACTCTAACGGGAATAAGATTTTTAGATGCATAATTATTGAAATCAAAAGACCAAGTATAGCCCTTAATGTCAAGCACTTACGTCAACTAGAAGATTATGCTGGGATTATCAAACGGCATCCTGAGTTTTCTAGCCAAAATCTGCATTTTGAATTAATTCTTATAGGTAGGAAGATTTCTGGTCAAGATATTGAGATTCCTTCTCGATTGTCAAACTATGCTGGCCGTGGTGATGTTGGTTTAGTATCTGATGATGCAAATATGAAACGTTACGTTAAAAATTGGTACACAATATTTGATACTTTTGAATTGACGAATAGTTTCATGCTTGAAAAATTACAAATGGAAAGAGATATAATTGAAAAAAAATCTAGGGAGGAGCTTGTTAAGGAGTTACAAGATGAAAGTGTTGATGTTTAAAAGTAAAACATCGATACTACTCTTGAAGGGGTTTCTTTCTGGCTGGTGTATTATTGATTAAAAAAAGGGTTACATTTAAATGTAGCCCTTAACTATTGAATTGAAGCATCCCGCATTAACTATCCATACAACTCTCAGTGTTTAAAGAGCTGGCTGATTCCCTGTGGAGTGTGCTGCTGAAATGTTACTCTTCAAACCTTAAAGCTTCTGATAGTCCTCGTACACGATTATTATGGTTATTTACCAACCAATTTATAACTGAATTAGATTCTTTGACTCCATATAAAAACATCGACTTCCAGTTATTTGGGCTTTTATGCTCATCATCATGAGCCAAAATATTTTTATCAATAAAATCTTTCAGAGAAGCGTTAGTAAGAATGGTATCCTGATTAGGTATTGTTGTAACAATAGTATTAGTATTATTAACTAGAGTTGACCAACGGCCAATCATCCATGTTTTTGCTCTTGTTCTGTTTATCACGTTTTCTATATGAAATCTTATTTTGTCAACATGAATCCGCTGACAAGGCAAGGGAACAAAATTAACATCAATATCCTCTTCATCAAGGTTACCGATTATTTCTGCCTTCATGAGCCTTTCATCAAGTCCATCATCGAAATACGGATGTATGGCAGTTTCATTTGGCGTTGCACCTCTTACTACGGAACTTCTTTTATAATTGCAATCGCAGGCAGGAACGAGATTTAATGAGTAAAGTGTTAAATTTGGAAAACTAGCTTTGGGCAGATAATGGTCTACTGAAAATGTTCCCTCTCCGCCACATGTAGGGCAACAGTTCGGAGATAGTCTATATCTTATATTGTCAATGTAAGATAATTCAGCTCTTGGATTATCAAAATGTTGAATCAGTTTGGTTTTCAGGCTAGTCTCCATAATCACTTCGCTAACAAAAAAAGCCGAACCTTTATTCCGTCTATAAGTTATATAGTCTGATCTCATTGATTTAAAGCTACCATTAATAAAGGGGTTGGCGGCCCAACTTGTATTAGTTTTCATTTCCTTCAAAATTGCCAAATCATACACCTTAGGCGGTTGTAATTTCTTCATCCCTGTCACCTTCCAATGATTTTTTAAGGTAATGTAACATTTCAACTGGCAACTCATTCCCATGCAACTTTTTCAGGTCAGAATACTTTATATTTTCTGTTTTTGATTTTTTGAGAATTTTATCCGATAGCTTATTAAGTAAATCATCTTCAAAAACAAAATCAGATATATCACTTATATTGGCCCCAAATGTCTTAAGGCGAGGTTTCAAAATCTCAAAACAATCTTCTTTATTAATTCTGAATACATTTACTTGCTCTCTTGACACTTCCCTTACAAGATATGGTGAGTGTGTTGCAATAATGGCTAATGACCCTGTTTTTTCAAGGATATCATCAAGCAGTGACATAAAATCAGAAATGTAATTCGGATGCATGTGAGTTTCAGGTTCATCAATCAAAACATAAGTACCATTATCGATATGCTGACATGCCTCAAGCGCAAATTTAAAATAAGCTAACTGCCCTGAGCTTAGGTCATAATTTTTGTTATCAACCTTAAAATAAGGCTCAGAAGCATTTTGAATGCTATCCCATAAAAGAAGTTGTCGCTCTTCATTTAATCCCTTTCCTGAAAGTGTGCATAAATTTACAGGCTCTCCATCTGAAGTATTAATGCAAAGATTTTTAAATGGTATTGATTTTTCAATAGCACTTAGAAAAATATCCCATCTTGCAATATCAGCAATGGAGTTTTCATTTCTAGCTAGCGCTACTAATTCCTCGCCAATGTTTAGGCTTTTTTTATGATGATTTCGTGTTAGGACTATTTTTTTATAATCGACATTCTCAATGTCCACCTCATCTGGGAATGCATCCCCTCCATCACCAGGCATCACGAAAGCAATTACTCGATTAATCACAGGGCGAGCGTTAATTTCATTTGGATCGTAAAAAAAATAGTCCTGATTATTATTTTTGATATAATTAATTTTTTTATTCGCCAACAACACAAATTGTCTTAATGTTTGGCTTTTACCCAAACCATTCTTACCTATTAGGACGTTAATTCTTTTAGGTAGGATAGATTTAATGTCATATTGTAAATCAATTTTATGTGGCCCATTGAAACCTTTCATTTTAAAATGCATCTGTATCGAGTTGGATATTCTATCTAACTCTTCGAAAGATAAACCTCTGAGGATTTTACCAGATGATTTAAATGAGAAAAAAGAAGTTGAATTTCTAATGAATGATTTTTTAAACACATCGGTTTTAATAGCGCTCGTGTAAAGAGATTTTTGTATGTCAGGTAAGCTTTTCACATTCTCCTTTAGATACACTAAATCATTCATCGCATCTAAAATTTCATTCGCCTCATATACAGAAAACTCTCTAACCAGTGCTCTGTATTCTTTAATATCTCTAAGCATAGAAAAAAAACGTATATTTTTTTTCGTATAGTTCAGTTCCATAGAGGCAGCGCCAGACATTATATTACCCAGCCCAGTTGCTTTGTTTTTTGAATCATAAACCCCTATAAATACATCCATGCTATGCCGTAGCACTGCGTTTATATATATAGCGCAGGAATATCTTGTATAAAAATTAAAATCATTCCACTTATCTTTACTTTTGAGGAGTATAAAATCACCTGAGTTATCTATCGGACACTCACCCACCAAAAGACGAAATTTATTCTTCTGTATCATATTATTAACTCCATAACATTTGTTATACTTTAATAATTAGAACCCAGTTATCTGTACCTAAATTCATTTAACTAGTATCTGTGCTATCACTGTCTAGACGCAATGCTAGGCGTAAAATTTATTCATTTAGCTAAAAATGAAGTCCGGTATGATTGCATCGAATATCGCATTCCTATATGGTATTTATGTAAAAAATTTAAATAGCAATGATGGGAGGAGTGGCCCTCCCATAAGAGTTAAGTCAAAAGAACGTGGGGGCTATTTAAGTCCAGCAGTAAGGATACTTCCTCTTTAAAGATATCGTGAAAGTCTTTGGGGAGCCCGGCAGATGAGTATAAGTATCCGGATGCGGCAATCATAAACTGAACGATCCTATTTGATCTTCGCAATAAGATAGATAACTGAAAATCTTTATAAACGTCATGATCAGATATATATCTTAATGAAAGCTCTCGGCATGGTATTAGTGCCTCTTTTATGTCTACAGGACACTCTAATAACCCCCTAGAAACCTCAACAAACCTTTCCCATCCTGGTAACTCAAGTTCCCCTTTCTTTCCGCCAGAAACTGCCTGAACAGAATTTTTCAGGTCCCTACGCTGAATATAACTATCTCTCCCTCCCCAAACATAATAGCGTAAAACTTTCTCATAATCAGATTGATTCATGTCAGAATCAAAAATGTCAGCTAATTGTGAGGTAATTGGTATCATGACCAATAAAAAGCTTAAAACGATGGAACAATAAACCGACATGTGTTCATCTTTCTCAGGGTTTAACTCTCCTTTATTGATTCGCACGATTCCCAATAACTCTCTAAGAGATTTTGCAAAATCAGTTTCGAGTGGAATTCGTGTGTTAATATACTCCCCTAAGGTTTTTAGCGGCTCATTTTTTTCAAAAACTGAATAATAAGAATGCCAAGCTGAAATGTGCGAGGAGTATTTTTTTTTATCTAAATAATTGATATTTGCAGATTCAGCATACTTTTCGAAATCGTTTTCTTGAAAAAGATGAACATTCAATGTCTTTGCACTAACACGATGCGCCTCAGATGCTTTTTTTGTTAAAATGACGTACGCCTCATTGCAACTAACATATGTCATTACACCAGCGGCCCAGAAGGCTCTGTTAATTGCACTCATCTTACCAACAGTTTTACAGTCGAACAGAGTTCTTTGGAAATTCCCTCTTCTAGAAACCTCTAATCCTAAAACGTCTAGATCTGTAATTACTGTACGAACATCTGTAATCTCTCTAACGTTATTAACAACAACCTCAAGATAAGGAAGGATTCCGTTCGATATGCAATAACGTATAGCTTTTTCTTTTTGCGCTGTATCTTTATCTAAAGCTGCCATATCTCATCCCTAAATATTTAAATTCAAAAGTAGCTGGTCCATTTCATGTTTGGCCTCAGCTACAACCTGAACTTGTTTTCTTTTTCTCATGTCTGAAGATGAGATAATAGACTGAATGTAAGATTCATCTCGCGAAAAAGATAATCTCGCTTCCGTATTGACTTCCAAATTCGCCAAATCCCCCGTAGATAATAACTTAATCGCTATATCTAATGCATTAAGATTCTCCTCGGTTTTAATTAACACCAATTCACAGCGATCCCCTGATATGGATTTTAGATATGCAACCTTCATAAAAACTAGATTTTTATATTGATCGCTTGCTTCAGAATTGCTATTAAGAAACCCTTTATCTCGCAGAGCTCGCAGAATTGCCAATGGATATCTTATTCTATACTGAGCAGGCATTAGTTGCCCTTTCCGTACGCACGATACTAAAGCCATTGCGCGTTCATAAATTTCTCGATTAGCTGAATTTAAGCGCATCGCCCCAGGATTTGGCGTAAAAACAAATTGCTCTACCACCCCATTACCAAAACGTATGGATGGTGGCTTTAGTATACCTTCAGAAGCCATTACCCGCACCAGAGAAAGTTCTACAGAATCCATCTTATTACCTCCAATTTCTTGGTTATTAACAACCAATGAAAGAGGCCATCCTTGATTAGCTTTAAGTTTGTTCAATACGCGGCTTATATTCGAAGAACCTGATTTTGCAGTTAAATCAGCTAATCCGTCAAGATTATCTGCAAAATAGTACGGACTGAGGATTATATCTTTACCCCTTGCTTTGTGAGTGCGCAGTAGGCCTCCTTCCTCACTATATCTCATGCATGTTTCGAATGTATTAGCATCTGCACCTAGTGTATTAATCAGTTTTTGTTTATTTTCTGGTTTATTATATACCTCGTTCAGAATAGCAAGCATAACAGATTCTGTCTCACTCAGAGCACTGTCCTCTGCATAATTACCAATCACATCATAAATACTTTTAAAATGTGGGATTTTAGGAATCACGGAAGTTATTTTTGAACGAGAGCCTATCAGCTCAATGAACTCGAGATCATCTAGAATGTTTAAAACTTGATCCAAAGCCATTGAGGGGATTTTAAAAAAATGGTAGGAAACTTGCCTCAAAACATCGTAGGGTATGCTACCAAGTCCTCTAATATGAACTGCAAGAGTCGCTGCCATTCCAAGTTTCTTTAGATAATCAAATTCTGGGGTTTCATACTCACCCAAAGCGCTGTGTAAATCATAGGAAAACTCTGCAATCTTTGTTATGTTCACTAGTAATGAACCTCATAACTGATTAATTTACGTGATTAATTATGAAAAAATATCTTTAATAGCCACTTGTTATCTCTCTTAAGTAGAACGGTTTCTAACACTCCCTACCCGAAGATGTGGTTTTTTTTCTTTTCACAAATCGCTACAAAGACCCGAATTTTTAGCCATTTGGCGTTCATTATCGGCATCAAGCCGAATACGCTGTTCAGCAATAAACAAATTATCAGGACTTTTTCGCATACCAAAACATTTTTTTTCTTTAATTTATTGGAGGTTTTAACTTCATGATGCGTACTTGGTGTCTACTTCGTAAATCGAACACCTGTCGGAAGTGCTGACCTGCTTCATATTGATTAGCACACCGCGATGTTAGTAAAGTTCGCTATTGGCACAAAACGGACATTGCACTCAGGTCAGTATCTTATGTGCTCGTCTTTGGAATCAGTTTTGGCCGTAGCTAAATCGTGAGCCTTGTAGCCCAACATGCCCCAGACAATGATCGCACAAACAAACGTTATTGCAGCCAGGACCTGAAACAGCAATGAATAAGCATTGTCATAACTGACCTGGACTACCTCGCGCGGGACGCCGGGTAGGAGTGCGATGGCCTGCTGAATACTACCGCCTCCCAGCCAGGATGCGGCAAGATGAATCTCATGTGGCGCAAAACCGTACACGGTTTTGTTAAGGTTCAGATCGTTCACGTTAGTGAGAAACGCGGAGACCACCGCGAGAGCAATGCCCTCTCCTGCAACACGAACGGTATTGAACAGGCCCGCCGCCATACCTGCCTTTTCAACCGGAACGGAAGAAATGGCCAGTCCATCCATCAGTCCCCACGGTAATGCCGCTCCTGCTCCCGTTATCAGCATCGAAAAGAGAAGAAGAGTTATGCTGTCACCGTGTAATGCCGGACCGAGAAAAAGTAAACCGGCAGAGGCGAGCACCAGCCCTGAAGCTGACACCACGACCGGTGAATACCAGCGCGTCAGCAGGGCTGCAAAGTAAGGAAAGATCAGCATCGGAGAAGTGAGTGCCAGAAGATAAACCGCGCTCTGAGACTCGCTGAAACCATTCCCGCCCATTAAATGCAGCGGAATAATGATCAACAGAACAACGTAGC
>Ga0308171_1004834_pt1 | contig 10689 bp, 9 predicted proteins | sample PhyGR1_FD_202135 | JGI IMG/M metagenome (GOLD analysis project Ga0308171, IMG submission 202135) | Phyllosphere microbial communities from UC Gill Tract Community Farm, Albany, California, United States - DLSLSG.R1 | ecosystem: Host-associated > Plants > Phyllosphere > Unclassified | place: USA... | reverse complement strand
GCCCGATGTCCCATCCACAGGAAAACACCCTCAGGCTTTTCGACCAGCCCGTTGAGATGTACGCCCGCCGCGGTGCACCCTAGCAGGGGCAGGGCCCCACGATCGATCTTGCCGATGACGACACCGCTCTTGTCGAAGACGTCGAACAGTTCGTTATGAGGACGATAGAGCCCCTGGGCTGCAAGCGCCTCACCGAGTGGCTGCAGGGCGGCCCCGTCTGGCAGGCGGAAGACGTCGCCGTCCGCGTAGCCAAGCGCCGTCAACGCCTCGAAAAGACGGGGATCGGCAAGGCCGAATGAGCTGCTGCCCGCCAGAACGTCGCGACGAGGACCGGGCAGGATAGCGGTCTGGCAGTTCCGTATATGGGCGAGAAACGGGGCGAGGCTGTCGTCATGCATGAAAAGCGTTACTCTCCTGTCAGGTGCACGACGATATCGCGTATCACGGCGTGATTGCAAAACGCCCTGAGGAGCCTCAGTTTGAGGCAATGATCTTGCCCCGTACCCTGCCTTTTGCCGTGACCAGCCTTGCACGGGCCTGGCGTCTGGTCCTGTCTCATGACATTCGTTATTTCCGGCTCGGCATTGGGGTTACGCTGGTTCTGCTGCTCGCAGAGCGTCTCTGCCTGCTTGGCACGCCCTATCTGTTCAGTCGGCTCGTCGCGCATTTCTCGGTGCCGGATCTTCGGGTCGTCGTGCCTGTGGCGCTCATCCTTTCCTATGCGGGGCTGATCTTTTTTCGCAGCGCGTTCTCGGCATTGCAGGAACTGGTCTACCAGCCTGTAGGCCAGCGGCTTCAGGCCCTGACGGCGCAAGAGGCTTTTCGGCACCTGCTCGATCTGCCTTACCGGTTTCATCGTGACCGCCAGACGGGCGCGCTTACCCGCGCCATCGAGCGTGGTTCAGAGGCAGCGGACACGCTGCTGCGTCTGGCCTTGTTCAATATTCTGCCTGCGATTCTCGATACCGGGCTGACGATCTGCGTTGTCTTCTCGTTTCTCGGCGGGCGCTATGCTTGTGTCATTCTGGTTGCTTTGCTTTTTTACATAGGGCTGGCGCAATGGTTCGTCCGTCAGCGTGTCCGGGCAAGACGGCAGCGCAATGACGCCAATGGCAAGGCCCAGCATTTCCTGCTCGATTCCCTGCTGAATTTCGAGGCGGTTCGGCATTTCGCCAATGAGCAGCATGAATTCTCACGCTACGAAACAGCCCGTCTAGCGCAGGAGAAGGCCAGTCTGCGCATGACATTCGTGGCGGGGCTGTCTTCTGTCAGTCAGAACGCCATGATCGCCGTGGCGACGCTCATCATCTTCTTCATGGCAGCGAGTGATCTGGCAGCCGGAAAGCTCGACGTGGCAGCGTTCGTGATGATCGGCACCTATTTGCGCACGCTCTATCAGGCGATTATTTCGCTCAATATCGTCTATGCTGGCTGGCGCAATGCCTGTGTCGATCTGGAACATCTGACCGATCTGATGGATGAGGCGCCACGTGGTGGTGGTCTCGAGCGAGGCGATACGACCCGCGGGCGAGAAGACATGACGCCAGCAGCACTCGATTTTGAAACGGTCAGCTTCGATTATGACGGAAGAGAGATCCTGCATGATCTTTCCTTCAGCGTTGCCCCCGGCGAAACGATCGCGCTTATCGGTCCAACCGGCGCAGGGAAGTCGACCATCGCGCGGCTGATCCTCGGCGCCTATGCCCCGGCATCGGGGCGCATCCTGCTGGATGGGCGTGACCTCTCCGGTATCTCGCCCGCAGAATTGCATCGAATGATCGGTGTCGTGCCGCAGGAGACACAGCTCTTCAACGACACGATCGGCTATAATATCGCCTATGGCCGTCTCGACGCGACGCAGGACGAAATCCAAGACGCTGCGCGTCTCGCCCAGATCGACGGCTTCATCGACGGGCTGGAGGAGGGCTACGAGACGCTGGTGGGCGAACGGGGGCTAAAGCTCTCGGGAGGAGAGCGGCAGCGTATCGCCTTGGCGCGAATCATCCTGCGCAAACCACGCCTGCTGCTGCTCGACGAGGCGACAAGTGCGCTCGATACCGGAACAGAGCAGCGTCTGATGGACGCACTGCGCCAGGTAACGGCGCGTCAGACCACTATCGCCATCGCCCATCGCCTTTCGACTATACGTCATGCCGATCTGATTCTGGTGATCGAGGCAGGCCGCATCGTCGAGCAGGGTACGCATGACGCGCTGATGACGGCGCAAGGGAGGTATTTTGGCATGGTTACCAATCAATCCGACCCTGTATCTGGTTTTCCCGATGAGCGCGTCCTACGTGTTGAGACGAGACATCCAGTGAAAAGAGGAGAGAGTCCATGACGAAACAGGCCGAAGCACTTGCCCGAGACTTCCATCCCGACAAAGCCGTCGAGGAGGAAATTCTAGTCCAGGCCGCTCATGAGCTCTCCAGCGAGCACGACGCGGTGGAAATTCCCGAGGAATTGCTCAAGTGCGGCGTCGTGATCGACAAGGCCATAAGCTATCTGGTGGAGCAGAATCTGCCTGCCGAACTCATCGCCTCCGCTCTGCTCGGTGGCTCGCTTGGCGTTCTGGCGCGCACAACCGATGCCGAAACGATGATCCGCATGCTTCAGACGGCTATCGACAGCGTCAGATCGGGTGAACTGATCTGTGCGGACGCGTTTTCCGACGGCGAATGACAGTTTGCGACGCTTTCGGCTTGACGAGAACGGGGGGGTCCGTCATAAGCCGCGCCTTAACGCATCGTCGTATGCCGGGACTGGTCTCGGCGAACATATTACTACCGAGGATCAAGTCCATGTCACGCCGCTGCCAAATCACGGGCAAGGGTGTGCTGACGGGCAACAACGTCAGCCACGCCAACAACAAGACCCGTCGTCGCTTCCTGCCGAACCTGCAGGAAATCACCCTGCTCTCCGACATTCTCGGCACGGGCGTTCGTCTGCGTCTCTCCACTCAGGGCATTCGCACGGTTGAGCATAACGGCGGTCTGGACTCGTTCCTGATCACCACGCCGAACCGCAAGCTCCCGGTCGAAGCTCAGGTCATCAAGCGCCGCATCCTGCGCGCTCAGGAAAGCAAGGCCGCTCAGACCGCTTGAGTCTGGCGGCGCCTACCTCGCGGCCTCTGGCTGCAAAAGGCGGGCAGCAATCAAATTGGCCTTGAAAACGTGGTCGGGTTGTTTCATTCAGCCACTCGATCACAAGGCCCGACTTGGTCGATCCGGCTTCGACGTCTTACCGGAGTATTCCGAAAATAGCGTCGATCTGTGACGGCCACGGCAAAAGGTGTTTCGGGGCGTCCTGAAGCACCTTTAATCGCATTCTGGAGGTACTCCGTGTCCGAAAGCAGCATCGCAGAAGCCAAATCGGCTCTCTCGAAGATCCGTAATATCGGTATTACCGCGCATATCGATGCCGGCAAGACCACGACGACCGAGCGTATTCTGTATTACACCGGCGTGTCGCATCGCATCGGCGAAGTACATGACGGCAACACCACCACCGACTACATGGCGCAGGAACGTGAGCGCGGCATCACGATCACCTCGGCAGCCGTGACCTGTGAGTGGGAAAACCACCGCATCAACATCATCGACACCCCGGGCCATATCGATTTCAACATCGAAGTGAACCGCTCGCTGCGCGTGCTCGATGGCGCCATCTTCATTATCGAAGGCGTTGCTGGCGTTCAGCCGCAGTCCGAGACCAACTGGCGTCTCGCTGACCGTTACAACGTGCCGCGCATCATCTTCATCAACAAGCTCGATCGTACTGGCGCCGATTTCTATCGCGCTTTCGATACGCTGAAGGAAAAGCTCGACATCGTCGCTATTCCGCTTCAGCTGCCGATCGGCATTGAAGAAAACTTCCTCGGCGTGGTCGACCTGGTCGAAATGCGCGCCATCATCTGGGAAGGCGGCGAGCTGGGCGCGAAGTTCCACTATGCCGAGATCCCCGATGACCTGAAGGAAAAGGCTGCCGAAGCACGCCAGAACCTTCTGGACACGGCGCTTAGCGTCGATGAAGCCGCAATCGAAGAATACTTCGAAAAGGGCGATGTAGACGTTGCAACGCTGAAGAAGTGCATCAAGAAGGGCGCCATCTCCGGCGTGTTCCGTCCCGTCATGTGCGGTACGGCCTTCAAGAACAAGGGCGTTCAGCCGCTTCTCGACGCCGTCATCGATTACCTGCCGGCTCCTGACGAAGTCGAAGGCATCCGCATTGCGCCGCCGGAAGACGAGGAAGTCGACGAGAACTTCCTGCCGATCGTGCCTGTTGATCCCGATGGCAAGTTCGCTGGTCTTGCGTTCAAGATCATCTCGGACAAATACGGCACCCTGACCTTCGTGCGCGTCTATCGTGGTGTTCTGAAGTCGGGCGACACCGTGCTGAACACGACCAAGGGCCACAAGGAACGCGTCGGCCGCATGTTCCAGATGCACGCTGACAAGCGTGAGGAAGTCAAGCAGGTCGGCGCTGGCGACATTGCTGCGTTCGTTGGTCTGAAGGACACCCAGACGGGTGACACCCTGGCCGATGCCGCCGATCCGGTGGTTCTGGAGCGTATGCAGTTCCCGGTTCCGGTTATCGACATCTCGGTCGAGCCGAAGACCAAGGAAGCTGTCGAGAAGATGACGCTGGCCCTTCAGAAGCTTGCTGCTGAAGATCCTTCGCTGAAGCTCAAGACCGATCAGGAAACAGGTCAGACCATCCTGTCCGGCATGGGCGAGCTGCATCTGGACATCATCGTTGACCGTATGCGTCGTGAATACGGCGTTGAAGCCAATGTCGGTGCGCCTCAGGTTGCGTATCGTGAGACGATCTCGCGTCCGCATATCGAGACCTACACCCACAAGAAGCAGTCCGGTGGTTCGGGTCAGTACGCTGAAGTCAAGATCGAGTTTACCCCGGTCGAGCGTAACGAAGGCATCAGCTTCGAGAACAAGGTCGTCGGCGGTACGGTGCCGAAGGAATACATCCCGGCTGTCGAAAAGGGCATCCGCATGCAGTCCTCGACGGGCGTGCTGGCTGGCTTCCCGACGGTGGACTTCAAGTTCACGCTTCTCGACGGCAAGTACCATGACGTTGACTCGTCGGCTCTGGCCTTCGAAATCGCCGCCAAGGCCTGCTTCCGCGAAGGCATGAAGAATGCTGGCCCCGTGATCCTTGAACCGATCATGGACGTTGAAGTGACGACCCCGAACGATCACGTCGGTGACGTGGTGGGCGATCTTAACCGTCGTCGTGGCATCATCCAGAGCCAGGAAACTGCCGGTTCGACCGTCATGATCCGCTCGCAGGTGCCGCTGAAGGAAATGTTCGGCTACATCTCGCATCTGCGTTCGGCTACCAAGGGCCGTGCATCGTTCACGATGCAGTTCCATCATTATGATCCGGTGCCGCGCAACGTGGCTGACGAGATCATGGCGAAGAGCGCCTGATCCCTTCGGGCTCAGTCCATCGCTACGAGAAAGCCGCCCTTCGGGGCGGCTTTTTTCGTTTTAGCCTCGTTCTTCCTTAACAGGGTCGTAGCCCCGGCAGGCTGCATAGAGACGGTAAAGCGTCTTACCCCGGAAGCTGAGCAAAATCATGACAACCAGACTGGTTTTCAAAACGATCCCGGCCGTGAAAGCATCACGCGCATGCGCGTCCAGATGAAGCAGGTAAAATCCTCTCAGCATGAAGAAGCCAGCCCATACACGCGTGTAGAACCGGAAGAAGCTGCCCAGGAATGGGGTTTCACTTCCAAAATTCGCGCCCTGCCTCTGCTCGGCAAGTGCCTGGATAAGCGAGATACGCGTCAGGCTGCCGACAAGAAATACGAACCCCAGAAGGAAGGCGCAGAGTGCGCCGAAGTTCTCAGGCGAAAGCCATCTTGCGATGTTGAGGGTCAGCACGCCAAAGCCGAGCGCCATACCGTTGAAAACGAACCAGATTGTCGGGAAATCGATATGGCCCCGCCACTGCCTGAGGGCATCGATACCGATCACGGCGAGGGTCGCAGGAAGGGCATAGCTCTGCAGTCCTGTGGCGTCGCCCAGCCAGACAAGGCCCAGCGCTCCCAGTTCTCCTGCGAGGGGGCGCAAGCGGCGCAGGCGTTCCGGGTTGGGATGGGGAGCGGGCATGAAAGAAATCCTCGATAGTCTTTACAATGTAAAGACCTCTTGTTGACCTCTCGTCAAGATGAACTTCTCGATGTAAAGTTCTGGATCAGGAGATCAGTATGAAGACCGATGCGACGCCTTACCATCATGGCGATCTTGCCAATGCGCTCTTGCAGGCTGCGCGGGCTCTGCTGGAGGAGGGCGGGTTGGAGGCACTCTCGCTTCGTGGTGTAACGCGTCGGGCCGGTGTCTCGGCTACCGCCGCTGTGCCGCATTTCGGTACACTTACCGGGTTGAGATCCGCTTTGGCAGCGCAGGGGTATGACGAGCTTGCTGATGCGCTCATCAGGGCTCAGGGGAGCTTTGATCAACCTGACGATACAGCGAGGCCAACTGTTTCCAGCAGTGCAGGGCCTCACACCACGGCGGCTCATGCTGCGGGGAGCGCCTATATCGCTTTTGCGCTGGCTAATCCCGGTCTCTTTCGGCTGATGTTCCGCAACGCATTACTCGATCATGGCCGGAGGGAGCTGGCTTCCGCCTCAGGGCGCGCTTTCGAGGCCTTGCGGCATCTATACGACGGTGAAGTGACCGGAGCAGAGCAATCGGCGCATATGGCGGGGCTGTGGGCGCGCGTCCACGGACTCGCGCTGCTGGCGATTGACGGCATGCTCGGACCATTGTTGGAGGAGGCGAAAGCCCTCTCACTGACTGAATTTCTGCAGGATGCCCTCGCGATGTCGTCACGACGGGATCGGCGGTGACGCATTCGAGAGGAACATGAACGGCAATTAACGTTCACGTTCTGGTGACTAACAAAAATATTGCAAAAACATTATATAAAATTAATCAGAACTCTGCTTCTCTCGTTTTCGGCAGAGGGGCCCATCGGGCAAAAACCCGCGCTGCTTCAGGCTCAAATCGGGAGGCTGGTCCCATGGCATTGGCCCAACAGACCACAATGGAAACGCAGAAAAACGGGGCTCCGCTCCTGCATGTGGCGGGTATTTCTAAGACATTTTCCGGGATCAAGGTTCTCAAGGATGTCTCTCTCAGCGCCTATGGCGGTGAAATCCTTGCCCTGATGGGCGAGAACGGGGCTGGCAAGTCCACGCTCATGAAAATTTTGTCAGGTGCGTATATCGCCGATCCGGGCGGTGAAATTCGTATTGCCGGTGAGGTTGCCAGAATTACCAACCCGGCTTCTGCGCGGGCTCTGGGTATTGGCATCATCTATCAGGAGCTTGCGCTCGCCCCCAACCTGACCGTCGCAGAGAATATCCATCTGGGTTCGGAACTGCGCAAAGGGGGCATGATCGATCGTTCGGCTATGAACGAAGCCTGCCGCGGCCTGCTCAAGGAACTCGGCGCGCCCTTCGGCCCCGAAGACAAGCTTTCGACCATGTCGGTAGCCGAGCAGCAACTGGTCGAGATTGCGCGCGCGCTGCATCGTGATGCGCGTATTCTGGTACTCGATGAGCCGACGACAGCCCTTTCGGCCCGCGAGACGGAGAGGCTCTTCGCGCTCATCCGCCAGCTTCGTGCCAAGGGTCTGGCGCTCATCTATATCAGCCATCGCATGGATGAAATCGATGAGCTGGCCGATCGTGTCTCCGTGCTGCGCGATGGCGCCCATGTCGGCACACTCGAGAAGCACGAGCTTTCCTCCGGGCGTATCGTCAGCCTGATGGTCGGTCGCGATTTGTCGAGCTTTTATGAAAAAGATGGCAATCACGTCCGTTACGATGCAGCGCCGATCCTTCAGGTCGAAGGGCTGACCGACGGCAAGCGTGTGCAGCCAGTCAGCTTCAGTGTTCGCCCCGGCGAGGTTCTCGGAATCGCCGGGCTCGTAGGCGCAGGACGCACCGAACTCGCCCGGTTGATTTTCGGTGCCGACCCCAAAGCTGCGGGTAAGGTCACGCTCGATTCCCGCAAGGTCGACATACGCTCGCCGCGCGACGCCTTGGCGGCAGGCATTGCCTATTTGACCGAAGATCGCAAATCGCTGGGATTGTTTCTCGACATGTCCTGTAGCGGCAACATCAATCTCGGCGTGGTCGAGCGCGACTCACGGCTTGGCGTGCTTGATCAGGGGAAGGGGCGCACCCGCGCAACGGGCTCCTTCGCCGCGCTGCGCATCAAGGCCCAGAACATGCTGACCAATGTCGGCGGGCTTTCCGGGGGTAATCAGCAGAAGGTCCTGCTTGGGCGCCTGCTCGAAACCGGTCCAAAACTACTGATTCTCGACGAGCCGACGCGGGGCGTCGATATCGGCGCGAAGACAGAAATCTACCGTATCATCAATGACCTGGCAGCCCAGGGGCTCGGGATCATCGTCATATCGAGCGAAATGGCCGAGATCATCGGCGTGAGCGATCGCGTGCTTGTCATGCGTGAGGGTCATCTCACGGGTGAACTCACGGGCGATGCGATCACGCAGGAGGCGATCATGTCTCTTGCGGTCGGTCTTGCCCCCGCTTCCTCAATCGCCGCCTAGGATACTATCTCTATGAGCACCACTCTCAACCCGGCGGTTGCGGCTACACCCGCCGCCCAGCTCAATGCACGCGCAACGACCCGTAGCATTCTTCAGGCAGCGGGCATGTTGCCGGTTCTGATCCTTCTCGCCCTCGGTTTTCATTTTCTGGGCGGGCACCGTTTCCTCTCGGGGCAGAATCTTTCGATCATCGCCCAGCAGGCATCGATCAATACAGTGCTTGCCTCAGGCATGACTTTCGTCATTCTGACGGGCGGTATCGATCTTTCAGTGGGTTCCATTCTGGCCTTCGCCGCGATGTGCGGACTGATCGTTTCTCTCTTGCCGCATCTGGCCTGGCTTGCCGTTCCGGCCTGTCTCGGGGCGGGGCTGCTGATTGGCGTTTTCAACGGTGCGCTGATCGCGGGGGTCAAGATTCCTCCCTTCATCGTCACACTGGGTACGCTCACTGCCGTGCGTGGCCTGGCGCGCCTGATGGGGAATGACCGCACGATCTTCAATCCTGACCTGTCTTTTGCGTGGATCGGCAATGACGGCATCGCCGTGACCTCCACCTTCACCATTCCCTGGCTTGCAGTTATCGCCCTCGCCGTCGTGGTGGTGAGCTGGTTCATCCTGCGTCGTACCGTGTTGGGGGTGCATATCTACGCCATTGGCGGCAATGCCTCGGCAGCCCGTCTCGCAGGTATCCGTGTCGGTCTCGTGCTGATGTTCGTCTACGCGGCTTCGGGTCTTCTGGCCGGCCTTGGGGCCGTCATGTCATCGGCACGACTCTATGCTGCCAACGGCCTGCAACTCGGCCAGTCATACGAACTGGATGCCATCGCTGCGGTCATTCTCGGCGGCACCTCGTTCGTCGGCGGTGTCGGCACGATCTGGGGTACGCTGGTTGGTGCACTTCTGATCGCGGTTCTGACCAATGGGCTCATTCTTATTGGCGTGTCCGATATCTGGCAGTTCATCGTCAAGGGACTCGTCATCATCGTGGCGGTCGCCCTCGACCGGTTCCGCGCTCCTGCGGCGCGCACCTGATCACAGGCCGCGCCTCTTCATCTTCCGGGTTTGTTTTTCTTCCGTTTCGGATGTTTCAAGATGATCACTCGTTCCAAAATCCTCCTCGGTGCGCTCGTTCTTTCCACCACTCTGGCGGCTCCTGCTGCGCGCGCCGAAGGCATCAGCAATGTCGGCGTCTCGGTCGGCTCGCTCGGTAATCCGTATTTCGTGGCGCTGGTCAAAGGGGCCACGACCCAGCTCAAGACGACGGCGCCCAGCGCCAAAATCAACGCCTTGTCAGCCGATTACGATCTCAACAAGCAGTTCTCCCAGATGGACAGCTTCGTGGCGTCAGGCGTCAATCTGATCCTGCTCAACGGTGTCGATCCCCAGGCCGTCATGCCCGCTATCAAGCGTGTGCAGAAATCAGGCGCAACGGTGATTGCCGTCGACGTGGGATCTGCCGGTGTTGATGGCACCGTTCAGACCGACAACGTGGCGGCTGGGCGCGTCTCCTGCGAGTATCTGGCGAAGAAGATCGACGGTAAAGGCGAGGTCGCTATAGAGAACGGGCCTCAGGTTTCGTCGATCATCGACCGAGTGAAAGGATGCAAGGAGGTTCTGGCGAAATATCCTGATATCAAGATTGTCAGCGATGACCAGAACGGTGGTGCCGAGCGCGACCTGGGCTTCAAGGTCATGCAGGGATATCTGGTGCGCTTTCCGAACCTCAAGGGCGTCTTTGCCATCAACGATCCCGAGGCAATCGGTGGCGATCTCGCCATCCGTCAGGCGCGTCGTCAGGGTATCACTGTCACGTCAGTCGACGGTGCGCCCGATATCGTGGCGTCGCTGAAAGACCCGAGATCGTCCATCGTCGCTTCTGCCAGTCAGGACCCTTACCAGATGGGCAAGGATGGCATTGCCATGGGGCAGGCGATCAAGGACGGCAAGTTGGCCAAGGGCACAGTGCGCCTCATGGCGCCGACACTCATCACGCGTGACAATGTCGGCAGCTACAAGGGCTGGACGGGCGAGTAACCCCGCTTTCCTCCCCGGCTCCTAGAGCCGGGGAGGTCTCTTTACGCC
>Ga0308171_1004831_pt1 | contig 10697 bp, 10 predicted proteins | sample PhyGR1_FD_202135 | JGI IMG/M metagenome (GOLD analysis project Ga0308171, IMG submission 202135) | Phyllosphere microbial communities from UC Gill Tract Community Farm, Albany, California, United States - DLSLSG.R1 | ecosystem: Host-associated > Plants > Phyllosphere > Unclassified | place: USA... | reverse complement strand
ACTGGGTGGCCGAGTACGAAGCGGGCCTGCCGAACTACAACAAGTTCAAGCAGGCCGACCTGGAGCACCCGATCGAGAAGGTAGGCAAGGAACTGCGCGCCAAGATGGTCTGGTTGCAAGGTCAAGCCGCGTAACAACGCGGCACCCCCACCCGCTCTGCAAGGTTCCCCCATGAACTCTCCCACACACCGCAGCGCGCCGCCCAACGGCGCGCGCTGGTTGACCCAGGCGCTGGAGGCCGAGGGTGTCCGTACGCTGTTCGGCTATCCGGGCGGCACCATCATGCCGTTCTACGACGCGCTGGTGGATTCGTCGCTGAAGCACATCCTGGTGCGCCATGAGCAGGGCGCGGCACTGGCCGCCAACGGCTTTGCGCGCGCCAGTGGCCAGGTCGGCGTCTGCGTGGCGACCTCCGGGCCGGGCGCCTCGAACCTGGTCACCGGCATCGCCGATGCGATGCTCGATTCGGTGCCGATGGTCTGCATCACCGGCCAGGTCGCCACGCCGCTGCTGGGCACCGATGCGTTCCAGGAACTGGACGTGTTCGGTCTGACCATGCCGATCGTCAAGCACAGCTGGCTGGTGCGCAGCGTCGATGACCTGCCGCGGGTGGTCGCCGATGCCTTCCGCATCGCCCGTGAGGGCCGTCCCGGCCCGGTGCTGATCGATCTGCCCAAGGACGTGCAACTGGCCGATGCCAGCCACCTGCCGGCGCATGTGCCGGCCAATGTGGAGCCGCCGCCGGCCGCTGCAGACGCGGCCATCGCCGAGGCCATCGCGGCTCTGGCGGCGGCCGAAAAGCCAGTGGTCTACGCCGGTGGTGGCATCGCACTGGGCGATGCGGTGCAGGACCTGCGTGACTTCATCGAGGCCAGCGCCATCCCCACCGTGATGACCCTGCGCGGACTGGGCGCGCTGCCGGCCAGTCACCCGCACTCGCTGGGCATGCTGGGCATGCACGGCACCCGCGCGGCGAACATGGCCGTGCAGGAAAGCGATCTGCTGCTGGTGCTGGGTGCACGCTTCGATGATCGGGCGACCGGCAAGCTGGCCGAGTTCGCACCATTCGCCCGCGTGGTGCACATCGATGCCGACGCGTACGAGATCTCCAAGCTGCGCAGCGCCGATGTCGCCGTACCCGGCAACGTCGGCCACGCCATCCGCGCCCTGCGTGCGGCCTTCCCCTCCCCCAAGTCCCACCAGGACGCATGGCGCAAGCGCTGCGCACAGCATCGCGAACGCTTCGCCGCGCGCTACGACGCACCCGGCCAGCACATCTACGCCCCGGCGCTGCTGAAGCGCCTGAGCGAACTGGCGCCGGCCGATACAGTGGTCGCCTGCGACGTCGGCCAGCACCAGATGTGGGTCGCGCAGCACTGCCGCTTCACGCATCCGCGCAACCACCTGACCAGCGGTGCACTGGGCACGATGGGCTTCGGCCTGCCGGCGGCGATGGGCGCGCAGTTCGCCTGCCCCGAGCGCACGGTGGTGCTGGTGTCCGGCGATGGCAGCTTCATGATGAACGTGCAGGAGCTGGCGACCATCGCCCGCTGCCGCCTGCCGGTGAAGATCATCCTGCTGGACAACAGTTCGCTGGGCATGGTTCGGCAGTGGCAGGAACTGTTCTTTGCCGAGCGTTACAGCGAGATCGACCTGTCCGACAACCCGGACTTCGTGGCCTTGGCCAAGGTGTTCGGCATCGCGGCCACGCGCATCGATGCACGTGATGACGTCGAAGGTGGCCTGGCCGCGCTGCTGGCCGAACCCGGCCCGGCCCTGCTGCACGTGGCCATCGATGCACGCGCCAACGTGTGGCCGCTGGTGCCGCCCAATACCGCCAACAGCACCATGCTGGAAAGCAACCCTGCACATGCACGCCAGGAGATCCCCAATGCAATACCGGCTTGACCTGGTGCTGCAACCGGCCGAGGGCGCGCTGCTGCGCGTGATCGGCATGGCCGAACGCCGCGGTTTCGCACCGCGCGCGATCACCGCTGCGCCGGTGGCCGCCGATGATGGCCGTTGGCACCTGCAACTGGTGGTGGACAGCCAGCGCCCGCCGGAAACGCTGTGCCGGCAGATGGAAAAGATCTACGACTGCGTTTCGGTGCAGATGACCGCACTGGAAGGAGCATCCGCATGAACGCCCGTACCGTATGCAACACGGTGCCGGTACGGAGGCGTCTTCTTCGCCGCCCGTGCCCGCTTGCGGTGGTCGGCACCGCCCTGCTGGTGGCCCATGCCGGCCACTGATGCCAGCAAGGAAAGCGATGTCGGCGACGTAACCGTTGCTGACGTACTGGCCGCGCAGGCCCGCCTGCGCCGCTTCCTGCCGCCCACGCCACTGCACCATGCCGAGCGCTTCGGCACCTGGCTGAAGCTGGAAAACCTGCAGCGCACCGGCTCGTACAAGGTGCGCGGCGCGCTCAATGCGCTGCTGGCCGCCCGCGAACGTGGCGATACCCGGCCGGTGATCTGCGCCTCGGCCGGCAACCACGCCCAGGGCGTGGCCTGGGCCGCCTATCGCCTGGACGTGCCGGCCATCACCGTGATGCCGCATGGCGCACCGGCGACCAAGATCGCTGGCGTCGCCCATTGGGGTGCAACGGTGCGCCAGCATGGCAACAGCTATGACGAGGCCTATGCGTTCGCCGTTGAACTGGCGCAGCGCCACGGCTACCGCTTCCTGTCCGCCTTCGACGATGCCGATGTCATCGCCGGCCAGGGCACCGTCGGCATCGAACTGGCCGCGCACGCGCCGGACGTGGTGATCGTACCGATCGGCGGTGGCGGGCTGGCATCCGGCGTCGCCTTGGCACTGAAATCGCAGGGCGTGCGCATCGTCGGTGCGCAGGTCGAGGGGGTCGACTCGATGGCCCGCGCGATCCGCGGCGATGTGCGCGAGATCAATCCTGTGCCGTCGCTGGCCGATGGCGTGCGGGTGAAGATCCCCGGTTTCCTGACCCGTCGCCTGTGTACCTCGCTGCTGGACGATGTGGTGATCGTGCGCGAAGCCGAGCTGCGCGAGACCCTGGTGCGGCTGGCACTGGAAGAACACATCATCGCCGAAGGCGCCGGTGCGCTGGCACTGGCCGCCGGCCGTCGCGTCGCCGGGCGCCGCAAGTGCGCGGTCGTCTCCGGCGGCAACATCGATGCCGGCGTGCTCGCCGGCCTGCTCACCGACATCCGCCCACGCCCGCCACGCAAGCCGCGCCGACGCCGGGCAGAAACCCCGCGCTCGCCCGGCAGGGCGACCGCCACCGCTTTTCCCACGCCTTCCCCTTCCCCCCTGCAAGCCGTCGCACCCGCTGTCGAGGAGATTTCCCTGTGACCACCATCGAACGAATTACCACCCCGCGCATCCGCATCTTCGACACCACCCTGCGTGACGGCGAGCAGTCCCCCGGCTGCACGGCCAGCTCGCAGTCCGACCGCGAAGCGATGGCCCTGATCGGCCGCGAACTGCGCCGCCCGAGCCTGAGCCTGGCAGTGCTGTCGCGCTGCCTGCAGGCCGACATCGAAACCTCGGCGCGTGCGCTGGAAGCCGCTGCCAATCCGCGCCTGCATGTGTTCCTGTCCACCAGCCCGCTGCACCGCGAGCACAAGCTGCGGATGACCCGCGAGCAGGTACTGGAGTCGGTACGCAAGCACGTAGCGCTGGCCCGCTCGTACATTGACGACGTCGAGTTCTCCGCCGAGGACGCCACCCGCACCGAACTGGACTACCTGATCGAGGTCTCGCGCGTGGCGATCGCTGCCGGCGCCACCACCATCAACCTGCCCGACACGGTCGGCTTCACCACGCCGGAAGAGATCCGCACGATGTTCCAGCAGGTCATCGCTGGCGTCGCCGATGTGCCGAACGCAGCCAACGTGATCTTCAGCGCCCACTGCCACAACGATCTGGGCCTGGCCGTGGCCAACTCGCTGGCCGCCATCGAAGGCGGCGCGCGCCAGGTCGAATGCACCGTCAACGGCATCGGTGAGCGCGCCGGCAACTGCTCGCTGGAAGAGATCGCGATGGTGCTGAAGGTGCGCCAGGCCTTCTACGAGCAGGACACCGCCATCGACACCCCGCGCATCGTCGGCACCTCGCAGCTGCTGCAGCGCCTGGTCGGCATGCCGGTACAGCGCAACAAGGCCATCGTGGGTGCCAATGCCTTCGCCCATGAGTCGGGCATCCACCAGCACGGCATGCTGCGCCACCGCGGCACCTACGAAATCATGCGTCCAGAAGACGTGGGCTGGGAAGATTCGCAGATGGTGCTGGGCCGCCACAGTGGCCGCGCCGCCGTCGAAGCCCGCCTGCGCGCACTGGGCTTCTGGCTGGAAGAAGACGAGCTGAAGCTGGTGTTCGAGCAGTTCAAGGGGCTGTGCGAGCAGCAGCGCGTGGTCACCGATGCCGACCTGCAGACGCTGATGCAGGGCGGCTCCAATGCCCAGGGCTACCGCCTGGCCTCGATGACCATCAGCGATGTCGGCAGCCGCGCCAACGCGCTGGTCGAACTGTCCGACCCGGACGGCAACCGCGTGGCCGAGACCGCGCAGGGCGACGGCCCGGTCGATGCGCTGTTCGGCGCGTTGTCGGCCGCCACCGGTGTGCAGCTGATGCTGGACAGCTACCACGTGCACAGCGTCGGCATCGGCGCCGACGCGCGTGGCGAGGCCAACCTGAGCGTGCGCCACGAGGGCGTGGAGTACGACGGCACCGGTACCAGCAAGGACATCATCGAAGCATCCGCGCTGGCCTGGCTGGACGTGGCCAACCGCCTGCTGCGCCAGCGCCAGGCCAACGCCGGCATCAGTACTGAATCACCTGCCACCGCCACTGCCTGAGGAATGTGAGATGAGCGCCTTCGACACCGCAACCACCACCAGCAGCGCTGGCCAGCAGTGGAATGCCCAGGACTATGCGATCGATGCCGGCTTCGTGCCGACCCTCGGTGGCGCCGTTGCGAGCCTGCTCGATGCGCGCGCCGGCGAGCGCATTCTCGACCTGGGGTGTGGCGATGGCGTGCTCACCACCGAACTGGCCCTCAGCGGCGCCCACCTGCAGGGCGTCGATGCCTCGCCGGAAATGGTGATCGCCGCGCGTGCGCGGGGCGTCGATGCGCAAGTGATGGACGGCCACGCCCTGTCCTTCGACGGTGTGTTCGATGCGGTGTTCAGCAACGCCGCCCTGCATTGGATGCCCGACCCGGATCGCGTGCTGGAGGGCGTGCGCCGCGCCCTGCGCCCCGGCGGGCGCTTCGTCGCCGAGTTCGGCGGCCATGGCAACGTGGCCACGATCGTTGCCGCCGTGCAGGCCGCGCGCGTCGCCCATGGCCATGGTGCCAGCGCATTCCACTGGTACTTCCCCACCGCCGATGCCTACGCAGACCGCCTGCGCCAGCATGGCTTCCAGGTGCAGCTGATCGAATGCCTGCCGCGGCCGACCGCGCTGCCCACCGGCGTTGCCGGCTGGCTGCGGGTGTTCGCCGCTCCGCTGCTGGACGATCTGCCGGCCCAGGCGCGCGCCACGGTGCGCGATGCCGCCACGGCCCTGCTGGCCGATCTGCCGCGCAATGCCGCCGGCCAGCCGCTGGCCGACTACGTGCGCCTGCGCGTGCTCGCGCGGCGCCGCTGACCTGCTCCTGTTACTTTCTCTTCGATGCCCGTTACTCCGTACTCCTGCCAGGCAAACGCATGACTTCCGCACCCCGCACCCTGTACGACAAACTGTGGGACGCCCACGTGGTGGTTCCAGAAACCGACAGCGCGCCCGCCGTGCTGTATATCGACCTGCACCTGATCCATGAAGTGACCTCGCCGCAGGCCTTCACCGAGCTGCGCGAGCGTGGCCTGAAACCGCGCCGTCCGGATCGGACCAAGGCCACGATGGACCATTCCACCCCGACCCTGCCGGCCGCCGCCGACGGTACGCTGCCCTACGCCAGTGCCGCCTCCGAGGCACAAGTCGCGATGCTGGCACGCAACTGCGCCGAGCACGGCATCGAACTATTCGACATGGCCTCGGACAACCGCGGCATCGTCCACGTGATCGCACCGGAACAGGGCTTCACCCAGCCGGGCATGACCATCGTCTGCGGCGACAGCCACACCTCTACCCACGGGGCATTCGGCTCGCTGGCGTTCGGCATCGGCACCAGCGAAGTCGGCCATGTGCTGGCCACGCAGTGCCTGCTGCAGCGCAAGGCGAAGACGCTGGCGATCACCGTCGATGGCAAGCTGGCACCCGGCATCGGCGCCAAGGACGTGGTCCTGCACATCATCGGCGTGATCGGCGTCAATGGTGGTACCGGGCACGTGATCGAGTTCCGTGGCAGCACCATCGAAGCGATGGACATGGAACAGCGCATGACCCTGTGCAACATGTCGATCGAAGCAGGTGCACGCGCCGGCATGGTCGCTCCCGACCAGGTGACGTTCGACTTCGTCGCCAATACGCCGCGCGGCCCCAAGGGCGCCGACTTCGACGCTGCCGTTGCCCGCTGGACGCAGCTGCGCAGCGATGAAGGCGCGCGCTTCGACAGCGAAGTGCACATCGATGCCGCCGATATCCGCCCGACCCTGACCTGGGGCACCCACCCCGGCACCGCCATCGCGGTGGATGCGCCGATCCCGGCGGCCAACGACGCCGCCGCGCAGAAGGGCCTGGATTACATGCACTTCCAGGCGGGACAGACGCTGGCCGGCACGCCGGTAGACGTGGTGTTCGTCGGCTCCTGCACCAATGGCCGGCTGAGCGACATGCGCGAAGTGGCCCAGGTGCTGCGCGGCCGTCGCGTCGCCGAGCGCGTGCGCATGCTGGTGGTGCCTGGTTCCGAGATCGTCAAGCGCCAGGCCGAGGCCGAAGGCATCCATGAGATCGTGCGCGCAGCCGGTGCCGAATGGCGCGAACCGGGCTGTTCGATGTGCATCGCCATGAATGGCGACCTGGTCGCCCCCGGGCAACTGGCGGTCAGCACCAGCAACCGCAATTTCGAAGGCCGCCAGGGCCCGGGCTCGCGCACCCTGCTGGCCTCGCCGATGAGTGCTGCCTGGGCCGCTGTGCAGGGCCACGTCGCCGATGCCCGTGAGCTGTTCGCCAAGGAGGTGGCCTGATGAGCGGCTTCCGCACCCTGAGCTCGGCCAGCGTGGTGCTGCGCCAGACCAACATCGACACCGACCAGATCATTCCGGCGCGGTTCCTGTCCACCACCGAGCGTGCCGGCCTGGGCCGCAATGCGTTCAACGACTGGCGCTGGCAGGCCGATGGCTCGCCCGTGGCGGACTTCGCCTTCAACCAGCCGCACAACGCCGGCCGCAGCATCCTGCTGGCGGGCCGCAACTTCGGCTGCGGTTCCTCGCGCGAACATGCGCCGTGGGCACTGACCGATCTGGGCTTGCGTGCCATCGTCAGCAGCGAGATCGCCGACATCTTCCGCGGCAATTCGCTGAAGAACGGCCTGCTGCCGATCGTGCTGGACGAGGCCGATGTGCAGCTGCTGATGCAGCGCCCGGACGATGAGCTGACCATCGACGTTGCGGCGCGCGAACTTCGCACGCCCGATGGCCGCGTCTACGCCTTCCCGTTGGACGGCTTCTCGCAGACCTGCCTGCTGGAAGGCGTCGATCAACTGGGTTATCTGTTGGGCCGTGTCCCTGAAATCGAACGTTACGAGAGTGAGCATGCACGCTGAAATTGTTGTCCTGCCCGGTGATGGCATCGGCCCGGAAGTGGCCGCCGCCGCGGTCGCCGTTCTGAACGCCGTCGCCAAGCGCTTCAACCACACCTTCACCTTCAGCGAGCACGACATCGGTGGCATCGCCATCGACCGCCACGGCGAGCCACTGCCGGCGTCGACCCTGGCCGCCTGCCAGGCCGCCAACGCCGTGCTGCTGGGCGCCGTGGGCGGGCCGAAGTGGTCCGACCCGAATGCCAAGGTGCGTCCGGAACAGGGCCTGCTGGCAATCCGCAAGGCGCTGGGCCTGTACGCCAACCTGCGCCCGGTGCGCACCCATGAAGCCGCGCTGCACGCCTCGCCGATCAAGGCCGAGCTGCTGCAGGGCGTGGACTTCGTGGTGGTGCGCGAGCTGACCGGCGGCATCTACTTCGGTGACAAGATCCGCGACGCCGACAGTGCCAGCGACTTGTGCCGCTACACCGTGGCCGAGATCGAGCGCGTGCTGCGCAGTGCCTTCCGGCTGGCGCAGCAGCGCCGCGGCAAGGTCACTTCGGTGGACAAGGCCAACGTGCTGGAAACCTCACGCCTGTGGCGTGACGTGGCCGCGCGCATCGGCCGCGAGGAGTTCCCGGACGTGGCGCTGGAGCACCAGCTGGTCGATTCGATGGCCATGCACCTGCTGGCCAAGCCGCGCGAGTACGACGTGATCGTGACCGAGAACATGTTCGGCGACATCCTCACCGACGAAGCCTCGATGCTGGCCGGCTCGCTGGGCCTGCTGCCGTCGGCCTCGCTGGGTGAGCCGGGCGCAGTCGGCATCTATGAGCCGATCCATGGTTCGGCGCCGGATATCGCCGGCAAGGGCATCGCCAATCCGTATGCAACGATCTTCAGTGCGGCGATGCTGCTGCGCCATTCGCTGGGGCTGGAAGCAGAAGCCGCAGCAGTGGAGGCCGCCGTGCATGCCGTGCTGGACGATGGCGTGTTCACTGCCGATCTGGCCGCCAAGGGCCACGCGGTGAGCACCGCCGCAGCCACCGACGCGGTGCTGGCCAAACTGGGATGAGTGATCGGGTATCGGACGGCGTCCGCTACCCGCTCTCTCTGCGCATCCGGCACTGACTCACTCAGTGCGGGATGTCCGTGCTCTGCGGATCGCTCGCGGCCGCGCGTATCTGCGAACTACTGCATCCGGTCAGGACGGCCCCGTCGTCAGCTCTGGCCACCACGCGTTCATGGATTCGGATGCTGCCCGAAGGCAAGCGGCTGCGCGACGTTTCGCGTTGCCAGACCTGCACGCCGGCCTGCTGGTGAGCAGTTGTCAGGCCGGCATCGAGCAACACGCTTGCCACATTGATTCTGCCAAGGTCTGCAGCGAACAGGCCGGCCGGTGCGGCCAGCACCTTGTCGGTGGCGATGCCCTGGATCTGCAGCGGTGTCTGCAGGTCGATCTGGAAGGCGGGAAGCACCGTGCCCTTGATCGCATGCGTGGGTGCCGACACTGCGCGCACCTCTGCCGGCCATTCGCCCTGCGGCTGTTCCATCACCTGCTGCAGCAGGCGCCCGACGCGGCGCAGGGCTGCATCGTCGGCACGGCACTCGATGGCCGCTGTGAGGTCATTGGCATCTGCACGCTGCTGCCCATCCAGTGGCAACGTACCCCGCGTGCTGGCATCTGGGGCAGTACATCCCAACCGATAGCCGTCGCCATCGCTGCTCACCATGATCGACGGGGCCGACGTGTTGCCACCAACCGATCGTGCGGACCACACCCGAAAGGGTTCACGCAGCGTGCTCGACTGCAGCTGCAGGCCATGACGGGCAACGATACGATCACGCGCTGCAGCGTCGATGGCAATGGACAACCCCTGCGCGTCTGCGAAAACACGCCGGGTCCGCACGCCCTGCGCGGTCAACGGCACCGGCATGTCGATGACTGTCACCGAAGCAGCGTCGGCGTCTCCGGCCTGCTCGAAATGCCAGTCACGCAGGTGCAGCGGGCGACCGGCCGGATCGCCGTAACGTGCCGCACGCAGGGTGCTGGCGACGGTCTGCCGGGTATCTGCACTGGCACGACACTCGAGCACCGCAAGCAGGTCCTGCTGAAAGTGCAGGGCCTCGGTCTGCGCTGGCTCTGCATCGGCATGACCGCAGCAGGCAACCAGCATCAGCACGCAAGCGCGGATCGTGCGAGGGAACATGCAGGCACTCCGGCCCCGGGACAGCCTGCTATTGTGCCCGTGAACGCCCTGATTGGCAGCCAGCAGCATCCACGCATGACGTGGATCTACTGCGCGAACCCAAGCCTCGCGTGTTTCTACTTGGTGGTGTAACCGCCATTGACCAGGATGGTCTGCCCGGTCATCCACCAACCGTCGGTCACCAGGAAGCGGATCCACGGCACGATGTCGGCGATGTCGGTCAGGCCAGTGCGGGTGAACGCCGACAGCGCCGCCGCGGTCTTGTGGTACGCCTGCGCATCGGCACTCTCGGCCGGATAGAAGAACGGCGTGTCCATCGGACCGGGGCCGATCGCGGTCACCGAGATACCACGCTCGCCAAACTCCTTCGATGCCGCGCGGGTGAAGTGTTCCACCGGCGCCTTGGTGCCCGCGTAGCTGGAATAGAACGGCGTGAACGCGCCCAGCAGCGACGTGACCAGCGTGCAGATTCGGCCGCCGTCATTGACGTTTCGACCGGCTTCCTTGAGGAAGAAGAACGCGGTCTTCGCGTTTACCGCGCTCATCTCGTCGTACTCCGCTTCGCTGATCTCCAGCATCGGCTTCTTCAGCACCTTGCCAACGGTGTTGATGGCGATATCCGGCCGGCCGACTGCAGCGACGGCATCGGCGAACAAGCGTTCCATCGCCGCCGCCGAGGTCAGGTCGCCCTGCAGGGCAACAGCCTTGCTGCCAGCAGCCTGTACAGCGGCCACCGTTGCTTCCGCATCAGCCTGGGTGGCGGCACTGTTGTAGTGGATGACGATGGCCTTGGCGCCCTGGCTGGCAAAGTCGCGGGCCAGCAGCCAGC
>Ga0308171_1004830_pt1 | contig 10698 bp, 8 predicted proteins | sample PhyGR1_FD_202135 | JGI IMG/M metagenome (GOLD analysis project Ga0308171, IMG submission 202135) | Phyllosphere microbial communities from UC Gill Tract Community Farm, Albany, California, United States - DLSLSG.R1 | ecosystem: Host-associated > Plants > Phyllosphere > Unclassified | place: USA... | reverse complement strand
CTATCGATATGTTGGGAACTGCTGAAAAAGTGGTAATCGACAAAGACAATACGACGCTTGTAAACGGTGGTGGTGAAGAAGCTCAGATCAAAGGAAGAGTTTCTCAGATCAAAGCTCAGATGGAAACAACAACTTCTGACTATGACAGAGAAAAACTTCAGGAGAGATTGGCTAAATTGGCTGGTGGTGTAGCTGTACTTTACGTAGGTGCTGCATCTGAAGTGGAAATGAAAGAGAAAAAAGACAGAGTTGACGATGCATTGCACGCAACTAGAGCTGCTGTAGAAGAAGGAATCGTTGCCGGTGGTGGTGTTGCTTTGGTAAGAGCAGTTGCTGCCCTTAACTTCGAAGGTGCTAATCCTGACGAAACGACTGGTATCAAGATCATCAAAAGAGCGATTGAAGAGCCTTTGAGACAAATCGTTACCAATGCTGGAGGAGAAGGTTCTGTAATCGTTGCGAAAGTAGCGGAAGGAACTGGAGATTTCGGTTATAACGCAAAAACTGACGAATATGTTAATATGCTTGAAGCTGGAATCATCGATCCAACTAAAGTGACAAGAGTTGCTTTGGAAAATGCAGCTTCTGTTTCTGGAATGTTACTTACAACCGAATGTGTGATCACTGAAGTAAAAAGTGCTGAACCTGCAATGCCAATGGGCGGCGGGATGCCAGGAATGATGTAACGGTCAGCGACCGACGCTATTATAAATTTAAAACCGTTCAGATTTTTCTGAGCGGTTTTTTTGTGGATTTTATTTGAAATTAAATTTAATGTCAGTTTATTCGAAAATTTTAAATGGTTTTTTTATTTTTATTAAAAATTAATAACTAACTGAAATTCCATGTTGATTCAAACTTCAAATGACTTCCGAAAGAAAGGTCAAGCCGCCATTTTTTCTATCATCCTTTTCATCATTGTTTATATCTTACTTTTCATCTCAGCCATTGCCTTGACGGTCGCCTGCGTGACTAGAGGAATTATGCTGATTGCCGCAAAGCCAATGTTTTTCACATTGATGATCGGACTTGGACTAGCGAGTTTCGGATTGTTGATCTTTTATTTTTTAATTAAATTTCTTTTCAAAAAACACATCAACGACAGAAGTTTTCTCACCGAAATAACACAAAGAGACGAACCTGAACTTTTTGCCATGATCAGCGAGATCGTGAAAGAAACCGGAACAGATTTTCCGAAAAAAGTTTACCTGAGTTATGATGTCAATGCAAGTGTTTTTTACGATTCCAACTTTTGGAGTATGTTTTTGCCCATCAAGAAAAACCTCACCATCGGAATTGGACTCGTCAATGCGTGTACAAAACAGGAACTGAAGGCAATTCTCGCCCACGAGTTCGGTCATTTTTCCCAAAGGTCGATGAAGGTGGGAAGCTATGTTTATAACGTGAATCAAATCATTTTCAATCTTGTAAATGACGATGAATCCTACAGGAACACGATTCAAAGTTGGGCCAACGCAAGCGGTTATTTTGCAATTTTTGCAGAGTTAGCGCTGAAATTCACCCAGGGAATCCAATGGGTCCTGGCCAAGATGTATTCTTTTGTCAACATCAGACATATGGCGCTTTCGCGAGAGATGGAGTTCCATGCGGATGAGGTCGCTGCAAACATTGCCGGATCACTGGCTTTGGAGGAATCACTTCTAAGAATGGACCTGGCCGACAATTCCTATAATAACGTCATCAATTTCTACGAATCCAAGATCAAGGATAATAAAGCAAGTAGGAACATTTACAAAGAGCAATTTTACGTAATGTCATTCCTTGCAAAAGAAAGCGATCTGGAGATGAAACACGATCTTCCTGTGGTTAAGCTCTCAGAAAGTGGACTCTTCAACAAATCTAAACTGAATATAGAAAACCAATGGGCATCACATCCATCCACAGAAGACCGCGTTGCAAGACTTAGAAAACTAAATATCCAAAAAGAATCTGATAACAGGACGGCAAGGTCATTATTCAAAAATTTTGAACAAACGGAAGAGAAGTTGACCCAAAAACTGTTCTCAAATGTTCAATATGAAAGTGAAAGATCGAATTTGGAATTTGATCATTTCAAAGAAGAATTCGAAACCACTTACAACAAAGACACTTTTGATAAGATCTTCAACAATTATTATGACAACAAAAGTCCGGACCGTTTTGATCTGGAAACAGCAATTCCTTCTGATGAAAATTTAAGTTTCGACGAGCTTTTTGGCAAAGACAAAGTGGAGATCGCATACAATCTGATAGCCTTGGAAAACGACAAAAATACAATTGAATCCATTTCCAAGAAAGAATTAAAGATAAAAACCTTCGACTACGATGGCACGAAATACAAAGCTTCTGAAGCTAAAAACTTGATCCCGAAATTGGAAAATGAGATCAGATTTTTGAAGGAGGAAGTCACCGCGAATGACATCAATATCTATCATTATTTCTTGAAAAAAGCGAAGGAACAGAATAGTGAATATGAGTTTCGAACTTATTACTCTGATTTCGTCAATTACGAAGCATCTTATGAAGAACAATTCAAGTTGTATCTGGAGGTGAATGACGCATACGCTTTTGTGAGTGTGACGACACCTTTTGAACAGATCAAAAAGAACTTCAGAAAACACATTCCACTCGAATCAAAACTAAAAGATGAACTAAAAAAAATCCTCACAAATCCTTTATTGGAAAGTGATATCACTGAGGAGGCTCGCAAAGATCTACAATACTACATGGACAATCAGTTGATCTATTTTAATAACAACCAATATTTTAATGATGATCTACAACATCTATTTTTCGCGATCAATAGTTACCAATATTACACCGCGAGAAATTATTTTCTTTTGAAGAAAAGACTTTTGGATCAAATGTCGATCTTGGAAAAAAATGTTTGATGCTGGTTTTCAAATATTGGCCGTGCAAATGTTCTGTGCGGGTTTTTTATAATTCATTTTAAATCTTTAAATTTAGACAAACAAAAATACCATGATTTTAGACCTTCTATTACAAAGTTATAGTCATTATTCATTTTCAGATTTTTATATGATAGATTCTTTCCGGAACGATGATGATTTTTTAGTATGGCTTCTATTAATGGGTGCTTTGTTTTTTCTTTTGGCACTTATTGTGGGGACGGCTCTGGTGATCATTTTTTTTCTTATTCTGTTTTTCCTTGCTACTGGCGGTATTCTGTCGGCCTCTGTTTTGGTCGGTGTGCAACAAAGGTCTGTGAGCAAAGGTTTTAAGACCTTGTTTCTATCCATTTCTATTTTAGGAAGCACTATTATTTCCCTGATATTCTTTTTGATCGTGAACTCGATGAAGGATTGGTGGGAAAACAATATTGCGATCTTTGCAGGGATCATTTGCGGTGTGCTTTCGGGTTGGCTTTTGGGGCTTCTGATCTTCGAAGCGACCAAAAAACTAGCGATTTTGATTAAGGACAAATATGAACAGCGAGCAAATTCCAAAACCATCAGATAACAAAGATTCTTTACTTTAAAAAATTTCTGAAGTTCACGTTCGCTGATTGTTTTGGATCAAATATTGCATAGAAATAAAACAATCATGTGACCTCGTAAAAAATATATTAATACTATGGCTGTCAAAATTTTACAAATCATTTTAATGACAAATATACTGATAGGTTGTGAGAAGAACGCTGCCGAAAATCAATTTGAGGTAGAGAATGCTAAACAACTGAAAGAGGAGGTCGTTAAGGAATTTGTAAGTCAACTGAAGCCAAAAGATACGCTTTTTATTGTCACCTCAAGAATGTTGGGTGTCTGCGGCAATGATGAAAGGTATGATGGTAATACAACAGTGCAAGAAAAACTTGAAGAGAAGAAGTACATCCGGGAAAATCCGTATTATGTGGATGCCGACAAAGATTATTTGGGAAAATATGACGTTGGCAAGTCGGTCGTCATCACGGGAAGCGCTTTTGATAATGAATTCTCGTCAAATCTTATCACTTTTAACAACGACTCTTTGAAAGTGAAAAAAAACGTTTACGACATTCAATTTTTAGACGTTAGGAAAGATACAGTTACCGTTTCAGGTTTCGATTTTATCAATAATAAAAATGCTTTGCAATTCAAAATGGTGTTGCGAAATTCACGTTGGAAAGTATTGTGAGAAACGTAATTGTTTCTAAGTAAAAAGATTATCAATAAACAAATAATTTAAAATAAGGCCAGTAAACCAAAATTCCAACCACAATTGCTGCAATCGTCGCAAGCAAAACCGCTCCGCCTGCCAGATCTTTAATAATTCCAATTCTCAAATCAAATTCCGGCTGAATATAATCGCAAATCTTCTCAACGCAAGTATTCAAAGCTTCCGTCACCAAAACAAAGAAGGAAACCAAAATGATCAAAGCGGTTTCAAAGTTTGAAAGACCCAAATAAACGATCAAAAAAAGATTAATGATCAATCCCAAAATATGGATCTGGAAGTTTCGTTCGTTCCTTAAGATCCACAAAATTCCACGGATCGTGAACTGAACGCTTTTATGAAATGGCGGTTTTTTCATCTTGATTTTTATAATTAAATGATGGTCTTTTTAAATCTTTGATGAGTTTTACGTCTTTGTGAACCTTTAAAAATATCTTCAATAATTTCAAAAAAATCTTGGCGGACTTTGCGTTCAAAAGAATCATCATTAATAAACTTTGACAAAGTTATCCAAACTTATTTTACTCCAAATGAAAAATTGTTAATAACTAAATAAATACAGCTTTTAAAATCACATCAAATTCATTATCTTTGTAGAATTGAAATAAATACAGTTTATGAGATTTATTGTTGCCAGTGGCGATTTGCAAAAAGCTTTACAGACAGTTAGCGGCGTGATTTCCGGTTCACAGTCTAGACCAATTTTGGAGAATTTTCTTTTCGAGTTAGATCAGAACTTGTTGACTGTTACCGCGTCAGACGGCGAAACAACACTGATCACTTCTCTTGAGGTGAAGTCAGATGACAAAGGAAAAATAGCAGTTCCGGGAAAGATCTTTCAGGATTTCTTGAAAACTTACGGCGAGCAGCCTTTGACTTTGGCCGTGAAAGATTCCGAAGACGGAAACGGAAGCGTTCTAGAGATATTGGATGAGAAAGATAACTTTGCAGTAGCGCTTGACAATGCAGACGATTATCCGGAATTGCCGGAATTCGATGCGTCTCAAAAAGTGACCATCTCTGGTGGCGTTTTGGCAGAAGCTCTTGCGAACACTTTGTTTGCGACGAGTAATGATTCTCTTCGTCCAGTGATGACAGGTGTTTTATTTCAATTCAAAGAAGATGAGACCAATTTTGTGTCCACAGATTCTCACAGATTGGTAGTTTACAAAAGAACAGATGTCACGCATCCTGAGACTTTGGAATTCATTATGCCGAAAAAACCATTGGCGATCTTCAAAAATATCCTGAACAATTCAACGGAAGATGTTTTGATCGAGTTTAGCGATAATATGGCGAAATTCACTTTTGGAAACAACACTTGGATCTGTCGTTTGATCGATGGAAAATATCCAAACTACAACGCTGTCATCCCGAAAGAAAATCCAAACGTTTTGACCATCAACAGAGGTTTGCTTTTGAGTTCTATCAGAAGAGCGTCCATTATGTCAAACAAATCGACCAATCAGGTAAGATTCAAATTGTCTGGAAACGTGCTTCACCTTCACGCAGAAGATACAGAATACGCGAACAAAGCGGATATGCAGATTCCTTGCGATTACAACGGTGACGATATCAACATCGGTTTCAGTTCAAAATTCCTGACAGAGATGTTATCCGTTTTGGCTTCCGACGATGTAACAATGAAAATGTCTCAACCAAACAGACCAGGAATTGTAGAGCCGGTTGATGGATTGGAGGAGAACGAAAGTATCCTGATGCTGTCAATGCCAGTAATTGGACTATAAAATCATCATCGATTAGTGATAATTGATTATCAATTAAAATAAAAATACAATTTGAGATTTGATGATTCAAGTCTCAAATTTTGTTTAATAAAAACCTCGGACATCAGACTTCTGACTTCCGACAATAATATAAAAAATGAAAATTTCTAATAATTGGCTTAAGGATTATATCAAAACTGAACTTTCTACGGAAAAGATCAGTGCTTATCTTACAGACATCGGTCTGGAAGTGGAAGGCGTGGATAAATTCGAAAGCGTAAAAGGCAGTCTGGAAGGTATCATCGTTGGTAAAGTCTTAACTTGCGAAAAACACCCGAATGCTGATAAACTCAACAAAACTACAGTTGATGTTGGTGGTGGAAAAATTTTGGAGATCGTTTGTGGCGCACCAAATGTTGCCGAAGGACAAACCGTTCCCGTTGCAGTGGTTGGAACCAAAATCTATGCAAAAGACGGAACTTCTTTCGATATCAAAAAAGCAAAGATCCGTGGCGAAGTTTCCGAAGGGATGATCTGCGCAGAAGACGAATTAGGCTTAAGCGATGATCACGGCGGCATTATGGTCTTGGATTCAGAGAAATTTGAAGTTGGAAAAAATTTCGCTGACTATTTTGAATTGACAAACGATGAAGTTTATGAGATCGGATTGACGCCAAACAGAACCGACGCAATGTCACATTACGGCGTTGCCAGAGATTTGCAGGCTTTCTTGGTTTCCAATAATTTGAAATCTGAATTTACTAAAATTGCATCCAAAGTTATTACGATCGAAGGTTCTCACGATTTCAAATTACAAATAGAAAATTCTGAACTCACACCAAGATATTTGGGTGCTGTCATAGAAAATGTAGAAGTTAAAGCTTCTCCAGATTGGTTGAAAGCGAGATTGAAAGCGATCGGTCTTTCGCCGATCAATAATGTGGTGGATATTACCAATTATGTTCTTCACGGCCTTGGACAGCCGCTTCACGCTTTTGATGCAGATAAGATTGCAGATAAGATTGTGAAAGTTGGAACAGTTCAGGAAGGTACAAAATTCAAAACTCTCGACGGCGTTGAGAGAACTTTGAACGGTTCCGAGATAATCATCAAAGATGGAAAAGACAATCCACTTTGCATCGCCGGCGTTTTTGGAGGAAGCGAAAGTGGCGTTTCTACTGAAACCCAAACGATATTTTTAGAAAGTGCTTACTTCAATCCAGTAGCGATCAGAAAAGCTTCAAAATTCCACGGACTGAATACCGACGCATCTTTCCGTTTCGAAAGAGGTGTGGATCCAAACAATGCAAGAACCGCTTTGACACACGCGATCCAGTTGATTGAGGAATTGGCTGGCGGAAAATTGGTTGGCGAGATTCTAGAAAGTTATCCAGAGAAGATCAAAGACCACTACGTTGTTTTCAGATATTCGAAGATCGATCAGATCCTTGGGACCAAAATTCACAGAGAGAAAATTAAAGAGATTTTAAAATCTTTGGAGATCACAATTCTTAACGAAATTCAAAACGGATTGGAATTATCGATTCCAGTTTATAGAGCCGACGTCACTAGAGAAATCGACGTCATCGAAGAAGTTTTAAGGATCTACGGTTACAACAAGATCGAAGCGCCAAAGAAAATTTCATTCACGCCTGTAAAATTGGACTTCGAAGATCAGGACGCTTTGGAAAACGCTTGGGCAAGGACTTTGCAAGGAAACGGCTTCAACGAGGTGATGAACAATTCTTTAACTTCTGTAAAAGACGAAACCGATGCGGTAAAGTTGTTGAATCCACTGAGCAACGATCTTGCATTTATGAGAAAGTCTTTGTTAGAGGGACTTTTAGGAAATGCGATTTACAATATCAATAGAAAATCTGCCGACATCAAGTTTTTCGAATTAGGGAAAATTTATCATAAAAAAGAGAAGTACGAGGAAAGAAAACAATTGGCAATTTTGACGACTGGAAGAGAGGTTACAGAAAACTGGCTTCAGCCAAAAAGTGCGACAGATTTCTACCATTTGAAAGCTTACGTAAAAATTCTTTTGGAAAAATTAAACCTTGACCTTCACGAATCTGCTCTGGAAGACCCGCGTTTTTCCGATGCTTTGGAAATCAAGGCAGATGGTAAAACTTTGGCAAGATTAGGAAAAGTTTCCCCACAATTGTTGAAGGATTTCGACATCAGCCAAGACGTTTTCTACGCAGAGATCGAACTGGAAAATTGCCAGTCTTTCAGAAGCAACGAAAATCTGAAATTCGTTGACATTCCGAAATTCAACAAGATCAGAAGAGACCTTGCTTTGTTGGTAGACAAGACGATTTCTTACTCAGAATTGTACGAATTGGCGAAGAAAAACAAGTCGCCTTTCCTCAAGAAGATCAACCTTTTCGATGTTTACGAAGGCAAGAATCTTCCGGAAGGCAAAAAATCTTACGCGATGAGTTTCGAACTCCTCAACGAAGAAAAAACTCTTGAAGACAAAGATATTACCGAAGTAATGAACGCGCTCATCAAATCTTTCACAAAAGAATTGAACGCAGAATTGAGATAAATTGAATAGATCTTCAATACACACAAAACCCTGTCAGAATTTCAAACGCTGACAGGGTTTTTTCGTTAAAACCTTTTTAGGAGCTTGATCCCGCTATCCACTATATCTTTTTTGCTTTCACAACGTTTTGACATCCAAACAAAATTTTCCACAAAAAGCAAAAAAGGATGCCGTTCCTATCGGGGCTACGGACTTTGTCGTTTTATAGAAATTTGGACATCCATTATAGAAACTACCAATCAAAAGTCATCCTAATTCAAATTCATTCCAAACTCAATTTTTGTAACTTTGCCCCAATGAATTCTTTAGTTGACAAATACAATATTCCAGGTCCGCGTTACACGTCTTATCCAACTGTTCCATACTGGAACGAGGCAGATTTTACTGCAGACCATTGGAGAAAATCAGTGATAAGGTCTTTTTCAGAAAGCAATTCTGAGGAAGGTATCTCCATTTATATTCACTTGCCTTTTTGTGAAGCGCTTTGTACGTTTTGTGCATGTCACAAAAGGATCACAAAACAACATTCTGTAGAAGTTCCGTACTTGGAAAGTGTCTTAAAAGAATGGAAATTGTATCTTGAATTGTTCAAACAAGATTCCGGTAATATTAACAAACCAAAGCTGAAAGAACTTCACCTTGGAGGCGGAACACCAACTTTTTTTTCTCCAGAAAACCTGAAAACACTTTTGCAGGGGATTTTCGACACCGTTGAAATTGCTGAAGGTCAGGAATTCAGTTTTGAAGGCCATCCGAATAATACAACCAAACAACATCTTCAAACCTTATTTGATCTAGGCTTTACGAGAGTTAGTTTCGGCGTTCAGGATTATGACCCAAAAGTTCAGAAGGCGATCAACAGAGTTCAGCCTTTCGAAAATGTCGAAAATGTGACCAATTGGGCAAGAGAAATTGGATACAAGGGCGTGAGTCACGATTTGATCTTCGGATTGCCACATCAAACATGGGAAGCCATGGAATTCACCATACGTAAAACCATGGAACTGAAACCTGACCGATTGGCTTTTTATTCCTATGCGCACGTTCCGTGGGTAAAAGGTGTTGGACAAAGAGGTTTTGACGAAAATGACCTTCCAAGCGGCGACGAAAAAAGACGACTTTACGAAGATGGGAAAAAATTGCTTGAAGATCTTGGTTACATCGAAATAGGGATGGATCATTTCTCTTTGGAACACGATGATCTCTATCAATCTCAAATTCAAAAGAAATTGCACCGTAACTTTATGGGTTACACGTCCAGCAAAACGCAATTGATGGTAGGTTTGGGAATGTCGGCGATTTCAGATTCCTGGTATGCATTTGCACAAAATGTGAAAACGGTGGAGGAATATCAAAAGTTGGTGGAAGAAGGACAAATTCCGGTTTTCCGTGGTCATATTTTGGATGATGAAGATCTGAATATAAGAAAACATATTCTGAATCTGATGTGTCAGCTGGAAACCAGTTGGGATATTCAAAATACTTTTCCAGAGATTGAAAACTCCATTGAAAAACTGAAAGAAATGGAATCTGATGGATTGGTTGAGATTTTAGAAAATCAAATTAAAATCACTGAAAAGGGTAGGGCTTTTACGAGAAATGTAGCGATGGTATTTGATCTCAGAATGTTGAGGAACAAACCGGAAACACGGATTTTTTCGATGACAATATAATATTTAAAGGAAGTTTTCATTAACTTCCTTTTTTATTTTAATCCAATTGCAAAATGAACTTGATCAAACAAAAAAATATTATTCTAAAAAGTGAAAGAGAATTCTTGGCAGACGCATTTTTTCTTGAATCTAAAAAGAGGCTCCCATTAATCATTTTTGTTCACGGCTACAAAGGTTACAAAGATTGGGGAACTTGGGAATTGATGGGAGAGAGGTTTGCAAAAGCCGGATTTTATTTTGTCAAATTCAATATGTCGCATAACGGAACGACGGTTGAAGATCCAAACAACTTTGCGGATCTGGAAGCTTTTGGGCAAAATAACTATTCCAAAGAATTACGTGATCTGGAAGTTGTCATTGATCATTTCAAAGATCAGAAAGAAGTAGATTCTGAAAATATGACTTTGATTGGTCACAGCCGAGGTGGGGGAATTTCAATCATCAAAGCCTCAGAAAATAAAAATATTACAAGGTTGATTACGCTTGCAAGTATTTCAACTTTAGACAGATTTCCTAAAAATGAAGCCTTCGAAAACTGGAAAAAAGATGGCGTCTATTTTGTAGAAAA
>Ga0308171_1004828_pt1 | contig 10701 bp, 4 predicted proteins | sample PhyGR1_FD_202135 | JGI IMG/M metagenome (GOLD analysis project Ga0308171, IMG submission 202135) | Phyllosphere microbial communities from UC Gill Tract Community Farm, Albany, California, United States - DLSLSG.R1 | ecosystem: Host-associated > Plants > Phyllosphere > Unclassified | place: USA... | reverse complement strand
TCCAGCGCGGGCTGACCTTTGCCGCCCCGCTGAAGGTCCGCCTGCGCCTGATCGTCTGGGATGTTGATGAGGACACCGGGTCCCGGTCCGTCCGCGACATCAAGGAGCAGGACGTCTACATGGGCGACATGCCCCTGATGACGGATAACGGCACCTTCATCATCAACGGCACCGAGCGCGTCATCGTCTCGCAGATGCACCGCTCCCCCGGTGTGTTCTTCGACCACGACAAGGGCAAGACGCACAGCAGCGGCAAGTACCTGTTCGCCGCGCGAGTCATCCCCTATCGCGGCTCCTGGCTGGACTTCGAGTTCGATGCCAAGGACATCTGCTACGTGCGCGTGGACCGGAAGCGCAAGCTGCCCGCCACGACGCTGCTCTACGCCCTGGAATCCGCCGCGACCGAAGCCAAGCGCGCCAACCTGGCCCCCGGCCAGGCGCTGGAGCCGGGCGAGGTGCGTGGCATGGATGGGGAAGAGATCCTCAACACCTTCTACAACCAGGTGATCTTCAAGCTCGGCCCCAAGGGCTGGAGCCGGACCTTCGAGCCCGACTCCTTCAAGGGCCTGAAGCTGGCCGAGAACCTGGTCGATGCCGTCTCCGGCGAAGTGGTCGCCGAGAAGGACACCAAGCTGACGGCGCGCGCCGCCCGCAAGATCGCCGAAGGCGGCACCACCGAGGTGCTGGCCGCGCGCGTGGACCTGCTGGGCCGCTTCGTGGCCGAGGACCTGGTCGACCTGAACTCGGGTGAGATCTGGGCCGAGGCGGGCGAGGAGCTGACCGAGCCGAAGCTGGCCGCCATCGAGCAGGCCGGCCTGGACGAGCTGCCGACCCTGGCGATCGACCAGTCCACCGGCCCGTGGATGCGCAACACCCTGGTGGTGGACAAGAACAACTCGCGTGACGAAGCGCTGATGGACATCTACCGCGTCATGCGGCCGGGTGAGCCGCCGACGCCGGAGACCGCTGAGGCACTGTTCCGTGGCCTGTTCTTCGACGAGGAGCGCTACGACCTCTCCACCGTCGGCCGCGTGAAGATGAACATGCGCCTGGGCTTCAGCCTGGACGACGTGCCCGACCACCTGCGCACCCTGCGCAAGCAGGACGTGCTGGCGACCGTCAAGACGCTGCTGGAGCTGAAGGACGGCAAGGGCCAGATCGACGACATCGACAATCTCGGCAACCGCCGGGTGCGTTCGGTGGGCGAGCTGATGGAGAACCAGTACCGCGTCGGCCTGCTGCGGATGGAGCGCGCGATCAAGGAGCGCATGGGGTCGGTCGATATCGACACCGTCATGCCGCATGACCTGATCAACGCGAAGCCCGCGGCGGCTGCCGTGCGCGAGTTCTTCGGCTCGTCGCAGCTCTCGCAGTTCATGGACCAGACCAACCCGCTGTCTGAGGTGACGCATAAGCGCCGCCTCTCGGCGCTTGGCCCGGGCGGTCTGACGCGTGAGCGTGCCGGCTTCGAGGTGCGCGACGTGCACCCGACCCACTACGGCCGTATCTGCCCGATTGAGACGCCGGAAGGCCCGAATATCGGCCTGATCAACAGCCTCGCCACCTTCGCCAAGGTGAACAAGTACGGCTTCATCGAGACGCCGTACCGCCTGGTGAAGGACGGCAAGATCACCGGTGCGCCCCGCTACCTCTCCGCCATGGAAGAGGAGAAGCTGGTGGTCGCCCAGGCCGATGCCGAGGTGAACGCCGAGAGCGGCGAGTTCCTGTCCGACCTCGTCTCCGTCCGCCAGGGCGGCGACTTCCGGCTGGTGAAGCCGGAAGAGGTGACGGCCATCGACGTCTCGCCCAAGCAGCTGGTCTCCGTCGCCGCGGCGCTCATCCCGTTCCTGGAGAACGATGACGCCAACCGCGCGCTGATGGGCTCCAACATGATGCGTCAGGCGGTGCCGCTGGTGCAGTCCGATGCGCCGCTGGTGGGCACGGGCATGGAGGCCGCCGTTGCGCGCGACTCCGGCGCGACCATCGTGGCCCGCCGTGGCGGCGTGATCGACTCCATCGACGGCGCGCGCATCGTGGTGCGAGCGACGAACGAGGAGGACGGCACGACCCGTGGCGTCGACATCTACCGCCTGCGCAAGTTCCAGCGTTCCAACCAGAGCACCTGCATCAACCAGCGCCCCCTGGTGAAGGTGGGCGACCAGGTTGCGGGTGGTGACATCATCGCCGACGGCCCCTCCACCCAGCTCGGTGAGCTGGCGCTGGGCCGTAACGTGCTCGTCGCCTTCATGCCCTGGAATGGCTACAACTTCGAAGATTCCATCCTGATCAGCGAGCGTATCGCCAAGGATGACGTCTTCACCTCGATCCATATCGAGGAATTCGAAGTCATGGCCCGCGACACCAAGCTCGGCCAGGAAGAGATCACCCGCGACATTCCGAATGTGGGTGAAGAAGCCCTGCGGAACCTCGACGAGGCCGGCATCGTCTATGTCGGCGCCGAGGTGAACCCGGGCGACATCCTGATCGGCAAGGTGACGCCGAAGGGCGAGAGCCCGATGACGCCGGAAGAGAAGCTGCTGCGCGCCATCTTCGGCGAGAAGGCTTCCGACGTCCGCGACACCTCGCTGCGCCTGCCGCCCGGCACGACCGGTACCATTGTGGACGTTCGCGTCTTCTCCCGCCGTGGCGTGGACAAGGACGAGCGCGCCATGGCGATCGACCGCGCCGAGGTGGAACGCCTGGCCAAGGACCGTGACGACGAGCGCGCCATCCAGGAGCGCAGCTTCACCTCGCGTCTGCGTGAGAAGCTGCTGAACCAGAAGGCGAGCGGCGGCTTCAAGGGCGTGAAGTCCGGCACCCCTATCACCGACGAGGTGCTGGAGCAGTTCTCCCGCGCCACGTGGCGGCAGATCGGCGTGCAGGACGACGCCGTGATGGCCGAGATCGAGGCGCTGAAGCGCGAGTTCGACGCGGCCGTCGAGAAGCTGCAGAAGCGGTTCGACAGCAAGGTCGAGAAGCTGCAGCGCGGCGACGAGCTGCCGCCGGGCGTCATGAAGATGGTCAAGGTCTTCGTCGCGGTGAAGCGCAAGCTGCAGCCGGGCGACAAGATGGCCGGCCGCCACGGCAACAAGGGTGTCGTCTCCCGCGTCGTGCCCGTCGAGGACATGCCGTTCCTGCCGGACGGCACCTCGGTGGACATCGTGCTGAACCCGCTGGGCGTGCCCTCGCGCATGAACATCGGTCAGATCCTGGAAACGCACCTGGGCTGGGCCTGTGCCGTGCTCGGCAAGCAGGTCGGTGAGCTGGTGGATGACTACCAGCGCGCCGGCGCGGCCCGGGACGAGTACGTGGCCAAGCTGCGCGACGTGTATGGCGACGTGATCTTCGACCGCGACATTGAGGACATGACCGAGGACCAGCTGATGGAACTCGGCGAGAACCTGAAGCGCGGCGTTCCCATCGCCACGCCGGTGTTCGACGGTGCGCGGATCTCCGACATCGAGACCATGCTGACGAAGGCTGGCCTCGACACCTCGGGCCAGACCACGTTGATCGACGGCCGCTCCGGCGAGCCGTTCGAGCGCAAGGTCACGGTCGGCTACATCTACATGCTGAAGCTGCACCACCTGGTCGACGACAAGATCCACGCGCGTTCGATCGGTCCGTACTCCCTCGTCACGCAGCAGCCGCTGGGTGGTAAGGCGCAGTTCGGTGGCCAGCGCTTCGGTGAGATGGAGGTGTGGGCCCTGGAAGCCTACGGCGCCGCCTACACCCTGCAGGAGATGCTGACGGTGAAGTCGGACGATGTGTCCGGCCGCACCAAGGTCTACGAGGCGATCGTCCGCGATCAGGACAACTTCGAGGCCGGCATCCCCGAGTCCTTCAACGTCCTGGTCAAGGAATTGAAGTCGCTGGGCCTGAATGTCGATCTGGAGAACCGCCCGTCTTGATCAGTCTCTCCCTGATTAAGCCACGCGGAATCAACCTTTTGCTCAGCCGCGCCGGGGACATCCCGGCGCGGCGGCCTCACCTTGAGAGGACGGGCGCATGAACGAACTGATGAAGATCCTTGGCCAGACCGGCCAGGCGATGACGTTTGATCAAATCAAGATCACGATCGCCAGCCCGGAGCAGATCCGCTCCTGGTCCTATGGGGAAATCAAGAAGCCCGAGACCATCAACTACCGGACGTTCAAGCCGGAGCGTGATGGCCTGTTCTGTGCGCGCATCTTTGGTCCGATCAAGGACTATGAGTGCCTGTGCGGCAAGTACAAGCGGATGAAGTTCCGCGGCATCATCTGCGAGAAGTGCGGCGTCGAGGTCACGCTGGCCAAGGTGCGCCGTGAGCGCATGGGCCATATCGAGCTCGCCAGCCCGGTCGCGCATATCTGGTTCATGAAGTCGCTGCCTTCGCGCGTCGGCCTGATGGTCGATATGTCGCTGAAGGAGCTGGAGAAGGTTCTGTACTTCGAGTCGTATGTGGTGCTGGAGCCGGGTCTGACCGACCTGAAGCTGCACCAGCTGCTGACCGAGGAGCAGTACGTCTCCAAGCAGGACGAGTTCGGCGAGGACGCCTTCTCCGTCGGCATCGGCGCCGAGGCCGTCAAGCAGATGCTGGCCGGCATCGACCTGGACCGTGAGAGCACGCAGCTGCGCGTGGACCTCAAGGAGACCGCGTCGGAAGCCAAGCGTAAGAAGTACGTCAAGCGCCTGAAGATGATCGAGGCATTCAAGGAGGGCGGCGCCCGTCCTGAGTGGATGATCCTCGACGTCGTGCCGGTGATCCCGCCCGAGCTGCGCCCGCTGGTGCCGCTTGATGGCGGCCGCTTCGCCACGTCCGACCTGAACGACCTGTACCGCCGCGTCATCAACCGCAACAACCGCCTCAAGCGGCTGATCGAGCTGCGGGCGCCGGACATCATCGTGCGCAACGAGAAGCGCATGCTGCAGGAATCGGTGGACGCGCTGTTCGACAACGGCCGCCGTGGCCGCGCCATCACGGGTGCCAACAAGCGCCCGCTGAAGTCGCTGTCCGACATGCTGAAGGGCAAGCAGGGCCGCTTCCGTCAGAACCTGCTCGGCAAGCGCGTCGACTATTCGGGCCGTTCGGTCATCGTCGTCGGGCCGGAGATGAAGCTGCACCAGTGCGGTCTTCCGAAGAAGATGGCGCTGGAGCTGTTCAAGCCCTTCATCTACTCGAAGCTCGAGAAGTACGGCCACGCCACCACCATCAAGGCCGCCAAGCGGATGGTGGAGAAGGAGCGTCCCGAGGTCTGGGACATCCTGGAAGAGGTCATCCGCGAGCACCCCGTCTTCCTGAACCGCGCGCCGACGCTGCACCGCCTGGGCATCCAGGCGTTCGAGCCGGTGCTGGTCGAGGGCAAGGCGATCCAGCTGCACCCGCTGGTCTGCACCGCCTTCAACGCCGACTTCGACGGCGACCAGATGGCCGTGCACGTGCCCCTGAGCCTCGAGGCTCAGCTGGAAGCGCGCGTGCTGATGATGTCGACCAACAACATCCTCAGCCCCGCCAACGGCAAGCCGATCATCGTGCCGTCGCAGGATATCGTCCTCGGCCTGTACTACCTCTCGCTCGAGACGCCGGAATTCCGCGTCGCCGAGAAGGAGCATGAGCAGTTCCGCAAGGCGATCGGTGGCACCAACGGCAAGGCCGTGGACGCGCTGTCCGCCGCCGAGCGGAAGGCGCTGGAGCACCGCCCGCACGTGTTCGGCGACCTGGGCGAGGTGGAGCAGGCGCTGGCCGCCGGCTCGATCACGCTGCACACCGCCGTCATGGCGCGTGTGGCCGCGCCGAGCGAGGACAACCCCAAGCGTCATGAGACCGTGCTGACCACCGCCGGCCGAATGATGATGGGCGCCCTGCTGCCGCGCGACTGGCGCACGCCCTACAGCCTGGTGAACCGCCAGCTGACCAAGAAGTCCATCTCGGACGTCATGGACGCCGTGTACCGCCATTGCGGCCAGAAGGAATCGGTGATCTTCGCCGACCGCCTGATGTCGCTCGGCTTCAAGCAGGCGGCCAAGGCCGGCATTTCGTTCGGCAAGGACGACATGATGATCCCGGCCGAGAAGGAAGGCCTGATCGCGGCCACCAAGGCCGAGGTGAAGGAGTTCGAGCAGCAGTACCTCGACGGCCTGATCACGGCCGGCGAGCGCTACAACAAGGTGGTTGACGCCTGGTCCCGCTGCACGGACGAGGTCGCCGGCGCGATGATGAAGGAGATCTCCCGCCAGGAGGTCGGCCGCGTCACCAACTCGGTCTGGATGATGTCGCATTCCGGTGCGCGTGGCTCGCCGGCGCAGATGCGCCAGCTGGCCGGCATGCGCGGCCTGATGGCCAAGCCCTCGGGCGAGATCATCGAGCAGCCGATCATCGCGAACTTCAAGGAAGGCCTGTCCGTCCTCGAGTACTTCAACTCCACCCACGGCGCCCGTAAGGGCCTGGCGGACACGGCGCTGAAGACCGCGAACTCCGGCTACCTGACGCGCCGCCTGGTCGACGTGGCGCAGGACTGCATCATCGTCGAGCCCGATTGCGGCACCGAGCGCGGCATCACCGTGCGCGCCGTGATGGATGGCGGTGAGACGGTGTCCTCGCTGTCCGAGCGGATCCTGGGCCGCACCGTGCAGCGCGACATCATCGACCCGGAGACGGGCGAGGTGATCCTGCCGCGCGGCACGCTGGTCGATGAGCCGAATGCCGAGATGGTCGAGCAGGCGGGGGTGGAGGAAGTCTACATCCGCTCCGTCCTGACCTGTGACGCGCGCTCCGGCGTCTGCGGCATGTGCTATGGGCGCGATCTGGCCCGCGGCACGACCGTGAACATCGGCGAGGCTGTCGGCGTCATCGCCGCGCAGTCCATCGGTGAGCCGGGCACGCAGCTGACCATGCGTACCTTCCACATCGGCGGTGCCGCGACCCGTGGTGCCGAGCAGTCGGCGGTCGAGGCGACCAGCGAAGGCAGCGTCGTGGTGGTGAACCGCAACGTGGTCGCCAACAGCCAGGGCGTGCCCATCGTGATGTCGCGTAACTGCGAGATCGTGCTGACCGACGCCAATGGCCGTGAGCGCGCCCGCTACCGCGTGCCCTACGGTGCCCGCCTGCTGGTGCTGGAGGACGGCATGGCCGTCACCCGTGGCCAGAAGCTGGCCGAATGGGACCCGTTCACCCTGCCGATCATCACGGAGAAGGGCGGCGCGATCGAATACGCCGACCTGATCGAGGGTGTGACGCTGGTGGAGCGGCAGGACGAGGTGACCGGCCTCTCCTCCAAGGTGGTGGTGGACTACAAGCAGGCGGCGCGCGGCGTCGATCTGCGTCCCCGCATCATCCTGAAGGACGAGAAGGGCAACGTCGCCAAGCTCTCCAACGGTGCCGAGGCCCGCTACTTCCTGTCCCCCGACTCGATCCTCTCGGTCGAGAACGGCGCGCAGGTCGCGGCTGGTGACGTCGTGGCCCGCCTGCCGCGCGAGTCCTCCAAGACCCGCGACATCACCGGCGGTCTGCCCCGCGTGGCCGAGCTGTTCGAGGCCCGCCGCCCGAAGGATCACGCGATCATCAGCGAGATCGATGGGCGCGTGGAGTTCGGCAAGGACTACAAGGCCAAGCGCCGCATCCTGGTGGTGCCGGAGCAGGTGGGCGACGAGGCCCCCGTGCCCCGCGAATACCTGGTGCCGAAGGGCAAGCACGTGTCCGTGCAGGAAGGCGACTACGTCAAGGCGGGTGACCCGCTGGTCGACGGTCCGCGCGTTCCGCACGACATCCTGCGCGTGCTGGGCGTCGAGGCGCTGGCGAACTACCTGGTGAACGAGATCCAGGACGTCTACCGACTGCAGGGCGTGAAGATCAATGACAAGCACATCGAGGTCATTGTTCGTCAGATGCTGCAGAAGGTGGAAATCCTGGAGCCGGGCGACACCACCTACCTGACCGGCGAGACGGTCGAGCGCATCGAGTTCGAGATCGAGAACGAAAAGCTCATCGCGAACAAGGAGCGCCCGGCGCGGGCCGAGCCGGTGCTGCAAGGCATCACGAAGGCATCGCTGCAGACCACCAGCTTCATCTCGGCCGCCTCCTTCCAGGAGACGACGCGGGTGCTGACGGAAGCGGCGGTGGCCGGCAAGATCGACTATCTGGCCGGGCTGAAGGAGAACGTGATCGTGGGTCGTCTGATCCCCGCGGGCACGGGCTCCGTGATGAACCGCCTGCGCGCGCTGGCTGCCCAGCGCGACGGGCAGCGCCTGCCGGCCCAGGGGAACGCCCCCGCCGCTGGTGGTGCCGCCCTGCCGAAGCCTGGCACACAGGCCGCCGAGTAGGCGGCCCGTACCGGGCGCCCCGCGCCCGGTGCATAGAAGCTAAGGGGAATCCGGGGTCATTCTGGCCCCGGATTCTTTGCGAGGGGGGTGCGGCGCGCTTGACTCATTGGGGGTCGGCGCGTAGGTTCCGCGCCCTCGACGGGGTTCATCCAAGCACTGGATGGGCCTGCGGAGTTCTGGACGACAGGTTCTGTGCAACCGGTGCCGCGCCCCCTAAGGGCGCCAAGGCCGGGGGCGGGAAAGCTCGAAGAGAGGCGCAGCAATGCGTCGCCTGTTCGGGCGTACTCGTTTGTATGGGGTCTGGGCGTCGCTGGAAGCACAAGGGGCGTTATGCCGACGATCAATCAGCTCATCGCCAGCGGGCGTGAGCCCAAGCCGGTCCGGAACAAGGTTCCGGCCTTGCAGAACTGCCCGCAGAAGCGTGGCGTTTGCACCCGCGTCTACACGACCACCCCGAAGAAGCCGAACTCGGCGCTTCGTAAGGTCGCGAAGGTGCGCCTGGTCAATGGCCACGAAGTGGTGAGCTACATTCCCGGTGAAGGTCACAACCTCCAGGAGCACTCCGTGGTGCTGATCCGTGGCGGTCGCGTGAAGGATCTTCCCGGCGTGCGCTACCACATCCTGCGCGGCGTTCTGGATACGCAGGGCATCGCCAAGCGGCGCAAGCGGCGCTCGCTGTACGGCGCGAAGCGGCCGAAGTAAGGAAGAGAAGCGATGTCGCGTCGCCATAGCGCCGAGAAGCGTGAAGTCCTGCCGGACCCCAAGTTCGGTGATATCGTTCTCAGCCGTTTCATGAACGTGCTGATGTACGATGGTAAGAAGAGCACGGCCGAGCGTATCGTCTACGCCGCCATGGACACCCTGAAGCGCCGCGGCGGTCCGAACAGCGACCCCCTGCGCCTGTTCCATGAAGCGATGGACAACGTGAAGCCTGCGGTCGAGGTGCGGTCCCGCCGCGTCGGCGGTGCCACCTACCAGGTGCCCGTCGAGGTTCGGCCGGAACGGCGCCAGGCTCTGGCGATCCGCTGGCTCATCGAGAGCTCCCGCAAGCGCGGTGAGCACACGATGGAAGAGCGGCTCTCCTCCGAGCTGATGGATGCCGCGAACAACCGCGGCACCGCCGTGAAGAAGCGCGAAGACACGCACCGGATGGCCGAAGCCAACAAGGCCTTCAGCCACTACCGCTGGTAACAGACCCGATCGGGATTTAAGACAATGGCGAAAGCTAAGTTTGAGCGGAACAAGCCGCACTGCAACATTGGCACGATCGGGCACGTGGATCATGGCAAGACGTCGCTGACGGCGGCGATCACCAAGGTCCTGGCGAAGTCGGGCGGTGCGTCGTTCACGGCGTACGACCAGATCGACAAGGCTCCGGAGGAGCGGGCGCGCGGCATCACGATCTCGACGGCTCACGTTGAGTACGAGACGGCGAACCGCCACTACGCGCATGTCGACTGCCCCGGCCACGCCGACTATGTGAAGAACATGATCACCGGTGCCGCGCAGATGGACGGCGCGATCCTGGTCGTGTCGGCCGCCGATGGCCCGATGCCGCAGACGCGCGAGCACATCCTGCTGGCCCGCCAGGTCGGCGTGCCGGCGCTGGTGGTGTTCCTGAACAAGTGCGACATGGCCGACCCCGACCTGCTGGAGCTGGTCGAGATGGAGGTGCGCGAGCTGCTCTCCTCCTACCAGTTCCCGGGCGACGACATCCCCGTCATCAAGGGTTCTGCCCTGATGGCGCTGGAGGACAAGTCCCCCGAGCTGGGCGAGAACGCGATCCTGGAGCTGATGGCGGCGGTCGACGCCTACATCCCGCAGCCGGAGCGCGCCATCGATCGTCCGTTCCTGATGCCGGTGGAAGACGTGTTCTCCATCTCCGGCCGCGGCACGGTCGTCACCGGTCGCGTTGAGCGCGGCGTGGTGAAGGTCGGTGAGGAAGTCGAGATCGTTGGTCTGAAGACCACGGTGAAGACGACGGTCACGGGCGTCGAGATGTTCCGCAAGCTGTTGGACAGCGGACAGGCGGGCGACAACATCGGCGCGCTGCTGCGCGGCACGAAGCGTGAGGACGTGGAGCGCGGCCAGGTTCTGGCGGCCCCGAACTCGATCAAGCCGCACAACAAGTTCAAGGCGGAAGCCTACGTGCTGACGAAGGAAGAGGGTGGCCGTCACACGCCGTTCTTCACCAACTACCGTCCGCAGTTCTACTTCCGCACGACGGACGTGACGGGCGTTGTCACGCTGCCGGAAGGCGTGGAGATGGTGATGCCGGGCGACAACGTGTCGATGGACGTCGAGCTGATCGCGCCGATCGCCATGGATGAAGGCCTGCGCTTCGCCATCCGCGAAGGCGGCCGTACCGTTGGCGCCGGCGTCGTCGCCAGCATCAGCGCGTAA
>Ga0308171_1004823_pt1 | contig 10717 bp, 17 predicted proteins | sample PhyGR1_FD_202135 | JGI IMG/M metagenome (GOLD analysis project Ga0308171, IMG submission 202135) | Phyllosphere microbial communities from UC Gill Tract Community Farm, Albany, California, United States - DLSLSG.R1 | ecosystem: Host-associated > Plants > Phyllosphere > Unclassified | place: USA... | reverse complement strand
CACCTTTTTTAGTCTGATTCTGGCGCTTCTGCCATAACTGCTGGTATTGCAGTACCCGTTCCTCTGAATATGCCCGCATAAGCGTTAATCCTCAATTTTTCCGTACGCGTCAAAATGGACAACTGGTCATGAATCACATCCCCCCACATAAAATCAAAACCGGTGGTGACCCGCGCACGCTACCGGATTATGCCGCCCTGCGTGATGAACTGAGTAAGCTGACACATCCGGCTCGCCCGGATGTGAACTGGCGTTATGCGGAAAAACGCTGTCTCTCACTGTTTGAGCAGAATGGTGTGGAGCTACAGACGCTGTCCTGGTACACGCTGGCCCGAACGCAACTGGCTGGTTTATTGGGGCTCAATGAAGGTCTGGCGATACTCGAGGCACTGATAAGCCATCAGTGGGGCGCACTCTGGCCGCAGCCTGTCCATGCCCGCATGAAAATCCTCAGCAGTCTGAGTCAGCGTTTACAGCAACTGATTCGCTCGCTCCCGCTAAATCACAGCGACCTCAGCCAGCTGTATCGGGCGGAGCAACAGCTTACCGCTCTGGGTGAGGTGCTGCAGGGCCTGGAGCTTAAGCATCTGAGCCAGCTCGATACGTTACGTACCTTGATGCACAACAGTGCTGCCAGGCTGGAACACAGCGATGGCATAACCAGCACCAGGCCGGACATTCAGCCAGGTATCAGGTTGCCTGCCACCGCGATGAATAGTGCCGCAGCATCCACGAGGGACCTTGCTGGTAGTCCGCCTGAAGATACGTCAGCAAGCGTAGTGAAGTGGGTTTATGCGGCGCTGCCGGAACACCAGGCGAATGCAGAAGCAATGGCGGCAATGCCCAATCAGGTAAAAAAATGGAAATTCTTCGCTGCCGGGATGTGTACCATGCTGGTGGTAAGCACAGTCACACTATGGAGCTGGCAGTTTCTTAATCGGCCAGTCCCGTTGCAGACTCAGCTTGCAGCCTCACTGGCTCCATTGCCTGCATCTCTCACGCCTGAACAACTGGATATGTGGCGTCAGCAAGCTCCGTTACCACAGGTTTTAATAACACAAACACAGCAGCAGCTTGCCCGGCTGGGTAAATTGCCTCCTGACTGGAATATTGAATACAGTCGACAGTTGCTGGAACAGGTCCGGGTACTTTGGCCGGAGCAGGCTAAGCCACTAATCCAGCAGTGGCAGCAACAACTTAATGCTGCCGCATTGCCAACAGAACAGCTGAATGGCTGGTCTCAGGGAATGGCGACACTACAAAAACTGAGTGACAGGCTGAACGAACTGGATGTGCAGAAAGGAAAATACCTGACGGTCAGTGAGCTGAAGTCAGTCGTTTTTTCCGCTATGCAGTCCTTTAATCAATCCATACCGGCTGAAGAGCAGCTAAGGGTATTATCACAAAATCCAGCAGGCGAACCTTTGCCTGCGGCTGTCAGAGCTCAGCTGGAGATGCATCTGAAGCAACTGATTGCCCGTTATGCAGAAATAAAACAGGATTCATTAAAATAAAAAAGATATTTAAAGCACAGGTATCCAGCTGATAACCCAGACCTGGCAGGTCATAATCACAACTCATTCACTGGTGTTGATGGATTTGCCTAAAGAACATAGCCAGGGCCGGCAAATGATTATTGATTCTGAGAAGAAAAAGGGCAAAGGGGGATAGCCGTCAGTAATGGCTTGTTATTGATTATTAAGAGTTTTAATTGATAGGGCGGGTTTAAGTACAGGGCAGGCCTGGTGTCCCCTGCAGGAATCGAACCTGCAACTAGCCCTTAGGAGGGGCTCGTTATATCCATTTAACTAAGAGGACGTTGTTCGCGGAAGTTTTGAAGTTGTTCCGACGGTTCGCATCCTATCGTAAAACCTCAGTTTTTTTCAAGCTTTGCATTCTAATTTGTTTCGCGTGGTTCCCCTGACTTCACCTTGAACATCGCTTCGTTCACTTGCCAATGAGTACACATTGAGTACAGAATGCCTTTAGGGATTGTGTACAGGAAATCATTGTGGCGCTGAGTGACACCAAATTAAGAAGCATCAATGGCAAAGCTTACAACGGACCAGCGGAAATCACCGATGGTGACGGCCTGAGCGTTCGTATCACTCCATCTGGCACCATTACATTTCAGCACCGCTACCGCTGGAATGGAAAGCCTGTGCGTCTCACTGTCGGTCGCTACCCTTCAACATCGCTGAAAGATGCCCGCATTGCCGTAGGCGAGATGCGTGGATTGTACACGAAGGGGGTTAACCCAAAAACCTATTTTGCCGGAAGCACTGGTGAGCTGACTCTGAGAGAGTGCCTCGATAACTGGTGGGAAAAATATGTTAAAGACCTCAAGCACAATACCCAAGTGCTGTACAAATCGGTTGTGTACAACACCATGTACAACGAATTTGAAGATGTGCCTGTTGCCAACATCCCTGTATCAGCCTGGGTTCAGTTCTTTGATAAACAGGAAAAGCTGAATAAGAAGAAAGCCCGCGTTCTGCTGCTTCAACTCCGATCAGTCATTCACTGGTGCATCAGCCGGCAGATGATACCTTCATGTGAAATCACTAAACTGAGTGTCAAAAATATTGGCAAGAAGCCGGACGTTGGTGATCGCGTGCTGACCTACAGCGAACTTGCAAAAGTATGGCTGGCGCTTGAGAACAGCAAGGTCGTTACATCAAACAGGCTACTGCATCAGATGCTGTTGCTGTGGGGGGCTCGATTGTCAGAACTTCGCCTGGCAAATGCTGCAGAGTTTAATACCACCGATTGGATATGGACCACACCATCTGAACATTCAAAGATGGGGAACATCATCCGGCGTCCGATCTTTGAGCAAATGAAGCCTATGGTTGAGCGCCTTCTTAGTAGCGGGAATAAGATTCTGTTTCCAGGACAGGAGCTGGATAAAGCTATCGACCGCTCCTCATCTAATCTGTACATGCGGAAACTGAGAGAGAGTATTGATATCCCGGAATGGCGCACCCACGACTTCCGCCGTTCTTTGGTGACTAATTTATCAAGCGAAGGGATCATGCCCCATGTCACTGAGAAAATGCTGGGGCATGAACTTGGCGGTGTCATGGCTGTGTACAACAAACATGACTGGCTGGAAGATCAAAGAAAGGCATATGAGCTGTACGCAGATAAAATATTTTGGCACGTTATACAGCTCGGTTAATCCCCCCATCACAAATCCATTTCTCCACCGCTCTGCGGCTATACCGCGCCGGGTGCGTTAGCACTGGCGCAGGAAAGCCATGCTGCTTACGCAGCCGCCAGAGTGCCGTTCTCGCTTTACCAATCTGATCCATAACTTCTTTTTCACTCATAAAGTCGTGGTGCATATTCTTCTCCACACATTCCTGCTGCATCAGGATTAATAATTTATTTGTTTCATTCAGGACCGAAGCCGGTTAAACGCTTAACCTGTTTTAAAGCAAATGCCTTAGCTAACTCCTTTGATACATCTATTAATGTTGATAAACCTGCTTCTTTGAAATTATCCCTAACGCTATTCCAAACTTCTTGCTGTCTTAAATTTGCGATGAAATCATGGCCGCGAGATGTAAGCCTTAGGGGCGTTTCAATCCAGTAATAACTTACTCTGTTGCCAACAGTCCTTGATATTTCGTGCCCAAACCCGAGCTTTCCATCAGTGCGAACGATTAGCCCATTGTCGTTGAGTAACCTCATGTGAAAAATAAATTCGGAGCTATTAGAGTTAAACCCTTGAGCCTCTAATTCTTTGAGGTGCGTGTCGGGTCCCTCGGTATCTTCAAACGCAATCAGTATATCCCTGAGATACTTCTGATCGATTTTCATCAATAGACTCCTTTTAGTGGCCGCTTTTGCGGCCATGTTTGATTAGTCTTCGGATTCGTCTGCATGATAGTCTTCAACTATCGCATTATCGATGATCTCTTCGGCTTCCTTTTTAGAAGATGGAACACAATGAAGCTCAAAAGCTTGATAACCATCGTTGGTTAATGCTATTGAGTTGCTTGGGTTCTCATTATCCAAATAAACATCCCAACTGAAATATTCGCTGGCATGAGGCGATATTTTAATTTGCTCTTCATATCGGATATTTAATATTGATATATTAGTGAAAATCTCTTTTCCAAGACGATGTTCAATCAAATCAGGCAGCATACTTTCTCCAGTTGTCAACGCTATATATGAAATGCCAATTTATATCATTAGTTTGCAAGTGTGCCAGCCATTTGTGGCCCAGCACGCTGCTTCACCCTGGCAAGGGCATGACTGCACCGGCAGTTGCTCTTTGCACTTCCCGCAATGCTGGTGGGCCAGCATCTTAAGTTGCTGCGTCAGTTCAGCGGCATCTTTGCGAATGAGCAACGCTATGTACTCGTTCAGCTCATATGGTTCACGACCGGGGCGGCGTGCGGCGCAGTTCTGCGCCAGCAACTCCAGTTCCTGACAATCCAGCGCCAGCTCCAGCTTTTTACCACCGGCAGCGGCCTGTCTGGCACGCTGTTCGGCTTTGCGCTCGGCGGGGGATTTAGGCATCGCTCACTCCTTTCTCACCGAGAATGCTGAATGCTCTTGCTGCCACTCGTGGAACTTGTCCATTTCCAAGGGCTTTAAGTCTGTCCACCCCGCAGGCCACTTCATCAGCCACTCTGCATAATTTGGGTTCACATTCAGGCCAGGTGTTTCCTCCCCTCCATTTTGAATGTGCTGGTGGGCTAACCAGTCTTCCAGGTTGTGCCTGTGATCGCCAGTTCTTGCCCTGCACCATGCCACCCCGTGAGACCCCATGCTGGCCCGAGGGGTAGGCGACAAGCCAGATACGGTCACGCTGATGGGACGCTCCGAGGTCTGATGCTGATAAACAACACCATTCTGCATCAAACCCCATTTTGGCAAGGTCACCGAGTACCACTGCAAGTCCTCTTCCCACAAGCAGAGGTGAGTTTTCCAGGAACACGAATTTAGGTCGAACCTCACGGATGATTCTTGCCATCTCTCGCCAGAGCCCTGAGCGCTCACCTTCAATTCCTGCTCCTTTGCCGGCTCCTGAAATGTCCTGACATGGAAACCCGCCAGAAACGACATCAACAATTCCTTGCCATGCTGTTCCGTCAAAGCTGCACACGTCAGACCAAATCGGGAAAGGTCGGAGTGCTCTATCGTTTTGTCGTTGCGCCAGAACCTGTGCGGCGTAGGCATCACGCTCAACGCCGCAAACTGTATGCCAGCCAAGGAGGTACCCTCCGAGTATCCCTCCGCCAGCGCCTGCGAAAAGAGCCAGCTCATTCATGCTCCTGCCTTAGCACGAAGCCAGATGCAAACAGCACCGTCTTCAGTGTCATGGATGGAGCCAACAAACCAGCCTTCACCTTCAGGGCTTTCAGGTTGCCAGGCAGAGATATCGCAACCATCTAGATTGGGGTCGATCATGTCTTCATCACGGTACTCAACCTTCCACTGCAAATCATGCTCGGACATCCACTGATTAAACTCAGCGGTAGGGATAAATTCACGACCATCACAGAACGCCAGATAATCTGGATGAGACCAATAGCCATATTGGTCGCGTTTAACTTCTAAGGGCTTAATGCTCATTGAATCTTCTCCTTAACCCATGCATTCCAGATACAGCCCGCTGGCAATCAGACGAGCACGGCGTGCAGCTGCTTCACGGTGGCACTTAATAGCCTCTTCAGAACGGTCGTTGCTGTAGTTGATAACCATTGGCTTACATGGCGGGGGAGCAACACGGCGCGGATTTCTGACCAGGGTGTAAGTGCGGTCAATTGATCCGCCACCGAGACAGACCTGATTGGATGCCTCAACCTGAAGGGTTTCACCACCGCGGCGCATGATGTGAAGAACCAAACGGTTGAACTCACTGAGGGTCATACCGAGTTTATGCGCCAGCTCCCGACCCGTTGCTGGGCCTTTTGATAACTGCCAGGCCAGCTTTTCAGTGAAACCGGAATTTGGGCCATTGCTGCGGCGAAATTGGGCGACCTTTCTCACGACACCACCTTCAGCGTTACCGTACGTGAGCGAAGTAAATCCATTTCCATTTGGGAAATGATGTTGATCGCTTGTGAAATGCCGGGCAGCTGTTCATTACCCATAGTTGACACAGCCCGGCGCGCTTCACCGAGTGCTTCACCGCGCAGTGTTCGAATCCACTGATCGCAGGCTGGCGTAGCAAGTGCTGCATTCAGGTCATCAATCAGTGTCAGGTCTGCGCCTGCAGCCTGCAGGGCTGTAATAGTGTCAGGAAGCACGCTGTTGATACGCAGCACTTCTGAAGCCATTAGATTGGCGCGAACGGTGGCAACGTCGAGACGTGACGACAGCTCAGTCACCATCTTTGCCATTTCAATCAGAGGAGTATCCATCCCGATGTTCTTAGCGAACTGGTGGCCGGCAGCGACGACTTCTTTATTCGATTTGAAATGATGCATGTCATCGCCCTCAGTGGATGGTGATGGTGCTGTTAAGGCGCTCAGCTTCGTTCTGCGCCTTAATTGGATTGGTGACTACAGAGCCGTCAGGCAATATCCAGCCGTTCAGGATATGGCTATAGGGCAGGGTGATAATGCCTACGGTTATATGGTCGTTCGGCTTTTCCATGAAATTCTCCACACACGATTTTTGGTTGCATGAATCCCTTGCCAGTGATGGCAATAAAAAACTTTTGGGATTCGTTTAAGTTGGCTGGTGGGTTACTGCAATAACCCACAGCCCGATTACTCCACACACTTGAAAGGTTGCTGCGGTGCCGGGTGCCTCCCGGTGCTCTGGTCAGACTGACAAACACCAGAGCGGAAACTCTTAGACTGTGTGCAATCTTTGTCAGTCTTCCGCGCGCGCTGGCCGCATTCACCACAACGGAAAAAGAGCGGTCCGCCTCCACCATACTTTGCCTGCCACCATCGGGATTGGTTACTTCAGCAGTCGGAGAATTCAGTTTTTCACGCCCACGCTCTTTCCGTTGTGTGCCGTCTCTCCGGCTGTCACCCTTAACGCTTCATCCAGTTGCAGGCCTGAGCCACTTACCAGACGGACGTCACTCGAACTTAGTGTTGCGGGTTACACCTGTACTACACGTCGAGTCCGCGCCATGCAGTTAGCCTCTCATGCATGGAAAGCTGCGTTAATGGCAGTAGGATGCCAGCCAGGCAGCTAAGACAAATTTGGTTGTGACACCGGGTCGCTAATCCGCTTACTTCCCGCCGCTCAGTTTTTGTTTTGGCCACCATTAACCGTGGCTCAGCCGATTTCCGGGTCTTTGCGTCGGCCGGCGCTGCAGTACGCTGGTACACATCACAACGAAAAGGACACTTACTCCACGTCTCTAAAGCGTTCGAAAACACCCGCTTTGCAAATGCCCTTATCGTTGTGAAAAAGGGCGGTTAAACAAAACTTCATGAGTAACCGCCAACACAGCAATTCCGTACTCTTAAAACGCCGGTCCGCGAACCACGTTTTCAACATCACACTGCACACTCACCACACCGGCATCACCACAACAGACAACATCAGCATCTGGGAAGAGCCTCAAAAAGGTAATCAGGTCCCTGACCGTTGTGTTCGACATGTTTTTAATCATCTTCACAGTACTGCCCTCACACGACTGCAACTGCTTTAGCGAATCATCCCGAACTTCTTACGCCTCGGGCGGCTACTTCGTGGGCGTCCTGCCTGTTCGCTGTTGATGTGATGATTAAACTATATGTTTATAATTACGTCAACCTAAGGTTGATAAATATTTCGTTTATAACCGACTTTGTTTGATTTATGTGGATTTAAGGCACAAAAAAACCGGCTTTCGCCGGCTTAATTTATTGTGAATGCCTTTACTCTTTCGCTACATCATCAGCAGATATGAAGCGCGTAGCTTTGATAATACCCGACACAAAATGAATTTTATCAACCTGATCAGGAGTTAGCGTGAAGGGCTTGTGATCGTTGTTGATACTTGTGAACTGATAGTCACCCGTTCTGTTGTAGTTGAGGATTTTTATCATGTTGTGACCATCTTTAGTTCTTATGAAAACTTCATCGCCTGGAGCTACCTTTGTTCCGGGTTCAATAACCACGAACTCACCCGACTGAATGCGTGGCCACATGCTATCCCCACGAACTCTGACGCCATAGGCTGATTTATCATCGCTATATATGCGTAGCCAACCTGCATGAAACTCCATCATATCTATCAGACCGTCCATTCCCAAAACGGCATCTCCTATCACAGGAATTAACCCATCCCGCATCTCTCCAATCACGTCTGCCTCAGAAGGTTGAGGAGACATAGCGCTTCCATGATCAGGCATAGAATTTGGTGGCGTAACCACAGAGATCAAATCCTCATCCTCGCCAAGAAGCCATGAAAGTGGGAGCTGCGTGGCGGCAGAAATTTTAATCGCAGAATCCTTCCCCATCTCCCCACGCTTGAACCAATTATTCACAGCTTGAGGTGATACCTCTGCAATCCTTGCGAGATGCGCCTTGCTAAAACCTGTCACCTGGAGAATTTCATCCAGTCTATTTGCCTTGCTCATAAACATCATCGCACCGTTCATTTACCAGCCCAGATTGTAAACGTTATGTTTATACGAATCTATAAACCAAAAGTTGACTGCCATATAAACTTATTGTTTAATGTCTGTGTCGAATATAAACCGGAGATGACCGATGGAAGCATTAACCAAAGCTATTGAAGCTGCAGGCTCAGCCCGCGCATTGGCTTTAAAGCTTGGCGTTTCTCCAATGACCGTAAGTTACTGGCAAAGTCGCTCTGCAGGAATGGTCCCAGCAGAGCGAGTAATCAGCATCTTTCAGGTTACTGGGGTTACACCTCATGAATTGAGGCCAGACATCTACCCAAGCCCGTCCGATGGCATGGCAGATCTTAAGCAAGTTTAACAACAACCATAACTACCTTAGGGAAAATAAAATGGTAGACACAATCAACACAGCAATCCGACTGATGTGCAAAGCACACAGAGCAGGTCGTTTAGGTATGGCCGATGACTTAGGCATGACCATCGATCAGTTTCACAACCACATGTACCGCAAGTGTGGCAGTCGTTTCTTCACCCTGGATGAACTCATGAAGATGGAAGATTTATCCGGCACTGCATGCCTGGCAGACTTTTTCGCGACACGTCACGGGAAGCTGCTGGTGGATGTATCCGCAGTGAAAGAGGTGGATAAGGTCGATCTGTATGACATCGAAATGAAAGCGAGTGCAGCAGCTGGTGAGTTAGCAATCGCCAAAATTGCTGCAGCGTCTGACGGTGTGATCGACAGCAAAGAGCGCAAAACCCTGTCCGCATTGTTCCACACCAAAATGCGCCACCAGATTCATGGCTTTCTGGGTTTCATGGCGCTGTATGGCGTCGGTGTTGCTGAGCATTCTGTAGATATGTTCGTGGCGAACGGCAGGAAGATTGATGCGTCAGGCGTGCAGATCGAAGCGCAGGACATTTGAAATGAAAAGTTTTTTAAGCCCCAAAAAAGTGACGCCCAGGGATTGCAGCCCTGAGCGTCGGTCGCGACTAAATCAACGTGTGTGGAGAATCAATCGCATGTGTATTGTAAGCCAAACCAAAGCAGTTCGGCAATTCCGTTGCCGTGTTATCGCTGGCGTCCCTGTCTATGAGCAAATCATACCGACCGCTGGTGGCCCTAACAACTACCAGACAACTACTCGTCTGGTAGTTGAGTCCGCGTGGAAGACCTTTTACCGCCGTCCGGCGCAGTCAGGTGTGAATTGATGGAAAACGAGATCATTAAACCCTGGGTAGAACGCTACAAAGACCCGCGCGGCGTGGTTGTGGAGACGGTTGGTGTAGACGTGGTTAATCATCGCGTGATTTACATGCGCCCCAACTATCCGCATCCATGCATGCAGCCCCGCGTTCTGTTCAGTCAGAAGTTCAGGAAGGTGGCGTCATGAGTTTATTGCTGAAAGTTAAGCCTCTGGTCATTAGCCCGGCCCTTGCGCAGCGTATTGGGCTGAATGAGGCCATTGTGCTGCAACAGATTTGCTATTGGCTAGAGGACACCACTTCAGGTGTTGAGCACGATGGCAAACGTTGGATTTACAACACCATTGAAGAGTGGACTGAGCAGTTTCCATTCTGGTCTGAGAAGACCGTGAAAAGGGCGCTTACTTCGCTAAAGGCGCATGGACTCATCTATGTCGAGCAGCTGAAGAAAACACAGCATGACCGTACAAATTTTTATGCGATTAACCATGCAAACCCACTGTTGACCGATGGGGACAAATTGACCCCATCGAAGAAGACAAATTGTCCTCATCGAGAAGGTCAACCTGTCCCTATGGATAGGGTCAACTTGGGCCAATCCATGGGGTCAACTTGGGCCGCTCTTACAGAGAATACAACAGAGAATACTACAGAGATTACAACAACCCCTTCTTGTCAGGTTGCTGCGCAACCAGACGATGAGTGGTCCCTGGTTAATCGTTCTCGGGAAGTCTTACGCCACCTGAACAAAGTTACTGGCGCTAAGCACACAGAGGCGCAGTCGTCGATGGGTCACATCAAATCCCGGCTGAAAGATGCATTTACGGTGGAAGAGCTTTGCCTGGTGGTGGATTACAAACACGCCCACTGGGAAGGCACTGAGGAATACCAGTACATGCGGCCCAAAACTCTGTTCATCCCCGGCAACCTGCCTGGCTATCTCCAGTCAGCGACCA
>Ga0308171_1004818_pt1 | contig 10724 bp, 6 predicted proteins | sample PhyGR1_FD_202135 | JGI IMG/M metagenome (GOLD analysis project Ga0308171, IMG submission 202135) | Phyllosphere microbial communities from UC Gill Tract Community Farm, Albany, California, United States - DLSLSG.R1 | ecosystem: Host-associated > Plants > Phyllosphere > Unclassified | place: USA... | reverse complement strand
CAGCTCTAACTCAGCGTCTGACATCGACTCGATTCAGGCTGAAGTTAACCAGCGTATGCAGGAAATCGACCGCGTCACCAAGCAGACCGACTTCAACGGCATCAAAGTGCTGAACACCGGTTCAGGTAACAGTACTTATAACTTCCAGGTTGGCGCCAAAGACGGCGAAACGATCGGCATCACTATCAGCTCAAGCGACAGCTTTGACCTGGCAGCAGCAGGTAACGCCTCTACTGGTACTACTCAGAACACCCGTGCTATGGGCACTGGCGACACCGTTAACGGTAACGCGCGTACCACTTCAGCGATCGGCTTCGACGTGCTGAAAGGCGCCGTAACCGGTGGTGCTACTGGCTCAGCATCAGGAACCACGCCGCTGGCTGATATCGATAAAGCGATCAAAGCGGTTGATAACCAGCGCAGCCTGCTGGGTGCGTCTCAGAACCGTTTTGAGTCCACCATCAGCAACCTGAACAACACCGTAACCAACCTGACCGCAGCCCGCAGCCGTATCCAGGATGCGGATTACGCAACGGAAGTGTCGAACATGTCCCGCGCGCAGATCCTGCAGCAGGCTGGCTCTTCTGTTCTGGCCCAGGCCAACCAGGTACCACAGACCATGCTGTCTCTGCTGCGTTAATCGCCGCAAAGCCTGTATTAATAAAAACGCCTTCAGCAATGAGGGCGTTTTTCATTTATAGCCTGCCAGAATCATTTTCAAACGCGTATTCATTCCTTTGGCATTCAACCCAAACCTCTGCTTTCAAGGCATCAAAGATTCAAGGGCAAATGCGGAAGGGCGCAATGGCCTTACGACCTTTAGTGATGTTTTCTGACAGAACGCTCGAACCCCGTGTTCCAGCAGATGAAAAAAAACAGGCATCTCGCGTAAAGTTTTGCTCACTACGGACGATAACAATATTGAAGGCGATAAAGCCGCAGGCCAAATACCTGACCCTGACTTTCTTATTAAAGGATATTCATCATGGCAGTCATTAATACCAATACCCTGTCTCTGGTTACGCAGAACAACCTGAGCAAGTCTCAGTCTTCACTGGGCACTGCCATTGAGCGCCTGTCTTCCGGCCTGCGCATCAACAGCGCCAAAGATGACGCAGCGGGTCAGGCTATCGCCAACCGCTTCAGCTCTAACATCAACGGTCTGACCGTTGCTGCCCGCAACGCCAACGACGGTATCTCTCTGTCACAGACCGCTGAAGGCGCGCTGACCGAAGTCAACAACAACCTGCAGCGCGTACGTGACCTCACCGTTCAGGCGCAGAACAGCTCTAACTCAGCGTCTGACATCGATTCGATTCAGGCTGAAGTTAACCAGCGTATGCAGGAAATCGACCGCGTCACCAAGCAGACCGATTTCAACGGCATCAAAGTCCTGAATACCGGTTCCGGCAGCACCACTTACAACTTCCAGGTTGGCGCGAAAGACGGCGAAACGATCGGTATTGCGATCAGCGCAAGCGATGGTTTTGATCTGGCCTCAGCCGGTCAGTCTGGCACCACTCAGAACACCCGTGCTATGGGCACTGGCGACACCGTTAACGGCAACGCGCGTACCACGTCAGCCATCGGCTTCGACGTGCTGAAAGGCGCCGTCACCGGCGGTTCAGGCGGAACAGCATCAGGAACCACGCCGCTGGCTGATATCGATAAAGCGATCAAAGCGGTTGATAACCAGCGCAGCCTGCTGGGTGCGTCTCAGAACCGTTTTGAGTCCACCATCAGCAACCTGAACAACACCGTAACCAACCTGACCGCAGCCCGCAGCCGTATCCAGGATGCGGATTACGCAACGGAAGTGTCGAACATGTCCCGCGCGCAGATCCTGCAGCAGGCTGGCTCTTCTGTTCTGGCCCAGGCCAACCAGGTACCACAGACCATGCTGTCTCTGCTGCGTTAATCGCCGCAAAGCCTGTATTAATAAAAACGCCTTCAGCAATGAGGGCGTTTTTTTATTTTATAAAAGCATATACCAGGCTAATCACAGTTTTACGACGGCCGAATATTAGCTGAAGTGAAGCAGTACTTTTTTAAGGCTTTCAACCGTTCTGACTATGCTAAGTGGCTTTTAGATAGGGTCCTGCGTGTAGGAAGCTGCAAAACGTTAGCTCCGTCTTCTGGCGCTTGAAACCTCACGCAGCTATCTCATATTCCCATCAGTGGATTTATTACCGCGGCAAAGATTTTTCAGCGGATAGATTGCTACTGTCATCCTGTGGGTTACTATCGTTGATTCTTTTTATAATTTCGTAAAGATAGCTTGTTTTAATTAACTGGCAGAACCGCATTTATTAACCTGGTGTGATTATAACATGCATAAAAAAGGTGATGCGTAGACGGAATTGGGGGTGAGTGTTTCAATTGCGCGATTAAGTATTATTGCGACTGTTTCATTATTAATACTATTAGATTCTTATGGTTTTACGGTAATTCAATGGCTTAGCATCTTTCTCTTCTACAGAAATGCGGTAGTGTAAGAGGTTTACATACTGGTCAGATACAGTGATTTTTCTTTATGTGTTTTTTTAATAATCATCTATAAAACATAAGGTTATGAGTTTTTGGTGAGGTGGATCTGACTGCCAGTAAGGATGATTTTAAAACTCGGTCAATTAATTTTTCGCAAACCTGTTTTTTCCTTTATTAAGATAAAAAATCACCAGTAAGGCTTAAAGTTTTGCGCATAGCGGGCGATAACATTATTGAAGGCAATTAAGCCGCAGGCCAAAAACCAAACCTAAATCTCTTTATGAAGGATACTTATCATGGCAGTTATTAATACCAATACCCTGTCACTGGTTACCCAGAATAACCTGACAAAATCTCAGTCTTCATTAGGTACTGCTATTGAGCGCCTGTCTTCTGGCCTGCGTATCAACAGCGCCAAAGATGACGCAGCGGGTCAGGCTATCGCTAACCGCTTCAGTTCTAACATCAACGGCCTGACCGTTGCTGCCCGTAACGCCAACGATGGTATCTCTCTGTCGCAGACCGCTGAAGGCGCGCTGACCGAAGTCAACAACAACCTGCAGCGCGTACGTGACCTGACCGTACAGGCGCAGAACAGCTCAAACTCAGCCTCTGACATCGACTCGATTCAGGCTGAAGTTAACCAGCGTATGGAAGAGATCAACCGTGTTACTCAGCAGACCGATTTTAACGGCATCAAAGTGCTGAACACCGGTTCTGGCAGCACCACCTATAACTTCCAGGTTGGTGCGAAAGACGGCGAAACTATCGGGATCACTATCAGCGCAAGTAACGGTTTCAACCTGTTCAACACTGCAAGCGCTTCAGGTCAGACTTCAGGCCAGACTATTAACGGTAACGCACGTTCAACCGTAGCAGAGGGCTTTGACGTTCTGAAGGGTACTGTGACTTCTGGTGGCGCGACGGATGGCAATCCATTAGCGGATGTCGATGCGGCGATTAAGGCTGTTGATAACCAACGTAGCCTGCTGGGTGCCTCGCAGAACCGTTTTGAGTCCACCATCAGCAACCTGAACAACACCGTAACCAACCTGACTGCTGCCCGCAGCCGTATTCAGGATGCGGACTACGCGACCGAAGTATCGAACATGTCCCGCGCGCAGATCCTGCAGCAGGCCGGTTCTTCGGTACTGGCGCAGGCCAACCAGGTACCACAGACCATGCTGTCTCTGCTGCGTTAATTCTCATTATAATGCAAGCGAACCCTGCCTTTTGGCAGGGTTTTTTTTGTCTTTTTTTCGCTATTGATAAGCAAGAATGGTGCGCTTTTATAGTGTTTTTGCGCCGATTGACTCCTCTTGACCTGAGTAGAATAAATCTATCTGGTTATTTTAATGACGTGTGGTCAGCAGGAGAGGGTATGAAAAACAATATAATGGTGACCAGTCCATTGCTTCCGCCTCTGGAAGAATTTATGCCTTATCTTGAAGAGATCTGGCAGAGCAAGCAATTGACGAATGGCGGCCCTTTTCACCAGCAGCTTGAACAGGCATTAGCCGAGTATTTGGATGTCAAGCATCTTTGCCTGTTTGCAAATGGTACCCTCGCATTGGTTACTGCCTTACAGGCGTTGCGTATCTCTGGTGAAGTCATCACTACTCCCTTTTCCTTTGTTGCCACCTCACACTCTTTACTCTGGAATGACATAAAGCCTGTATTCGTCGATATCGATCCGATAACGTGCAATCTCGATCCGGCTAAAATCGAGGCGGCGATCACGCCTCAAACGACAGCTATATTGCCAGTTCACTGCTATGGTATCCCCTGCAACATGGACGCTATTCAGGAAATAGCCGATCGGTATGGTCTTAAAGTTATTTACGACGCAGCTCATGCCTTTTCTGTGAAGCAGAATGGTGAAAGCATACTGAATCATGGCGATCTTTCAGTATTAAGTTTCCATGCGACTAAAGTCTTTAATACCTTTGAAGGCGGAGCAATCATTTGTCCCAATGAGAAAATTAAGCGTCGCATCGATTATTTGAAAAATTTTGGCTTTGCAGATGAAACAACTGTTGTTGCCCCGGGCATTAACGGAAAAATGAATGAGATCCAGGCTGCATTTGGCGTATTGCAACTAAAACATATCGATTATGCGCTGGACTGTCGCCGGAAAATTTTTGAGAGATATGTTGCGGCCTTAAGTCACCTCAAGGGCATTTCTTTTAGCTTCATCCCTGCTAACGTGGACTGGAATTATGCTTACTGTGCGATTTTTATCGATGAAAGCCAGTTCCCACTTTCTCGCGATGCTATGTATACACTTTTTAAAGAAAAAAATATTTATGTCCGCCGCTATTTTTATCCATTGATTTCCGAATTCCCAATGTATAAAGGCTATTCGTCTTCATCTCCTGATAATCTTCCTGAAGCATCCTTACTGTCTAAGCAAGTTCTATGCTTGCCGATCTATCCGACTTTAAGTGAAGAGAGTCAGAATGAGATTATTCACGTCATTCTGACCGCCGGTCATGTTAGAGCAGCGTAAATAAAAATTTTGCGATGTTTCCACATCGTCATTGAGGCTTAGTATGTCAAAAAGTAATCTGGTGTCTATCCTGATCCCTGCATATAAAAGTGATTTTATTGAGGATGCACTAAAAAGTGCTATGCAGCAGGATTACCCTGAAATTGAAATCATCATCTGTGATGACAGTAGCAGCGATGAACTTGCTCGTGTCGTCGAGCGAGTCAGTCAGGGGAGTTTACATCAAGTTCACTATTATAAAAATGAAACACGCCTTCTTGAACTGGGTAACATAGAGCGGTGTTTATCATTTGCCCAAGGCGAATATGTTAAATTTTTATATGACGATGATATACTGCGTTCTGATTGTGTAAGCCGATTAGTCAAAGCACTTAATGCTTCTCCAGATATCGTTCTTGCCTCCTCGCGGCGGCAGCGTATTGACGAATCAGGTTATGTCATGGCTGATATCATGGCCACAGCGTATCCGTTCCGTGGCGATGTTATTTTAGAAGGGCGGGATGTTATTTCATTCCTTTGTGATTACATCATCAATTTCATTGGTGAACCTTCCTGTGTACTTTGTCGCCGCGAAGACTTAATAGAATTAAATCACAATCCTGTTTACCTGAATGGTCAGGTTCTGCCTTATCTTTATGACCTGTGCATTTATGTGAACCTGTTAGTCAAAGGTAATCTGGCTTTTATCAGTGAGCCGCTTTCACAATTCAGGGTATCTGAAAGCCAGGTCAGCCATCAGGCGTCGTCTCAGGCAGATATTGTTTCTAATACTTATCAGCAGTTTCCGTTAATGATCGAGCAGTTAGGATTGTATAAGGGCGATCCTAATGAGAATCAGTCAGTGCGCGTTACGGCCCTCACTCATCCTCAGAATTATATCAATTGTAATCTTCTAGCTGCGATGAGCAGTGCATTACACCTGTCTGATGGCAATCGTGCGAATAAGAGCTTAAAAGAGTGGCTGGCATTACGCACCGTCACCGAGCTGGATTCAGCAAGGATTAATGATTACATCGGCAGTCAGATGTTTAGTACGCAGATTACGGTTTATATCTTATCGAATGGGGCCGATTCGTTATTAGTTGAACAGTCAGTAGATGATATTAATAAAAAACGCATTTCAGGCCTAACGCTAGTCCCTGTTATTGTTAATAATAGCAAACCCTTATCCTGCAATGCTGAAGCCATATCTGGAAGAAATGATGCTGAGGCAATAAATTTACATATCCAGCAATGTCAGGAACAATGGGTTCTGGTGATTAACGCGGGAAGTGTGCTGACTGAGAGTGGTCTGCTGCAACTTACGCTGGCATTGCCTTCCGCAACGGGCTGTAGCGCTGTTTATGCTGATGAAATGTATCAGCAAGAAGGTGATATCACAGGAACCTCTTTCCGCCCGGATTTTAATCTGGACTTACTGTTAAGTCACCCCGCTGAAATGGCACGCCATTGGCTCTTCAACCGTGAGTGTATCATTAACTTAGGCCTTTTTGATACGCGCTATGTGAATGCATGGGAGTTTGCAGGCATAGTCAAACTTATTGAACAATATGGTACTAACAGTATTGGCCACCTCCCTGAACCACTTGTGATTTCTCATACTTTTTCGCTTAATACCAATCCAGAGCATCTGGATATTCTGAGCGCCCATTTGCGTCAGAGGGGATATCCAAATGGTTGGGTCAAAAATACTTGGCCAGGCTTGTATAATCTTCGATATGAGCATACCGAAAAGCCACTGGTGTCAATTATTATTCCGACTAAAGACCAGTTACCCATTCTGATAACGTGTGTCACGTCACTGCTTGAAAAAACGGCTTATAAAAATTATGAGCTTCTCATCGTCGATAATAATAGTGAAACGGCTGAAGCGAAGCAGTGGTTGTCGGGATTAGAAACGATTGACCCTGAACGCATAAAGGTCCTGCGATTCCCTTATCCGTTTAACTATTCTGCTATGAATAATTTGGCCTCGCGCGAAGCGCGAGGGGAATACATGGTGCTGTTAAATAACGATACAGCCATTATTGATGGCGCATGGCTTGATGAGCTTCTCAATCATGCCCAGCGTCCTGAAGTAGGTATCGTTGGCGCTAAACTTCTTTTCCCTAACAATACGATACAACATGCGGGCGTTTTACTAGGCCTGAGAGGACCTGCAGAACATCCCTTTATTGGTGAGCCCGCAGAGGCAAAGGGCTATATGCGCCGCTTGATGGTCGATCAAAACTACGCTGCGGTGACTGCGGCCTGTCTCATGATTCGTAAGTCCGTTTACGAGTTGGTTGGCGGACTGGACGAAGACAATTTTAAAGTTTCCTATAACGATGTTGACCTGTGTCTCAAAGTCCGTGAACAAGGCTATCTGACTGTATGGACCCCGCACGCCATCGTAATGCACGAAGGAAGCGTCAGCCAGAAAAAAGTGGATAAGTCCACACAAGAAAAAAAGATCAAACGATTTACAGATGAGCAGGATAGTTTTTATAAAAAGTGGCTGCCGCTTATTGCGAACGATCCTTCTTATAACGCCAACTTGTCACTTAACGGCAGCGGTTTTGAGCTGGAACAGGCTTTGGATATGACCTGGAAGCCATTGTCATGGAAACCGGTGCCGACCATTATTGCGATGATGGCGGATTTCACTGGTTGCGGCCAATACCGAATTATTCAGCCATTGAAAGCAATGAAGGCAGAAGGGCTGGTACAAGGGCGTCTTTCGGATTATATGCATCATACGGCGGAACTTGCCCGCTATGCTCCTGACAGTATCGTCTTACAAAGACAAATTACCCAGGAATCTCTGGAATGGCAGCGTCGACTGGGTGTTTTAAAAAATACCTTTAAAATCTTTGAACTGGACGATTACTTACCTAACCTGCCAATGAAAAGTATCCATCGTGCTAATATGCCGAAAGATATTTTAAAATATCTCCGCAAAGCATTGAGCCTTGCAGATCGTTTTGTTGTGTCAACACCGGCTCTGGCTAATGCATTCGACGGAAATCATCACGACATCCGTGTTGCTGAAAATCGCTTGCCTGTTGAAACGTGGGCACATCTTACCAGCTTACGTGGCCAGGGAAAAAAAACGCGTGTCGGTTGGGCTGGCGGGTCGAGCCATACGGGCGACCTGGAAATGATTGCGGATGTTGTTCGCGCCTTTGCTGATCGGGTTGAGTGGGTCTTTTTTGGCATGTGCCCACCAAAACTCCGTCCATATATTCATGAATACTACAGCGGTGTGGAGATAAAGAAATACCCTGAAAAACTGGCTTCGCTGAATCTTGATTTAGCACTGGCACCGGTTGAGGATAATTTATTTAACCGCTGTAAAAGTAATTTAAGATTACTCGAATACGGCGCATGCGGTTATCCCGTCATTTGCAGTGACGTGGAGTGTTACCACTATGATTTACCCGTCACACGCGTAAAAAATCGCTTCAAAGACTGGGTTGAGGCAATCGAGATGCATCTTGACGATCCGGAAGCCTCCCGTCGTTCGGGTGAGGCATTGCGACAGGCAATCCATAAAGACTGGATGCTTACAGGAGAGCCTCTCCGGCATTGGATGAATATGTGGCTGCCTGATTAATGCGTGTGGACATGCTAGAAAGTTTAAAAGAGGGCTTGCCGCGGGTAAGCCCTCTTGATTGTTTATACAGAATTCAAATCGATGGGGCTCAGTCCTAAGTTAGCATCATCCTTAACCGTAGATGTAAGATAAACCGAGTTTTCCCATACTCTCAAAAACGCGTTTTTGATATTTTGTATTGATAAAGGATCAAGACAATGACTCAAGTCTCTAAAGTGGCAACGGATGCACGGCTAACCGCCCAGGCTCAACGTTTACTGGTTGTATCTGATAATCAGGAACTTTCCCTTTATCTAAAAGAAGAACTTGAAAAACAATCCTTCGAGCGGCCTTTCAACGCTGACTTTTGCTACACGTCATTTAATACGAATCCGCAGCAGATGATGGCCATGGGGGCAACGAAAATTAATATCAAAGATGAATTCACAGTTGAAAGGATCATCAATGAGTATGATTTAGTTTTTAGTTTGCACTGTAAGCAAATTTTTCCTGCCAAGCTGACTGATAACGTATGCTGCATTAACTTTCACCCCGGCCTCAATCCTTACAATCGCGGATGGTATCCTCAGGCTTTTTCAATCATAAATGGTCTGCCTACAGGGGCGACGATTCATTTGATGGATGCCGAAGTTGACCATGGCGATATTATCGATCAGCAGGAAGTTGAAGTAAAAATGTCAGATACGTCCTTGACAGTTTACAGGAAAGTCATTGCAATCGAAAAGCATCTTATAAGCAGGAATATTTTTACTATAATCACAAGGTCGTATACAACAAAAAAACCGCAGGCAGAGGGTAATTATAACGGGATTAAGGATTTTAATGCGCTGTGTGAATTAGATTTGAATTCTATAGGTACGCTTGATGAACATTTGAAAATATTGCGTGCAACAACGCATGGTGATTTTAAAAATGCTTTTTTTTGTGATGAAAAAGGTAGAAGATTCTTTGTTAGAATAGTCATCGATGAGGCGTTTTGACAATTAATTTTTTCTTGAAAGAGTTTAGGGTCTAATGTGCGTTATGAGTGACTGGTTCGTGTTTTAAAAAACTGTAAGGTGACGCGTTATGCATTAAATATCTGAACAATATCATTGTGTTTTCTGAGATAATCAATTTTTATCTCTAGCCTTTCTGAATTTTATTGCGGATTTTTAATTATTATTAATGGGATCAGTCCCTTCGTGCGGCATAAAACAATTTTCTATTTTTAATGTTACAACATTTTTTCCACTCAAGTAACAACCTTTTAAAACAGTGTTAATGGGTTAAGTAAGTCTTTTGTAAGTTAACGAAAGCTAAAGTAAGGGTTGGAAAGATTAAAATATTGGTCACAACAGAATTGGATGATGATGACTTTTTCTATGTAATGTTTATTTATCAGTCAGTTTTTTAATGTTCAACTGACTGATACTCCTTAAGTATAAATATTGCAGTAATGCCCCTCTGTTAAGAGGCTATTTTATAATTTTTAGAAATTGTAAGGAGATAATTTTGCCAGTCTGAAGGGTGTATATTAAATTCTTTGATTTTATCACAACATAATAGTGAGTTTGTTGGCCGAACCGCCGCAGACGCATAGTCTCTACCAGAAATACCAAATACTGAAATTTCTTTTTTAACTGCAATAAAAACAGCTTGTGCAAATTCACACCAGCTAACAGGTTCATCACCACAGTAATGATAGATACCCCGCGCATCTTGCTGTAAGGCAAGACGAATCATAGCCCAGGCCAGATCGCCTGCGTAGGTAGGACAAGCATACTGATCATTGACCACCTTTATCTCATGCTGCGTTTCCGCTAAATGGAGCATCGTGTTAACAAAGTTATTTCCATATTCGCTGAAAACCCAGGAGGTACGAAGGATGACGGCTTCGGATGAAATATCCAATACGCGTTTTTCACCCTCCCACTTACTCAGGCCATAAAAATTAACCGGACAGGGCTGATCGCTTTCAGTGTAAGCAGTTTTTGTATTGCCATCAAAAACGTAATCAGTTGAAACATGAATCAGGCGTGCGTTGACCAGTTTTGCTGCTTGTGCCAGATTTTCAGGACCAATCGCATTCACCTTCAGCGCGCGGGTACGATCGGTTTCTGCTTTATCGACGGCCGTGTAGGCCGCAGCATT
>Ga0308171_1004817_pt1 | contig 10725 bp, 10 predicted proteins | sample PhyGR1_FD_202135 | JGI IMG/M metagenome (GOLD analysis project Ga0308171, IMG submission 202135) | Phyllosphere microbial communities from UC Gill Tract Community Farm, Albany, California, United States - DLSLSG.R1 | ecosystem: Host-associated > Plants > Phyllosphere > Unclassified | place: USA... | reverse complement strand
GGAATGGCCGAAGGAAGGCGCGGCGCCCGCCGCTCCCGCCAACGGCGCGGCCCCGCTGCCGTCCTACCGCAGCCTGACGCGGGCGGACGTGCGCACGCGCTGGGTGGAAGGGGTGCCGGACAACCGCCGCGCCGCCCTGTTCCCTGCCGGCTGGTACGAGCACTGGGCCGACACGACCTTCGCCACGGACCCGGAAGGGGCGCGCCAGGTGCCCTCCGTCCTGCGCGTGCCGAACGGCCCGCTAGCGGATGCCGCGGCCGGTAAGCCCTTGTTCGACGCGGCGAAGGTGACGGTCCCCACCCTGGTCACGCTGGGCGAGTGGGACCGGGAGACGCCGCCCGCCCAGGCCCTGGCCTTGTTCCAGTCCCTGGCCGGCGTCACGGCCAAGCGTCTGGTGGTGCTGGGGGAGGGAACGCACGGCATCATGCTGGAGCGGAACCGCGGCGCTTTGTTCCAGGCGGTACAGGTGTTCCTGGAAGAAGCCTTGACCGGTTGACCTTTTGTCAGGTTGTTGTTGCGGCGTCGCCCGGCTATCCCTAGATACGATGCGTCGACTGATTTGGTTTTGGCCGCGTGCCTCGCGCCCGGCCTGCGCGCATCGTGCCTGGTGCTCGTTCCACAGGTTGATCCGCCGCGCATGTCGCGTGGTGGCAACATTCGTTTAACGGAGCACCCCGATGGCCATCGGTACCGTCAAGTGGTTCAACACGACCAAGGGTTTTGGTTTCATTCAGCCGGAAGACGGCTCCAAGGATGTGTTCGTGCACATCTCTGACGTTCAGCGCGGCGGCATGCAGGGCCTGAACGAAGGCGAGCGCGTCGAGTTCGAGCTGCAGCGTGGCAAGGACGGCAAGGTTTCCGCCGGCAACCTGCGCCGCGCCTAAGTGACGAATGGCCCTGCATGCCTTTGGGCATGCAGGGCCTTCTTCCGGGGCGGCTTTGGTACTGACGCCTTGGAGCCTGCCGGGACCCGCAAGGTCCTTTCGGCCCAGGTCCATGCGGCCAGGTGCTTCGCAGCCCTGCCGCCAGTGCCCTTCGCCCCGCGATATCCCAGACCTCGATGGAAGGGAGTACCGCCATGGCGCGAGCCCCCAATTATAATCAACAGCGCGCTGACCGCGACCGGGCCAAGCAGGCCAAGGCCGATGCCAAGCAGCGTGAGCGTGATCAGCGCAAGGCTGAGAAGACCATGTCCACCGAACCGGGCGATGAGCCTGCGCCGGAGCCTGAGGACGAAGCCCGCGGCTGAACCCTGAGCGCTGCCTCTCCGGGCAGCGTCACGGGTCTTTGCCACGCGGCCTGGCCGTTCGGCGTTTTATGCCGGACGGTGAGGTCGTGATTCCCAGCATCGTCACGGCGTGGCGGCTGGGTCCTGCGATCACGGTGGAGACGGCCGGGGAAGGAATTCCCCGGACTCTGCCTCTCGCTCCATGAGAGCGTGATGCGTTCATATTCGTTCGCACACCATGCTCTCTGCCTGTGACTGGCCGTGTGATTCAGGCTTTCGGCGATCCCCCTCCTCAAGCCGTCATGCTCAAGGGCGCGCTGAGTAGCCCGCCAGGCGCGGCGCCGCAGCCTCTGTCCGAACTTCACTCCCATGGATCATCAGGCGTTCGGGGCATGGCATTTCCCTGATCCTGTAGCTTTGGCGTGGCCCTGATTTTCCGGTTCGTGCCTCGGCCTGGAAGCCCGCCGAAAAGCCCGTCCCCGCCGGATTGACAGCCGCCGACCCCGGGCGGAGGCTGGCATGCGGGAGAAGAGGACGGACGTCTATGGACCAAACCAAGAAGCATTTCCGGCTGCGCAGCCAGCGCTGGTTCGATGACCCGGAAGACCCGGGGATGACGGCGCTGTATATCGAGCGCTTCCTGAATTTCGGCATGACGCGGGGCGAGCTGCAGTCCGGCAAGCCGATCATCGGCATCGCCCAGACCGGCAGCGACATCGCCCCCTGCAACCGCCACCACCTGGCGCTGGCCGAGCGGGTGAAGGCCGGCATCCGTGACGCCGGCGGCATCCCGCTGGAATTCCCGATCCATCCCATCCAGGAAACCGGCAAGCGCCCCACCGCCGCGCTGGACCGCAACCTGGCCTATCTCTCGCTGGTCGAAATCCTGCACGGCTATCCGCTGGATGGCGTGGTGCTGACCACGGGCTGCGACAAGACGACGCCCGCCTGCCTGATGGGCGCCGCCACGGTGAACATTCCCGCCCTGGTGCTCTCCGGCGGCCCGATGCTGGATGGGCACTGGAAGGGTCGCCTCTCCGGCTCTGGCACCATCGTCTGGGAAGCGCGCAAGCAGCTCGCCGCCGGCGAAATCAACTATGACGGCTTCATGCAGATGGTGGCCTCCTCCGCCACCAGCGTCGGCCATTGCAACACCATGGGGACCGCCCTCTCCATGAACTCGCTGGCCGAGGCGCTGGGCATGTCGCTGCCCGGCTGCGCCGCCATTCCCGCCGCCTACCGGGAGCGCGGCCAGATGGCGCACGCCACTGGCATGCGGATCGTCGAGATGGTGAAGGAGAACCTGCGCCCCTCCGACATCATGACGCGCGAGGCGTTCGAGAACACCATCGTGCTGGCCAGCGCCATCGGTGCCAGCAGCAACTGCCCGCCGCACCTGGTGGCCATCGCCCGGCACATGGGCGTGGAGCTGACCACGGAGGACTGGCAGACGATCGGCGCCGACATTCCGCTGCTGGTCGATTGCCAGCCGGCCGGGCGCTTCCTTGGCGAAATGTTCTATCGCGGCGGCGGCGTGCAGGCGGTGATGAAGGAGCTGGCCGAGGCCGGCAAGCTGCACACCACCGTCCGCACCGTCACCGGCAAGACGCTGGCCGAGGACCTGGCCCTGGCCCCGCTGCCGGACCGCGAGGTGATCCGCCCCTACGAGAAGCCGTTGCTGGAGCAGGCTGGCTTCGTCGTGCTCAGCGGCAACCTGTTCGACAGCGCGGTCATGAAGGTCAGCGTCATCGACGTCGATTTCCGCAAGCGCTTCCTCTCCGACCCCGAGGATATCTTCGAAGGCAAGGTCATCGTCTTCGAGGGGCCCGAGGATTACCACGACCGCATCGAGGACCCGGATCTCGGCGTGGACGACCACACCGTGCTGGTCATCCGCAATTGTGGCCCCGTCGGCTACCCCGGCAGCGCCGAGGTGGTGAACATGCAGCCACCGGGCGCGATGATCAAAGCCGGGTTGCACAGCCTGCCCACCATGGGCGATGGCCGGCAGAGCGGCACGTCCGCGTCCCCCTCCATCCTCAACGTCTCCCCCGAAGCCGCGGTCGGCGGCGGGCTGGCGCTGATGAACTCGGGCGACCGCATCCGCATCAACCTGAAGACCCGCAAGGTGGACCTGCTGATCTCCGAGGAGGAGATGGCCGCCCGCCGCGCCGCCTGGACGCCGCCCAAGCTGCTGAACAAGACGCCGTGGGAGGAGATCTACCGTTCCATGGTCGGTCAGCTTGGCACCGGCGGCTGCCTGGAGCCGGCGACACTGTACCTGAACATCCTGGAGACACGGGGCGAGAGCCGCCACAACCACTGATCGGTGGCTGTAGGATGTCCGACAACTCGGCTATAGACTGCCTCTAGCCGGCTGGGGCGGAGGGGACGGGGGAAGCATCTTCCGCCCCTCCGCCCGGCGCGTTCAGGTGCCGCCCCGCCAGGGGACACCGGGCGGGTGGCAGAGACTGGGGCCGGGTGGATGCTGTTCGCCTGGCCTTCGCTTCCATGAAGGGGATTCCAAGGATGGCCGGAAGGCTGCAAGGAAAGCGTTGCTTCGTCACCGCCGCGGGCCAGGGCATCGGCCGCGCCGCCGCGCTGGCCTATGCGCGGGAAGGCGCCACGGTGGTGGCCACCGACCTGGACGCCGCCAAGCTGGCAGGGCTGGCCGAGGCCGGCATCACCGCCCTGGCGCTGAATGTGCTGGACGACGCGGCCGTGACGGCCACCATCCAGGCCAACGGCCCCTTCGACATCGTCTTCAACTGCGCCGGCTTCGTGCACCAGAACGATGTGCTGACCTGCAAGGACGAGGACTGGGACTTCGCCTTCGCGCTGAACGTCCGCGCGCAGTGGAAAGTCATCCAGGCCGCGCTGCCGGGGATGCTGGAGCAGGGTGGTGGCGCCATCGTCAACATGGCCTCCGCCGCCGGCTCGGTGAAGGGCGTGGCCAACCGCTTCGCCTATGGCACCACCAAGGCCGCCGTGGTCGGGCTGACCAAGAGCGTAGCGGCGGATTTCGTCACCAAGGGCATTCGCTGCAACTGCGTCTGCCCAGGCACGGTGGACACCCCCTCGCTGGGCGACCGCATCGCCGCCAATGCCGGCGTGGCCGGCAGCGTGGAAGCGGCGCGCGCCGCCTTTGTCGGCCGCCAGGCGATGGGCCGGCTGGCCACGCCCGGGGAGATCGCGGAGCTGGTGCTGTACCTGTCCGCCCCCGAGAGCCAGTTCGTCACCGCCCAGGCCATCGTCATCGATGGCGGCTGGACCAATTAATCATCCAACGAGGAATCGCTGAATCATGAAGCTGCTGCGTTTCGGCCCGCCGGGCCAGGAAAAGCCGGGCCTGCTCGACGCCCAGGGCACCATCCGCGACCTGTCGGGCGTCCTGCCCGACTTCTCGGGTGAGGCGCTCTCCCCCGCCGGGCTGGCCAGGCTGGCGGCGCTGGACACCACCTCCCTGCCAGCGGTCTCCGGCAGCCCGCGCATCGGCTCGCCCATCGCGCATATGAAGAACTTCGTGTGCATTGGCCTGAACTATGCGGACCACGCGGCCGAGACTGGTGCGGCGATCCCGAAGGAGCCGATCATCTTCCTGAAGTCGCTTGGCGCCCTGAGCGGCCCGAACGACGATGTGCAGATCCCGAGGAACAGCCAGAAGACCGACTGGGAAGTCGAGCTGGCGGTGATCATCGGCACCCGCGCCAAGAACGTTTCCGAGGCCGAGGCGATGGACCACGTCGCCGGCTACGCCGTCTGCAACGACGTCTCCGAGCGTGAATTCCAGATCGAGCGTGGCGGCACCTGGGACAAGGGCAAGGGCCATGACACCTTCGGCCCGCTCGGCCCCTGGCTGGTGACCAAGGACGAGGTGCCGGACCCGCAGGACCTGGCGATGTTCTGCGAGGTCGATGGCAAGCGCTACCAGGATGGCTCCACCCGCACGATGATCTTCGGCGTGCAGAAGCTGGTCTCCTACGTCTCCCAGTTCATCACGCTGCATCCGGGCGACGTCATCACCACCGGCACGCCGCCGGGCGTCGGCATGGGCCAGAAGCCGCCTTTGTACCTGAAGGCGGGCCAGACCATTCGCCTGGGCATCGCCGGGCTGGGCGAGCAGACACAGAAGACCGTCTCCGCCTGACGCCATTGCGCGGGACCCCTAACGGGTCCCGCGCGTGGACATTGACCGGCGCCACGCGCCGGATCGAGAATGCCGCCTCGTCCAAGGTCGACAGCGCCGGATCAACCGGCCGGAGGAGGCGTCCCATGCCATCCCAGTTCTCCCGCCGCGCGGCTTTCGGGCTGGCGGCGACGGCAGCCCTTGCCGCCAGCACCCCGCCCGCCGCCGCCCAGGCGCCCGCGACCCAGCCCGCCACGTCGGGCCAAGCCATCGCACCGGTCCAGGGGCGCTGGGTTGCCCGCGACTTCCGCTTCAGCACCGGCGAGACGATGGCGGAACTGCCGCTGGCTTACACCACCATCGGTGCGCCTACCGGCATCCCGGTCCTGGTGCTGCACGGCACCGGCGGCTCCGCCCGCAGCCTGCTGACGCCGATCTTCGCCGGGCAGCTCTTCGGCCCCGGGCAGCCGCTGGATGCCAGCCGCTACTACATCATCATCCCCGACTCGCTCGGCGCCGGGCAGTCCGCAAAGCCCTCGGACGGCATGCGCGCCAGCTTTCCCCGCTACACCTATGACGACATGGTGCGGGCGCAGTACCGGTTGGTAATGGAGGGTTTGGGCATTCCCCACCTGCGCCTGATCCTCGGCCAGTCCATGGGCGGCATGCACGCCTGGCTCTGGGGCGTGATGTACCCCGATGCGATGGACGCCATCGTGCCCATGGCATCGCAGCCCACCGCCATGGCCGGCCGCAACTGGATCATGCGCCGGATGCAGATCGAGCTGATCCGCCGCGACCCGGCCTACCAGGGCGGCAACTACACCGAGCAACCGCCGAGCCTGCGGATGGCGAACGTCTTCTACTCGCTCGGCACCAGCGGCGGCACGCTGTTCCTGCAAGCCGCCGCGCCCGACCGCGCCGCCGCCGACAAGCTGGTGGACGCACGGCTGGCGGCGCCGCCGCCGCTGGACGCCAACGACTTCATCTATCAGTGGGACGCCTCGCGCGACTACGACCCCTCGGCGCAGCTCGAACGTATCAAGGCGCGCGTGCTGGCCATCAACGCCGCCGACGACGAGCGTAACCCGCCCGAGACGGGGCTGATGCAGGCCGCCATGGCGCGCATCCCGAACGCGCAGATGCTGCTGATCCCGGCCAGCGAGAAAACCCTGGGCCACGGCACCACCGGAACCGCCAGCTTCTATGCGGAGGATCTGCGGCGGTTCGTGGAGAGCCTGGAGTAGGCTGGGGGGCACGGTCCGCGCTGTGGCTTTTGAAAGGGAAGAGCGGGGGAGAATGAATTCTCCCCCGGTCCCCCTCTTCTTTCTTTCTTCGAGTTTGCGGTGCTGACGATGTTCGCTTGCGAGAATGGCCGGAGGGACTCTGGTCGATACTTCAGGGCACTTTGCGAATGGATCGCCGCAACTGCGCTGGTGGGCGCAACCTCGGCGCCGAGGCGGAAGCAGACGATTTGGGTGGGTGAGCGCCGCAGGCTTAATCCATCGGAATCCGAGGCTGGCTTGCTACTCGCCGGCAGCGAAAGCACTGCCCCATCGCCACGCCAGACCGACCTCTCCGCTGTCCCCAACTCGAAGAAGTAAAAGAAGGGGTCCGGGGGAATTCCTTCCCCGGCCTTCCTACGCCACGATCCCCCCCTGCCGCAGCACGAACGCGGCGATCTCCGCGACCCCCTGGTTGGCCTTCAGGTTGGTGAAGATGAAGGGCCGTTCGCCACGCATCTTCTTCGAATCCCGGTCCATCACGCCGAGATCGGCCCCGACCAGGGGTGCGAGGTCGGTCTTGTTGATGACCAGGAGGTCGGAACGGGTGATGCCGGGGCCGCCTTTGCGGGGGATCTTGTCGCCGGCGGAGACGTCGATGACGTAGATGGTCAGGTCCGCCAGCTCGGGGCTGAAGGTGGCGGCCAGGTTGTCGCCGCCGCTTTCGATGAACAGCACTTCCAGGTTGGGGAAGCGGGCGGTCATCTCATCGACGGCGGCGAGGTTGATGGAGGCGTCTTCGCGGATGGCGGTGTGGGGGCAGCCGCCGGTCTCGACGCCGATGATGCGCTCGGGCTCCAGCGCGCCGGAGCGGGTGAGGAACTCGGCATCCTCGCGCGTGTAGATGTCGTTGGTGATGACGGCGATGTTGTGGGCGTCGCGCAGGTGCTTGCACAGCCGGTCGGTCAGCGCCGTCTTGCCGGAGCCGACGGGGCCGCCGATGCCGACGCGGAAGGGGCCGTTGGTGGCCGCACGGTTGCCGGGCGCGAGGGGGCGAGCCTGATCGTCAGCATTCATGAGCGGAAGAGCCTCGTATATTGCGTCTCATGACGCAGGGAGAACAGGTCGAGCACCGGGGCGGCGGTGCCGATGCGGTCGAGGTCGGCGTCGAGGGCCGCGGCTGTCGCCGCTTCCAGTGCCGGCAGCAGCGTGGCGGTGGCGATCTGCCCATCCGTCTGCCCCAGCGGCACCAGCCGTACGCCGGCTGAGACGATGTTGGCCGCGAAGGCGGAGAGGAAGCCGAACAGTGCCAGACGCAGGTCCACGCCCTGCCAGGCGGCGGCGGCGCCCAGCGCCACCGGGTGAGCGATGGCGTTGCCGTGCCGCGCGGCGAATGCATCCAGCCGCTGATCCGGCCATGCGGCGCGGGTGACGCGCAGGAAGGCGGTGCCCTGGGCCATGGTCTCCAGCGCCGTCTCCGCCGTGCCGCGCCAGGCGGCGGCGAGGTCGGCCACCGCATCCAGCGCCGGGCCATCCCCGGCGGCGCGGTAGGCGGCCACCAGCAGGGCACCATCGATGCGGCCAGCGCCGGCCTGCAGCACGCTGCCGACAAACGCGGCCAGGGTGGCGCGGTCCCGCACCGCGCCGTCCTCCACCGCACGTTCCAGCCCGTGGCTGTAGGTATACGCGCCGACCGGGTAGGCCGGGGAGAGCCAGGTCAGCAGCCGTTGCAGCGCGGCGGTATCGGTGGCGGCTCCGGCTGTGGGGGGCGGCGCGGCTGCGTCAGTGGGCGTGGACATGGCCATCGCCATGGTCGTGCAACTCGCCGTGGCGGTGGCCGGTGTGGCGGTTGTGCTCGCCATAGGCGCCGCCTTCCGGGTTGAAGGGGGCGTCGATCCTGGCGACGGTGGCGCCCAGCCCCTGCAACATGCGCAGGATGACGTGGTCCTCACGGATCAGGATGCGCGTGCCGTCGATCTCCGTCGGCAGGTGCCGGTTGCCGAGATGCCAGGCCAGCCGCAGCAGATGCTCGGCGCTTTGCCCACGCACCTCGATCAGCGGTTCCGGCGCCGCGCGCACCAGCACCACGCCGCCGCCCTCGATCAACAGGCCGTCGCCGTCGCGCAGCGCCACGGCTTCGGGAAGATCCAGCAGGAAGCTGAAGCCGCTCTCGCCGGTGTAGCGGCGACGGCGGCGGTGCCGGTCGTCGAACCCGGCGGTGACGGTGTCCTTCGCCGTGCGGGCCTGCCATTGGCCGGCGGGCAGGACCTGGGTGGCGCGGGGCAGGGGGGAATCGGTCATCGTGTTGCTCATAACAGGAAGTAGCGTTGGGCCATCGGCAGGGTCTGCGCCGGCTCGCAGATCAGCAGCTCGCCATCCGCGCGCACCTCGTAGGTCTCGGGGTCGATCTGGATGCGGGGCAGCGCGTCGTTCAGCACCATGTCCTTCTTGCCGATGTTGCGGGTGTTGCGCACCGGCAGCAGCGTGCGGTTCAGGCCGAGCTGCCCGGCCAGGTCGCGCTCCAGCGCCACGCCGGAGACGAAGGTGATGGCGCTGGCCTGCATGGCGCGGCCGAAGCCGCCGAACATCGGCCGGTAATGCACCGGCTGCGGCGTCGGGATGCTGGCATTGGGGTCGCCCATCGGCGCCATGGCGATGGTGCCGGCCTTCAGCACCATCTCCGGCTTCACACCGAAGAAAGCCGGGCTCCACATCACCAGATCCGCCAGCTTGCCGACCTCCAGGCTGCCGACATGCTCGGCGATGCCCTGCGCGATGGCGGGGTTGATGGTGTACTTGGCGATGTAGCGGCGGATGCGAAGATTGTCGTTCTGGCCTTGCTCGCCGGGCAGGCGGCCGCGCTGCACCTTCATCTTGTGCGCGCATTGCCAGGTGCGGATGATCACCTCGCCGACGCGCCCCATCGCCTGGCTGTCGGACGACATCATGGAGATGGCGCCGAGGTCGTGCAGGATATCCTCCGCCGCGATCGTCTCCCGCCGGATGCGGGATTCCGCGAAGGCGACGTCCTCGGCGATGCGAGGGTCGAGGTGGTGGCAGACCATCAGCATGTCGAGATGCTCGTCCACGGTGTTCACCGTATAGGGCATGGTCGGGTTGGTGCTGCTCGGCAGGAAATTGGGCTCGCCGATGACACGCAGGATGTCCGGCGCGTGGCCGCCGCCGGCGCCCTCGGTATGGAAGGCCTGGATGGCGCGGCCGCCGATGGCGCGGATGGTCTCCTCGACGAAGCCGCTCTCGTTCAGCGTGTCGGAATGGATGGCGACCTGGATGTCGAATTCGTCTGCCACGCGCAGGCAGGTATCGATCGCCTTGGGGGTGGTGCCCCAGTCCTCGTGCAGCTTCAGCCCGCAGGCGCCGCCGCGGATCTGCTCCTCCAGCGCCTGCGGCAGGGCGGCATTGCCCTTGCCGAGGAAGCCGAGATTCATCGGGAAGCTTTCCGCCGCCTGCAGCATCCGCGCCATATGCCAGGGGCCGGGCGTGGAGGTGGTGGCTAGCGTGCCATGCGCCGGCCCGGTGCCGCCGCCGAACATGGTGGTGACGCCGGAGGCCAAAGCCTCCTCGATCTGCTGCGGGCAGATGAAGTGGATATGCGGGTCGATGCCGCCGACGGTCAGGATGCGCCCTTCGCAGGCGATGATCTCCGTTCCTGGACCGATGACGATGTCCACGCCGGGTTGTGTATCGGGATTGCCGGCCTTGCCGATGGCGGCGATGCGCCCGTCCCGCAGCCCGACATCCGCCTTGATGATGCCCCAGTGGTCGATGATCAGAGCGTTGGTGATGACGGTGTCCATCGCGCCCTCGGCCCGGGTGCGCTGGCTCTGCCCCATGCCGTCGCGGATGACCTTGCCGCCGCCGAACTTCACTTCCTCACCATAGGTGGTCAGGTCGCGCTCGACTTCCGCGAACAGCTCCGTGTCCGCCAGCCGCACCTTGTCGCCCACCGTGGGGCCATACATGCCTGCATAGGCGCTTCGGGAAATTCTCGTTGCCATGGCTCAGACCTTCCCTTCCGTCTCACCACGGAAGCCGTGCACGACGCGGTCGCCGCCGAAATCCACCAGGCGTACCTTGCGGCTCTGCCCCGGCTCGAACCGCACGGCGGTGCCGGCGGCGATGTCCAG
>Ga0308171_1004816_pt1 | contig 10727 bp, 7 predicted proteins | sample PhyGR1_FD_202135 | JGI IMG/M metagenome (GOLD analysis project Ga0308171, IMG submission 202135) | Phyllosphere microbial communities from UC Gill Tract Community Farm, Albany, California, United States - DLSLSG.R1 | ecosystem: Host-associated > Plants > Phyllosphere > Unclassified | place: USA... | reverse complement strand
CAAGGGCGACCCGGAGATGCCGCTGACTGACCTGGAACTCGCCGACAAGTTCCGTGAACTGGCCATTCCGGTGCTCGGGAAAGACAGGGCGGGGCTCCTGCTGGAACGTATCCTGACCGGTCAACAGGTGCCTGAGAATGCTTGAGGCTGATGCGGCGCACCATGAGCAACGCCTAACGCAGTACGCATAATATATATTATGTAAATAAACTTGTTAGGCTAGTATTGCCGAGCTTGGCCCGGTGCCGTCGTGCCGTGCCGTCCCTTAGTGAGGCCGCCCGACGAACGAAATAACGGTCGCGATGATTTCTTCGACCCGGAACGGCTTGTCGAAGACCGCTGCAAACAAATGGCCATTCTGACGCGCGATATCCGCCTGGGCGCCGCTGATCAGGATAATTGGCAGATCGGCACTCTCGGGGCGGGACTTGATGGCGCTGGCAAACTCCAGCCCGTTCATCACCGGCATCATGAAATCCGTAATCACCAGCGCCGGCCGGTCGCGCTGGAAGACATCCAGTCCCTTTCGCCCATTGCTGGCACGCACCACCATGTATCCCTCGTCCTCCAACGCGAAGGCCAGCACGTCCGCGACAAGGAACTCGTCGTCAACTACCATGATCGTTGTCATGCTGCGGCTTCCGTCCTGAGCGCTGACGCGATCAGCCCCCTAGCCGAGGGCGTGAGGCTTCCAGCTGGCGTGCGCTCGGCTCGCCGGGGGCATTGAGGCGGATACCATCCTGGTTCAACACCATCTCATGGAAGGAAGGGTCGTACTCGCTGTCCCGTACCTTGATGACGGTCAGGATGCGGCGCAGCTGAGTCTGGTCCTCGATAAACCGCAGCAGGATAAGGTTGTCGAAGATGCTGGACAGTTCCAGTGCCGGCGCTTGCGCGTTGGAATCGAACATGTCGCGAATTTCCCATGTAGCAATCACCGTCACGCCCATGGCGCGCAACTCGCCGATCAAGGCCGTAAAGAACTCGGTGACCCGGTTGCTCCGTACCGCGGCCCGGGCGATGCCGCCGAGGCTGTCGATCAGCACGCGCTTGATGTTCTTCTGCCGCACGGCGTTCAGCAGCCGGTGCCCGAGCGCGTCCAGCAGGCGCTCGGTCGTCGGCTGCCAAAGAACATGCACGGCGCCGTCTTCAATCTTCTGCGCCAGTCCGAAGCCCAATGCGCTCGCCTTGCGCTTCAGCCGCTCTTCCGATTCATAGAAGCCGAAGATCAGCCCAGGCTCGTCCACCGTTGCCTGTGACACGAAGCTGATGCCAAGCGAGGTCTTGCCGCTGCCGGAAGGGCCGATCAGCAGGGTGGAAGAGCCCTTCTGCAACCCCCCCCCGATCAGCCGGTCGACATCGTCGACCCCAGTACTCGTCCGCCCGAGATCCAGGTCGTCGGGCACGGAAGGCCGGCTGAGCACTGCTTCCAGGCGCGGGTAGATGACGATCCCGTTCTCGGTGATCTCGAATTCATGCAGGCCGGAGATGGCGCCGCTGCCACGCGTCTTCCGCAGGTTCAACCGCCGCACCGAACGGGCGCCGGTCAGGTCGTCGCCCAGTTCGATGACACCGTCGACCATCGTGTGCTCGGGGCTGCCATCGTCCAGCCTGGCGCTGGTCAGGAACAGCACGGTGCAGCCAGCGAAGGCCGCATGTCCCTGCAGTTCTGCAATGAACTTCTTCGTATCGATCGCCGTATCGGCACGGGACCGTGCATTCAGCACGCCGTCGACGATCAGCACCGATGCCTTCTGCCGACTGATCTCGCGCCGAAGCAGCTTGACCACCTCGTCCAGCCCCTCGCTCTGCAAGGTGTCAAAGGCACTGACGAACTGCATCTCGCGGCCGATGCGCTCACGGTCGAAGAAGCTGAGGGTGGAGAGGAACTGGAACAGCCGCTCATGGGTCTCGGAGAGTAACGTCGCGAACAGAACCCGACCGCCATGTGCCGCGTGGTGGAAGGCGATCTGGTTGGCGAAGATGGTCTTTCCCGAGCCGGGCCGCCCCTGGATGATGTAGGAGGACCCCGCCACCAGCCCGCCGTTCAGCAGCGTGTCTAGGCCGGCAATGCCACTTTCAATGCGTGGTAGCTGTTCCAACGTGTCGACAAGCCTCAGTCATGAAAGTGGATGAGTGGCCCGCAAAGGCCAGCCACTGGACCGGTAAGATCCTCAACGCAGTCCCTGTACCTTTCGCGGTAAACCGTCAAGGCTCCGGCACCCCAGGCTCTCTCCCGCTGTCCAGAACCTGCCGGAGCTTCCGTGCCAACGCTTCCCGCGTATACGGCTTGCTCAGCAATTCCACACCGGGATCAAGCCGCCCCTCATGCACGATGGCGTTCTCGGCGTAGCCCGAGGTGAACAGAACCGAGATGGAGGGCTGAAGTTGCTTCGCCCGCTCCGCCAATGCCGTGCTGCGCAGCGGCCCCGGCATCACGACGTCGGTGAAGAGCAGATCGATCTGCAGCCCGCTCTCGAGCACCATCAACGCACTCTGCGCATCCTTCGCCCGCAGCACCTTGTAGCCAAGCGCCGCGATGGTCTCGACCACGATGCTACGCACAGCCTCATCGTCCTCCACCACCAGGATCGTCTCCTGCCCGCCTGAGACGAGGTCGCCACGCTGCGGCTCGGGCGCCTCCTCCTCGGCCATGACCTGTGGCAGGTAGAGACTGACCGTGGTGCCGGCTCCGGGCGTGCTGTCGATCCCTACATAGCCGCCGGATTGGCGGACAAAGCCGTACACCATGGAAAGCCCTAGCCCGGACCCCCTGCCCTCAGGCTTCGTGGTGAAGAACGGCTCGAAGACATTGCTCAGGATATCCGGCGGGATGCCCTCACCGGTATCCTTGACCGACAGCATCACATAAGGCCCGGGCACGATATCGGCGTGGATGCGGACATCCGTGGCATCCAGCACGATATTCCGCGCCTCGATGACCAGCTCACCCTCGCCCTCCATGGCGTCCCGCGCATTGATCGCCAGGTTCAGCAGGGCATTCTCGACCTGGCCCGGGTCCACCAGGGTATTGCCCAGCCCTTCCGCGATGACAGTCCGGACCTCGACGCGCTCCCCCAGGGTGCGCTTCAGCATGTCGTCCAGCCCGAGGATGAACCGGCCGACATTCACCACCTTGGGCTGCAACGGCTGCCGCCGGCCAAAGGCCAGCAATTGCTGCGCCAGCTGCGAGCCTCGTTCCACCGCTGTCAGCGCGTGCTGGATGCGCTGACTGGCCCGGGGAAGTTCCCCCACATCCCGCTGCAGAAGCTCCAGACTGCCGTAAACAACCTGCAGCAAATTGTTGAAATCATGCGCAATGCCGCCGGTCAAATTGCCGATGGCCTCCATCTTCTGCGCCTGCCGCAACTGTTCCTGCGCCAGCAGCCGCTCCTGCTGCGCTTCCTCCAGCTGGCGCGTTCGCTCCTGGACCCTTGCCTCCAGGTCCAACGCATTCTGCCGCAGCAGCATCCGCGCCCGGACGGTATCCTCGATATCCGTGCAGGTGCCCAGCCACCGGACCACCTGGCTTGTCGCCGGGTCCCGCACCGGCAGGGCGCGCCGCAGGTACCAGCGCCAGGCACCATCGGCCCGCCGAAGCCGATACTCGCTTTGGTACAGGTAGCCGCCTGCCACGGCCTGGCGCCACTGAAGCGCCGCGGCCTCCCGGTCCTCTGGGTGCACGACGGAAAGCCACAGCGCGGTATCCGTTGCCGTGGGCGACAGGCCGGTCAGCTCACGCCAACGCTCGTTGAAAAAATCGTAATGGCCTTCCGCATCGGCCGTCCAGATGATCTGCGGCAAGGCGGCGGTCAGTGCCTGAAGCTGCGTCTCGCTCTGCTTCAGGGCGACGCTGTCATCCAGCTGCCGCCGTTCCAGCAGGACGCGCCCAGTGGTCTCCATGATCACGCCCAGCACGCCGACCGGCTTGGCCATGCGGTCCCGCACCACGCTGTAATGCAGGTCCAGCCAGACCTCATCCGGCTCGGCATGCCGGTGCAGCATGAACCGCTGGTCCTTGAAGGACAGGGTCCGGCCGGAAAGGACATCGGCCACCACGCCGGCATTGAAGGCTGCCGCTTCCGGCCAGGCATCGGTGATGCGCTGGCCCAGGATTGCCGGGTGGCGGTCGCCGCAGAAGGCGGCATAGGCGTCGTTATAAAGCAGCCGCCCGTCCTTGCCCCACAGCAAGGCCAAGGGCAAAGGCGATTCCAGCACGGAGCTGAGCGTGGATTTCAACGTGCCGGACCAATCCGCGATCGGCCCGAGCGGCGTTGCCGCCCAGTCGAAATCCCGGATGGTCCGTGCCATGGCGGACTCGCCCCACGGGAAGGAAGCAGGCACCGGTATCGCCATCACGGCTTCAGTCAGGGTCATGCAGGGTCCGGCCGGCCGCAAGGACAGGAGGCAGTGCCTCTCCAGGCTGTGGCCAAGCCTCAAACCTGTACAGGCAGCCCGACATTGCCATGCTTGCTCCGCCGCCTCAAGATAGTAGCGCTTCAGGAGGGAAAGCTAGGCCATTGAAGGGTCTGGACTTATCCCGCCGCCCGCACGCCGCTGCCGGGCGACGCAGACCGCAGGAGGTGTTAGGTTGCCCAGGTTGAGGCACCCCGCAACCCGCTGGGGTCCGCCGGATCGTACCAGGAATATGGCCGCATGGACTTCGGGGTGTTCGATATCTTCCGTGTCGGGATCGGCCCTTCCAGCTCCCACACCGTCGGGCCCATGCGGGCAGCCGCCGGCTTCGTGGATACGCTTGCTTCGGACGGCCAGCTCGGCGCCGTCGCGCGCATCCGCGCCGAGGTCTTCGGCTCCCTGGCCCTGACTGGCTATGGCCATGCGACCGATATTGCCCTGCTGCTGGGCCTGTCCGGCGAACGCCCTGAACAAGTGGACCCGGACGCGGCAGCGGATATCGTTGCCCGCATCCGGCAGGATGCCCAGATCCGCCTCGGCGGACGCCACCTGGTGCCCTTCGCGGAGGCGGAGGATCTGCTGATGCACCGGCGGGACAGCCTGCCCGGCCACACCAACGGCATGCGCTTCACCGCCTTCGCGGCGGATGGCATCACCCTCAGCAGCCTCACCTGCTACTCGATCGGCGGCGGCTTTGTCGCGACCGAGCAGGAACTCCAACAACAGGTCGTGGCACCCTCTGCCATCAAGGTTCCCTACTCGTTCGGCTCGGGGCGGGAGATGCTGTCGATGGCTGAGCGCAGCGGCCTCGGCATCGGCGCCATGATGATGGCGAATGAGCTGGAGCGCGGCCTTGGGGCCCAGGAGGTCGAGGCCGGCTTGCGCCATATCCGCGACACCATGCGCGACTGTATCGAGCGCGGCATGCGCGGTGAAGGCCACCTGCCCGGCCGCACCCATCTGCGCCGCCGTGCCGCCAGCCTGCACCGCGACCTGGTGGCCCGACCACGGGAAGCCGACCCCATGGCCGTCTCCGACTGGGTCAGCCTGTTCGCCATCGCGGTGAACGAGGAGAATGCCGCCGGCGGCCGCGTCGTCACCGCCCCGACCAACGGCGCCGCCGGCATTGTCCCCGCCGTGATGCATTACTATGAGCGCTTCGTCCCCGGCGCGACCGAGCAGGGCGTGTTCGACCTGCTGTTGACCGCCGCCGCCATCGGCGTCCTGTACAAGCGCAATGCCTCCATCTCCGGCGCCGAGGTCGGCTGCCAGGGCGAGGTCGGCGTTGCCTGCTCCATGGCGGCGGCTGGCCTCGCGGCGGCGATGGGCGGCACGCCGCCGCAGGTCGAGAACGCCGCCGAGATCGGCATGGAGCACAATCTCGGCCTGACCTGCGACCCGATCGGCGGCCTCGTGCAGATCCCCTGTATCGAGCGCAACGCCCTGGGTGCGAACAAGGCCATCATCGCCGCGCGGCTGGCGCTGCGCGGCGATGGTGCCCACCACGTGTCGCTGGACAACGTCATCCGCACCATGCGGCAGACTGGCATCGACATGCAGTCCAAATATAAGGAAACGTCGCTGGGCGGCCTCGCGGTCAACGTTACCGAATGCTGATGGCGATGCAGCGCCGCAAGGCGGACATCTCGGCGCCCAACGCCGACGAACCAGGGAAGGAGAAGGCCCGGATGAGACTCAGACACCTGGCGCCCCTCGGCCTCCTGGCGGCATCGCTGACTGGCTGCGCCCTGCCGCCCGCCCAGTCCTGGGACGGCCAGCGTGGCTATGGCGGCAGCGGCGATTACGGTTACGACCTGAACGCCTCCCGCGCCGAGGCCAGCGCCTACCGCGCCCAGGCCACCCCCCGCCTCTATCCCATGCCCGGCCTGCCCGGTGACCCATGGGGCCCGTACATCGCCGAGGCCGCCACCCGCTTCGGCGTGCCGGAAGTGTGGATCCGCGAGGTGATGCGCCAGGAATCCGGCGGCAGGCTCTATGCCGGCGATGGCTCGCTGATCACCTCGGGTGCCGGCGCCATGGGGCTGATGCAGGTCATGCCCGCCACTTACGACCGCCTGCGCGCCCGCCTCGGCCTCGGCAGCGACCCCTACGAGCCGCGCGACAACATCTTCGCCGGCACCGCCTATCTGAAGGACATGTACGACCGCTTCGGCTCGCCCTACTTCCTGGCCGCCTATAATGCGGGGCCGGACCGTGTGGCGCTGTACCTGGCCGGCGCCAAGATCCTGCCGGACGAGACGGAGAATTACGTGGCCGCCATCGCGCCGCGCATCGGCACCGAATACGCCGCCACCCCTGTCAGCGCCGCCTATGCCGCGCCCTCGCTGAACCCGGCGGATCGTGCCTTCGATGGCGGTGGCCTCGTCACCCCGCAATCGCCCTTCGGCCAATCCTACTACGCACCCTGAACCACGCGCCTCATCCGGGGTGTGTGTTTCACCTGGGGAACTTTTGGCCCTTTGGGTTGCCCCGCCCAGGTGCCGAGCCTAGGAACCTCCGATGCCCGCCACCTGCCGCGCTCCTCCCGGGGCGCGACCATTGGGCGGATGCAGGAGGACCTATGCGCAACGAACCCATCCCCCTCGCCAGCCTGTCCGCCGAGCTTGAGGCCAAGAGCCCCGTCTACACCGCCGTCGCGGACCGGATCTGGGACCACGCCGAGCTCCGCTTCGACGAATACAAGTCGATCGAGGAGCAGATCACGGCGCTGGAGGCGGAGGGTTTCCGCGTCACCCGCAATGTCGGCGGCATTCCCACCGCCTTCATGGCGGAAGCCGGCGCCGGCGGCCCGGTGCTGGGCTTCCTGGGTGAGTTCGATGCCCTGGCCGGTTTGAGCCAGGAAGCCGGCGTGGCCGAGCCCAGCCCGATCACCCCAGGTGCCACCGGCCATGGCTGCGGCCATAACCTGTTGGGCGCCGGCGCCATGCTGGCCGCCGTCTCCGCACGGGACATGCTGGCGAAGAACGGCCTGCCCGGCACCGTGCGCTACTATGGCTGCCCGGGCGAGGAAGGCGGCTCCGGCAAAACCTTCATGGCCCGTGCCGGCGCCTTCAGCGACCTGGATGCCGCCGTCTCCTGGCATCCCGGTGTGGTCAGCGGCGTCATGTCCTCCCGCTCCCTCGCCAACTTCCAGGTCTATTTCCGCTTCAAGGGCCGCGCTTCGCACGCCGCCGGCTCGCCCTGGCTGGGCCGCTCCGCCCTCGATGCGGTGGAGCTGATGAGTGTCGGCGTGAACTACCTGCGGGAGCACATGCCGCTCGATTGCCGCGTGCATTCCGCCATCACCAACAGCGGCGGCAACTCCCCCAACGTCGTGCAGGCGGATGCGGAGGTGCTCTACCTGATCCGCGGCCCGCGCGTGAAGGAAGCCCAGGCGCTGATGGAACGCGTGAAGGCCTGCGCCGAAGGCGCCGCCATCATGACCGGCACGCGCATGGAGATGGAGATCGACAAGGCGTGTTCGGACACCATTCCGAACACCGCCCTGGAAATGCGGATGTTCGAGAACCTCTCCGCCATCGGCGCCCCCGCCTTCGATGCCGCCGACCGCGCCTTCGCGGCGGATATCCGCCGCTCGCTGAGCGAGGAAGACATAGCGGACAGCATCAACTCCGCCGGTGCGCCGGAGGACGTCGGCGCGCAGCCGCTGCATGAAGGCGTGCTGCATTTCGACGGCCAGTCCCGCCCCGGCAACGGCTCCACCGATGTTGGCGATGTCAGCCAGCTGGTGCCCACCGTGCAGTGCTGGGGCCCGACCTGGGCCGTCGGCACCCCCTTCCACACCTGGCAGGCCGTCGCCCAGGGCAAGAGCCCCTCGGCCCACAAGGGCATGATCCAGGCGGCCAAGGCCATGGCCGCGACGGCGCTGGACGTGTTCCAGGACCCCGAGCTGCTGGCCCGCGCCAAGGCCGAGCTGAAGCAGCGCACCGGCGGCAAGCCCTATGCCTGCCCCATCCCGGACGACGTGCTGCCCCCGCCCCTGCGTGCCAAGCGTCGCTGACGCCCGCATCGCCGAGACGAAGGAAACTCCCCCGATGATTCGTATGTCCCCCCGCGCGGTGCTCCGCGCCGGGGCGGCCGCCATCGCCTTGATGGCCGCCGCCACGACCGCGCCGCGTGCCCAGGAACTGAATGTGGCCGTGGGGTCGCAGATCACGTCGATGGATCCGCACTACCACAACCTGACGCCGAACTCCGCCGTCGCCGGCATGATCTTCAATACGCTGGTGGCCACCGACGCACGCTCCCGCCTGCTGCCCGGCCTCGCGGAATCCTGGCGCGCCGTCGATGAATCCACCTGGGAATTCAAGCTGCGCCCCAATGTGCGCTTCCATAACGGCAACAGCTTCACCGCCGAGGATGTCGCCTTCACGCTGGAACGCGTGCCCAACGTCCCGAACTCGCCTTCGTCCTTCGCGCAGTTCGTCCGGGCGATCAAAAGTGTCGAGATCGTCGACCCACTGACGATTCGTTTCCGCACCGAAGGCCCCTACCCGCTGCTGCCGAACGACCTGATCGGCGTGATGATGCTGGACCGCGAATCCAGCCAGAACGTGACGACGGAAGACTTCAACACCGGCCGCGCTGCCATCGGCACCGGTCCCTTCCGCTTCGTCTCCTACCGCAGCGGCGACCGCGTGGTGCTGGAGCGAAACGACGACTACTGGGGCGAAAAGCCGCACTGGCAGCGCGTCCAGTACCGCATGCTGACCGGCGACGCCCCGCGCACCTCCGCCCTGCTGGCCGGTGACGTCGACCTGATCGACCAGGTGCCGACCAGCGACCTCGCCCGCTTACGGCAGGACCAGCGCTTCTCGGTGCAGGAGACGGTCGGCCTGCGGCTGATCTACCTGGCGCTGGACCAGACGCGGGAAGACGGCACGCCCTTCGTCACCGGTCCGAACGGCGAGAAGCTGGACCGCAACCCGCTGCACGACCCGCGCGTCCGCCGGGCGCTCTCCTTCGCCATCGACCGGCAGGCCATCTCCGCCCGGGTGATGGAGGATGCGACCGTTCCCACCGGCCAGATCATGGCGGCCGGCACGTTCGGCTATGTCGCCGGCATTCCCGCACCCCCGGCAGACGCCAATACCGCCAAGCGCCTGCTGGCCGAAGCCGGCTACCCGAACGGCTTCCGCATCACGCTCCATGGCCCGAACGACCGCTACATGAACGACGCCCGCATCATCCAGGCCGTCGGCCAGATGTGGACGCGCATCGGCGTGCGGACCCAGGTGGAGGCGCAGCCCTTCACCACCTTCATCGCCCGCGCCGGCCGTGGCGAGACCAGCGCCCACCTGATGGGCCTGGCCGCGACCTCGGGCGAGGCTTCCACCATGCTGCGCGCGCTGCTGGGCACCGTGAACCGCGATACCGGCACCGGCGCCTCCAACCGCGGCCGCTATTCCAACGCGGCATTCGACGCCAAGTTGACCGAAGCGCTGCGAACGCTGGATGACGGCGCGCGGGAGCGCCTGCTGCAGGATGCCACCCGCCTCGCCATGGAGGACCAGGGGCTGATCCCGCTCCACATTCAGAAGAATGCCTGGGCCATGCGGCGCGGCCTGACCATCGATGCCCGCGCCGACGAGTACACCAGGGCGCAGGATATCCGCCCCTTGCCCTGACACGGGGCGAACCCCGCTTCCAGGCCAGTCAGGCCTGGAAGCGGCCTCTCACTCCGCGGGAACGTTCCGCCGTAGTTCCTCCAGCCAGGCCGTCGCCTTGCTGTCGGACGGCGCGCGCCAGTCGCCACGCGGCGAGAGCGAACCGCCCGCCACCACCTTGGGCCCGTTCGGCATGGCCGAGCGCTTGAACTGGGCGAAGCCGAAGAAGCGCCCCAGGAACACCTCAAGCCAGTGCCGGATCACCCGCAGCTCGTATTCCGGCCGGGCCTCGACCGGGTAGTTCGGCGGCCAGGAACCGCGCTCGGCATCGCTCCAGGCCCGCCAGGAGAGGAAGGCGATCTTGGAAGGGCGGAAGCCGTAGCGCAGCGTGTAGAACAGGTTGAAGTCCTGCAGCGCATAGGGGCCGATCTTGGCCTCCGTGCTCTGGATCGGCTGGCCGTTCTCCGCCGGGATCAGCTCGGGCGAGATCTCGGTGTCCAGGATGGAGCGCAGCGTCACCCCCACCTCTTCGTCGAACTGGCCGGACGCGATGGTCCAGCGGATCAGGTGCTGGATCAGCGTCTTGGGCACGCCGCCATTGACGTTGTAGTGGGACATCTGGTCGCCCACGCCATACGTGCACCACCCCAAAGCCAACTCCGACAGGTCGCCCGTGCCCAGCAC
>Ga0308171_1004813_pt1 | contig 10732 bp, 10 predicted proteins | sample PhyGR1_FD_202135 | JGI IMG/M metagenome (GOLD analysis project Ga0308171, IMG submission 202135) | Phyllosphere microbial communities from UC Gill Tract Community Farm, Albany, California, United States - DLSLSG.R1 | ecosystem: Host-associated > Plants > Phyllosphere > Unclassified | place: USA... | reverse complement strand
CGCGGCGGCCGAGGTCGCCCGGCGCCTCACCGAAGCCGGCTTCACGTCGCTGAGCGAGAGCGAGCAGTGGCCCGATCAGCCCGGCGGTCGCTACCTCGTGGTCCGCGACGGAGCGGTGCTGGCGTGGGTGGTTCCGCCGACGGCATCCGCGATGACCCCGGTGCGGGTCTTCGGAGCGCACAGCGACTCGCCGGCGCTCAAGCTCAAGCCGCGCCCGACCACCGGGCGGCTCGGATGGCTGCAGGCGGGTGTGGAGATCTACGGCGGACCGCTGCTGAACTCCTGGCTCGACCGTGAGCTGCGCCTCGCCGGCCGCCTCGTGCTCGAGGACGGCACGTCGGTGCTGACGGCGACCGGACCGCTGCTGCGGCTGCCGCAGCTGGCGATCCACCTCGATCGCGAGGCGAACGACCACCTCGCGCTCGACAAGCAGACCCAGACGCAGCCGGTGTGGGGGCTGGGCTCCGCCGAGTCTGCCGACCTCCTCGGCGAGCTCGCGCGGGAGGCTGGCGTGGATGCGTCCCGCATCCGCGGCTACGACATCGTCACCGCCGACGCCGCGCGCGGCGCTGTCTTCGGGGCCGGCGACGTCTTCTTCGCGGGCGGTCGCCTGGACGACCTGGCCTCGGTGCACGCCGGTGTCGCGGCCATCGAGCGCGTCGCCGACGGCTTCGGCGCCGAGCACATCGCGATGCTCGCGGTCTTCGACCACGAGGAGGTCGGATCGGCGACGCGTTCGGGCGCGGCCGGACCGTTCCTGGCTGACGTGCTCGAGCGCATCCAGCGCGGTCTCGGCGCCGATCGCGACGAGCAGCTGCGTGCGCTGGCGCACTCGTGGTGCGTGTCGAGCGACGTGGGTCACTCGGTGCATCCGAACTACCCGCACAAGCACGACCCGCAGGTCCAGCCGGTTCTCGGCTCCGGCCCGATCCTCAAGATCAACGCGAACCAGCGCTACGCGACGGATGCCGTCGGCGCGGCGGCCTGGAGCGGCTGGTGCAGCGCCGCCGGGGTGGCGGGCCAGGAGTTCGTCTCGAACAACGGCGTGCCGTGCGGTTCGACGATCGGACCCATCACCGCGACGCGACTCGGCATCCGCACCGTCGACGTCGGCATCCCGATCCTGTCGATGCACTCCGCCCGGGAGCTGGCCGGCGTGGCCGACCTGCACGACCTCTCCCTCGTGGCCGAGCAGTTCTTCCGGCGGTAGACTGGGACGGTCCGCGTACAGGCGCGGACGGCTCGGGCAGCGACCCGGGTCAAGCGATGCAACTACCTGCTGACGGAGCAAGGCGGCACGTGATCACGAGCTGACCTCCCGGAGGCGCGCATGACCGCAGACGATCGTTCTCTCATCCAACACACCGGTTGGGCGTTCTTCCCGATCGCCTTCGTTGCCCGACTGCCGTTCGCCATGATGGTCGTGGGCGTGCTGACGCTCGTGGTCTCGGTGACCGGTTCGGTCGGGCTCGGCGGCCTCACCTCGGCGGCCGTCGGCGTCGGCGTCGTCATCGCCGGCCCCGTGATCGGCGACGCCGTCGATCGGTTCGGGCAGCGGCGCGTCCTCGTGCCGGTCGGCATCGCCAACGGCCTCCTGCTGGGTCTGTTCCCGCTGGTGGTGACGGTGTCGGACTCACCGGGGCTCGTCCTCGCCGTGGCGGCCGCGATCGGCTTGAGTGCACCGCAGGCCGCCGCGATGTCGCGAAGCCGCCTCATGGGCATCATCCGGATGCGGCTGCGCGTCGAGCAGCGGCCGCGCACCCTCTCGCGGGTGATGTCGTACGAGTCCGCAGCAGACGAGACGGCGTTCGTGATCGGCCCGTTCCTCGTCGGCATCTTCGCGGCGGCGATCGCCCCCTGGGCGCCCATCGCCATCGCTGCGGCGCTCAGCCTCGTGTTCGTGACGGCGTTCGCGCTGCACCCGAGCGGTCGCATCGCGGCCGCAGCCCAGGCGAGCGGCCAGAGCGAGGAACGCGCACCGATGTCGCAGCTGCTGCGCGCGCGCGTCCTCGTGCTGGTGGCGGCCACGTTCGGGGTCGGGCTCTTCTTCGGTGCCACCCTGACCTCGCTGACCGCCTTCGCCCAGACCGCCGGCGACGGGATCGAGGCCGGGCTGCTGTACGGCTTGATGGGAATCGGATCGGCCGTGCTCGCGCTGGCCGTCGCCCTGCTGCCGACGCGCTTCGCGCTGCGCCATCGTTGGCTGGTCTTCGCCGTCGTCCTCGCGGTCTCGGCGGCGGGCTACGCCGCGTCGACCTCGCTCAGCGCGGTCATCGTCATGCTGCTGCTCATGGGGCTCGGGGTGGGGCCCACGCTGGTGACCCTGTTCAGCATCGCGGGGTATCGCAGTCCGATCGGGCGCTCGGCCACGACGATGACGCTGCTCGGCTCGGCCTTGACCCTGGCGCAGGCGCTCGCATCAGCCGTGACCGGCGCGATCGCCGAGTCCGGTGACGTGCGATTGGCCATGATGCTGCCGACCGCGGCGGGTGTGCTGGTGCTGGTGCTGGGCCTGGTGAACGTGCGCCTCGTGCGCCTCGAGCGCCTCGAGCGGCGCGAGCGTTCCGCGCCGCAGCGGGCTGATCGCGCGGCGGCCGAGCAGCCTGCCACCTCCGTGCTCAGCCGGTGAGGTCGGCGGCCGGCACCTCGGTCGCCCGCGAGCGCGCGCAGGTGGCCGGCGGCCAGCCGCGACCTCTCGCCGTCGTGGACGCAGACGACGAGGCCGACGAGGCGGGTCATGGCAGCAGTACCCCGGATGCCGCCCCGGCTGCGGCGCCCAGCGCCACGACGGCCCATGCGGGGCACCGCCACAGCGTGAGCAGACCGAAGCAGACGAGCGCGAGCGCGAACTGGTCCACACGCACGATCGCCGTGAGGAAGACGGGGTCGTAGAGGGCCGCGGCCAGGATGCCCACCACCGCGGCGCTCGCCCCGCCCACCGCCGCCGTTGCGCGAGGGCGGCGGCGCACCGCCGCCCAGAGGGGGAGGACACCGAGCAGCAGCAGGAATCCGGGCAGGAAGATCGCCGCGAGCGCGATCGCCGCACCGGCCACGCCGCCCGGTCCCACGCTCGCGAGTGCGCCGAGGTACGCGGCGAACGCGAACAGGGGACCGGGGAGCGCCTGGGCCGCGCCGTAGCCGGCGAGGAACGTCTCGCCGTCGACCCACCCCGGTGCCACGACGGCGCTTTCGAGCAGGGGGAGCACGACGTGCCCGCCGCCGAAGACGAGCGCTCCGGAGCGGAAGAAGGCGTCGAAGAGCGCGATCGCCCCGTTCCCCGTCGTCTGCGCCAGCACGGGCGACGCCACCGCCAGGATGACGAGGGTGACGAGCGCGGTGATGCCCACGCGGCGACCGGCGGAGGGCGGGGGAGCCGTGCCGCCGCTGTCGCGGGGCGACGCCCGGACGGATGCCGCGGCGGCGGGCTCACGCAGGCAGAGCGCACCGGCGAGGCCGGCGATCGCGATCGCGACCACCGGGGCCCACGACCCGTCCACGAGGAGAACGCCCACCGCCGCGGCGACGGCGATCGTGCCGCGGGGACGGTCCGGGGCCAGCGACCGCGCCATGCCCCACACGGCGTGCGCCACCACGGCGACGGCGACGACCTTGAGGCCGTCGATCGCGCCCGCCGAGACAGGCCCCGACACGGCATCGACGCTCGCGGCCGCCGCGACCATGAGCGCGGCGGACGGGAGGGTGAACGCGGCGAACGCGGCGACTCCGCCGGCCAGACCTGCGCGGCGCAGGCCGATCGCGAAGCCCACCTGGCTGGAGGCCGGCCCGGGAAGGAACTGACACAGGGCGACGAGCTCGCCGTAGGCGCCGTCGCTCTCCCAGCGGCGGCGGGTGACGAACTCATCGCGGAAGTAGCCGAGATGCGCGATCGGACCGCCGAACGACGTGACCCCCAGGCGGAGGAACACCGCGAAGACGGCGGCGAGTCTCGACACGATGCCACCTCATCACGGAGCGATGAACATCTCGTGAACGGCTGCCCGGGACGGTCAGCCCCTGTCGGGCCGGCCGTCGTCGACCCCGATCGCCAGGTTCCACGCGGGCAGAGGATCGGGAAGGAGTCGCCAGAGGCCGGGGCCCGCCGCCAGCTCGGCGTCGTCGAGCACGGCGTCATCGAGTGTCCGGCGGACGAGGCCGCGGTTGAGGTCGACACCGGTGATCGCGAGATCCTGCCCGACGTCGTCGAGACCGTGGCCGGCCTCGAGCGGGTCGATCCACATCGCCGATCCCGCCTGTTCCCACCGGGCCGCCACGCTCGCGCGCGTCGCGATCCGGCAGATGCCGACCGAGCGCAACAGGATGCCGCACGCGCCCGAATCGAGGATCTCGAGCGCGCGGAGCAGTCGCTCCGGGTGCAGGGGCCGCAGCTGCTCGTACCGCATCGAGCTGACCCGGCGGTCGGTCAGGAACGGCGCGTGGGTGCCGTTGAGCACGTGCGTCCATCCCGCCCGCTCACCGTGCGGTGAGGCCGGGAGCGTCGTGCCGAAGCCGAGGGCCGCGAGGTCGTCGGCCACGCCGCGGCTCAGGCGCACCCGTGCCGTCGGTGCCAGATGCGAGGTGACCGCCATGAGGATCGACAGGTCGGGCGTGGGCAGGCGATCCCAGTTGACCAGCACGACGGCGCTCGCCGCCTCGATGAGCTGAGCGGCGAGTCGGGCGCGGGCGCCGACGTCGGAGCGTGCGTCGCCGGCCGGAACCGCTCGGCGCAGCGGAGCCACGTCGCGCAGGTCGTCGAGGGCGTGCCGCGCGTCGACCACGCACAGGGACTCCATGCCGTGCAGGGTCGCATGCACCAGCAGCGGCTCCGCGTCGGATGCGAGATCGACGATCCGCAGCGAGCGGTGCCGTCCCGCGGTCTCGCTCAGCCTGGCGTAGCGACGGCGTTCGGCGCCGCAGACTCCGGTGATGGCGAGGTGTGTGGTCACGAGGGTGTTCCGATCCGATGGCGCGGGTTGTGGTGGGGAGAAGACCACCGTAGCGTGCTCGTGATAATAATTCTCAATAGGAGGTCGTCATGAAAGTTCGAGCATCACTGAAGTCGTTGAAGGAACAGCCGGGCGCGCAGGTCGTCCGGCGCCGCGGGCGCGTGTACGTCATCAACAAGCTCAACCCGCGGTTCACGGGGCGGCAGGGCTGACCCGCCGGGCTGCCACGGCGGCGCGGCGGGTGCAAGAGGTCGGCGAGCCGGCGGCTGCGGCACTAGCGTGAGCGGCATGAGCACCCCCGCCGAGCGCGCCCGCATCCTGTCCGACCTTCACGCCGCCCCCGAGATCCTCCGGGTGGTGAACGTGTGGGACGTCGTCTCGGCCGAGGCCATCCTGGCGCTGCCCGAGACCCGCGCGATCGCGACGGCCGGCCACTCCATCGCGGCGTCGTTCGGCTACGAGGACGGCACCGACATCCCGCTGGAGCTCGTCCTCGACATGGTGGGACGCATCGTCTCGGTCGCCGGTGACATCCCCGTCACGGCAGACCTCGACGCCGGGTTCGGCGACGCGGGCGAGACCGCGCGCCGCGCGATCGGCGTCGGCATCGTCGGGGCCAACGTCGAGGACCGGCTGCAGCCGCTCGCCGACTCGGTGCGGGCCGTCGAAGCGATCGTCCGGGCGGGGGAGGCCGAGGGAGTGCCCTTCGCCTTGAACGCCCGGACCGACGCGTTCGTCCGGGCGGGCGACCGCTCGACGGAGGAATCCATCGCCGACGCGATCGAGCGCGGTCGGGCCTACCTCGACGCCGGCGCGGACATCGTGTTCGTTCCCGGCATCCTCGACGCCGACATCACACGACGCCTCGTCGACGGACTCGGCGAGCGCAAGCTCAGCGTGATCGGTCTTCCCGGCGCGCTCACGGCGAGCGAGTACGAGGACCTCGGTGTCGCTCGCATCTCCTACGGCCCGATGACCCAGCGCGTGGCTCTGACCGCGCTGCAGGACGTCGCTCAGCAGCTCTACGCCAACGGGGTCATCCCGCCGTCGACGCGTCCGTTGAACTGACCGATCCGGCCGGCTTCCCTGCGGTCGGCCGGCCGGATAGGTCGATGACCGATCAGGCGAGTGCGGAGCGCAGCCCGTCCGCGAACGGCGTGGTGGGCCGACCGATCAGACGCGACAGGGTGTCGTCGGCGACGTCGAGGACGCCATCGCGGATGCCGGTGTCGAGTCCGGCGACGAATCCGGCGGTGCCCGCGTCCAGTCCCGCGCCCTCGAGGGCGGCGACGTGCTCCTCGGTGGTCAGGCGCACGTAGCGCACGTCGCGGCCGAGCACCTCCGCTGCGGCGGCCGCGATGTCGTCGTAGCCGATCCGGGTGTCGCCGGCGAACTCGTACACCGCGCCGATGTGGCCGTCCTCGAGCAGCACCACCGCCGCGCCGTCGGCGAGATCGGCGCGCGTGGCGGGAGCGAGGCGGGCATCGCCCACCGATGCCGCGATGACGCCGGAGTCTGCGGCGCGCTGAACGTCGGGGAGGTAGTTCTCGACGTACCAGTTGTTGCGCACGATCACCGCGGGGATGCCGCTGGCGGCGATGGCCTCCTCGGTGGCCTTGTGCTCGGCGCCGAGCGCCCAGTCGAAGGTCGTCGCCTTCGGCGCGCTCGTGTAGACGAGCTTGGTCACGCCCGCGGCGGCGGCCGCAGCGATGACGTTCTGGTGGCTGGCGAGCCGCCTGCCCGGTTCGGAGCCCGACACGAGCAGCACGGAGTCGACGCCGGCGAACGCCGCGCTGAGCGACTCCGCGTCGTCGTAGTCGACCCGCGCGGTGCGCACGCCGCGCTCGGCGAGGTCGGCGATCTTGGCCACGTCGCGCGCGCCGGCGACGATGGTGTCGGCGGCTGCGCCGCGAGCCAGCAGTGCGTCGACGACGAGGTGGCCGAGGTGTCCGCTCGTGCCGGTGATGAGGATGGTCATCGGTGATCCTTTCGATCGGGTGATGACCGGGTCAACCGTCGTCCCCATGCATGACATTCCGATCGGAGGGTACCCACTTTCAGGTAAGCTACCCACATGTCCGTCAGTTTCGCGCAATTGCAGGAGAGATCCGATCAGGTCTTCACCGAGAACTGCCCGACGCGCGTCGTCCTCGACCATGTCATGAGCAAGTGGGGCGTGCTCGTGCTGCTCGCCCTCACCGACGGCACCGCGCGCTGGGGCGAGCTGCGCCGCTCGGTGTCGGGGATCAGCGAGAAGATGCTCGCCTCGACGCTGCGCACGCTCGAGGCCGACGGCATCGTGCAACGCACGGCCTACCCCGAGGTGCCGCCTCGGGTGGAGTATCGCCTGACCCCGCTCGGCGTCGACCTCATGGAACGGATGATGCCGCTGATGGAGTGGATCGCTCGGCACGCCGACGACATCGTCGCCGAGCGTCGGTGACCCGCTCGCGTTGCTGGGCATTCCATGCGAAACCGCCCGTGCGCGCCGGTACCGATATATCGTTCGAGTATCGCTAACGCATCGACGACCCGGGAGGTCAGCATGAGCGGAACATTCCCCACCGGCGGTTTCGGCGGCCGAGACAACATCTTCGGCGGCCGTGGCGGCTTCAACGTCACCGACCTCGGAAACAACGTCTTCGAGGCCTTCGATCAGCTGCGCTCCAGCTTCGAGCAGAAGGTCAACACGCGCGTCGGTCGCGGCGACGTGCGCGCTGCCGTGCTCGCGCTGCTGGCCGAGCAGCCCATGCACGGCTACCAGATCATCCACGAGATCGACGAGCGCAGTGGGGGCTCGTGGAAGCCGAGCGCCGGTTCGGTCTACCCGACCCTCCAGCTGCTGTCGGACGAAGGCCTCATCAGTGCCGAGGAGTCCAACGGACGCAAGACCTACTCGCTGACGGAGGCCGGTCGTGCCGCCGCCGCCGAGTCGGGCGAGAAGCCCGCGCCGTGGGAGAGCACGACGCGCGACCACGGCCGCGTGACCGCGCTGCCCAAGGCGGGCGTCGAACTCGCGCAGGCCGCCGCCCAGGTCGGCCGCAGCGGTTCGCCCGAGCAGGTCCAGCAGGCCGTCGAGATCCTCGACGACGCACGGCGCAAGCTGTACGCCCTGCTCGCGCAGGCCTGACGCGGGTGGCCTCGGCCGACCCGCATCCACCCGCATCACCCGGGGCCGTACGGCCGCCGGGTGATGCGCGTGCGCGCGCCCGCTATCGCCGGATCCTCCGCTTCGCCGCCCGCGCGCTCGTGCAGACGTGGTGGTTCGAGATGGTGCTGCCGCGCTTCGGTCTCGACCGACTCGCCGAGCGCGGCCGATCGCGTCGGATGCAGCGCCTCGCGCGACGCTTCCACACCCTGGCCGTCGAGCTGGGCGGCCTGATGATCAAGGTCGGTCAGTTCATGTCGTCGCGCCTCGACGTGCTCCCGCCCGAGATCACCACCGAGCTGGCCGGTCTGCAGGACGAGGTGCCGCCCGTGCCGTTCGCACAGATCCGTGCGTCGGCCGAATCCGAGCTCGGTATGTCGCTCGAGCAGGCCTACGCGACCTTCGACCCCGAACCTGTGGCGGCGGCCTCGCTCGGCCAGGCGCATCGAGCCCGCCTCGCCCCGGACCAGGCCGCCGACGCCGGCTTCGTCGAGGTCATTGTGAAGGTCCAGCGCCCGGGGATCGAGACGATCGTCGACGTGGATCTCGCCGCGCTGCGCCGCATCGCCCGATGGCTGCGCCGCATCCGCATCGTCTCGGAGCGGGCCGACATGCCGGCGCTCGTCGAGGAGTTCGCCGTCACGAGCCTCGAAGAGGTCGACTACCGCCACGAGGCCGCGAACGCCGAGCGCTTCCGCGAGAAGTTCGCCGAGAACGCGCGCGTGGCCGTCCCCGAGATCGCCTGGGAGCGCTCGACCGCCCGCGTGCTGACCCTCGCCGACGTGACCGCGATCAAGGTGACCGACGTCGACGCGCTGCGCGCGGCCGGGATCGACCCGAGCGAGGTCGCCTCGGTGTTCGCGTCGGTGATGTTCGACCAGTTCTTCGGGTTCGGCTTCTTCCACGCCGACCCGCACCCGGGCAACGTGTTCGTCACCCCCGTCCCCGAGGCCGAGCGCACCGGCGACCGCCCGGCGTGGCTGCTCACTTTCATCGACTTCGGGATGATGGGCGACATCTCACCGTCCACGCGCGAAGCCCTGCGCACCGTGCTGGTGGCCGCTGCCGCCCGCGACGGCCGGGGCCTGGTCGACGGGATCTCCCGCGTCGGCGCGCTGCTGCCCTCGGCCGACGTGCGCGAGCTCGAACGGGCGATGACGCAGCTGTTCGCCCGCTTCGGCGGCATGGGGTTCGCCGAGCTCAAGCAGGTCGATCCTCGCGAGTTCCGCGACTTCGCCGGCGAGTTCGGCGAGTTGGCGCGTGCGCTGCCGTTCCAGCTGCCCGAGAACTTCCTGCTCGTGGTGCGGGCGGCATCCCTCACTTCGGGGGTGTGCACCTCGATCGACCCCGGGTTCAACCTGTGGGACGCCGTCGAGCCCTACGCCGCCCGCCTGTTGCGCGAGGAGCGCAGCGACCTCATGCGCGAGGTGACGCGTCGGGCCATGGGCTTCGCCGACGTCACCATGCGGCTGCCGCAGCGCTTGGATGGCCTCATCACGCATCTCGAGGACGGCAACCTCGGCTTCGACAGTGGCCGGCTGGAGCGTCGGATGTCGCGCCTGGAGCGTCTGGGCCGGCGCGCGGTGTCGGGCATCGTCTTCGCCGGGCTGCTGGTCGCGGGAGTGCTGCTGCGTCCCGACGACGAGACCTTCGGCACCGTGCTCATGGGGCTCTCGGCATTTCCGCTGCTGCACGTGCTCCTCGGCGGGGTCCTCGGCCGCCGAGACCGACCCTGACTAGCCTGGTTCCATGCCCTCCGACCACGCGGGCCCCGGCGCCCGTGAGCAGCTCGTCGCCGTCGTCGCCCGGTCCGCTGCGCCCGGCTTTCTGCCCGGTGCGCTCCGGGATGCCGCGGCGCAGACCGATCCGGATGTGCGGGCGGCGGCGGTGCTGGTGCTCTTCGGCGTGCTCGACGACGACCCGAGCGACCGCGTCGCGGCAGCGGCCGTCTCGCGCGATCTCGATGTGCTGCTGCTCGCACGGGCCTCGACCTTGCGGTCGCATCCGGGCCAGGTGGCGCTTCCCGGTGGTCGTGTCGACCCGGGCGACGTGGACGAGATCGCCGCGGCCGTGCGCGAAGCGCGCGAGGAGACCGGGCTCGACACCTCCGGCGTCGAGGTTCTGGGCATGCTTCCGCCGCTGCCGCTGGAGTACTCGCGGCATCTGGTGACCCCCGTCCTGGCGTGGTGGCGGCGTCCGTCGCCGATCCGCGCCGTCGACCTCGCCGAGTCGGCAGCCGTCTTCCGCGTCCCGGTGGCCGACCTGCTGGCGCCCGCGAACCGCGGCACCACCGTGCTCCGGCGCGACGGCCGGGAATGGCGCGGCCCCGGCTTCGTCGTGCACCACCCCGCGGGGGAGTACCTGGTGTGGGGTTTCACGGCGATGCTGCTCGACGGCCTCTTCACCGAGCTCGGCTGGACCGAGGACTGGGATCGTGAGCGGGAGCTGCCGCTGCCGCCGCCCTGACGGGAGCGCGCTCAGAAACGCCAGATGAGCGGCACGTACAGCACGGCCGCGGCCAGGAACAGCAGCACCAGCGGCAGCCCGGACTTGGCGTAGTCGCCGAAGCGGTAGCCGCCGGGGGTCATCACCATGAGATTGACCGGTGTGGCCACCGGTGTCAGGAACGCGGCGGCTCCCG
>Ga0308171_1004808_pt1 | contig 10750 bp, 8 predicted proteins | sample PhyGR1_FD_202135 | JGI IMG/M metagenome (GOLD analysis project Ga0308171, IMG submission 202135) | Phyllosphere microbial communities from UC Gill Tract Community Farm, Albany, California, United States - DLSLSG.R1 | ecosystem: Host-associated > Plants > Phyllosphere > Unclassified | place: USA... | reverse complement strand
CTTAGCGGTCTTTGCCATGGTTTCCTGTTCCGTGAACGGTTGGTTGTTTGGTCGCGCCGAACCCCGTCGGCAAGCGAAATGTAGGGCAACTATGGGGCGCCGCCAATAGGCAAACGCATAAAAATTCGTGATTTCCACGCCCTTCGTTACCGCAGTGCATCAGGTCATAGCCAAAAAACAGGGTCCGCCCTCGCGGCGGAGGCCATCGGTCATGGACCGTCGCATCCCGACTGTCGCACGAAAAACACTTGAAAACAGCATCCGTATTGAAATCCGATTCAGCTGGGGGCGGCGCCTGCCGATCGCCTGACGGCAGCCAGACACGGTGCTAACGCGGACCGGTCTAGGCTGGCCAGGCCATTCATCCCGCAGGAGATCAACGATGGGTATTTCGCGTCATGCCACCGCGCATTGGGAAGGTGACCTCAAGACAGGCAAGGGACAATTGAGTACGCCCCAGAGCGGCTTGATGGACAAAACCCGCTATGCCTTCAGCAGCCGCTTCGGCGACGAGAAGGGCACCAACCCGGAAGAACTGATCGCCGCCGCGCACGCCGGGTGCTTCACCATGGCACTCTCGGCCAAGCTCACCGAGGCCGGTTTCGTGCCCACTTCGCTGGATACCGAAGCGAAGGTCGACCTCTCGATGGAAGGCGGCCCGCAGCTGTCGCAGATCACGTTGAAGGTGAAGGCCGTGGTGCCGAACATCGAGGCCACCCAGTTCCGCGCCATCGCCGATGACGCCAAGCAGAACTGCCCGGTGTCCAAGGCACTCAGCGCGGTACCGATCACGCTGGAGGCCGAGCTGGCCGGCTGATCCGCGCAGACGGATTGGTGCACAGCAGATTGTGATGGGAAAGCGGCGGCCGCATAGTCGCCGCTTTCCTGTTGTGGGGTCTCTGCATGCGTCCGACCGCTCTTGCCGCCCTGATCGCCTGCCTGCTGGCCGGCACCGCGCAGGCCGATGTCCGCCTGCTGACCGCTGCGACCATCCACACCGGGGATCCGGACGCACCGGCTGCCACCGCGCTGGCCTGGGATACCGATACCGGGCGCGTGCTTGCCGTCGGTGACCGGCAGGCGATGCTCACGCTGTATCCACTCGCGGCATTGACCGACGTCGGCCAGGCGACCGTGATTCCGGGCCTGATCGACGCGCATGCTCACCTGATGTTCCTCGGCGGCACCCTGATGCAGGCCGACCTCACCGGCGCGACCAGTACCCGGGACATCGTCGCGCGGCTGCAGCGCTTCGCGGCTGACAATCCCGAGGGCTGGCTGCTGGGCAGCGGCTGGGACCAGAATCGCTGGCCGGACAAACAGTTCCCGACCGTGGCCGATCTCGACGCGGCGTTCCCGGACCGGCCGGTCTGGCTGGGCCGCATCGATGGCCATGCCGGCTGGGGCAACAGCGCGGCACTGCGCGCCGTCGCACGGCAACCCGGGCAACGCGGATTGAAGGGCAGCTGGCAACCGGCCGGCGGGCGCATCGTGCGCGATGCCAAGGGGCAACCGAGCGGGGTGTTCGTCGATGAAGCGATGTCGCTCGTGCAGGCCGCGATCCCGGCGCCGAGCGAGGCCGCGCGCGAGCAGATGCTGGCCCGCGCGCTGGACAAGGCGGTCGGCCAGGGCCTGACCGGTGTGCACGACATGGGCGTATCGCGCGCCGACCTGGCCCTGATGCGCCGCTTCGCCGATGCCGGCAGGCTGCCTCTGCGCATCGATGCGTATGCCGATGGCAATGGCGATGCCCTGGCGGATCTCTGTGCCCAAGGCGCGTACCAGCACGCCGGTGGTCGCCTGGAGATGCGCGGGGTGAAACTGTTCATGGATGGGGCGCTGGGCAGCCGCGGGGCCGCGCTGTTGGCCGATTACAGCGACGACCCGCACAACCGTGGATTGCTGGTGACCTCACCCGACGACTTTGAAACGGCGGTGCGCAAGGCTGATACCTGTCATGTCCAGGTCGCTACCCATGCGATCGGCGACCGCGGCAACCGGATCGCACTGGACACCTATCAGAAGGTGCTGGGCGAGCGTCGCGCGACGGATCATCGCTGGCGCATCGAGCATGCGCAGGTGGTGGCGCTGGAGGACATTCCGCGCTTCGCCCAGCTCGGCGTGATCGCCTCGATGCAACCCACCCACGCCACGTCGGACATGGGCTGGGCGCAGGACCGGGTCGGTCCCGAGCGCATCCTTGGTGCCTATGCGTGGCGACGGATGCTGGCCTCCGGTGCGCGGCTTGCGCTCGGCTCGGATTTCCCGGTCGAGCAGGTCGATCCACGCCTGGGCCTGTATGCCGCGGTTACCCGCCAGGACCGTGCCGGCCAGCCGCCAGGGGGCTGGCAACCCGATCAGCGCCTGACGGCGGCGGAAGCGCTGCGGGGTTTTACCGCCGACGCCGCCTGGGCAGGGCATGACGAAGCCCAGGTCGGCCGGTTGCAGCCGGGACTGCGCGCGGACTTCGTCGTGCTCGATCGCGACCCGCTGAGCGTTCCGCCGGCCGCGCTGGCCGAGCTGCAGGTGCGCTCGACCTGGGTCGATGGCGCACCGGTATACGAGGCGGCGCGCTGAGGCGCGGCGGGTTTACCAGTCCAGCGTGCCGCGGATGACGGTCTGCACCTGGCCGCCGGACCAGACGTCACCATGGTCATCGATGCGCAGGGTCAGGCGCGCATCGTGGCCGACTTCCCGGCCCTGGCTGACCACGTACCCGTGCGCGGTACCCGGCAGCGCGTCGCGGCTGTCCAGCCAGGCGGCGAGCACGGCATTGGCCGCACCGGAGGCGGCATCTTCAAAGCGACGGCCATTGCCGACGAAGGCGCGGACCGCGAGATCCCAGGCCTGGCCCTGGCTGCGCGCATAAGCGAACACACCCATGCTGTCGGTCGCCTCGGCCAGCGTTGCCACGGCGTCCCAGTCGGGGGTGAGCGCGCGCAGGGCGGCTTCGTCAGCCAGTTCCACCACCCACCAGCTGCGGCCACCGGCCATGCGCGCCGGGGGCAGGCTGCCCAGTGGCCAACCGGCCAGGACGGCCTGCAGGCGGGGATCGGCGGCGGTGGTCACTTCGGCCACGGCGGCGCGCGGGGTGCGGATCGCGATGGTGCGGGCCTCACCGCTGCCGTCCACGCGCAACGGCAGGGCCCCGGCGATGCCGTCCTGGATCAGCACGCCCTCCACCGGCGCGGCCACGCCCAGTTCCAGCACCGCATGGGCGGTGCCCACGCTGGGATGGCCGGCGAACGGCACTTCCTTCTGCGGACTGAACATGCGGATGCCGTAGCTGGCGCCCGGGGCCTGCGGCGGGAACACGAAGGTGGTCTCGGGCAGCCGGGTCCAGCGGGCGATGGCCTGCATCGCCGCCTCGTCCAGGCCCTGCGCATCGAGCACCACGGCCAACGGGTTGCCGGCGCCGGGGTAGGGCGAGAACACATCCAGCTGCAGGAAACGACGGGAGGTCATGGCGGTACGCTCGACGAAAACGGGCGGGCAGCTTACCAACCGGCGCCGCCTCCCGGGCCGTGTACGGCGGCGCGTGGACCGGTGTCGGCACAAATCCGGCCCGCCTGGGCCGCCCGGGCCCTGCAACGGCCAGGCTTGGCATAGAATCGGGGGTTCGGCCCGGCGTGCCGGGCGATCCCCCTCACTACCCAAACCTCCACCTCCATGTCAGCTTCCCCCCTTGTCGATCGCTGGATCGTACTGAAGTTCGGCGGCACCTCCGTGTCGCGTCGTCACCGCTGGGACACCATCGGCAAACTGGCGAAAAAACGGGCGGAAGAGACGGGCTCGCGCGTGCTGGTGGTGGTGTCGGCGTTGTCCGGGGTGACCAATGAACTCACCGCGATCGCCGATGGCGCCGCCGACAGCCGCGACCGCGTCGCCGCGCTGGTCGCGCGCCACCGTGAATTCCTGACCGAACTCGAGTTGGACGCCACCGCGCTGGACGTCCGCCTGGCCGCGCTTTCCGGGCTGCTGGACGATCCGCGCGCCGCCGGGCGGCCGTTGGAGTGGCAGGCCGAGGTGCTGGGCCAGGGCGAGCTGCTGTCCTCGACCGTCGGCGCCGCCTACCTGCGCGCCAGCGGTTTGGATTTCGGCTGGATGGACGCGCGCGAATGGCTTGATGCGCTGCCGCCGCAGCCCAGCCAGAGCGAGTGGTCGCAGCGCCTGTCGGTGAATTGCCAGTGGCGTGCCGAGACCGACTGGGCCACGCGTTTCCGCGCCCAGCCGACCCGCATGCTGATCACCCAGGGCTTCATTTCCCGTCATGCCGATGGTGGCACCGCCATCCTCGGTCGCGGTGGTTCGGATACGTCCGCGGCGTACTTCGGTGCACTGCTCGGCGCGAGCCGCGTGGAGATATGGACCGATGTGCCGGGCATGTTCAGCGCCAACCCGAAGGACGTGCCGGATGCGCGCCTGCTGACCCGCCTGGACTATTACGAAGCGCAGGAAATCGCGACCACCGGTGCCAAGGTGCTGCACCCGCGCTCGATCAAGCCGTGCCGCGATGCCGGCGTGCCGATGGCGATCCTGGATACCGAACGCCCCGAGCTGCCGGGCACCAGCATCGATGGCAACGCCGCGGCGGTGCCGGGCGTGAAGGCGATCAGTCGCCGCAACGGCATCGTGCTGGTCTCGATGGAAGGCATCGGCATGTGGCAGCAGGTCGGCTTCCTGGCCGACGTGTTCGGGCTGTTCAAGAAGCATGGCCTCTCCGTCGACCTGATCGGTTCGGCCGAAACCAACGTGACCGTCTCGCTGGACCCGTCCGAAAACCTGGTCAGCACCGATGTGCTGGCCGCGCTGTCGGCCGACCTGTCGCAGATCTGCAAGGTCAAGATCATCGTGCCGTGCGCGGCGATCACCCTGGTCGGCCGCGGCATGCGCTCGATGCTGCACAAGCTCTCGGACGTGTGGGCCACCTTCGGCCGCGAACGCGTGCACATGATTTCGCAGTCGTCCAACGACTTGAACCTGACCTTCGTCATCGACGAGGCCGATGCGGATGGGCTGCTGCCGATCCTGCACGCCGAGCTGATCGACAGCGGCGCGATGCCGGTGGAAGAGGGCGAAGTGTTCGGCCCGCGCTGGCGCGAAATCGCGGGCACCATCCGCCCGCGGGAAACCGCCTGGTGGCGCGGCCAGCGCGAGCACCTGCTGACCCTCGCCCAGGCCGGCACGCCGCGTTACGTCTACAACCTGGCCACGGTGCGGGCGCGTGCGCGCGCGCTGAACGCGATCAAGGCGATCGACCAGCGCTACTACGCGATCAAGGCCAACTCGCACCCGGCCATCCTGGAAGTGCTGGAGCAGGAAGGCTTCGGTCTGGAGTGCGTCTCGCACGGCGAGCTCAAGCATGTGTTCAACACGCTGCCGACGCTGTCGCCCAAGCGCGTACTGTTCACTCCCAGCTTCGCGCCGCACGCCGAGTACGATGCCGCGTTCGCGCTGGGCGTGACCGTCACCCTGGACAACGTGGAAGCGCTGCAGCGCTGGCCGGAACTGTTCAGCAACCGCGAGCTGTGGCTGCGCGTGGACCTGGGCCGTGGCGAAGGCCACCATGCCAAGGTCCGCACCGGTGGCAAGGACTCCAAGTTCGGCCTGCCGATCGCCCGCGTGGATGAGTTCGTGCGCATCGCCGGCGAGCTGGGCACCCGCGTGGTCGGCCTGCATGCGCACCTGGGCAGCGGCGTGGAAACCGCACAGCACTGGCGCCTGATGTGCGATGAACTGGCCGGGTTCGCCCGCCGCATCGGCAGCGTCGAGACCATCGACATCGGCGGTGGCCTGCCGATCCCGTACAGCGCCGATGACGAGCCGTTCGATCTGGAGGCCTGGGCCGTTGGCCTGGCCGAAGTGAAGGCGGTGCACCCCGCGTTCCGCCTGGCGATCGAGCCGGGTCGTTACCTGGTGGCCGAGTCCGGCGTGCTGCTGGCGCGGGCCACCCAGGTGGTCGAGAAGGACGGCATCCGCCGTGTCGGCCTGGATGCGGGCATGAACACGCTGATGCGTCCGGCCCTGTACGACGCCTGGCATGACATCGAGAACCTCAGCCGCCTGAGCGGCTACTCCGAAGCGATGTTCGATGTGGTCGGGCCGATCTGCGAATCCAGCGATGTGTTCGGCAAGCGCCGCCGCCTGCCGGCCTCGACCGCGCCGGAGGATGTGATGCTGATCGCCGACGCGGGCGCGTACGGCTACGTCATGGCCAACACCTACAACCAGCGCGAGCTGCCGCGCGAGGACGTCATCGATGATGGTCCTTGAGTGCTGCCAGCCGCCTTCCAAACCGGATACACCATGACTGCTTTTGATAAACACCAGGTTGCCGTCTTCCGCTTCGTCCGCTGCGAATTCGCCACGGACACCGGCGTGGCGCAGCTGGTCTACGCCTTCGATGACGGCCCGGAGCTGATCGAGACGGTGACCATCCCGGGCGCGCCGTTCGTGCTCGAGGGTGACCGTGCCGAGGCGGTGCAGCGCGCGCTGCGCCTGCTGCACCTGATCGCCGGCGTGAGCTACTACAAGGCCGGCGTGCCCGAGCAGGTGCGCATCGACAGCTACACGATCGATGCGGCGACCGCGGCGCTGGTCGAGACGGTCTACCTCAACGGCCTGGGCGAATTCGCCTACCGCAATGGCCTGAACCTGCGTGGCCGCTTCCGCCTGCCGGTGGAGGGCGAGGCCTTCGCTGCGCCGGCGCTGGGCCTGCGCGAACACGCGCTGGTCGCCATCGGCGGCGGCAAGGATTCGCTGGTCAGCATCGAAGCGCTGCGCAGCCTGGGCATCGCCGAAACGGTCACGTGGATCGGCGGCTCGCAGCTGATCCGCGCCTGCGCCGAGCGCACCGGCCTGCCGATCCTCAACATCGGCCGCACGCTGGCCCCGGAGCTGTTCGAGCTCAACCGCCAGGGCGCCTGGAACGGCCATATCCCGGTCACCGCGGTGAACTCGGCGATCATGGTGCTGGCCGCGCTGCTGCAGGGCGTGGACCAGGTGGTGTTCTCCAATGAGCGCTCGGCCAGCTATGGCAGCCAGATTCCGGGCACGGGCGAGGTCAATCACCAGTGGTCGAAGGGCTGGGCGTTCGAGCAGGCCTTCGGCGAGCATCTGGAACGGCACGTCGCCGCGGACCTGCACTATTACTCGCTGCTGCGCCCGCTCTCGGAGCTGGCAGTGGCGCGTCAGTTCGCCAAGAGCGATGTCTACGACGCGCATTTCTCCAGCTGCAACCGCAATTTCCACATCCTGGGCGAGCGCCCGGTGAACCGCTGGTGCGGCGTCTGCCCGAAGTGCCACTTCGTGTTCCTGGCGCTGGCCCCGTTCATGCCCAAGATGCGCCTGGTCGGCATCTTCGGCCGCAACCTGCTCGACGATATCGAGCAGGCCCCGGGCTTCGATGCACTGCTGGAATTCCAGGACCACAAACCGTTCGAGTGCGTGGGCGAAGGCCGCGAATCGCGCGCCGCGATGGCGACCCTGGCCGCGCGCCCGGAATGGAATGAAGACGCGCTGGTGAAGCGCTTCGTCCACGAGATCCGCCCGCAGCTGGATGCCACCGAACTGCAGATCGAGCCGCTGCTGGCGCTGGAAGGCGAACACCGCATTCCGCCGGCGATATGGGAGCGTCTGCGTGCGAATTTCGCAGCTTGAAGGCAAGCGCGTTGCGTTGTGGGGATGGGGACGTGAGGGACGCGCGGCGTTCCACGTCCTGCAGCAGCGGCTGCCATCGCTGCCGCTGACCCTGTTCTGCCCGGAGGGCGAGGCCGCCGGTGCGCGCGAGGAAATCCGCGGCGCGCTGACGGTCCGTTCGGATGTCACCGGCGAGGCACTGGCCGCGTTCGAGGTGGTGATCAAGTCGCCGGGCATCAGCCCGTATGGCGAAGCTGCGTTGCACGCCACGGCGCAGGGCACGCAGTTCATCGGCGGTACCTCGCTGTGGTTCGCCGAACAGGCCGCCGCCGACGGCATCGTGCACGACACCGTCTGCGTGACCGGCACCAAGGGCAAGAGCACCACCACCGCGCTGCTGGCGCATCTGCTGCGTGCTTCGGGCGCGCGCACCGGGCTGATCGGCAACATCGGCCTGCCGCTGCTGGAAGTGCTGGACCCGCAGCCGGTGCCGCGGTACTGGGCGGTGGAGCTGTCCAGCTACCAGACCGGCGAGGTCGCGCGCAGTGGCGCGCACCCGCAGGTCGCCATCGTGCTGAACCTGTTCCCCGAGCACCTGGACTGGCACGGCAGCGAGGCACGCTACATCGAGGACAAGCTGCGGCTGGTCACCGAGGCCGCGCCGCGGATCGCGGTGCTCAACGCCGCCGACCCGCACCTGGCAGGGGTGTCGCTGCCGGAGAGCGAGGTCATCTGGTTCAACCAGGCGCAGGGCTGGCATATGCGTGGCGATGTCGTGCATCGCGGTGAGCAGGCGGTGTTCGACACCTCACATACGCCGCTGCCGGGCCGGCACAACCGCGGCAACCTGTGCGCGGTGCTGGCCGCGATCGAGGCCTTGGGCCTGGACGCGGTGGGGCTGGCCCCGGCGGTGCAGGATTTCCGCACGCTGCCGAACCGCCTGCAGACGATCGGCATGCGCGACGGGATCACCTTCGTCAACGATTCGATCAGCACCACGCCGCACGCGAGCCTGGCCGCGCTGGAGTGCTTCGCCGGGCGCCGCATCGCGCTGCTGGTTGGGGGACATGATCGTGGTCTGGATTGGCACGACTTCGTCGCGCACATGGCGCACGACGTGCCGCCGGTGGAGATCGTCACCATGGGGGCCAACGGGCCACGCATCCACGCGCTGCTGCAGCCGCTGGCCGATGCCGGCCGCTTCGGGCTGCATGCCGCTGCCGACCTGCCCGAGGCCATGGACCTGGCCGGCAAGGCGCTGGGCGGGCAGGGTGGGGTCGTGCTGCTGTCGCCGGGTGCGCCGAGCTATGGCGTCTACCGCGACTATGTGGCCCGTGGCCGCCACTTCGCTGAACTGGCCGGCTTCGATCAGGACCAGATCACGGCGATCCCGGGGATCGGGATCGCCTGAGTCACGTCAGACCTCTTCCTCATCGATGAAGGCGTAGTCGTTTTCGATGAGCTGCTGCAGGTATGCATCGAAGCCCGGCGCGATCACCCGGTAGCTGTCGGGGTCGTGCAGATAGCGCACCACCTGGCCGACCGTGCCACCGGGGGCGGGATCGAAATCCAGGTACAGCATCGAGCTGCCGCCGTTGTTCATGCAGTGCGAGAAGCACAGGCGCTTGCCCATCGGCAGGTCGGCATCGATGCCGTCGCCGAGAATCTCGGGGTCTTCCTCCAGCCATTCCTCGTAGATCGAGCGGATGCTGTCATCCCACTGCGCGCTGTCCTCGAACATCTGTTCCACCGAGCGCAGGTAGTAGGGGTAGTGCCCTTCTTCGACGTCCGAGCCCAGCATCAGCACCACGACCTCGCCACCCGGGTAGGCGCGGAAATGCGTGCCATCGACCCGCGCCAGCAGTGCGAGCAGGCTCTCGGGCACCTGCGGCCAGCGCTCGCGCAGGCGCTGCAGATCGGCTGCACTGGCGCCCTCGACCCAGGCCCACATCCGCGCATCGTCTTCGGGCAGGCGCGGCACCAGGCCGGACAGGAAGCGGTCGACAGGACTCATGAAGTGTTCCGTAAACAGGGGGGGCGGCCAGCCTGCCATAACAGGGACGGAGGTGGTTAATTCACTAACAGGGACGGAGGTGGTTAATTCAGATGAGGCGCTGCGTACCTCGGGCGCGGCCCGCCTGCCGGATCACGGGGGGCACGCGGACCCGGCGCTTCTACACGGTCCCGTCAACCGGCCGTCATACACTCGGGGCTCTTTCTGTCGGGAGCAGACGCATGAACAGGCAATGGCGGTGGGGTGCGGCGGTGCTGTTGGGGATGACGGCGCTGCCCGCGCTGGCGGCGATGCAGGCCAAGCCGGTGGAGTGGACCCAGGATGGCACCACCTTCAGCGGCGTGCTGGTCTACGACGACGGTGACAACGACAAGCGTCCGGGGCTGGTGATGGTGCCCAACTGGAAGGGCGTCAACGACTCGGCCATCGCCAAGGCCAAGCAGCTGGCCGGCGACGACTACGTGGTGCTGGTCGCCGATGTGTACGGCAAGGGCGTGCGCCCGAAGACCGATGCCGAAGCCGGGCCGCTGGCGACCAAGCTGCGCAATGACCGTCCGGTGCTGCGGGCACGTGCGCTGAAGGCGATCGAGGTGCTCAAGGCCCAGGCAGGCAAGGCGCCGCTGGATGCCAGCCGGATTGGTGCGGTTGGTTTCTGCTTCGGCGGCACGACCGTGCTCGAGATGGCGCGCGCCGGTGCGCCGCTGGCCGGTGTGGTCAGCCTGCATGGCGGGCTGGGCTCGCCGCTGCCGGCCAAGGCCGGTGGCACGCATCCGTCCGTGCTGGTGCTCAATGGCGCCGACGACAAGAGCGTGAGCAAGGATGACATCGCCAGCTTCGAGCAGGAAATGAACGCGGCCAAGGTCGACTGGGAATTCACCAATTACAGCGGCGCGGTGCACTGCTTCGCCGAATCGGACGCCAACAGCCCGCCGGGCTGCGTGTACAACCCGCGTGCGGCCAAGCGCGCGTGGAAGGCACTGGATGAGTTTTTCGACGAGCGGTTCGAGAAGCGCTGAGACGTAATGAGACGCGGGGTATCGGCCAGCGCTCGGTGGGTGGTAGTGCCGGCCGCTGGCCGGCAGCCCTGCGGAGCCGGCC
>Ga0308171_1004798_pt1 | contig 10773 bp, 9 predicted proteins | sample PhyGR1_FD_202135 | JGI IMG/M metagenome (GOLD analysis project Ga0308171, IMG submission 202135) | Phyllosphere microbial communities from UC Gill Tract Community Farm, Albany, California, United States - DLSLSG.R1 | ecosystem: Host-associated > Plants > Phyllosphere > Unclassified | place: USA... | reverse complement strand
AGGTGCGCAAGCTCTACCACGGCAAGGTCCTGGTCGGTTTCGCCGGCGGCACGGCCGACGCTTTCACCCTGCTCGACTTGTTCGAAGCCAAGCTGGAAAAGCACCAGGGCAACCTGATGCGCGCCTCGGTCGAGCTGGCCAAGGACTGGCGCACCGATCGCATGCTGCGCCGTCTGGAAGCCATGCTGCTGTGCGCGGACCGCGACACCACCCTGGTCATCACCGGCAATGGCGACGTGCTCGAACCCAATGACGGCATCGGTGCCATCGGTTCCGGCGGCAGCTATGCCCAATCGGCCGCCAAGGCCTTGTATGAGAATACCGAGCTGACCCCGGCCGAGATCGTCAAGAAGTCGCTGACCATCGCCGGCGAGCTGTGCATCTACACCAACCTGAACCACATCATCGAGACGCTGGACTAAGCCGCGCAGCGCGCATTTCCTGCCTATTTCTCCGATGAATCGTCACAGCGAAAAGATCACCACCATGAATATGACTCCCAAGGAAATCGTCTCCGAACTCGACAAGCACGTCGTCGGCCAGGCCCGCGCCAAGCGCGCGGTGGCCATCGCGCTGCGCAACCGCTGGCGTCGCCAGCAGATCGAGGAGCCGCTGCGCCACGAGATCACGCCCAAGAACATCCTCATGATCGGCCCCACCGGCGTGGGCAAGACCGAGATTGCGCGCCGCCTGGCCAAGCTGGCCGATGCGCCCTTCATCAAGATCGAAGCCACCAAGTTCACCGAGGTCGGCTACGTGGGCCGCGACGTGGACACCATCATCCGCGACCTGGTAGACATCGGCATCAAGCAGACGCGCGAGCTGGAAACGCGCAAGGTGCGCACCCGCGCGGAGGATGCGGCCGAGGATCGCATCCTGGACGTGCTGCTGCCCCCGGCCCGCGATTTCGGTTTTACGCCCGATGGCAATAATGCCAGCCCCGAGAAGGATGACAAGAACACGACCCGCCAGACCTTCCGCAAGCGTCTGCGTGAAGGTGCGCTGGATGATCGCGAGATCGAACTGGAATTGAATGACGCCGCCCCCTCGATGGAAATCATGGCGCCCCCGGGCATGGAAGAAATGACCGAGCAGATCAAGACCATGTTCTCGGGCCTGGGCAACCAGCGCAAGAAGGCGCGCAAGATCAAGATCAAGGAAGCCATGAAGCTGCTGATCGAGGAAGAAGCCGCCAAGCTGGTCAATGAGGAAGAACTCAAGCAGAAGGCCATCGCCAATGTCGAGCAGAACGGCATCGTCTTCCTGGATGAGATCGACAAGATCGCCACCCGCTCGCAGAACGGCAATGCCGATGTCTCGCGCGCCGGGGTGCAGCGCGACCTGCTGCCGCTGGTGGAGGGCACGACCGTCAACACCAAGTACGGCATGATCAAGACCGATCACATTCTCTTCATCGCGTCGGGTGCGTTCCATCTCTCCAAGCCTTCCGATCTGATTCCGGAATTGCAGGGGCGCTTCCCGATTCGCGTGGAGCTGGACTCGCTGTCGATTGCCGATTTCGAGCGCATCCTGACCGGCACCGATGCCTGCCTGACCAAGCAGTACCAAGCGCTGCTGGCCACCGAAGGCGTGAAGATCGAATTCGCCGACAGCGGCATCAAGCGACTGGCCGAGATCTCGCATACGGTCAATGAGAAGACCGAGAACATCGGTGCGCGCCGTCTCTATACCGTGATGGAAAAGCTGCTGGAAGAGATTTCCTTCACGGCGGGTGAAGCTGGTGTGGATGGGCTGCTCATCGATGCCGGGTATGTCAACGAGCGGCTGGGCGAGCTGGCCGTGGATGAGGACATGTCGCGCTACGTGCTGTAACGCGATGCTGTCATGATGCCCGCCGAGGCAAGGAGAATGCGATGGCCAACAAGACTTTGGGAACGCGGCAGAAGCTGAGTTTTCGCATCGAGCCGTCACAATCCAAGCCACGCAATCCGGTGGCGCTGGCTGCCCAGCAGCGCGCCGGAGGTGCCGGTGCACATCGCAAGAATGCGTCGGCCCAGCGTCAGCAATTGAAGTCGGAGCTGTTGAAGAAGCTGGTCGGTGAACACGAGGAAGATAAGCAGGAGTGAGTGCAATGCATGGCTGTACAGTGATGGAACGCGATATTGCGCGCGACCAGTCGCATTCGCCAGAAACGTACGAAAATGTACGGAAATGCGCAGCGAGTGACAAGAAGCCTCGCTGGCTTGCTTAACAAGAACCCATTGTTTGTTGCCAGCAAGATGTATCAAAATGTTAGAAATGACGAAAAGCGCCGGTAGGGATACCGGCGCTTTTTCCTTGATGCAGGCCGATAGCGGGACAGTCCTGCCGCAGCACATCCGAAAGCGGCGATAAAAAAATACAACAATTGCCATTTCAATCTTTGGCTCCCGTCTAAAAAATGACTTCTATCGACCAAGGTGCAGTCATGGGCGACGAGAAGCATTAATGTTTGCCCATCCGACTGCAAGTGCGGATCCTCAAGACTATTTTTAGAGAAGGACGTCACATGAAAAAATCTCTGCTGGCACTCGCCGTTCTGGGCGCGTTCGCAGGCGCAGCCAATGCGCAAAGCTCCGTCACGATCTACGGTATCGTCGATACCGGTGTTGTCTACCAAAGCAAGGTTGCTACTGCCTCCGGCGGTACTGGCACCAAGTTTGGCCTGAACTCGGGCATCATCCAGGGTTCGCGTATCGGCTTCAAGGGTGTTGAAGATCTGGGCGGCGGTCTGTCGGCTGTGTTCCAACTGGAAACCGGCTTCTCCAACGATACCGGCGGCCTGCAAGGCTCCGACGCCACCACTGGTTCCAACCTGTTCCGCCGCAAGTCGGTGGTCGGTCTGACCGGTAACTTCGGTAGCGTGCTGGTCGGTCGTCAAACCGACTTCGCCGACACCATCTCGGCTTACACCGCCGTGCAAGACTTCGGTGGCTGGGTCAACAACTCCGGCTCCGGTCTGGATCGCCTGCAAGGCACCCGCACCAACAACTCGATCAGCTACACCACCAACAGCCTGAACGGCTTCACCGGTAACCTGATGTACGGCTTCGGTGAAACCGCTGGTCAAACTTCCGCTGGCCAGTCCTTCGGCATCGGCGGCAAGTACGACAACGGTCCTCTGGGTCTGGGTATCAACTACTACCAGTCCAAGGCTGGTTCGACCCCGTCTGACGTCTCGCTGATCCCGTCGAGCTCGACCACCACCAACGTCAACACCTTGACTGCCAACTCCGGCAGCACCGCACAGAAGGTCCTGAACGTGGCAGCGTCCTACCAGTTCGGTCCGGCACGTGTGTACGGTAACTGGTCGCGCGTCAAGCAAGACCTGAACACCCAGGCCAACCTGACCTCCGTGGGCGTCGGTTCGCTGACCTCGCTGACCAACCGTACGCTGGCCCGTTCCAACAAGGCTGACATCTACGAAATCGGTACCGCTTACTCCCTGAGCCCGTCGCTCAAGCTGCTGGCGGCTGTGGACCACACCCGTGCCAACTTCGACGGCGTGTCCAACAAGACCAAGCTGACCCAAGTCAGCCTGGGTACCGACTACTGGCTGTCCAAGCGCACCGACCTGTACGCCTTCCTGGCTTACACCAAGGCTAGCGACATGGTCAACCCGGGCGTCTCCGACAGCACCGGCACCGATGGCAACCAAGGCGCCGTCGCCGTGGGCATCCGTCACAAGTTCTAATGTGAGTTGATCTGCGTCGTCTTCCCGGCGGCGCAGTGTGATGCACAAGTGAGCAAAAGAAGCGCCGCATGAGGTTCATGCGGCGCTTTTTTCATGCTTATTCTGGTCGCGATTTTTATTAGTTTTGGCAATAGTCCATTTCGTTCTTCGCAGGAATGCAGCTGATTTCGCGCATGGCTCGTCGGGCACTCGGATTTGGTGCAACGCTGCCCTCGAGCTTGCACAGGAAAGCTCATTTATGGCACTGCAAAAAGCTCGCTTTCTGTTGGTCAAATCCTGACAAAAGCCTTACTGGTGGCCGATCTTGATGTCTGTAAAGAAAGCGTAATAAGCTCTCGGCCTTGCGCACTTTTTTGCGGCGCACTGCTCTAATAGCAGCACCATTTCGATGCGCATGGAGCTGGAATACTTCCATGGATCGCGTATCGCACCGCCCCACAACGGACTGGCGGATTGCATTCAAAACCTTAGTTTTTTGATGCACACCGGACTGACGCAGCTTGCTGCGCCAGCGGGGATTTTTTCGTCCGCGATTTCGTGATTGCGGATTTGCTGAGAAAGGAAAAGAACATGGCAACGAGAGAAGAGCTGGCCGTCATCAAGGCCGCCCGTGCCGGCGAATCACGCGCGCAGCTGGCGCTGGGCCGACGCTACCTCGACGGCGGCAGCGGCCTGCCGCGCAGCAAGGGCACCGCCTTCTACTGGCTGCGCCGCGCCGCGCAACAGGGTGTGGACGATGCGTGGATGATCATCGGCCGCAACATCACCTACGATCAGGTCAAGGAATTATCTTCGCCGCAGGAAGCGGCCATCTGGTACGAGAAGGCGTTTGAAGCGGGCGTGCCGCAGGCCGGCGTGATCTTTGCGCGCCTGGTACTGGAACACACCGAACAGTTCGACAGCAATGCTCACGCGCGCGCCATCGCCGCGCTGTCCTTGTTGGCCAGCCGCGATGACCATGAGGCGCAATGGCTGCTGGCGCAGCAGATGCAGCGCCACGGCCAGCCCATGGTGCCCGGTCTGCCGGCTTCGGCAGTCGAAGAACGACTGGTGCGCGAAGCAGCACGTGCCGGCATCGAACAGGCGCAATACGCGCTGCTGGACAAGGCCTGGCAGCAAGGCCAGGGTGCGGCCTTCGCGCGCGGCGCGGCGGTGCTGGTCAAGCGCTTGATCGAGCGCAACAGCCAGGCGGTGGCGCAACTGGACAAGGAAGGCGATGCTACCGGTCTGGTGCAGCTCAATGCCGAGGAAGCCACGCTGCTGCTGCGCTATGGCCAGTGGCAGGCACGTGCGGCCGCGCCCGAGTTGCCGCAACTGATGCGCTTGTTTGAACTGGCAGCGCTGGCCGGAGAGGTCGAGGCGCGTCTGGAACTGGGCCTGCTGTGCGCCAAGATCGACCGCGCCGGCAATCGCGTCTTCATGGAGCAGGGCCTGGCCAATTTCAAGAAGGCCTTGCACTGGCTGGTGCTGGCGGGAGAGGGCGGTTCGGCCCAGGCCTGGCATGCGCTGGCGCGCATCTATTCGCGCTCGATCTATTCGCAGCGCAATCTGCAGGTCGCCCAGCAATATCTGGAAAAGGCGGCGGAGTCCGGTCTGGTGGAAGCGCAGAGCGAGCTGGCGCAGATTTTCTGGCGCAATCGCCGCGATGATCCCATGCATGACGTCAAGGCCCTGTACTGGTGGCAGCAGGCGGCCACCCAGGGCGAAGCCAGCGCGGTCGAAGCGCTGCAACCGTTCATGGCCGTGGAAGACGTGCAGTCATGGGCGGTGCAGGCGCGCGCCCAGCTCAGCGACAAGCTGCGCAACAGCAATCCCTTCCTGAGTGCGCGCATCGAACTGGCGGCCATCTTTGGCCTGACCAAGCCGGAAGCCTTGCTCATCGATATCAAGCAGGCCGATTATGGCCACTGTCTGGTGGTCGACATCTGCGCTCATCACGCGCGCAGCAAGCGCCGCCTGATCGCGGTGCAGACCGAAGCCCAGCGCGCCGCCATCAACCGCGTGAGCCGCCTGTTCGGTGACGTCGACTGTGGATTCAGCGGTCCGGAAGGCAACTACCGCCAGCGCCAGTACCGGCTGCGCACGGCCTTCCCGGACATCGCCTGAGGCAGCGACAGGCGCGATCAGGCGGTAGTTGCCGCCTGATCGGTCTCCTCAATGCTGGCGGATGACCTGCTCGCCGTCGGCGCCGCCGTCCGGGCCGGCCTGGCCGAAGGAATAGAGTTCGTAACTGGTGCCGTCGTCATCGGCACCGTACTGATAGGAATTGCCCCAGGGATCGCGCGGCAGGCGATCCACGTAACCGCCGATGGACCAGTTGCCCGGCACGGGTGCCCGGGTCGGCTTGAACACCAGGGCCAGCAGGCCCTGGGCGGCGCTGGGATAGCGGCCATTGTCCTGGCGATAGCGTTCCAGCCCGGCGGCGATGGCTTGCATGTCCTTCTCGGCGGCCAGGGCTTGCGGGCTGTGGTCGTGGTTGAAGCGCGTCACCAGCGGTGGCAGCAGCAGGGCGGCCGCCACGGCCAATACGGTCAGCGCCAGGATCCAGCGCAGGCGCGCCAGGCCGCGCTGCAGGAACAGGAAGGCAGGATGTCGGAGAGATCGACGCATGAATGCTGCAGTCTTATTGTTGTGGACGGTGCAAGCCGGCAGGGCGCAGGTTCAGGCGCACCGCCGCTGCGGCGGCAGGACGCGCAGGCCGGCGCCGCACTGGCTCAGGGCTTGATGGTGACGGGAACGCCCGCCTGGCTGCTGACCACTTCCGACAGCGTGGCGTAAAGCTCGGTGCCATCGCGGGTGTTGAGCCAGTGGCTGCCGTCGAACTTGTAGTGGAAGCCGCCGGAACGCGCGGCCAGCCACATTTCCTGCATGGGGGCCTGGCTGTTGATGATGATCTTGGAGCCATTGTCCACGCACTCGATTTCCAGCACGTTGCCGCTGCGGCTGCATTCCACATCCAGGTCGCTGGCGTCGCAGGCATCTTCCAGGGCCGTCTCGATGGCGTTGAGGGTGGCGTCAGCCAGGTCCAGGAATTCCGATTCGGTCATGCTACACTCCAAGTCATTCTAAGATTTCGATGTAATCTGCCATTTTATCGTGAAGTCACACTATTCTCCCGCCCGTTGTGCAGCTTCCCTGGCGCTGTGCGCCGCCGTCCTGATGCTGGCCGGTTGCGGCCAGAAAGGCCCGCTGTACATGCCCAAGGTGCCGCCTGATCCCTTCGTGCGCACCCAGCCCGCCGCGCCGGCAGCGGCCCAGGACAAGGCAGGCACCCAGGATGGTGAGGCCAAAGCCTCCGGCGACACCCCCGCCGCCGACGCTCCCAAACGATGATGCCTGGCTGAAACATCGCGCTGTACTGCGGCCGGTCCCCCGGTAATGAGGGCGGGGACTGCGCCGGATGATTCCACCGATTGCCTTTTTCCGCTGACTTTTCCGGATTCCCATGTCCCACTTTTCCTATCGCAACGGCGCGCTGCACGCCGAAGACGTCTCCCTGCAAGCCTTGGCCGATCAGTTCGGCACCCCGCTCTACGTTTATTCCAAGTCGGCGCTGGTGCAGAATTTCTCGGCCTATGCCGACGCCTGCCGCGCGGCCGGCCGTGCCGAGGGCGGCAAGGGTGGCGCACTGGTGTGCTACTCGGTCAAGTCCAATTCCAACCTGGCGGTGCTGAACCTGCTGGGCAAGCTGGGCTCGGGCTTCGACATCGTCTCCGGTGGCGAGCTGCTGCGCGTGGTGGCCGCCGGCGGCGATGCGCGCAAGGTGATCTTCTCGGGCGTGGGCAAGGGCCGCGACGAGATGAAGCTGGCGCTGGAACATGACATCCTCTGCTTCAACGTGGAATCCATCCCCGAAGTGGCGCGCCTGAATGAAGTGGCCGGCGCGCTCGGCAAGCGCGCCCGCATCTCGCTGCGCGTCAATCCCAACGTGGATGCCAAGACCCATCCCTACATTTCTACCGGCCTGAAGGAAAACAAGTTCGGCGTGGCCTATGAAGACGCGCTGAACTGCTATCGCGCCGCCGCTGCCCTGCCCAACATCGACGTGGTCGGCATCGACTGCCACATCGGCTCGCAGCTGCTGGACGACTCGCCGCTGCTGGAAGCACTGGACAAGATCATCGACATGGTCGACGCGCTGGAAGCCGAAGGCATCCCGATTCACCACCTCGACATCGGCGGCGGCATCGGCATCCGCTACGACGACGAGCAACCGGTGGCCATCGGCGACTACCTGGCGCGCGTGTTCGCCCGCGTCGACGCCTGGCGTGCCAAGAAGTACGACGGCCGCCCGATCCAGGTCATGTTCGAGCCGGGCCGCTCGGTGGTCGGCAATGCCGGCCTGCTGCTGACCGAGGTGCAATACCTCAAGCATGGTGAAGAAAAGAACTTCGCCGTGGTCGATGCCGCCATGAACGATCTGATGCGTCCGGCCATGTACGAAGCCTGGCATGGCGTGCAGACCGTGAAGGAAAACGCCGGCCAGCCCCGCATCTACGACGTGGTCGGTCCCGTGTGTGAATCCGGCGACTGGCTGGCCCGCTCGCGCGAACTGGCCATCCACGAGGGCGACCTGCTGGCCCTGATGTCGGCCGGTGCCTACGGCATGACCATGGCCTCCAACTACAACACCCGTGGCCGTGCGGCCGAAGTACTGGTCGATGGTAGCCAGGTCCACCTGGTCCGTGCCCGTGAAAATCCGGCCGACCTGTTCGCGCTGGAAAAGATCGTGGACTGAGGGGGGGCATTGTCAGTCTGCCAAGCGGCAGTCCCGGAAACGGGGCTGCCGTTTCCTTTTGTGCATCATTCCGGGCGCAATTATTGATAGCCCGGCAAGTCCCGCCTGGCTTGGCTGCAGATATTTTTTGCAGAGCCGCATTTTTGTTTTGCCTTTCAGAAATTTCGGCGCAAAATAGCCATCCGTCCGAAAAACAATCGAAGCATCAGAACATGCCTGGGGGCAGAGCTGCCCGCAACGCGAGACCTGGCAAGCATTCACGGACGTGAGGGAGCACATCAGGGCCACCGGGACGGTGGTCGCTAGCGTAATACAGGGGAATTCCAATGCAAGTTCTGGAACGGTCAGAGGGAGATCGCGACCGTCGCGTCGCCAGCGAGGGCGTGGCGCAGGCCGGCCATGGCGATCCGTCCGGCCAGGTCATACACAGCAGTCAGTCCAGTCACGCCAGCCAGTCGCCGGCACCGGCGCGCGCTGCGTCCGTGCAGCCTGACCTCAGCGAAGAGGAACTGGAAGTCCGGGCCTCGCACATCACGGCTGCCGCTGTTGCCGCAGCCGCCGTCACGGCGGCGGTGGCCACCTCGGCCGGCACCGCCAGCCTGCCGTATGAAGACACGGCCCCGGCACCGGCGACGCAGGAAGAGCCCGCAGCCCAGACCCGCCGTGGCCCGCGCAGCGAGCCGGAGCCGCGCGCGTCGACCCGTGGCGCCTTGCTGGTCTCGCTGCTGACGCTGGCCATCATCGGCGTCGCCGTGTGGGTCGGTGCGCAATGGCCGCAACGCTCGCTCAAGCCGGTGATGCAGCAATTGCCGTCGCTGTCCAAGGCGGCCCCGGTGGACGCCGTGGCGCCGCCCGCCAGCCTGGACCATGCCGAGCCTGCCGCCAGCGATGCTGCCCCCGGCCCCGAAGTGATCGCCCAGCTGCAGCAGGAAGCCGACGACAAGGCCCGGCAACTGGCGCAGAAACGCGCCGCCGCCGAAGCCCGCCATCGCCGTGAGGATGCCGCCCTGGCCCTGCGCGAACAGCGGCGCCGCGAAGCCGAGGCCCAGCTGGCCAACGCCCGCGCCAAGGCAGAACGCGCCCAGGCCGTGGTGCCGGTGCCGGAAGTGGTGGAAGTGCAGCCCGTGCCAACCCTGGCCGAGCAGGTCAAGCAATGCAGCACCCTGTCCGTATTTGCGCGCGAAAGCTGCCTGTGGAAGCTGTGCGACGGCAAGTGGGGCAAGAACGGCTGCCCTTCCTACGAGCGCAACAACGAAGGTGCCTGATCCCTCCCCCTCCTGCGCCGCCGCTTCCGGTGGCGCAGGCTGCTTCACTTTCGCTTCATCTCCCCTGACAAAATCCTGAAGACCCGCCCCCTGCGAGCGGGAGCATTTCTTGCTTGCCCACCGACCAGTCAGCAGCGAGCGGCCAGCGCGGCTGTGGTCCGCTGGCGACAGATGAAAAGTCTTGCCGCAAGCGGCTTTGCGCGAGGAAGTTGCCGCTATAATGCGCGTTTTTCTTACCCCCCCCTGCAAGGAAAAAGGCATGAATGCACTGCTCTGGTTCGTCGTCCTCTACTGGGTCATCTCGGTCGGTATCGGCCTGTATGCCACCCGCTACGTGAAGAGTTCGAAGGACTATGCCGTCGCCGGCCGCTCGCTGCCGATGTCGGTGGTGACCGCGACCGTCTTTGCGACCTGGTTTGGCTCCGAGGCGGTGCTCGGCGTGTCCTCGACCTTCCTCAAGGACGGCCTGGGCGGCATCGTGGCCGATCCCTTCGGGTCTTCGCTGTGCCTGATCCTGGTGGGCGTGTTCTTCGCCAAGAAGCTCTACCGCATGAACCTGCTGACCATCGGCGACTACTACAAGAAGCGCTTCGGCCGTGCCGCCGAAATGCTGGTCACGATCTGCATCGTCATCTCCTACCTGGGCTGGGTGGCGGCGCAGATCAAGGCGCTGGGGCTGGTCTTCAACGTCGTCTCGGGCGGCTACATTCCCATGCACTGGGGCATGATCATCGGTGCCGGCAGCGTGCTCATCTATACCCTGATGGGCGGCATGTGGGCCGTGGCCATCACGGACTTCCTGCAGATGATCATCGTGGTGGTCGGCATGCTTTATATCGGATATGAAGTTTCGGGCATGGTCGGCGGTCCGGGGGTCGTGATTGCGCACGCTGCCGAGGCCGGCAAGTTCAACTTCTGGCCGGCCGCTGAACTGAAAGACGTGCTGTGGTTCTTTGCCGCCTGGATCACCATGATGCTGGGCTCGATTCCGCAGCAGGACGTGTTCCAGCGCGTCATGTCCTCCAAGAACGAGAACGTGGCGCGCAACGCCTCGGTGCTGGGTGGCGTGATCTATT
>Ga0308171_1004794_pt1 | contig 10784 bp, 7 predicted proteins | sample PhyGR1_FD_202135 | JGI IMG/M metagenome (GOLD analysis project Ga0308171, IMG submission 202135) | Phyllosphere microbial communities from UC Gill Tract Community Farm, Albany, California, United States - DLSLSG.R1 | ecosystem: Host-associated > Plants > Phyllosphere > Unclassified | place: USA... | reverse complement strand
GTCCCGATGACCTGACCGCGCAGGTGATTCGCGGCCTGATCGAGCGGACCGGCGTCGATGCATCGGAGATCGAGGACATCATCCTGGGCTGCGCCTTCCCGGAAGGCGAGCAGGGCATGAACGTCGCACGGCTGATCGGCCTGCTGGCGGACCTGCCGCTGTCGGTCGGCGGCATGACGGTGAACCGCTTCTGCGGATCGTCCATGTCGGCCATCCATATCGCCATGGGCCAGATCCAGATCGGCGCGGGCGAGGCGTTCATCTGCGCTGGCATCGAGTCGATGAGCCGGGTGCCGATGGGCGGTTACAATCCGCTGCCCAACCCCGAACTCGCCGCCGCGCGGCCGGGCGCCTATATGGGCATGGGCCAAACCGCCGAGAATGTCGCGCAGAAGTATCAGATCACCCGCGCCGAGCAGGAGAAGTTCGCGGTTGCCAGCCAGAAGAAAGCCGCCGAGGCGCGCGCCGCCGGGCGTCTCGCCGATGAGATCGTGCCGATCCATACCAAGGCTGGTGACGTGACCGAGGACGGCCTGATCCGTCCCGACACGACCGAAGAGGTGCTGTCCGGCCTGAAGCCCGCCTTTGACAAGGACGGCACCGTCACGGCGGGCACCGCCTCGCCGCTGACCGATGGTGCGGCGGCCGTGCTGGTCACGTCGGAGGAGTTCGCCAATCGCCACGGCCTGAAGATCCTCGCCCGTATCAAGGCGGTCGGCATTTCGGGCTGTGAGCCCGAGACGATGGGTCTGGGCCCGATCGGCTCGTCGAAGAAGGCGCTGGAGCGTGCGGGCATTTCGGCGGGCGACCTCGATGTGGTCGAGATCAACGAGGCCTTTGCCAGCCAGGCGATCGCCTGCATTCGCGACCTGGGGCTGAAGGACGAGACGATCAACAAGGACGGCGGCGCGATCGCGATCGGTCATCCGCTGGGCGCGACCGGCGCGCGCATCGTCGGCAAGGCGGCGGCGTTGCTGGCGCGCGACGGCGGCCAGTACGCGCTCGCCACCCAGTGCATTGGCGGCGGGCAGGGCATCGCGACGGTTCTGGAGCGTGCATGATGGCTGACACGATCAACAAGGTTTGCGTGATCGGCGCAGGGGTGATGGGCGCAGGCATCGCGGCGCAGGTCGCCAATGCCGGTGTGCCCGTCCTGCTGCTCGACATCGTGCCCAAGGACGGCGCCAACCGCGACGCCATCGCCAAGGGTGCGGTCGCCAAGATGCTCAAGACCGAGCCCGCGCCCTTCATGTCCCCCGCCGCCGCCAAGCTGGTCGAAACGGGCAATATCGAGGACCATCTCGACAAGGTCGCCGAATGCGACTGGATTGTCGAGGCGGTGGTCGAGCGTCTGGACATCAAGCAGGCGCTCTATGCCCGGCTGGAGGAATTGAAGCGGCCGGGGACGGCGGTGTCGTCCAATACCTCGACCATCCCGCTCGGCCATCTGGTCGAGGGGCGGTCGGAGCAGTTCAGACAAGACTTCCTCATCACCCATTTCTTCAATCCGCCGCGCTATATGCGGCTGATCGAGATCGTGACCTCGGACCACACCGATGCCGGTGTCGCGGCGAAGGTCGAGCAGTTCGTCGATCACCGCATGGGCAAGCGGATCGTCCGCGCCAAGGACACGCCGGGTTTCATCGCCAACCGCATCGGCACCTATTGGCTGGCGGTTGCGATCAATGCGGCGATGGATCAGGGGCTGACCGTCGAAGAGGCCGACCAGATCGGTGGCCGTCCGATGGGTGTGCCCAAGACCGGCATTTTCGGGTTGATCGATCTGGTCGGTATCGATCTGATGCCGCTGCTCGCCAAGTCGCTGTCGTCGACGCTGCCGGAAGGCGATGCCTATTTCGATACGATCCGCCCGTTGCCGCTGGTCGACAGGATGATCGCGGAAGGGTTCACGGGTCGTAAGGGCAAGGGCGGCTTCTACCGCCTCGACCGCAAGCCCGACGGCACCAAGGCCAAGCAGGCGATCGACCTGAAGACCGGCGAGTATCGCGCCGAGAAAAAGCCCGAGCGTCTGCCCGGCCGCGCCGAAAAGGATCTGGCCGCGCTTGTCGCGACGCCGGGCAAGGTCGGGGACTATGCCTGGGCGATCCTGGGCCCGGTCCTGTCCTATGCCGCCGGTCTGGTCGGCGAAGCGGCGGACGACGTGATCGCGATCGATGACGCGATGAAGCTGGGCTATAACTGGAAGTTCGGCCCGTTCGAACTGATCGACCGGCTGGGGCCGGGCAAGCTGGCCGAGCGGCTGCGCGCCGAGGGCAAGCCGGTCCCGGCGCTGCTGGAGACGGCGGGCGACCGGCCCTTCTACCGCGTGGTCGATGGCAAGCGGCAATATCTGACGATCGGTGGCGACTATGCCGATGTCGTCCGCGCCGAGGGTGTGCTGCTGCTCGAGGACATCAAGCTGCGCTCCGAACCCTTGCTCAAGAACGGTTCGGCGGCGGCCTGGGATGTCGGCGATGGCGTCGTGGCGTTCGAGTTCACCGGCAAGATGAACGCGCTCGACGAGCAGGTGCTGTCGCTGCTGCAAAAGACCATCGCGCTGGTGAAGAGCCAGTACAAGGCGCTGGTCATCTATAATGAGGGCAGCAACTTCTCGGCCGGGGCCAATCTGGGCCTCGCCATGTTCGCGGTGAACATCGCGGCCTGGGGTGAGGTCGACAAGCTGGTCGTCGCGGGGCAGCAGGCGTATAAGGCGCTGAAATACGCGCCCTTCCCGGTGGTCGCGGCTCCGGCTGGCATGGCGCTGGGCGGCGGGTGCGAGATCCTGCTCCATGCCGATGCGATCCAGGCGCATGCGGAGAGCTATATCGGCCTGGTCGAGACCGGCGTCGGTCTGGTGCCCGGCTGGGGCGGAAACGGCGAGCTGATCGACCGCCTCGCCAAGTCGCCCAAGATGCCGAAAGGTCCCATGCCCGCCGTCATGAAGGCGTTCGAGACGATCTCGACCGCGCAGGTGTCGCGTTCGGCGGCGCTCGCCAAGGACCTTGGTTATCTCCGCAAGGACGATGGCATCACCATGAACCGCGACCGTCTGCTGGCCGATGCCAAGCAGAAGGCGCTGTCGCTGGTCGAGGGCTATCAGCCGCCCGAAAAGCCGGTCTTCCGCCTGCCCGGTGCGGCGGGACGGGTCGCGTTCAGCGGCGCGGTCGCCGACTTCGCCAAGAAGGGCGTCGCCACGTCGTATGACGTGGTGGTGGCAGGCCGTCTGGCGAACATCGTTACCGGCGGTGAGGCCGACATCATCGACGAGGTGAGCGAGGACCAGCTGCTCAAGCTGGAACGCGCCGCCTTCATGGAAAGCGTCAAGGATGCGCGGACCCAGGCCCGGGTCGAGCATATGCTCGAAACCGGCAAGCCGCTGCGCAATTGATCGGGAGAGGATAATCCCATGCAAGTCTATAACGCGCCGCTGCGCGACATGCGCTTCGTCCTCCACGAGCTGTTCCAGGAGGACGAATTCGGCCCCGTCGCGGGGCAGGACGAATTCGGCCCCGAGCTGTATGACGCGATCCTGGAAGAAGCGGCGCGCGTCACGCAGGAGGTTCTGCTCCCGCTCAACGCCACCGGCGACATCGAAGGGTGCAAGCTGGAGAATGGCGTCGTCCGCACGCCCGCCGGGTTCAAGGACGCCTATAGCCAGTTCTGCGAGGGCGGCTGGGCCGCGCTCGCCTCGCCGGTCGAATATGGCGGACAGGGGCTGCCCGAGGCGGTGAACAAGCTGGTCGAGGAGATGATCTGCGCGACCAACCTGTCGTTCAGCCTCTATCCCGGCCTGACGCACGGCGCCACCACCGCGCTGATGGGCCATGGCTCGGAAGACCTGAAGAGCTTCTATCTGCCCAAGATGATCTCGGGCGAATGGTCCGGCACCATGTGCCTGACCGAGGCGCATTGCGGCACCGACCTGGGCCTGCTCCGCACCCGCGCCGAGCCGCAAGGTGATGGGTCGTACCTTCTCACTGGCGGCAAGATCTTCATTTCGGCGGGCGATCATGACCTGACCGACAATGTCATCCACCTCGTCCTCGCGCGCACGCCCGATGCGCCAAAGGGGGTGAAGGGGATCAGCCTGTTCCTGGTGCCCAAATATCTGCCCAAGGATGACGGCTCGGTCGGCCCGGCCAACGGCGTCAGCGTCGCGGCGATCGAGCACAAGATGGGCCTGAAGGCGTCGGCCACCTGCCAGCTGGAGTTCAACGACTCCAAGGGCTGGGTCGTGGGCGAGCTGAACAAGGGCCTGGCCGCCATGTTCACCATGATGAACACCGAGCGCGTCTCGGTCGGCATCCAGGGCCTCGGCATCAACGAGATCGCCTATCAGTCGGCCGTCGCCTATGCCAAGGACCGGTTGCAGGGCCGCGCGCTGGGCGGGGCCAAGCGCCCCGACCTGCCCGCCGACCCGATCATCGTCCACCCGGACGTGCGGCGGATGCTGATGACGATGCGCGCCTATGCCGAGGGCTGCCGCGCGCTGGGCCAATGGGCGGCACGCGCGCTGGATGCCGAGGCGAATGCCATCGACCCAGCCGACCAGTCGCGCGCGGCGGACTTCGTCGCGCTGATGACTCCGGTCGTGAAGGCGCTGTTCACCGACCTGGCCTTCGACGCGGCCAACATGGCGGTGCAGGTCCATGGCGGCCACGGCTATATCCGCGACCATGGCATCGAGCAGTTCGTGCGCGACGCCCGCATCGCCCAGATCTATGAGGGCACCAACGGCGTCCAGGCGCTCGACCTCGTCGGCCGCAAGATGCCCGCGCATATGGGCCGTTATATGCGCCCCTTCTTCCATGCCGTGTCCGAACAGGTCGAGGCGCTGGTCAAGTCCGAGGACAAGGCGATCGCCGGCTGGGCGGCGGGAATGCAGCAGGCGTTCGGCGCGCTTCAGCTCAGCACCGGCATGATCGCGCAGAAGGGGATGAAGGACCCCGAGGAAGCCGGTGCCGCCGCGACCGACTATCTGCGCCTGCTCGGCCTGGTCGGCATGGGGCATTGCTTCCTGAAGTCGGCGCGGATCGCGACCGCGAAACTGGCCGAAGGCAGCGACGAGGCGGGCTTCTACAACGCCAAGCTCGCCACCGCCGGTTTCTTCTTCGATCGCATCCTGCCGCAGGCGACGGCGGCGTTCCTGGCGATCAAGTCGGGCAAGCGTTCGACCATGGCGCTGGAGCTGGAGGCGTTTTGATGGTCATGATGCCGGCGGGCCTTGATTGCGGCCCGTCGGCATTATACGCATAGGGCATTATCCTATGCGTCATATGATGAACGTATAGGGAAATCTGGGCGACCGTGAAAAGGCGGCGTCCGGCCCGGATCATCGGGCATGGAGAGGAGAAGAGGCATGTTGTTGAGCCTGACAGCTATGGCGCTGGCCGCCGCCGGTGCGAACGCCGATACGGTGATCGGCCGTTGGCAGACCCAGACGCGCGGCGGCGTGGTCGAGATCCAGAAATGCGGAGCGTCGGTCTGCGGCCGCGTCCTGACCTCGGAAAAGCTGCGCACCAACCCGGCGCTGACCGACCAGAACAACCGCGATCCCAAGCTGCGCAATCGCCCGCTGAAGAACCTGCTGATCCTGCAGGGCTTCTCACAGGACGGCACGGCCTGGAGCGGCGGCACCATCTACAATGCCGAGGATGGCAAGACCTATAGCGCGAAGCTGACGCCCGAGGGGCCGGACACGCTGAAGGTGCGCGGCTGCGTCTTCGTGCCGCTGTGCAAGACGCAGACCTGGACCCGCATCCGCTGATCCGCCACGTCGCCATCCAACACAAGATTCGGGGAATAAGATCATGACCAAGCGCTTCAGGGCTCCGCTTCTGGCCTCTGCCATCCTGTCGTCCTCCTTCGCCTTTGCGGGCGCGGCGCACGGCCAGGCCTTTTATCTTCAGGAACAGTCGACGCGGGGGCAGGGCCGCGCCTTTTCGGGCGAGGGTGCCGATACCGGGGCCTCGTCGCTGTGGTGGAACCCGGCCTCGATCGCGGGGATGGAGCGCGGCGAGGCGGTGCTCGGCGCCTCGGCGATCATCCCCAAGGGCGATGTGGTCGATACCGGCACGCTGATCCGTCGGCCGGGCCAGACGACATTCCAGCCGGTCGGCGGCAACCGGGTGTCGAGCGATCCGATCAATCGCGGCGTCGTGCCCTCGGGCGCGGTCGCCATCCCGCTGAACGACCGGGTCGCGGTCGGCCTGGCCGTCACCTCGCCCTACAGCTTCACGACCGAATATGACGGCAACAGCTGGGCGCGGTACAGCGCGCTCAAGACCGAGCTGCGGACCATCGACATCCAGCCTTCGGTGGGCATCGCGCTGCTCGACTGGCTGCGCGTCGGCGGCGCGCTCAACGTCGAATATACCAAGGCCGAACTGGGCAATGCGCTGCCCAACCTGTCGTCGCAGCTGGCGGACGGGTATCAGCGGCTGAAGGGCGATGGCTGGGACCTGGGCTGGACCGCGGGTGTCCAGCTGCACAATGACTGGGCGACGGTCGGCATCAGCTACAAGTCGAACATCAAGCACAAGCTGAAGGGCAGCCTGGAAGTGGGCGGCCTGCTCGGCCCCCTCGCCGGGCAGAACCGGACGGTCGACGGCGCGACGGCGGAATTCTATACCCCCGCGCAGATCATCGTCTCGGGCCGTTTCCGCACCACCGACAAGCTGACGCTGAACGCGCAGGTCGTGCGCTTCACCTGGGCCGATTTCGACGCGATCCGGCTGGGCGCGCCGATCAACACCGCGATCCCCGAAAATTACCGCAACAGCTGGTCGCTGGCGGGCGGCTTCGACTATGCGGCCAATGACCGCCTGACGGTGCGTGCCGGTGTGCAGCGCGGCATTACCCCGACCCAGGACGGCAATCGCGACGCGCGCGTGCCCGACGCCAATCGCTGGAACTACTCGATCGGCGGCTCGTACAAGCTGACCCCGCGCTTCACGCTGGACGCGGCAGGCAGCTATATCGACTTCGCCAACGCGACCATCGATCGCCGTGCCGCCGCCTATGCGGGCACGGCGGTGCAGACGCCGATCCTGACCTCGGGCCAGGTGCAGAATGCGCGTGCGTTCGTGGCGTCGATCGGCGGCCGCTTCAGCTTCTGATTGAGAGAGTGGTTATGAAGATCGTCGTGCCCGTGAAGCGGGTGTTGGATTATAACGTGAAGCCGCGTGTAAAGGCGGACGGGACGGGCGTCGACTTGGCGAACGTCAAGATGTCGATGAACCCGTTCGACGAGATCGCGGTGGAAGAGGCGATCCGGCTGAAGGAGAAGGGGGCGGCGACCGAAGTGGTCGTCGTCTCGATCGGCGAGCCCAAGGCGGCGGACACGCTGCGCACCGCGCTCGCGATGGGCGCGGACCGGGCGATCCTGATCACTGCCGACCAGGCACCCGAACCGCTGGGCGTCGCCAAGCTGCTCGCCAAGGTGGTCGAGGAGGAACAGCCCGGCCTCGTGATCCTGGGCAAGCAGGCCATCGACGGCGACAACAACCAGACCGGGCAGATGCTGGCCGGGCTGCTCGGCTGGGCGCAGGGGACCTTCGCCTCCAAGGTCGAGATCGAGGGTGACATCGCCAACGTCACCCGCGAGGTCGATGGCGGTCTGGAGACGGTGGCGCTCACGCTGCCCGCGATCGTGACGACCGACCTGCGTCTGAACGAGCCGCGCTATGCCTCGCTGCCCAACATCATGAAGGCCAAGTCCAAGCCGATGGTGACCAAGACGGCGGCCGATTACGGCGTCGACATCGCGCCACGGCTGACGATCACCCATGTCGCCGAGCCGGGCAAGCGCCAGGCGGGCGTCAAGGTCGGCTCGGTCGACGAGCTGGTCGAGAAACTCAAAGCACTGGGAGTGGCCAAGTGAAGACGCTGGTTTGGGTCGAGCATGACGGCGGGACCGTCAAGGATGCCACGCTGGCGACCGTCACGGCGGCGGCCAAGCTGGGCGAGGTGCATCTGATCGTCGCCGGGCAGGGCGTCGACGGCGTGGCGCAGGCCGCCGCGAAGATCGCAGGCGTCGGCAAGGTCCATGTCGCCGACGACGCGGCCTACGCCAACGCGCTGGCCGAGAATGTCGCGCCGCTGATCGCGCAACTGATGGGGCATCACGACGCCTTCCTCGCCCCCTCGACCACCACCGGCAAGAATATCGCGCCGCGCGTCGCGGCCCTCATCGACGTGATGCAGATTTCGGACATCCTGTCGGTCGAGGGGCCGGACAGCTTCACCCGGCCGATCTATGCGGGCAACGCGATCGCGACCGTCAAGACCAGCGACGCCAAGCTGGTCCTGACCGTCCGCACCACCGCCTTCGAAAAGGCGGCGGCCGAGGGTGGCTCGGGCACCATCGAGGCGGTCGGCTCGACCGGCGATGCGGCCAAGTCCCGCTTCGTGGGCGCGGAGAAGGCCGAGAATGCCCGGCCCGAGCTCACCAGCGCCAAGGTCATCGTCTCGGGCGGCCGCGCGCTGGGCTCGGAAGAGCAGTTCCATGCGCTGATCGACCCGCTTGCCGACAAGCTGGGCGCGGCCGTCGGGGCGAGCCGCGCGGCGGTCGATGCGGGCTATGCGCCCAACGACTATCAGGTCGGCCAGACCGGCAAGATCGTGGCCCCGGAAGTCTATGTCGCGGTCGGTATCTCGGGCGCGATCCAGCATCTGGCGGGCATGAAGGACTCCAAGGTCATCGTCGCGATCAACAAGGACGAGGATGCCCCCATCTTCCAGGTGGCCGATATCGGTCTGGTCGGCGATCTGTTCACCATCGTGCCGGAACTGACCGACAAGGTCTGAAGACAGGCGCATCCCGGTGTTGGCCGGGATGCGCCGTTATCGGCGGGGGCGGAAAATCATCCCAATATCGTTGATTTATGTGAGGAATGCGCAGGAAATCCCGTTGCCTGCTTGTTCCCGCCACGCCGGTCCGGTTAGCGTTAGCAGATGAATGAGAATATGATGGGAGGAAGCGAGCGGCGCGTGCGCACGATCGCGGATCTGGCGCAGCTGGCGGGGGTGTCGCCGGGCACCGTGTCACGCGCGTTGGCCGGCAAGGCGCTGGTCAACGAAGAGACGCGGCGGCGCATCCAGTCGCTGGCCGACGAGCATGGCTTTCGCCCCAACCAGATGGCCAGCCGGTTGCGCACCCGCCGGACCGGGGTGATCGGGATCGTCGTGCCGCTGGGGCATGAGCGTCGCCAGCATCTGTCCGACCCGTTCTTCATGACCATGCTGGGCTATCTGGCCGATGCGCTGACCGAGAGCGGCTATGACGTGATGCTCTCGCGCATCATCCCCGATGCCGAGGACTGGCTGGACCGGGTGGTCGATTCGGGGATGGTCGACGGCGTCCTGCTGATCGGCCAGTCCAACCAATATGACGCGATCGAGCGGGTGGCGCGGCGCTATCGCCCGCTGGTCGCCTGGGGCGTGACGCTGCCCGATCAGGTGCATGTCGCGGTCGGCACCGACAATCGCGCGGGCGGGCGGCTGGTCGGCGAACGGCTGATCGCGCGCGGATGCCGTCGCATCGCCTTTCTGGGCGACGCCAGCGCGCCCGAAATCCGCCAGCGCCATGACGGCGTGGCCGAGGCGATCGCGGCGGCGGGGGTGGATGCTCAGCTGATCCAGCTCGCCACCCATCTCGCCTCCGACCTGATGGAGCGGGAGATCGCGGCGCATATCGACGCGTTGCTGGAACAGGGCGGCGGCACCATGCCCATCGACGGCATCGCCGCGGCCTCCGACATGATCGCGATGACGGCGGTGCGCGTGCTGACCGACCGCGCGATCACGGTGCCCGACGCGCTGCCGGTGATCGGCTATGACGACCTGCCGCTATCGGCGCAGGCGGTGCCGCGCATCACCACCATCCGCCAGGATGTCGCGACCGGCGCGCAGGCGATGGTCGACGCGCTGTTCGCGCGGATCGCGGGCCAGGAAGCTGGATCGGTGATCCTGACCCCCGAACTGATCGCCCGCGACTCCGCCTGACCGGGCTCAGTCGCGCGCGATCGTCACCCGGTCTCCGTCAAAGGCCAGGCGGAACCACGGCGCGGCGGTGCCCCCGAAACGCTGGCGACGCAGCGTCGGGTCGGCACCGGCGTCGCGGCCCTCCAGCCCCCAATAGTCGACGAAGCTGATGACATCGCCTTCGCCGGTCACCCACCAGCAATAGGCCTGGGTCGGCTCCTCGACCGGATTGCCCGCGACCAGGCCGGTGCCGTTGACCGGCCGCCACGGCCCGTCGAACCGCTCCGCAACCATCGCATAGAGCCCGGTCGGCGCGCCCAGGCCGGGGGCGAAGCGCTTGCCCTGGGTCGACCAGAAGCAGTAATAATGGCCGTCGCGCAGGATGATGTGCGGCCGCTCCAGCTCGCTGTTGACGCCCAGCGATTCGATCAGCGGCGGCTGGATCGCCCAGCGGTCGCCCTGGCGCTTCGCCACGCCGACCACGCCGTCGATATCCTGTTTCACCCAGCCCGCCGATCCGACGAACAGCAGATACTCCGCCCCGTCCGCCGGATCGCGGAAATAGCCGGGATCGCGAAAGCCCTTGATGCCGCCATTTTCGGGTTCGGCCTGGTTGGCGACGATATAGTGATGGCCGTCCGCCGCGACGCTCTCGACCGGCGTGCTCCATCCCTCGGTGCGCCCTTCCTCGGGCAGGAAGCGGCCGACCGTCTCGAACAAACGCTGCTCGAAGGTGCGCGGACCGCCGCGCCGTCCCGAGGCGGTGAAATACATGGTCAGCGTCGTGTCGTCCTCGCCCA